>Ga0272448_1000130_pt1 | contig 108600 bp, 113 predicted proteins | sample YNPCB0191_FD_202220 | JGI IMG/M metagenome (GOLD analysis project Ga0272448, IMG submission 202220) | Hot spring sediment microbial communities from Yellowstone National Park, WY, United States - YNP-CB-019-1 | ecosystem: Environmental > Aquatic > Thermal springs > Hot (42-90C) > Sediment... | reverse complement strand
CTGTAAGAGTTCGCGCATTCCCTGCTCGATTTCGCCAACGTGCTGGCCTTTTTCCAGCGTCTCTATAAATAGAGTTGCAACCTGTTGAGCCAGGATTTGTATGCTTTTTGGGTTATACTTTGACATGGCAGAACCTCGCATAGGATTGGGTTTCTCCTAATATTTTTACCGCAGGTTCTGCCTCTTTTTCTCATCATTTTTCTTACAACTTTTGCGTGGACACAAGAGTAGGACAAGTCTTTAGACTTGTCTTACCTTGTGGTAGAATCCCCGCCTGGCGATGAGGCTCGCCAAAATTGTCGGTCTGACTGATAGCCTCTACTGGACAAGGGTTCAGTAGAGGCTTTTTCATCTTGGGGTAGGACAGGCTTTCAGCCCGTCCCTCCCGGACGGCCTCGAAATGCCGCTGACACCCGTACCAGACCAAAGGTCACAAAAACATGCCTTTTTCCAGCATTCTGTTCAATCACCCCACACCGCCCCTCGACGGGATTCAACCTCCCGCCTGTCTGCGCGACCTGAACCTCGACCAAATCATCGAGGCGGCAACAGCGCCCAAGAAGGACTACGACCTCCAGCCGTTCTTCTACCTTCCCCTCGCCGACGCCGAAACCATCGTCTATCGGCAGGAAGTGGCGCGTGACTTGCAGGACAAAGCCTGGAGAGGCCATATCGGCGCCTTTGCCGAGAAAATGGCCGCCGCCCGCCGTTACCGGACGATGGCCGAAAAACTGAACTTCGAGTACCACAAAAAGGGCTGGTTTCTCGAATCCGCCCTGACCTACTGCGAAGCAGTCGAGGGCCTGGCCGAGGCGCTGCAAACGACACCCTTTGCCTCACGCGGCTTGCAGGGGCTGCGCGAGTACGTCCTCGCTTACGTCCAATCGCCCGCTTTCCGCTCGCTGGCCAGCGATGCGCGCCAGGTCAAGGCCGGCCTGGCGGCGGTGAAATACAGCGTCATCATCCAGACCGGGCGCTTCAGCGTGCGCCGATACGATGAGGAAACAGACTACAGCATCGAGGTCGAGAAGACGTTCGCCCGCTTCAAGCAGGGGGCGGTCAAGGATTACCGCGTCAACCTGTACACAGGGACGGGCATGAATCACATCGAAGCCAAAATCCTGGAGTTTGTCGTCCGCCTCTACCCCGAACCCTTCGCCGCCCTCGACCGTTTCTGTGAGCGTCACGCCGCCTTTATGGACGCCACCCTGCTCACCTTCGACCGCGAAGTGCAATTCTACGTGGCTTATCTGGACTATATCGCCCCCCTTCAGGAGGAAAACGGCCTGCCTTTCTGCTTCCCCGAAATGAGTGAGGCGCGGCAGGTGGAGGCCCGCGACGCCTTCGACCTGGCGCTGGCGGCCAATCTGCATTACGAGGGCGCGGCGGTGGTGCTGAACGATTTCGAACTGCGCGGCGCCGAGCGCATCCTGGTCGTCACCGGCCCCAATCAGGGCGGCAAGACTACCTTCGCCCGCATGTTCGGCCAGTTGCACTACCTGGCTGCCCTGGGGCTGCCCGTCCCGGCGCGGCAGGCGCGCCTGGCCCTCTTCGACCACATCCTCACCCAATTCGAGCGCCAGGAAGACATCCGCACCCTGCGCGGCAAGTTGCAAGATGACGTGACCCGCCTCTACGACCTGCTCCAGCAGGCTACCCCGCGCAGCATTTTCCTCTTCAACGAGATTTTCTCCTCCACCACCCTGAAAGATGCCCTCTTCCTGAGCCGCAAGATTCTGGCCCGCCTGGTAGAACTCGACGCCCTGGGGGTGTGGGTCACCTTCCTGGACGAACTGGCCGCGTTCAACGAGAAGACGGTCAGCATGGTCAGCACGGTCGTGCCGGAAAATCCCGCTGAGCGCACCTTCAAAATCGTGCGCCGCCCGGCCGACGGCCTGGCCTACGCCCTCTCGCTGGCCGAAAAGCATCGCCTGACGCGGGCTCAAATCCTGGAGCGAATCCGCCCATGAACGTCTTCCTGCTCTATCCCGACCGCAACTTCGACCCGCAGACGCCGCTGCCGCCCAACGCCGAGGACCTGACCCAGGACCTGGCGCTGGAGACCCTCTGGCAGGCAATGGCCCAGGGCGATAAGTTCCTCTTCGAGACCGCCCGGCTGGTGACTCTCTCCGGCTCGCAAGAGATGGAGGTCATCCGCTACCGGCAGGAGATTTTGCAGGATTGTCTGAAAAATCCGGCCACCGTGCGCGCCCTCTACCAGATTCCCATCGAGGCCATCGAGAACAAACAGCGCCACTGGCTGGGGATTTTCTCGCACTATCCGGCGGGAATCTTGAGCAGTGCAGTCGAAATGCTGGAAATGCTCGTTGGCCTCCTGCACCGCTTGCGGCAAATCGCCGATGAACACGCCGCCGAATTCGAGTCGCCGGGGTTTCGGCGCTTCTTCGCCATGATTCAGCAGGAACTGGACGACACCTGCTTTGCCGAGATGGAAGCGCACCTGCGTCAACTGCGCTTCCGCGAGGGCGTGTTGCTCAGCGCCGAACTGGGGCCGGGCAACGAGGGGACGAACTACGTCTTGCGCAAGCCCAATGTGCCCGACGGCCTGATGAAACGCCTGTTGAGCAGAAAATCGCCGACGTATTCCTTCACCCTCCATCCGCGCGACGACCACGGGGCGCGGGCGCTGGGCGAACTGCGCGACCGCGGCGTGAACCTGGTGGCCAACGCCGCCGCCCAATCTGCCGACCACATTGACGGTTTCCTCACCCTGCTGCGGCGCGAACTGGCCTTCTACATCGGCGCGCTGAACCTCCACGAGCAGTTGGCCGCCCTCGGGCATCCGATTGCCATCCCGCAACTGCACCCGGTGGAGGAACGCCGCCACACCTACCGCGGCCTGTACGACGTCTGCCTGGCGCTGACCATGCGCAAGCGCGTCGTCGCCAACGACGGCGACGCCGACGGCAAAGACCTGATGATCATCACCGGCGCCAACCAGGGCGGCAAGTCCACCTTCCTGCGCAGCATCGGCCTGGCGCAAGTCATGATGCAGGCCGGTTTGTTTGTGCCGGCGGAGGAGTTCGCGGCCAACCTGTGCAGCGGCCTCTTCACCCATTACCGCCGCGAGGAAGACGCCTCGATGAAAAGCGGCAAACTGGACGAGGAATTGAAGCGGATGAGCGACATCGTCAATCACCTGCGCCCGAACGCCCTTGTCCTGTTCAACGAGTCCTTTGCCGCCACCAACGAGCGCGAGGGCGCTGAGATTGCCCGTCAGGTGGTGGACGCTTTGCTGGAACGGCACATCAAAGTCGTCTTCGTCACCCACCAGTACGAACTGGCGCGCGGCTATCACGAGCGTCGGGCGCCCAACGTCCTGTTCCTGCGCGCCGAGCGTCAGCCGGATGGCAGCCGCACCTACCGCGTCCGCCCCGGCGACCCGCTGCCGACCAGTCACGGCGAGGATGTCTATCGTAAGGTGTTTGGGAAAGGGTGAGAGGAAGGAGGCCAGTATCTTTCTTGTTACGCAGACTGCACCATTTTCGACATAAAGAGGCCATGATCAAATTTCTGCTTATTTCTCTGGGCGCTGTCCTGGGCGCGAATGCCCGTTACTGGTTGAGCGGCTGGCTGGCTGAGAAATTCGGCGCCGCCTTTCCCTATGGGACACTCCTGATCAACCTGAGTGGTAGTTTCCTTCTGGGCATCTTTCTTACCTTGATCGGTGAGCGGTTCATTGTTGACCCGGCCTGGCGTCTGCTGGTAGCCGTCGGCTTTTTGGGCTCCTATACCACCTTTTCGACGTATACTTACGAAAGCACGATTCTCCTGCTGAGCGGTCAGCACTGGCTGGGGCTACTGAACCTGCTTGGCAGTATGCTGTTCGGTACGCTGGCCACGATCGCCGGAATCTTGCTCGGACGCCTCTTATAAGCCAACAGGAGAGATGGTGATGACTCAGAAACTCCTTCAGGAAGCCCAATTACTTTCGATTTACATTGGAGAGAGCGACCGCTGGCGCGGCAAACCGCTTTATGCCGCTATTCTGGAAACCTTGAAACGCGAAGGCATCGCCGGGGCCACCGTGACGCGCGGCGTGGCTGGTTTTGGAGCGCATTCTCGCATCCATACAGCCGCCATCCTGCGCCTTTCGGAAGACTTACCGTTGGTGATTCAGATTGTCGATTCGCCAGAACATATCCGTCGCGCCGTGGAAGTCGTGGCGCCAATGGTGCGTGAGGGCCTCATGACTGTGCAAGATGTCCGCGTGATACGTTACACCCATCGTTACCTCAATCCACTCCCGGCAGACCGAGTGGTAGCAGAAGTGATGACGCGCGAGGTGGAAACACTCTCTCCCGACATGCCGGTGGCAGAAGCCTGGCAAAAAATGCTCGATACGCTTCTCAAAGCCATGCCGGTGGTGACCCAAGATGGTCAGGTGGTAGGGATGTTGACCGACGAAGACCTGCTTGAGCGCGCTGGCCTCCAGCAACGTCTCTCGGTAGCCGAACGTCTGGACCGGTCCCTGATGGAGGAAGAAATCAAACGCCTGCGTCAATCGCCGCTGACGGTCGCCGACGTGATGACTACGCCTGTCATCACCGCCCGCGTCGACGAACCTTTAGGGCTGGCAGTCGCACGCATGGCAAAAGAGGGCCTCAAACGCCTGCCGGTCCTCGACGCAAGCGGGCATCTGATTGGCATCCTTTCGCGGGTGGACATCTTACGGCTGCTGGCCGAAAAAGAAGCCAGACGCCCTCTTCCTCATCCAGGAGCAGCCAAAACGGTGCGTGACGTCATGACCCCTGCAATTCCCGCGGTTCAGGCGGAGGATGGGCTGGAGGAGATTGTCGAAACCCTGCTCGAAAACGGCACCCATCGCGTCATTGTTCTAGGAGAGGATGGCAAGGCGATTGGCCTGATTAGCGATTCAGACGTCGTCAGCCGCATCCGCCCTCCCGAACGTCGCGGCGTCCTGCGCGCATTGTTTGGCCATGCCGCGCCCCCGGCCAGCGAGGTCACGGCTGCTGAGCTGATGTCACCCGGCGTGCTTACCGCTCCGGCCAACCTGCCTCTGCAAGAAGCCGTCCACTTAATGATGTCTTCGAAACGCAAGTGGCTGGTGGTCGTGGACGAAAACGAACATCCTCTTGGTCTGGTGGACCGTCAAATTTTGCTGCGCGCCTTGAGCGGTAGTTAAACAACTCATCGCAATGACGGGGATAGAGACATCTTGGCGAGTGTTGCTCTCCTCAGGTGAGCCCGCCATTCTTTGCTTTTTGCTGGCAAACGACTCTTGACACATCCCCGTCAGCGGGAGTATATTCGTTGCGTTTGAAAATCATGGAATCGCACAGTTCGACCGATCCTCTCCGTACCTTTTCTCCCTTTGCGGTTCGTAGCGCTCGGGCAAGAAGTTGACCCTGCCTGCCCTCTGGCTGTCTCCTGCCCCGCGCTCGAACCGGCGCGGGGCTTTGCGTGTGTAACGTAATGCAGAATTCATTTTGCGCAAACAAATCACTTCAGGAGACGGCATGGGACTCTTCGCAAACATCCTTCCTCCCAAAGAACGCATGCAGCGCCTCTTCACCTGGGGCGACGCGGCGGCGTTGCTGCTCATCGCCGTCCTGCTTTACGGCGGCGTCCGCCTGGCTTTCAACGCTCCCGCCGAGATTCAAGGCCCGACCATCCGTCTGGAGCCGCGCGTCCTGCCCTGGTACGCGCTGCTGTCCACCGGTCGCATGGCCGCCGCATACGCCCTCTCCGCGCTGTTTGCCCTGCTCTACGGGCGCGCCGCCGCCTACAACCGCCGCGCCGAACGGGTGCTGATGCCCCTGCTGGACGTGCTCCAGAGCGTACCGATTCTCTCCTTCCTGCCGGTCGTCCTGCTCAGTTTGAGCGCCATCCTGCCGCAAAAAGTCGCTGTCGAACTGGCCTCCATCGTGCTTATCTTCACCAGTCAGGCCTGGCACCTGACCTTTGGCTGGTATCAGTCGCTCACTACCATTCCCAAAGAACTGCGCGAGGCCAGTGACATCTTCCGCCTGAACGCCTGGCTGCGCTTCAAGCGGCTGGAATTTCCCTTTGGTACCATCAGTTTTCTCTGGAACAGCATGATGTCGTGGGCGGGGGGCTGGTTCTTCCTCATGGCGGCAGAAATCTTCACCGTCGGCGCGCGCGACTTCCGCCTGCCGGGGTTGGGCGCCTACCTGCAGGAAGCCGCCAACCAGGGCGACACGCGCGCCATCCTGTGGGGCATCGGGACGCTCATCCTGACCATTGTCCTCCTTGACCAGTTCGTCTGGCGTCCGCTTCTGGCCTGGGCCGACCGCTTCAAACTGGAGATGACGGAAAGCGATCAGCCGCCGACTTCCTGGTTCTACAATGCCCTGCACAACTCGGCGCTGATGAACGCCCTGGGACGGTTGCTGGCTCCGCTGGGCGAACGCCTCGACGCCTGGCTGATTCGCCGCTCCCCAATGCGAATGCCGGATGAGGCTGCCCGCAAACGCAACTGGCTGAGCATCCTGCTCAATCTGCTCCTGGGCGGACTCCTGCTCTACGGCGGAGTGCGCGCCGCGCAAATGCTCGCCGCGCTGCCCATCGCCGAGTGGGGCAAGATTCTCCTCGGCACGCTGGCGACCCTGCTGCGGGTGGCCATCTCCCTGTTCATCGCCCTGCTCTGGACGATTCCGGTCGGGGTCGCTATCGGGACGAATCAGCGCCTCGCCGCCGTGCTCCAGCCCATCGTCCAGGTGACCGCCTCGGTGCCGGCCACAGCCATTTTCCCCGTTTTCCTGCTGCTGGTCATCCATCTGACCGGCGGCCTGGACATTTCAGCCATCTTCCTGATGCTGATGGGCACGCAGTGGTACCTGCTGTTCAATATCATCGCCGGGGCGAGCGCCATTCCGCAGGACCTGAAGTACACCTCGGCGCTGATGGGCCTGAAAGGTTGGGCGCGCTGGCGGACGTTGATTTTGCCGGCCATCTTCCCCTACATTGTCACCGGCGGCATCGCGGCCAGCGGCGGCGCCTGGAACGCCAGCATCGTCGCCGAATACGTGGAATTCGGCGGGCAGACGCTCTTCACCACCGGCCTGGGCGCGCTTATCTCGCAGGCCACCGCCGACGGAAATTACCCGCTTCTGCTGGCAGCCACCCTCAGCATGATGCTGACCGTGGTGCTGATCAACCGTCTGTTCTGGCGGCCGCTCTACCGCCTGGCCGAAGAAAAATACCGTCTGGAGTAGGACAGGCTTTCAGCCTGTCCAAAACAAGGCTTTCAGCCTGTCCAAAACAAGGCTTTCAGCCTGTCAGGGGACGGACTGAAAGTCCGTCCTACAGAAATGTCCTACAGGAGTGCCTTATGACCAACGAAACCCCGCTGCTCGAACTGAAGCACATCCACCAGATTTATACCAGTGGCACGCGCAAATTTACCGCGGTGGAAGACGTCAACCTGACCGTCCAGGAGGGCGAATACGTGGCCTTGCTGGGGCCTTCGGGCTGCGGCAAAAGCACGCTGTTGCGCATCCTGACCGGCCTGCAGAAGCCCTCCGAGGGCGTAGTGCTGTATCGCGGCCAGCCGCTGGAGGGCGTCAACCCGCACGCCACCATTGTTTTCCAGACCTTTGCCCTCTTCCCCTGGCTGACCGTGCTGGAAAACGTCGAACTGGCGCTGAAGGCGCGCGGCGTCCCGCCCGGCATCCGCGTGCCGCGCGCTCTCGACCTGATTGACCGCGTCGGCCTGGACGGTTTCGAGAACGCTTACCCGCGCGAACTTTCGGGCGGTATGCGTCAGAAGGTTGGCTTCGCCCGCGCCATGGCCGTTGAACCGGAACTCCTGTGCCTGGATGAACCCTTCTCGGCGCTGGACGTGCTTTCCGCCGAATCGCTGCGCGGCGAACTGCTGGAACTGTGGACGAGCGGCGGTATCCCCACCAAAGCGATTCTGATGGTCAGCCACAACATCGAGGAGGCCGTCTTCATGGCCGACCGCATCGTGGTCATGGACAAGGAGCCGGGGCGCATCATCGCCGAATTGAAAGTCCCCCTGCCGCACCCGCGCCAGCGCCAGTCGGATGCATTCCGCGCCCTGATTGACGAGGTCTATGCCCTGCTGGCCGGACAGACCGAACCCGAAAGCGTCGAACTGGGCGCCGCGCCGGGCGAGGCCGGACGCATCCGTTCGCTGCCGGATGTGCATATCGGCGACCTGGCCGGTCTGCTCGAACACCTGGCCGAAAAACCCGGCGACCGCGACGACATCTACCGCATCACCGAAGAACTGACCCTCGACTCGGATCACGTTCTGCGTCTGACGGAGGCCGCCGAACTGCTGGGCTTCGTCACCGTTGCCAAAGGTGATATTGAACTGACGCCGCTCGGCGAGACTTTTGCCGAGGCCAGCATCCTGGCGCGCAAGGAGATTTTCGCCAGCCGCATCCGCCGCCTGCCGCTGGTGCGCTGGTTGCTGGGGATGTTACAACGCGCTGACAAACACTCGTTGAAGAGCGAGGTAGTCAAGGTAGCCCTGGAACTGGAATTCCCGCCCGAAGAGGCCGAAAAACAACTCGATACCCTCATCAACTGGGGACGCTACGCCGAGATTTTCTCCTACGATGACAGTGAGGAGGAGATTTATCTGGAAACTGTGTTGGAAAACAACACACCGCGAATGAACGAATGAGTGATTCGCTTCATTTTACGTTTACATCCTCCTGGCCCTGGTTGCCTTTGAAAAGGTATCGAGATGACTGGTCGTTGATTTCGGCACCAAGAATATACCGATGAATGCCAGGAAAGCCATGAGCGCTCCAAACGCAAACGGAGCAGATGGGGAAACTCGATTCCACAAAAAACCCGCCAGCACGCTCGCGGGCAACGCCATGATCCCCACAGAGGCATTATACAATCCATACGCCGCGCCGCGATTCGCTTCAGGGACCAGTTCCGCCACCATTGCTTTCGCCGCGCCTTCCGTAAAGGCATAATAGAGACCGTAGAACGAATATAGTATCCAGATCAGGAACGGACTTTGCGCCAGCGCAAACCCCAGATACGCGAGGGCGTAGACCGCCCAGCCAATGATGATGGCGTTCCTCCGCCCAATACGGTCGGACAATCTGCCTGCGGGAATGGCGGATAGGGCGGAGATCAGGTTGAACAAGGCAATGATCAAGGGGATAGTGGTAGGTGGGACGCCTACATCCTGCGAGCGGAGGATCAGAAACGCGTCGGATGAATTTCCCAACGTGAACAACAACATGATTGCCAGAAACCCTGCGAAGGGTCCGCGAAGGACTTTTAGCGAAATGGGCTGTTTGTTTACAGCCAGTTTTCTTTCTTTGACCCACAGACCGATGATCACGAGCGGCACCGCCGCAATAACACCCGCCACCCAAAAGACCTCACGATATTTATTGGCGTGGTCCACCCACAGGCGCAGCAGACCATACGAGATCAATGGCCCAACTGCGGAGCCAAGCGTATCCAGGGTGCGCTGGACGCCAAAGGCAAAGCCCAACTTTCGATTGCCTGCCGACCCTGCCACCAGCGCATCGCGCGGCGCGTCTTTTAAGCCCTTACCGACGCCATCCGTCAATCTCAGCGATAACGCGGCGATGCCGTTCCCCGCAAAACCCAACAGGAAACGTCCTGCCGCCGAGAAGGCGTATCCGATGAACACAATCGTTTTCCGAACGCCCAGAGCGTCCGAGAGATAGCCCGCTCCAATTTTCATCAGGCTGACGATGCTGGTCATCAACCCCTCGATCAAACCGATAAACTCCTTATTGAGACCCAGCACCGAGGTATAGAAAATCGGCAGGATGGGCTGGATCATATCCTGCGCCAGCCCTCCGAAGAAAGCCACCCAACCTAGCGCAACGACGTTTCTGCCCAGTCCATTTTGATTTTCAGGTTCAACGGGAATATTCGGCTTGTCTTGTTCGTTGGTCATATAGAATTCCTTTCTGAAGTTATTCGAGGTTGGCTAGCGGCAAGAAAATAGCCTCTACCAGCGGGATGATGGTAGAGGCTATCAGTCGAAAGTTCGGCCAAGGCTTTGATCGTTCACGCGGACGAGCCTCATCGTCAACGCGCGCCTTAATGTTGAAGTATGACACAAATTATATCACCGCCAGTTAAATCGCCGATAAGCAATGACAGGATGAAATCAGCCTACGGAATATACGCAGTGCGTTCGCCGACCAGTTGGACCAATGCCCGCTGCCAGGCATCTTCCTCGTTGCTGTTCATCAGCCCGCGGCGGATCGCGTCGCGCTTGAGCGTATAACTGCGCATATCATCCGCCAGTTCGTTGAAATGCGCAGATTGTTCATTCAACAAAAACTTCACGATCTCATCTGAAGGTTGCAATGCAAGCACCGCCTGCAAATGCGGCAGGCAAAGCCCCAGCGATTGGCGGTAAAACTTCTGTCCCTCGGGCGTGGCGATGTATTCGAGGAAACGCGCCGTTTGCAAAGCCTGTTCCTTCCGCATCGCTTCACAGGCAGGACAACTTTCATAACGCGGCAGAAGATGAGTCACGGCGGCGTGTCCCCCATTGTCTGCGATGTTCTTCAGCGAAGCCGCCACCGCTTCCACGAGCGGCACATACCCGAGACTGATGTCCTGCGGCGCGGCAACATTTTGAAATTGCCAGGTGTGCAGATTGCACAATCCGCGCGTCGACGCGAACTCGTTCCGCACCTGCGATTCTTTGACAAGACCACCTTCCAGCGAGACGAAGAAATCGAACGCGGCGCGGCTCAACGCGTCACACACGGGACAGGTGCGCGTCTTTCTCAGACTTTGGGCTGGCTTCGCTTCGACGACTCTTTTGATCTCCGCTGACTCCTGGCGCGGCATCAAAAGATCGGGCGTTGAGGGAGGCATAATGGTCAGCGAACCAGTCAACAGTCCCGCTTGAACCGCATGGACGCGTGACCGCAACGCGCGAATCTCATCCCCACTATCCGCGACGTTTTCCAGCACGTTGACCAATCCATCCAGAATCGAGACGAGAAACGTATTGCTCTTTTCGTCCGCCAGAAAAGTTTCGAGACGCTTCTCGAAGGCAGGCAATCCGCTGGATTCGAGCGCGTTCGCATCGTCGTTCAGTTTTGCCTGAAGCGCATCCCGCGCCGAAAGCGGATATATCTCCAGGTTGGAGTGAGCGACCTGATGGCTCAGACCTTGCTGGATGTAATCCAAAACCTGAGCACGTTCCTGCGGCGAGAGCAGGTCAATCTTGTTGGCGACCACGAACAAACGGCGGACATACCCCTGGATGTCGCGCAGGAAATTCTGCTCCGATTCGCTCAACGGCGCTTCCACGCTGGTGACGAAGATAACCGCATCTGCCTGCGGGAGGAACTCATAAGTGGTCGCCGTGTTCGCCGCGTGGGAGGAGCCGATGCCAGGCGTGTCCACAAAATGCAAGCCGCGCCGCAAAAACGGGACGGGCATTTCGATGCGCACCTCAATCACGCCCTTTTGGTTGCCAGGGTTGCCCTGCTCGGTCACGTAATCGGGCAATTCATCGAGGCGAATCTCCTGTTCGATGATCCAGCCTGTGCGCTTCAAAATGATCTTTTCCTGTGGACCGTAGCACAGCGCAGTGATGGCAGAAGTGAGCGGCAAAAGTCCCGTCGGCAGGAGGCTCTTGCCAATGATGGCGTTCATCAGCGAACTCTTGCCGCGCTTGAACTGTCCGACCACCACCAGGTTGAAACGATCCTCCGCCAGTTTCACCAGCAGGTCCTGGCAGCGCTCCGCTCCCGCCTCATCCTTCAAACCTTGCATGATCTGCTTCCCCTCGCGGACGAGGTCGGCGATCTGTTGTTTGGCAAGCGTGTATTGACGAAGTTGATTGTCCTGAGAATTTTCTGGCTGCATAATTTCTCATCTTCCAAAGATAATTGGCATCAACGCCCACGTATACACACCGACCAGTGTTATTGCCATGATGCCGATCCTGATCATTCGCAACTGCCTGATTCTACGCTTAATCCGTTTTGCGCTTTCGACCAGCAATGCCAGATCATCCAGCGTGTTGATCAGGATATGAGCGAATCGGCGCGCGACGGGGGAACTGTTCTCTGCAAACGAGATGCCTACATCCGCCGCTTTGAGTGCGATGCCGTCGTTGACCCCGTCGCCGACCATTCCAACGCAGTGACCATCCTGCTGCAAGAGCCGAATCAAAAAGCCCTTTTGTGACGGGAGCAATCTTGCAAAGATAGAACAATACGCAGATTGTTTGATGATCTCGTGCGTTTCCATTCTCTCCAATGTCTTGCCGAGAAGAGGCGCGGTTGACTCTCGCACAATCCCGCCCGCTTCGGCGACGTTCACCGCGGTCTCTGCCCTGTCACCCGTCAGCAGGATGCTCCTGATTCCATTTTCGGTGATGGTCTCGATGGTCCCAGTCGCGCCAACTTGCAAAGGATTTTCCAATTGGAGCAGGCACAGGAACGTAAATTCTGAGCGAGATGTTTCGGAATATGCCAACGCGATCGCTGTCCCGCCGCTTTGGTTGATCGCCTCGATGTTCAAGCGGTTGGAGCGCCAGAAGTCGGAATCCATCTTTTTCCTGTCGCCAGACATCGTCACGTAACTACTACACATTTTCTGAATGATCTCACTGTCGCCCTTGGCAAAATAAACCTGCCTGCCCTCCATTTCAAACCCAGCGACCATATGGCGGCTTTCAGGATCAAACGGTTTGTCGTAGATACGTTGATAATGCGCCAGCCACTCCTTCACGTCAATTCCTTGATTCGTTGCGAAGGCAATCAACGCCTTATCGACGGGATTTGCCTGCTCAAGTTTTTCCCAAACCGAGACATCGTTGCATAACGCGCAGGCGGTTTTGATCCAGCGAAACGCGTCTGTGTCAATGGCTGATGCAGACTCGGCAGCAATCATTCCATCGGCAAGATATAAATTCCTGACCTCCATCTGCCGCGCGGTCAAGACTCCCGTTTTATCGAAACAGAGCGTGTCTATGTTGCCCATCCGCTCCAACGCCTTTACGTCACGGATTTGGATTTTGCGATCTTCCAACTTTCTTCGTTCACTTGAAACAAGGACGCGCTTGAAATATTCATTATTTTGCAAAGCGATAAGCATAATTGCCAGAATGGCATAAACGGCCATCATGCCGATAACATTCGTGGATCGCATCATCTGGAGAATCAACGGCGGCAGGAGCAATAAAACGGGAAGCAGATACTTCTTCTCGATCAGGCGGGACCGATCAGGCTGGTCCTGCTCCCAAACCTGATTCAAAACCTTGCCATATTCTGTCTCCTCGCCGACTGCAACGACAATGCCCTTACCTGTTCCCCTGGTCACTTTGCTGCCTGCGTAAAGGATTACCTCCTCTCCCACCTCTTTTTCGACCGGGAGAAGTTCACCCGTAATGTCGAATTCGTCCACCTCCAGCCCGTTCGCTTCGACAAGTTTCAAGTCGGCAGGGACCATGTCCGCTGTTTGTAACACAACAATATCGCCAACCTGTAAATTGTCGGCGTCAATGTTGACAAGTCCGTTATCCCTAATGATGGTTGCCAGATTATTGTTCATAGTCAGTCAATAACCGTTACGAGGCAATTAAAAAGCCTCTACTGAACAGATTCTCCAGTAGAGGCTATCAGTCGGGTTCTTGACAAGATTTGGGTCATTCACGCGGTCGAGCCTCATCGTCCGCGCACCTTGATATTGACTGTGACAAAATTATATCACCGTCCGTTAAATCAACAAGGGGCTTCCCATTCGCCTTGAACGCCACCGCCTGGCGGGTGAGAGCCCAGTCCGCCTCTACAATTTCTATCTCCAAGCCCTCGATTTCTTGAATGTACCGGTCTGCAAGTTCGGGGGAGTTGCTGCGGGCAATGGCATGGGCGCTTCAGCGTTTCCTCGGCGCTGTCCGCTGACTTTGTTCTTCGTCAGGATAACGCGCCGGCGCCGCGCTCCAAAAGCGGCAGTCGTAGCGTTCGACGACCTGGGCTTTGCCGCTGGCCTCGAGGTCTTTCAAGGTCTGGCTGACATCGGCGGACGGCCAGCGGCTCAACGCCTGCACCAGTTCCTCCTCACGCAGAGGGTGACGGGTGATGATGCTGACTACCGCCTCTGCCAATGAGGTGAATCCGCTCAGGTCGAAGGTCCCGCTGGCGGGGTGAATCACTTTGGCAACCTGTCCAAGCAGGGCGCGGGCGCGCAGCAGACCCTCGTCATCGGGCGGCTGAACCCAGATCTCGGCGGGTGGGCGCGTCGGCTGGAGGATGTGGACTTCGTCGGGTTGGATTTTTTGGAGCGCGGCGGCCAGTTCGGTCAGCGCCGGCTCGCTGTCGTTCAGCCCGCGCACCAGCATCACCTCCACCCACAATTTACCGCCATACTCCCGGCGGAAGGCAGTCAGCCCGTTCAGCAGCCGCTCGAAGGTGATTTCAGGATGCGGTCGGTTGATCTGACGATACAGCGCCGCATTGCCGGCATCCAGCGTCGGCAGGACGGCGTCGGCAGCGGCGAGTTCAGCGCGCACGTCGGGCAGATAAAGCAGCGCCCCGTTCGTGATGACCGCCACAGGGATTGGCGTGAGCGCCTTCACCTGGCGAATCAGCCAGCCGATGCCGCTGTGCAGGGTCGGCTCACCCGAACCCACGAAGGTCACCCAGTCAATTTCGCCGGGGCGGTGTGCCGATAATGCCTGCTCGACTTCGGCCAGAATCTCCTGGCGCGGGATATATTCTTTCCGCTCGTTCGTCAACGGCACAGTGCGTCCTAACTGGCAGTAGACGCAGTTCCAGTTGCAGGTCTTGAGCGGGATAGTGTCTATGCCCAGCGATTGCCCCAGCCGCCGCGAGGGGACGGGACCAAAGACGGTTTTCATTTCAAAAGACATTCACCACACAGGACACAAAGGTCACGAAGTTTTTTACACCGAATTCCCTTGTGTACTTCGCGTCCTTTGTGGTCAGAAAAGTTTATTGCCCGTGGCCGTGTGCCACACTCTCGTCACACGGCGCGGCTTCCTTCAATTTGCCGCCGAAATAATTTTCCAGCGCCTGGCGCACGGTGCCAGCCGCGCCGGTGGCGGCTTTGATTCCATATTGCTCGAAGAACTCGATGGCGCGCCCGCCCATCCCGCCGCTCAAAATCACGTTTGCGTTTTGGGCGTGAATGAATTGGGGAATTTGCCCCGGCTGATGCGAGTTCGCGTAGGGGTTAGCCACCCCATGCACGGCGCCGATTTCGCCGTTCTCCTTTCATGCTACCTCACTCGCGCACCATGCGCGTCCCGCATTTGGGACATGAAATATCCATACAGTGCTGACCGACGGCATGCGGCTCTTTATGCCCGCATTTTGGACAAACGCAGTTGCCTCCCGGTCCCGAACCGGGGCGATTGCCACCGCCCCGGCCCATCCCCTGTCCGCTGCCACGTCCCAATCCCTGACCGCCTCCACTGCCGCGTCCGCCGCCCTGACCACGACCTCGAAACGATTGGTTATTCATCGAAAACATCCTTTCTGGAGGCCGCTCCCACAGAAGCGGCCTCCAGAAAGTAGAAAGCATCGGAACTACTTTTCGAGTTCTTCGATGCGCTTGTTGATGGCGTCGAGTTGCCCTTTCAGCCATTCCGACCGGTCTTTGAGGGCCTGCAGCGTCTCTTCCTTTGTAGGCGGAGTCCAGGTCTGGCAATTCCGCCAGCCGAAGCCGCCGCCTCGTCCGCGCCGCCAGGCCATTCCCGGGCCAAAGCCAGGGTTGGCAAAGCCGGGCATATTGTAACCGGCGCAATAGCCTGCGCCGCGTCCGGTGCGAGGCCCCATGCCCATCGGGCCGGTTCCATCACCGCGTGGCATACGAGTCACCTCCTTTCCAAAAGAATTTATCGCCGCCCGCCGTTGCCCCATGCCGTCCCTTGACGGCCATAGCGGGCGCGGCGACGATAGGCGCGTCCGCCACCCGACGACTGCCGGGGAGCCGGAGCAACCGCAGGACGAGCGGGAACTTGCACATCCGTCATACGCGACCGCGCCAGTTTCCTGTCCCAGGCGTTCAGCAGCGTCTCGGTCAGGCGCGGCAGAATTTCACTGGCGGCCAGGGCCAGGGTGGTCAGCGCGGTTGATTTCTCACCGCTGCGTGTCGGCTGCGCCGGCAGAACATCCACTCGCCGGACGGGGAGCGCCGCCGGAGGAACGACCGGCGTCCGCGCCTCGACATCCGCGATAGCACCCCACGGACAGGCATCCACGCAGACCTGACAACCGGCGCACAGCGCCTCGTCAATCACAGCCCGTCCACCTTCCAGACGGATGGCGTTGGCGGGACAGACGGAAACACAGTCGCCGCAGCCGTTACAGAGTTCTCGATTGACTTGCATGGTCATCGTTCACCTTCCTGATTGTTCAGGCGCTTTTTTCACGGCGTCATACGCCGCTTCGAGCGCTTCGATTTCCCGGCGTCGCCGGCGCAGGGCTTCGATCCACTCGGATAGGGCCGCTTCGCCTTGGGGGGTGATGGTGTAGACGCGCCGCTGGGGGCCGAGGCTTTCCTCACTCCACGAACTGACCACCAGCCCGGCTTCCTCCAAGTCGCGCAAGGCGCGGTACAGGATGCTGATGTCCATCATGGCAGTATCGAAGCCGAACTCCTTCAAGCCATCCATCAGGCTGTAGCCGTAGCCCGGCTCGCGGTGCAGCAGCACCAGCAGGCACGACTCGAGAAAGAACATCTTGCGCTGACCGCCGCCTCGTCCGCGGCCGCCTCCAAAACCTCGTCCACCGGGCATTTCATTTCTCCTTTCGTCTATAGTATATAACACTATAGACTGATTGTCAATAGTTGAACAAAAAAGAACCGCCCGCAGGATTTTCTTCGCCAGGCTCCTGGAAGAAAACCAGGGGGCGGACTTATTCTGTCGCTATCAGGCAGCGTGTTGAATTTGCTCGTGCGGTGGTTTGCACACCACTCGGCGCAACAGTTCGAGCGGCACGAGGACGAACACACCGAACAGCACGCCCAGTTCGCTCCACAAACTGCTGCCGGGGGCGGGTTTGCCCGCCAGACGGCTGAGCAGGGCGTCGAAGGTGTTGCCATACAGGTTGCCGAAGGTGATCATGCGCAGGTAAGGCAAAATGTCCTGTGCGGTGGCCTCGCCATAGGTCTCCACCAGCCGCTGCCAGGCAGATGGATCAACCTGCCCCTGGCTCTCGGCGTAATGCTGGGCAAAGGCCAGTCCAACCGCCTCGTGCGGCGGGAAACTGCCCAGGTCGCCGGCCAGCAGGCACTGCAGCTCGTCTTCCGGCACGCCCATCGCCAGGGCGGCGCGGGTGTGACCGTAGGCGCAGTAGCGGCAGCCGTTGACGCGCGTGACGGCCAGCATGAGTTTCTCGGCGAAGCGTTTGTCCACTCGTCCGCCGCGGGCGGCGCGCTTCAGGTCGTCCATCTGGCCAAAGACCTGGCGCACGGCCAGGCGAAAGGCCGGCCAGGTGTAAATGCGACGGTCGAAAGTTCGTTTCATTTTTGGCCTCCTGGGGGATACAGCCCCACACTGTTCAACAAGCGCCGATGGTTGAAACGCCAGCGGCGGTACTTGAGCCGGCGGCGCGCCTGCCAGACCTCACGGCGGCTCGACGGAGCAAGCGGCGCGTTGACAGCCAGCACAGCGCCGCGGCGGCAGACCGTTTCACAGGTGCCGCAGGCGGTGCAGCGTTCCGGCAGGATGCGCGCCTGTTTGTTTTCAATCAAAATGGCTTGCTGCGGGCAGGCTTTGGCGCACAGACCGCAGCCGCTGCAACGTTCGGGTTGGATGCGATAACGGGTCATTGAGAATCTCCTTCGGGCGCGGGGAGAGGCGCTTCGCGGCGCGGCGCGTCCCCGCTGGCGGTGTAGAACAGAAGCAGGAAGCGGCAAGCCTGACTGCCAGCGTTTTGCCAGCGGTGCGGCAGATGCGCCTCGTAGAGCAGGCTGTCGCCGCTTTCCAGGTTGTAGCGGGTTTCACCTACCTGGCAGGCCAGAGTCCCTTTTAGGCAAAAGAGCAGTTCCTGGCCGCTGTGCGTGACGGCTTCGGCGCCGCTTTCTGCGCCGGGCGGCAGGGTCACCAGCAGGGGTTGACCGGCGCTCAGGCGCAGACCGCCGCTCAGGTCCTCGAAGCGGCTCTGGTCGAGTTCCACGCTGGGACGCTGTCCGTTCTTTTGAAAAGCGACCTGCGGGCTGTCGCCTTCCTGCTCGAAGAAAGCGGACATGGGCGTGCCAAGCGCCCGCGCCAGTTGCCGCAGGGTGCTGACGCTGGGGGAAGTGCGTCCGTTTTCGATGAGGCTGAGGGTGTTGTAGTTCAGGCCGCTTTGCTCGGCCAGGGCGCGCAGCGAGAGGCCGCGGCGGGCGCGCAACTCGCGCAGGCGGCGGCCCACCTGCAGGTCGCTCTCCGTCTCGGCCTCGCGGCGGGCGGCAAACAGGTCAGCCAGGTAGCGGACGTGACGGCAGGCAAAATGGGGACGTGAATCTCGCAGGGATTGAGCGCTCAAGGCAGCCTCCATCGTGGAGCAGGGGAAATGTACTGTAATTATAGTACAAATTCGTCAAAAATGCAATGATTGTACTAATTTATAATGACAATTTTTAGCAAAAAGTATCCCGCAGGAGCATTCCTGCGGGATATCGCCGCTGAATGGCGCACAGAGTAGTGCAATAGAGTATGTCCTCTTTTACCTGAATTTCTTTGGGATGGAACCCCCTCTGCCAGTTTTTCATTTGATGAGTTTCTCGGCGAAGCGTTTGTCCACTCGTCCGCCGCGGGCGGCGCGCTTCAGGTCGTCCATCTGGCCAAAGACCTGGCGCACGGCCAGGCGAAAGGCCGGCCAGGTGTAAATGCGACGGTCGAAAGTTTGTTTCATTTTTGGTATCTTTCGGTAGCTACGCGGAAGGCAACTGATACAACCGTTACGCTAGCGTTTGATTATGGCGCACCAGGACTTCAAGAACTTTGCGGCCCGACCGTCAGATCCTCCCCCTGCCCGCAGGCGGCGCACTCGAACTGGATGGTGGTGTGCTCGATGCCAAACTGGCGCAGCCGCGCCTTGAGTTCGGTCATGATGCCGTTGCCGTCGGTGATGGTCTGGTCGGCGGTGATGACGTGGGCGCTGAGGGCCACGTGCCCCGAGCAGATGCTCCAGACGTGCAGGTCATGCACGTCCAGGACGCCGGGAACGCCCGCCATGCTTGCGCCGATTTTCTCCACCGAAAGATGTTCCGGCACGCCCTCGACCAGGATGTGCAAAGACGATTTCAGCACGCGCCACGAACTGAGCACGATGATGATGCCGATAAAGACGCTCATCAGCGAGTCCACCCATTCCCAGCCCGTGAACCAGATGACGCCCGCCGCGACGATGACACCGACCGAGGAGACCGCGTCGCCGACGACGTGCAGGAAGGCGCTGCGGACGTTCAGGTCTTCGGCTTCTTCGTGCGCTTCTGCGCCGTCTTCGCCTGCGTGGTCGTGGTCATGCTCGTGTCCACCGAGGACGAAGGCGACGACGAGATTGACCACCAGCCCGATGACAGCGATGACCAGCATTTCGGCGCTTTTGACGGGTTGCGGGTTGAACCAGCGCTGCCAGGCTTCGCTGAAAATTTCGATGGCAATCGCCCCCAGCGTCACGCCGTTGATGAGCGCGGCGAGCACTTCCAGGCGGTGGAAGCCGTAGGTGTGACGGTCATCCGCGGGCAGGGCGGAGAGGCGCAGGGCAAGGTAACTCAGCCCCAGGGCAAAAACATCCATGAAGACATGCGCCGCGTCCGACAGAAGGGCCAGGCTGCCCGTCCAGAATCCGCCGAGCACTTCGGCGATGAGGATGGCGAAGGTCAGCAGCATGGAGAGGACGAAACGGTTTTCGATGGCTTTGTTGGGATGTGGGTTCATAAGCAGGCTTTAAGTTTCTGACTCCACCTCATACGCCCTTCTTTGTTCCAACAGGGCAGGCTGCAAAACGGGTTCAATGGTCAGGGTTTGTTCCTCTTCTACCGAAGATTGCTTGCGCCTGGCTTTCTTTTCGGTGGATGTCAATTGAGGAGGAAATAATTCTTTTGCGTCTATATCTCGAATCGTTTGGATATTTCCCAGGTAGAATGAGACATAGTAGCCTTTATATAGCGAGGGGGTCACTTTGTTGAGTTTTTCTTCAGCGATTTGTTTGTAGAAGGGATCAATCTCGATACCGATATAATGCCGCCCCAGCGTTTTGGCGGCGATTGCGCTGGTGCCAGTGCCAAGAAAAGGATCGAGGACTACATCACCCGGATCGGTGCTCATCAGTACAATCCGTTCCAACAGGTGAATAGGCAACTGGCAGGGATGCTCATCGCGACGTACATTGTGACGAATACGATAAATATCAGTCCATACATCGCTGACCAGCGCGCCAAAAGGATGCATCTGGTCTTTTTTGCCGCCATAATCTTTGAGATAACTATTGCACACCCGGCATTTTCTATGAGGGGCACGGATTTCGTAGAATTTAAAACCGCTTGGGCGTTTGGTGTAGAAAAGAATGCCATAGTGTGCTGGCAGTAAGGTTTTTCCCACCGGGTTGCTCATTGCGTCCCAGGCAATCCAGTGACGAAAAGATGCCTTTTCATTCAGAATCGACGCGTAGTAGGTAAGCCAACGAGGAATATTGTGAATAAAAATCGAGCCTGTTGGTTTGGTGACCCGCACCAGTTCTTCGAGCCAAACCCTGCACCAGGCCAGGTATTCTTCGTCGGGGCGTTCATCTTTATAAGAGTTATATTTTTTCTCAAGATTGAAAGGCGGATCGGCAAAACAGATATCCACACTCTCGGAAGGAATGCCTTTCAAAACTTCTATGCAATCGCCCAGGATAACTTTGTCGAGATATTCTTCCAGCATTATGCACCTCGATTGGAAAAACATCGCTCTGGTACGTGAAACAGAACAATGTCGGCTAATGCATCGAGAGTTTTCATATTCAGGCAATAATGACAACCTTCGTACATTTTGCGCAGGTCAGAACGACGCGCCAACCAGCCTCCCCCATCGACAATGTTGACGAGAATGCGTTGCGTTTTTGGATAGCGCACATTCTCTCCCACGATTTTCTGGTACATGGCTTGCTGCTCATTTGCCCGTGCCGTTTGGCTGCTTGATGTCGTTTCCATGTATGAAACCATGACCATGACATAAGGCTCTTCGCACGAAGGAATGGCATGGTCCACTTTTTTACCGACCAGTTTTACCTGACCATGTTCATAAGGAGCATAAATGCGTTCAAGGACTCTTGTAACTTGCTGTTCAATGTATTCACCTTTTCGGTCGGCATATTCTCCAGCCAGTTTTTTACGCACCACGTTCCCAATGATCGTCTCATCGCGAATAATCTCAGGCCAGTTGCTGGGTAATGAAAGTTGATCCAGATAAAAGTCGGCTATCTGTTCAGCAAGCACCTGGCTGCTTTTACCTTGCAAGAATAAGCGCGCAATTTGTTCAGCAAAAGCATCCTCTTCTTTGATTTTCTGGTAGATCGTTTTTACTCCCCATTCTGGAGCAAAATCCTGCTGGGCAAAGCGTTGAGCTGTGATCACGCGCAAGAATTTTTCTTGGGAAAGATTGGTCAATGCCAGAAGAACGCCAAGAAAGTTTTCATCCTTGCGCAGAAAGCGTTTCAGGCTTTCCACCGGGTCGGCATGAGGTTGGAAGTCCAGCAAATCGGCCACAATGTTCCGCACACGTTCGCGCATCTTCTCTTCCAATTCTGGAATTTTCAACAAAGGAGTGCAGGTACTGATAAACTCATCGAAGGATAACTTGGTAGGAGGTCGTGATGTCATCTTCTTTTTCTCTCTTGGATAGTCTATGCCCGAAATTGTAGCATAAATAAAGGGCTGCTTTGGGATGTGGCAAACTTACTCATTTCACTTTGCCAGTGTGCCGCCCATCGGGAAACTTTCATCGTCGGGGTGGGGAAGAATGACCAGTAAAGTGTGATTCACGTTTTCACCTACAAGAATTTTCCCAGCCAGCCAAAGACGAAGAGTGTGACCAGCGTTCCCGCCAGCGCGCCTGCAATCAGTTGGGGGATGTCGTGCTTGCGGCGGTGCAGGCGCGCCCACGCCACCAGGGGCAGGGAAAGAAATGCCCACAGCGCAGGCGCGCCAAAGACGAAGACCAGCGCGGTGGAAAATCCGCCCACGCCCGCCATGTGCATACTGATTTTCCAAAAACTGGAGATGCTGAACATGACGATAGCCAGACAGAAGTAGGTCAGCACGATCACGGTCAGCAGGTGCGGGCCGCCAAAGAGACGCAGAACCAGCAGCGCCAGCACGTCGCTGCTCAGGCTGACGAGGATGAAGCGCGGGCGTTCTTCGCGCCTGGAGAGTTCCATGTCGCTGACCCAGCCGCGTTTGATTCCAATGAGCAGGTAGGCGAGCGGAATCCCCGTCACGATGAGCAGGGTAAGGGCGGCCCAGAGCAGGCCAGGGGTCCGCGCAGAGGCGTAGCCAAAGGCCAGGAAAATCGGCAGGGACAGGATCGAACTGTCGAAGAGGATGGAGATCCAGCGGGCGAGTCGGTCAGTCATGTTGCCTCGATTCAATCACAAGTGTTCCCTGCGGGACGATCCCGTTGATGACGGTGTTGGTGACGGTGCCCCACTTGACGCACAGCTCGTGCAGTTCTTCGAGTTTTTCGCGCGGCTCGGGGCTTTTGAGAATCAGCCGATAGCGGATTTCCGTCAAGGCGGGCGGCTCGTCGCGGCGGACGGCGTCGAACTCGATGCGGGCTGCGTCAATTTGCAGGCGCATTTTCGCCCCGATGGCGTTGACGTTGGTGAGAATGCACGCGTCCAGCACTTCGGCGATGAGGATGGCGAGGGTCAGGGCAAGGGAGAGGAGAAAGCGTTTTTCGAGGGCCGGGTTGGTGTGAGGGGGCATAAGTAATTGAGATTATTCGCCGCAGAGGATAGTTTCCGGATGGATCACTCCATCCGCCGCGCCAGCGTGCGCACGGCCAGCCAGAATAATACCACACTGAATCCTGCCAGCGCGCCCAGGTCGAGCCAGGCCGTGCTCCCCGCGCCGCCCGAAAGCGCGGCACGCAGGGCTTCGACCGCATAGGTCAGCGGCAGGAAGCGCGCCAGGATTTGTAGCCAGCCCGGCATGGCATCCAGCGGCACGAACACCCCGCCCAGGAACATCATCGGAAAGCGGATGAAGTTCGCCAGCGTCTGCGCTTCGAAGACTTCCCGGACCGCCACCGACACGAACGCGCCCATCGCGGAAAAGGCCGTCGCCGAGAACAGCAGCGCGAGAACCAGCAGCAGCCAGTTCGTCCCGCCTGCACCGAAGACGGCCAGCGAAATCACCAGCACCACCAGCGTCACCGTCAGCCCGAAGGCCATGCCGCCGAGCAGTTTTCCGGCCAGCAGGGCAGGCAAACGCACCGGCGCCAGGAAGAGCCGTTCCAGCGAGCCGATGCGCCGCTCGAAGACAATGACGATGGCCTCCATCGAACTCGTGCCGAACAGCACCGTCAGCGCCAGCAGGCCGGGCACCAGGGCGCGCAGGTCGCCGGGGTTGCGAATGGCAAACGCCAGAATGAAGGCAAACGGGAACAGGATGCCCCAACTGATGTTCGGCGCTTTGAAGTAATAGGCTTTCAGGTCTTTCAGGGCAATGTAAACCATGCCACGCAGGTCATCCGCCAGCATTTCCGCCTCCTTTGCCGCCTTTCTCGGCCAGCATGACTTCGGCGCTCAGGCCGGTCAGTTGGACGAAGACATCCTCCAGCGAGGGGCGCAGGGTGTCTATCGAGAGGACGCGCCGCCCCTGGGCTTCGCGCAACAGTTGCTGCACGGCGGATTCGACGCCGTCTTCACAGGCGACGCGCCGCTTCTCGGTTTGACCGTCGGCGCCCGCCAGCGTGATTTCCACCAGCGTTTGGCGCTGCGCGCCGGACCTCAGACCGGCTACCGTGTCGAGGGCGACAATCTTCCCTTTGACGATGATGGCCACGCGGTCGCACAGGCGCTCGGCTTCTTCCAGGTAGTGCGTGGTCAGGAAGACGGTCACGCCCTCGTCGCGCAGGCCGGCGATCATCTGCCGCAGGGCGCGGGCGCTCATCACGTCCAGGCCGGTGGTGGGTTCGTCGAGGAAAACCAGCGGCGGACGGTGCGCCAGCGCCGCGGCGATGGTCAGGGCGCGCTTCATGCCGCGCGAGAGTTTGGCAAAGGGAACATCGCGTTTTTCGCCCAGGCGAAAACGCTGCAACAGGGCTTCGGCGCGCGCCTTTCGTTCGGCGCGCGGCACGCCGTACAACTGCATGGAGAAGACCAGGTTGTCGAAAGCGGTCAGTTCATCGTAGAGATTGGAGGCTTCCGGCACAACGCCAATCCGCTTCTTGATGCGCGGCAGGTCGGCCGCCAGGTCCAGGCCCAGTACCTGCGCCTGTCCGGCGGTCGGTCGCGAGAGGCCGGTCAACATGCGGATGGTGGAGGTCTTCCCGGCGCCGTTCGGGCCGAGAAAGCCAAAGACTTCGCCCTCCTGGACGGTGAAGTCAATCCCATCTACGGCGCGCAGGGGCGGACGATTTTTGACCGGGAAGACTTTGGTCAAGCCGGCGACTTGAATCACAGTGGTCATAAGCAATACCTTTCGAGAAAGTCGGGGAAGAAGTCAGCGGCAGGGTTGCGCAGCGCGGCGCGCACAAAGGATTCGCGCCCGAAGAACAGCCGCTGGCGCTCGACGGGCGCGCTCATCATCGGCGAGGAGGCAATCTGCGTAGCGTGAGCGCGCATGGCGGCCAGTTTGGTTTCCCAAACAGAAGAAACATCCACCGTCAGGGCAATCGTCTCATCGGGGACGGCGCGCACCTGGCGCATGTTCAGGCTCTCGGCCAGACTACGCGGCACCGCCACAGTGTATAGCGCGGCAATCTCCTGCGCGCGGCGAAAAGTTTCGGCAGCCCACTGCCCGACGGCAATATGGTCGGGATGACCGGAGAGGCCATCCGGCCCAAAACTGAGCAGTACCTGCGGCTTGATTTCATTCACGATTGCCAGAATTTGCGCCGTAACCTGTTCGGGGTCGGCTTCTGTCAGGCTGCCATCCTCGTAATCCAGCAGGCGCGGCGGCTCGAGGCCCAGCGCGGCGCAAGCGGCGCATAGTTCGCGCGTTCGCACAGCGGGCAATTCCGTTGGCGTACACAGCGGCGGGTCGCCGCACGAGCCGGCCTCCCCATGGGTCAAGGTCAACACCTGGACGCGCACTCCCTGGCGGGCGAGCAGCGCCAGCGTCCCACCGGGGCGGAAGGTCTCGTCATCGGGGTGGGCAAAAATGGTCAGGAGGGTAAGTGGTCGCTCGGTCATGGTTTCTTATGAGAGTGCCTGCACCTATACAATTTGGAGTAGCGATTGGACAACTTCCGCCAGCGGTTTTGGGTCCACCTGTTCCAGGCGTACCATACTTGCCTGCAGCGCATACAACAGTCCTGAGGGCGGGAGAGATTTTGGAGTTGCCACGATGTCGACGCCTTGCCTTTTTAGCCATTCTGCCAGCAGAATCCCGCGTCCCTTGCCTTCCAAGGCGTAGGGATTGGGCAATATTTCCTGTTTCAGGAGGTATCCATCCGCATGACGAACGTCGCATAGTGCAAAACGCGCCGCCGAGCCAATGCTCTCTGCCATGCTCACATCATCCGCCGTAAGAGGAATGGCAATGCGCAGAAAGTCGCGCTTTTCCGGCTCTGTGTGAACCAGCACCCGCTCCACGAAGGGGATTTCAGCGAGAATCTGCGCTTCGATTTCTGATGCAGTCTCATGCGCTTGCTTCAGACTGTCCACGCGCAGGGCGATTTCCATTTCGATAAACCGGTAACGTCCCGAATTGCGCCCGGTCAACGATTTGACCTGAGCGACCTCGGGGTGAGCGGTTACGAGTTGCCGAACCAGATTCAATGTATCGACGTCCAGCGAGGCATCCAGCAGGACGCGCATGGCATCCTGCAGCGTCTTCCAGCCGGCATAGGCAATCCATACCACGATGATTAGCGCGGCCGGGCGGTCTAGCGGCCAGCCCAGCAATTGACCAAGCAGGGCGGCGAACACCACCCCCGAGGAAAGAATGTGGGCGCGAAACTCGGTGGCATCCGCGATCAGGCTGGGAGAATTGATGCGGCGTCCGAGTTTGATTTCGTATTGGCTGAATACCAGTGGGATGACCGCGGCTAGAGTCACGCCTGCCAGCATCAGTGGACGCACATTGGGTACATGCCCGGCAGAAAATAATGCCTGGCGCGCAATTTCATACCCGGTAAAAAAAGTCCCCAGCGCAATCACTACCGCCACAACGTTCTCCACCTTGTACAGGCCGTAAGGGAAGGCGCGTGATTTGCGCTGCGAGAGCGTCACCCCCACCAGCACGGCAATGGAAGCCAGCAAATCCAGCAGGTTGTGGGCAGTCTCAGCGGTCAACGCCAGGCTGCCCGAGAGCGTGGCCATCCACAGGTTGAGCGCAAGCAAGGTGACATTCACCGCCAGGGAAAGCCAGCCAGCGAGTACAGATTGTTTGTTCACGGGGCTGGAATTCCCATTCATTGCTGTTTTCTGTTGCGTCAATTCAGCAGACATATCAAGTCTCTTCTCTTCACTTCGCCGGACCCGCTGTTGAAGGGATGAGGCTGGTTATCATTCCAGTCGGTGGCAGCATGAATATGCCAATCAGCACCAACGCGGCAGCAACCCACAAAGCAACCGCTGGATTCCACACGGCGATCAACAACGCTCCCAAAGCCGGAGCATACAGACCGCGCACGCCGCAGGTCAGCAGATGCAGGCCGGACAAGTCATCCGTGCCATAGCCCGTGTGATGAATTGCGAACAGCCGCCAGCCGACCGAAATAGCTGATCCGCCGATTCCGCACAGGATGTTGGCGAACAGCAATTCCCAGAACGATCCGCCGAGGGCGTACAAGACCGCCATACCGACCATGGCAAGCATCCCCAACCGAAAGGCGTTGGCGATACGCATCGGCGTCCCGCTCAGCCAGCGGCCCCACAGCCACGAAGCGGCCACCAGCGTCAGGCTGTTGACGGCCAGCAGGAAGCCGATCTGGGTGTTGCTCAACCCCAATTGCCTCACTTCAATCAAGGGGAGGGCCGGCAGCATCATCACCATGCCCGTTCCGGCAACCATCAGGGTCAGGACCATGCGCCGTATCAGACTGTCCTGTCGCAGAATTTGCCACGGCGCGGCCGCCCCCGCCTGGGATTTATTACTGAGGTTTGGAAAGGGCAGATAAAAAACGGCGGCTACTCCCGTGCTGACGGCGGCTATCGCCAGCGTGACGAAGACACCGAGCGTATCCATCATCCATCCGGCCAGCGCGTTGGCGAGAGCGTGCATGCCGTTGAAGACCGCGTGTACTCGCCCGAGGCTAGAACCGGTCTGTTCGGGATACACGATTTCCGCCAGCGCCACATACAGCGGGCCACCGATGCTGTTTAAAAGACTATGGAGCAGCGCCAATAGGGCAAAGACCACGGATGAGCGTGTCCAACCCAAAAGGAGCAGGACGACCGCCGCGGCCCCCAACGATCCGACCATCAGTCCGCGCGTGCCGCGTATCCGGGCTTGCACCACCCAGAAGGGCGCAAGCAGGTTCGCCAGATACGGCGCGCTGGAAATCAGCGCCAACAGCCATGCCGAAGCGCCCAGGCGCGCGGCCAGAACGGCGAAGAAGGCCACGCTCAGCCCGGCCGCCAACCCTAGGCTGGCATGGATGATCGTATCGTAGGTTGCGGTATGCCTATTCATCGTTTTCCAATGTTTTCGGGAATGCCCCTATGCAAAGAAGAGCGCTCCCGAGAACTATGCGTTATGATAATTTGTTTTCGCTCACCAGCGTCAGTCCGTTGCGGCGGATCAACTCGCGCACTTCGGGCAGGAACGCTTGAATGTCTTCCTGCTCAGTCGAAGTGACATCAAAAGACATAAAAGCGGGCGTCTTTTCCATTGCGCCTTTCACAGTAGGCACGTCAAGCCGCAGGTTAACGAAGTCATACGGCTTGTCTTTGATGAGTTCTTCCAGTTGAATCAGGAAGCGTTTTTCGCTGAACTCGCCCGCCACTTCGAAGCGCACGCGCGTGGTCAATTTCGCTACCGCATCTTCAGCGGCGGCGCGGGCTTTGAGTGCCTCCTGTCTCGCCATCTTCTCTTTGGCTTCCTGGCGCACGACTTTGAATATCTTGTGTTCGCGCTCCAGTTTCCAAATCAAATCACGGTCAGGGAATTCAATTGCCTGCGTCGGGCAGACCGTGCCACAGGTACTGCATCCCACCATGCAATTCATAGGGTTGACAGGCACGGCTTTGTTATCCTGCATTTCGTACACGCCGCGCCCGCAGGTGGTGTAGCACAAGGTACAGCCAATGCAAGTGTCGGGGTCCACGGTTGGGAACCAGGGAATATCCTGACGGGGAATTCCGTGCCACAGTTCTTGTTTCTTCTCAGCCATTGTAAGACTCCTTTGTTAATCCAACTTTTTGAATGATGTTTCAGGATTCTGCGGCGTGCCATCCGGATCCATGAGTTCTTTTCCCTGAGCGTGTTTCCTGATGGCGCGGGCGAGCAGGACCAACCCCGCCAGCGGCCAGACGTGGAAAATCAGCGGCGTGCCGCATTCCGGGCAGGGCAACAGGCTCACGCCCAGCAAGCCGCCGGCGGCGAGCCAGAGTTTGGCCGCAGACTTGCGCAGTCGTTTGGGGATGCGCCGGCTCCTGGCGACTTCCAGCCCCAGGCCGGCCTCCCGGCCGGATGACGGCGTCGTCTCTGCCATTTTCATTCTGCCTTGCCAGCATCCATTTCGCGAATTTTGGCGATTACCGCTTCCACCGCCCGTTCCCGATCTTCTTGGGAAAAGGCCAGCGGCTTGAAGGGACCAATCTTTTTGATGCCAAGGTCCTTGCCCAGATTGACGTAGCCATCCATGCGCGCCCCGGTTTTCTCCATCAGGCGGCGCGCGCAGGCATTGGGACAGCCGTCAATGACGAGCACCTTTTCCAGGCTTTGCATGGTGCGGAAGTGTTTGGGCACCCCAGCCGCCAGAGCAGCGATGCAGCCCATGCCGACCTCTTTCGGCCCCAACCGCTGCATGACATCGAAAGCGGTTACGGCCGTCAGTTCGCCGGCGCTCGACATGGCTCCGCCGCAGTAAAAGATGCCGATGCGCGGCTTTTCAGATTCTTCGTGGTCTTGGCTCATGAGGGACTCCTTTTACTATTATCGGATGTTGAGGCGGTCGCTGCTCCGCCCTGGATAAGGGAGACAATGGCATCGGCTACGGCCTGGACCTGGGAATCTGTGTACTCCAGGCTTGTGAAGGGGCCGTTCTTGCCAATCTCCAGGTGCTCCTCCAGGTTCAGGTACAAATCGGGTTCGATTCCAACGCTGGCCAGTAACTGCCTGGCGCATTGGTTGTGGCAGCCATCTACGATCACGATTTTCTCGATCTTGCTCACCAGAGCAGACTGCCGGGGCACCTGGTTCAGGAGGGCCGGCAGTGAGCAGATGCCCACCCGCTCACCGCCCAGGCGTCGCACGACCTCCAGGGCCGCCATGCCTGTCAACGAGCCGCTATTGGAGCCGCCGCTGAAGCAGACAAAGAGTCCTACCTGTGGAAGCGTTGCCTTTTCCATCTGTTCCTCCTCTCCTACCTGGGCTGCAACGGCGAGCGGCGCGGTTCGGGAGTCGTCTGGGCCAGGGCATACGCCACGGACACAAAGGCTTCTGCCGGATAGTCTTCAATGTTGCCCGCATCGCACAATTCGGCAATACGCGGGTCGAGGGGCAGCCGGCCCAGGAAGGGCACTTCTAGCCGTTGGGCCATCTCCTCGCCGTGGCTGGGGCCAAAAACCTCATATCGCCGACCGCTGTCCGGGCAGACAAAGTAACTCATGTTCTCGACCAATCCCAGCAGAGGCACCTGCATCTTCCGCGCCATGCGCGCCGCCTTGCGCACGACCATCTCCGCCAGCTCCTGGGGCGAACTGACCAGCACCACCCCGGAGAGCAGCAGCGATTGCATCACCGTCAGCGCGGCGTCGGAGGTACCGGGCGGCAGGTCTACCACCAGCCAGTCCAGATCGTCCCAAAAGACCTCACTCCAGAACTGTTTGATGGCCGAACTGATGAGCGGCCCGCGCCAGATGACCGCCTCGTCCTCGGCCGGCAGCAGCAGGTTGATGGACATGACCTTGATGCCGGTGCGGGTCTGGGCGGGCAGGATGCCGACGGCGCCCATCGGCGGTGCGCCGTGCAGCCCGAACATCTTGGGGATGCTGGGGCCAGTGATGTCGGCGTCCAGCACGCCCACTTTCTGGCCGTCTTGACGGAAGGCAACGGCCAGCAGGGCCGTCACCAACGATTTGCCCACGCCGCCCTTTCCGCTCATCACAGCCACCACGCGGCGGATATGGTTGAAACGCTCTGCCGCGCCACTCTGCTGACTCCCGCCGAGACCAATCTGGCGTTTCTCCTCATCTGTCATTTCTGTCAGATCAATCTGAACCTCTTCGATTTTATCCAGTGCCAGTACGGCGGCGCGGGACTCAGCTACAAGCTGGTCCTTCAGTGGACATTCGGGGATGGTCAGGGCCAGGGTAAAGGAAACCTTACCCTCCTGGATACGCACGTTGCGCACCATGCCCAATTCCACCAGGCTGCGGTGCAGTTCGGGGTCTATCACCCCAGCCAATGCCTTTATGATTTGTTCTTCTGTCACCATGTTATATTTTCTCCTCAACTTCGTTGGGTTTGTCTCCAGGCACCCAGGAAGACGGCGAAGGCCGGCATTCCGGCGACCGGGATGATGGTGAAGGCCGTCTCCAGCAGTTCCTGCTGGCTGGCTCCGGCGTGTAGCGCGCCCGTGATATGCATGAGCGTTGCTTCGCGGTCGTGCTGGGCGGCGGTGATGGCGGCGTGAATCAGGAACTTGTGCTTTTTCGACAACGCGCCTTCGTTCAGCGTCAGTTCGTGCAACCGCAGGAAGGCGGCGCATAGGGCCGGGTTCTGCTCCTGCAAGAAGGCGACGGGGTCCAGCACCTTACCAAATTCTTCTCCAAAAGCGGCCAGGCTCTCACCGATCTCATTTGGATTTTCAGACTTCATATTATGTCTCCTGTCCTAAAATTTTCGAAGGCGGTATGTTCCTTTTAGCCATTTTAGTTGGCTGGGGTTTGCACACCAACTTTTTGAGATGATTCACCCGTCCGCGCGAAACGATAAAATGTGCTGGCGGTGAGCATTTGCAAAATGAATGCCAGGGCAACCGGCAACCCAATCAGCGGATGCCCCTTATAACTCGCAAGCGCAAGCCCTACTGCAATGGGCAGGTTTTTCATGCCCGAAGAGAACGTGACCGCGATGCGCTGTTCCCAGCCGAAGGCATAACGTCCCAGCCAATGCGGAACAAGAAAACCAATCGGGAAAATCAGAATGACCGCGCCCAACAGCGCCGGGACGACATCCCAGCGGGCAAGGATGAGCGGCATGTTCACGTTGCAGGTGGCGAACATCAACAGCACCGCCGTCAGGGCGGAGAGCGCCGGTAGGAGCGGCAGGTAAGGCTTGGGATTCCAGAAACGGTCTGCCAGCCAGCGCAGGGCAACGCCCAAAATCAGCGGGATGAGCAGGATGTTGGTCAACTGCTGGAACATTGCCCAAGGGTTGACGTTGACGCCCGAACCCGCCAACAGGAACATCAAAAGCGGAATCAGGAAGGGTGCCAGGAGCATGGTCAGGGCGTTGATGGCCATGCCCAACGGTACATCGCCTTTGAGCAGCGCCGTCCAGACCGCCGCCATTCCGGCGCATGGCACAACCCCAACCAGGATGATGCCGGTTGCCAGGTCAGCGTCCGTCACCAACAGGCGCGCCAGCCCCCAGCAGACCAACGGCATAAAGATGAAATTCAACGCCAGCCCCGCCGCCACCGCGCCAGGCTGTTTTAACACCAGCAGGAACTGGCGCGGAGGGATGGTCAGGCTGATGAACAGAATCATCAGGAAGGTCAACGCTTGCGAGTAGGTTTGCAGGGCTTTGCCGGGCAGGGTGGTGAAAAATCCCAGCGCCAGCCCAATCGCTACAGCGATCAGGATGATGGTTTGATAATGTTTACGAACGTACTCGGCAAATGAGACCATATTCAATCCTTTCTTGGGTTAGGCGATGGATACAGAAATGCTGGTGTCGGCGCGGATGTTATCCGTTACGGGGCAGCGTTTTTCGGTTTCTTCCAGCCAGGCGGCTTTTTCTTCCTTGCTGACGCCTTCCATATCCGCGTCCACCGTGACTTGAATCTTCTGAAAGCCCGCCCGATCTTCGGTCGAACAGCCGATAAAGGCGCAGGGATTCATCACGCCTTCGATTTTGACTTTCATCCCGTTCAGTTTCAGCCCGCGTTGTTTGGCGACTTCGTGACCCGTGACGTTGAGACAACCCGCCAGCGACATCAGCAAAACCTGAATGGGAGATGGACCTTCGTCCGTGCCGCCCATGTTTTCGGGTTCATCAATCACCATTTTGAACTTGCCCGAAGTCAAATTCATGCGAGTTGGGTTTTCGCTCTGTCCGCGCACGATGACTTTTACTTCGCGGGGGACAACACATTCCGTTGCGGCTTGCAGGACGGGAACTTCGTTTTCGTTGCTCATACCAATAATCTCCTGTTGGTAGACTTCCGAAGTCTGTGAGACTTCGGAAGTCTCTGGGTTGTTGACTTACCACTCATCCTTGAGATACTGAAATACTTTTTCAGCGTTGCCCATCACACGGGTGGCTTCTGCGAAGCGGGCAATCTTATAGGCTTCCAGAATTTTTTCCCTGGGAATGTTCAGCACATGCGCTTTATTCATCATGGCATCAATGCAAGCCTGGCTGCCAGTCGCCAGCGCAATGCCGAGATAAATCAGCGTGCGGGTTTCAGCGTCCAACGCGCCGCCTTCTTTGGGCATGGCAAAGCCGTTATCCTCCGCATGTTCCAGGATCATTTCGGGCATCACTTCGGCAGCAAGTTGCGCCGAGCGGGGCAGTTTTCCATCCATTGGCCTGGACATACCTGCCAAAATTTATTCCATTTGAGCCTTTGTGTCGTTGTTCATTTTCTTCTCCTTGTACAACTAGACTTCTGGCTGCGGGACCACACAGCAGATTCCCTCGATAACTTCTGCGGCGCGGGACAGCGCTTCAGCCGGCAGCCCCACAATCATCTCTTCATTGGTGAAACCGGCCCGTTTGCGCGCCTGCTCCTGCGGGATGGTCGCCTGGGGCTGCGCCGACTTGAAGGGCAGCACCGTGCTGTACGCGCAGAAGGAGGTCAAAATCTGAAAACGCATGGGGATTTCCAGGCCCGTGTCAAAGTTGGTGGCGTTGAGCAGTTGCAGCGCCTGGTGTGGGTTGGCGGCGGCCAACACCACATCCGGGTCCACCGGCGTCTCGGCCAGCGGGGTGAGCAGAATGGCAACCGTGTGTCCAACCGGTAACTTGGGCGCCTGCTCGATCAGGCGTTGACCCGCCCGCGCGCTTGCCACCATGTGCGACTTGGCATACGGCACGCCGTTGGTAATGGAAGCAGGCGCTTCCTTGACGCCCAGCATGTAGGCGCCGCGCTGACAGCCGTGGTCGTCGGCGAGCATCAGGATGGTCTCGCCCTGCATCGCGCGACCAACTGCCGCGCAGTAGTACAACGCGCTTTGCGGACGGGGTAATCCCTCCGGCACCGCGTGCGGGTCATCGAACAGTTTGACCGCCACCAAAGGTTTGGTCAGGCCCACCGCGCCGGACAGCGTCTTGGCGATTTCAGCATAATTTGCGTTCATCTTTTTTCTCTCCTTACGTTTGTATGGAAGGACTGAACTTCATTCACTTCCAGTCGGAAATATTCCTACCGCACCACCAGCACCGGACAATTGGCATGGCGGGTGACGTTCTCGACCGTACTGCCCAACAGCAGTTCTTCCAAACTGCGCTTGCCGTGCGAGCCGATGACAATCAACGTCACGCCCAAATCATCCGCGGCGCGAATGATTTCTTTCCAGGGGGTGCCAACCCGCAACAGCCTCTCCACAGATACCGGGGAATCTCCCAATGTTTCCACCTCGCGCTGGAGGTGTTCCAGAACCCGTTGTTCATATTCGTTTTCGAGTTGTCGGTTCAACTGATCCATTTGTTCCGTCTTGATGAACGGGTCTGGTATGTCTTCCAGAATAACGGGCAGATCTTCCGGATCCACCACCGTCAGCGCGTACAAAACGCCTTCGGAACATTGAGCGCATTGCAATGCTCTTTGCCCGGCACCCCGCGCGTGCGCGGAAAAATCGGTCGCCCACAAGATTTTCTTGAACATTTTGTTTTCTCCTTTCGTAAGTCCTTGATTCATCGGGCAAGTCGCTGCTCATGCGCCTCCGCACAGGAGCAGCCGCGAGATGATTATTTCGCCGCCGCAGGCATTTCATGGTGATGCGGCGCGGGGGCGAACCATTTCGTCAGCCTGCCTGAAATCCGCAGGAAGATTGCCATGAAGGAAATCTGGATGATGGGTTTGAGCGCCAGCACCAGCACCGTCAGCGGACCGAAGAAGATGGTCGCCAGCGCCAGAGCAATCGAGATATTCTTGCCTGCCGTGCCGTAGGCAAAAGCCACCATGTCTTCATAAGTGAATCTCACCCACTTCGAGAACAGCACCGCACTGCTGAACAAAATTGTGTAGAAGAAGGTCAGCGGGATGAGGATGATGATGAAATACTGCGGGTTGTGTAGCACGTTGTTGGCTTCAAGCGCCATTGAGATGAAAACGATGATGTACATGCCCAGCATAGAAACGCCTGGCAGAATCGGCTTGACTTCCTTGAAGCCTTCCTGACCCCAAAAGCGCATGATGGCGCGGCGCGTCAGGTCGCCCAAAATGAGCGGCACCACCACCGCCAGCAGGATTTCCTTGAACATGCCCCAAGCGTCAATCTGCACATACACACCCGCCAAAATCGGCATCCAGACGGGAATCATCACAATACTGACCAGCAAACTGAGCGCCACAATCACCAGCGCCAGCGCCACGTTGCCCTTGGCGTAGCCCGTCCAGCCCGCCACCATCCCTGCGCATGGAACGGTTCCCGTCAAAATCAAACCGACGGCAAAGTCGGGACGGCTGTGCAGGAAGAGATACGCCAGTCCCGCCGCCAGCAGGGGCGAAAGTACAAAATTGAAGAGCATCGAAAGGCTGATGAGTTTCAGGTTCATCATCGCCTTGCCCACTTCTTCGATGCGTAAGCCAATCATCATCGGGTAGAGCATAATGAACAGGGTCAGCGTGGTGTACGACTTCAAGCCTTTGGCGGCGGCGGGGTATGCCCAGCCGAAAGCAACTCCCGCCGCGATGGCAAGCAGCAGGAAAATGACCAGATTGCCTTCAATGATTTTGGCGGATTTTTGAAATGTCTTCAACATCGTGAACTCCTTGCCGTGCAAAATTTGTTTTGTGTGCGTGACATGATTGTCGCGTTATTTCATCAAATCAAAAATCATTTTTGCGGCGATGACCCACAGCAGCACGCCGATCATCTTCTTCAGTTGCGCGCTCGACACTTTCGTCTTCATCAACTGCGAGCCGACGATGGAGCCGAGCGCCGCCATCAGCGCGGTGACGCCCACGAAAACGGGATCCAGCCCGCCCATCGTGGCGTGACCGAGAAAACCTGACAGCGAGGAAAAGACGACCACAAGAGAGGTCGTCCCTGCCGCGACTTTCGCGTCGAGACCGATCCAGTTCAGCACGGGCAGGATGAAATTCCCGCCGCCGACACCGAGCAGCCCGCCCAAGAATCCCGCCACGGACCCGACGCCTGTTCCCGCGCCGATTTCCGTCGCGCGGCTGAGCGGTTTCTCGCGCGCCTTCACTTTAGCGAACAGCATCATGAAGCCCGCGAAAACCAGAAAGGCGGCGAACAGTCCGAGCAGAATTTTCTTATCCACAAACGGCGTCAGGCGCGCGCCGAGCGGCGAAAGGATGACGGCAACAATCAGCACGGGCAGTCCCACCCGCCAGTTGATCAGTTTGCCGCGCCAGTAGTTGAAGGCGGCAAACATCAGGCTGACCACGTTCAACAGCAGCGCGGTGGGAGTGGCTTCCGCCAGCGGCACGCCGAGATAGTAGAACAGCGGCACGAACAGGAACGCCGCGCCGATGCCTGCCATGGCCAGCAAGCCGGAAAACAGAAAAACTATCACTGCGCTGAGAATGTAAGAAACAGGACTCATGAGGAACTCCACAAAACTGCTTAAGTTAGGAAAGCCATATGTTGTGTGTTTAGCCTTTCCCTGTAACGGAGCATAGAGATACCGCTCCTATCTTCTATTTACCCACCCAGCAAAATCAATAAACGCTGGACTGCCAACAATACCAGTGCGGCAGCGAAGATGCGGCTGAGGGTAAGGGACTTGACCCGCTTGGCCATGAAACGCGCCCCAAGCCAGGCTCCGATCAGTGACGTGACCGAGCTTACCCCAAGCATCAGCCAGTCAAAATTGGCGCTGCCTAAATGGGTGATAAAAGCAGAGAACGAGGGCAGCGTGACGATCACACTGTTTGTGGCAGCGGCCAGTCGGGCAGTGTAGCCCAGCATTACCAGCGTGGGCATCAGCAGAAAACCCGGTCCTACGCCCAGGAAACCGGCAAATACTCCAATCACTGCACTTAACAGTCCCGCTTTGAGGCGCGTGCGATCGGTGATAACCGGCGCTTTGCTGTCATCCATCTTAGGCGGGAAAGCCATGCGGTAAGCCAGGAAGACCAAAACAAATGCATAAATCCACCATACTATCGTCGTTGGCACAAACTGGAGCAGCCAGACGCCAACAGGGGCAAGCGCGGTGGTAATGATCAGGAGGGGGGTAGCCGTACGCCAGTCCACCATCTTCGCTCGAGCATAAGCGACTGCGCCGGAGATGGCTGTCAAGCCGTTTAACCACAGCGACCAGGGCATGATCACGTGTTTAAGCTCAAAGCCAAAGAGTCCCAGCACCGGCGTGGCAATAAACGCCACCCCCAAGCCCATCATTCCGGCCAGGAACGAGAGAACGAACAAAAGTAACGGGATCACAAAGTAGAGCATGATCTTCCTCCGTGCACTAGAAAATTTGAGCCAGGGAAAGTCCACCATCGCCAACGAGCCAAAAAGCATCAACTCGCTGGAGCATGGTCTCCGGCTGGTCTGTCTCTATCCCTGTACCCGACGTTGCCGCGTGGTATAGGACTTTGCCCGGCATCAGTTTCGGGAACAGGCACCCGGCAGGATGAGGTCCCTGACCTTTGGGACGTTGATGAAAAAATTACCCGTTCTTCGCCTGCAGCGTCTTGCGGACTTTGCCAGGCCAGACTTCGGGAATGATGCTGGCATAGCCGCCCGAAATGATGCGGACATTCTCAAAGCCCTGCGCCTGCAGGTAGGCAAAGGCCACATTAGAGCGGTCGCCGGCGGTGCAGAGCGTCGCCACGATTTTGTCGCGCGGAATCTCGTTCAGACGGGCGGGCAGTTCGTTGATGGGAATCTCCAGCGCAAAGGGAAAGCGCAGGAACTCCCGCTCTTCAGGGGCGCGCACATCCAGCAGGATGGCTTCGCCCTTCGCCCACTTCTCGAAGAAGACGGGCGGGTCAATCTTGTGCTGACCGGTGCTCCAGTATTCGAAGTTCAGTCCGCTCAGCCATTGGGAAAACGTATCGTTCGACATAATGACTCTCCTTGATTTTTGGATTTTCAGACAAGGCGGGGAGGAACACCCCGTCAGAGACCGGCGCCGTCCAGATGCTCACGGATAGCCTGTTCGATTTTTGCCGGCCCGCGAAAGCCGACCATCACCACTTGCTCATTGATCACCAGCACCGGCGTCGCCATGACGTTGTAGGCCAGGATGCGGTCCACGTCCTGGACGTACTCCACCTCCACGTCGAGGCCCTCGCGGGCGACGAAGCGGCTGACGACGTTGTACATGTTGCGACAGGTGCCGCAGCCTGCGCCGAGCACTTTGATGCTGACTTTCGCGCTCAATGCAAACGCTCCGCGTGGTCGGTCAATTCGCCGCGGGCGGCGGCCAGCGCGGCGGCCTCGATATTGGCCACGTCGGTGACGATGGGGCGGATGCCGGCCTGCTTCATGCTTTCGTAGGCCCCGGCGCCCATGCCACGCGTCAGCAAAATCTGACAATCGGCGATGGCGGCAGCCATGCGGGCGTGACGGTTCTGCGCGGCCGGGTCGAAGCCGTGACCGCGCGGGTCCTCGCCGTGGACTTCCTCATGCGGTTCGCCGGCAAACTGGGCATGACCCATCTTGTCACGACTCTCGCGGGCGACGATTTGCCCGTTTTCGATGGTCAGAACAACGTAAAAGGGGGCGCGGCCAAAGTGTTGGCTGATGGTCACGCCGTCTTCGGAAACAGCGGCAATTTTCATGGTTCATCCTTTCTGTGCCAGTGTGGTGTAGTCCACGCCGAGCAGGGCGCTGAGTTCGACGCCTGTCTCCAGGAACAGGCTCTTGAGCGGCTGAAGGGCATTCTCGCGCTCCTGGACGACCGGATGGGAGAAGAAGCGGTCACGCAGGTCGTAGAAGGCCTGCACTTCCGCACGAGGAATCTGCTCGCCGGCCTGTTGACGGGCGATGAGCGCCTCGTAGGTGGCGTAGAGTTGTTTTTCGAGGGCGGCCGCTTCCGAGTCGGTTGTGACTCGCTGCGCGGCTTCCAGGTAGGCTTGCACGGCCGGGTGGGCGCGCAAGGCCTGGCCCAGGGTGCGGGCGGCCTGTTCGATTTCGGGGGAAAGCGTGGTCATCGCGGCCTCCTATCCACAGCAACTGCGTTTGGCATTGGCGGCGAAGTCCACGCCGGCCTCGCGGCTGATGATTTCATCCACTGCCAGGAAGATGGCGCGGGCGGCCTCTTCGGCGCGGCGGTAGGCCTGGACGAGAGGCAGGGATTCCAGTTCGGCCTGCAGACGTTCCATCTCGGCCGCGTTTTGCACCACCTCCCGGCCCCACTGAATGGCCGATTGACAGGCGCGCATCTGGCTGGAGAGTTTCTGCACGGTCGCGTCGTTGTTGACGGCGCGGATTGCCTCGAGGAAGGCCTGATATTCGGGCAATTGCGCCAGCAAGGCGCCCAGGGCGCGGGCGGCCTGGAAGGGATCGGCCGTTTGCGGCTGGGCAGTTTCAGATATAGGTTGTACGTTCATGTATGATCCTTTCGGTTTTCGGGAATTCCAAAGATTTGGGCGGCGCGGGCTTCGTCCACGCGACAGGCGGGCACCTGGAGCAGATCGTAGGGGTTGACGCTGACGCCGTCCACCAGGATGCCGGGCGAGGCGCGGAAGTCGTAGCGGCGCGCCAGTTCCTGCCCCTCTGCCGAATCCAGGTCGACGCGGCGGAAGGGGAGGCCGCGCCCGGTCAGGTATTCCAGGATTTTGCGGCTGCGGCGGCAGCGCGGCGCGGGCAGGAGGATAATTTCTTTCAAGGTAGTTCTACTCCTTCAGCGAACGCAGGGCGAACACCAGACAGACGTCGTGGACTTCGGTGATGCCGGCCTGCTCACACAGTTCCACCGCCCGGTCGGACCACGCCCCCGGCGGCATCCAGACTGTGCCTACTCCCAGGCGGGCAGCGGCCTCGACCGTCTTTTCGGTAACCGCTGGCGGAACGACTGCTACCACCACGTCGGGCTTTTCGGGCAAGGCCTCCAGCGATGGGTAACAGGGATAACCGTCCACCTGCTCGTATTTGGGGTTGACCGGCAGGGCGCGGTAGCCCTTCGCCAGCAGCGTTTCGAAGATTTCATGGCCGTACCTGGCCGGGTCTTGTGAGACACCAACCACAGCAAAGGTACGGTTGTTGCGCAGAATGTCGGTGACCAGGCTCATGATGCTCCTGAATGGGGTGAATTTATGCAGGGCGACGCATGGTCTCGCTGCGCCGCCCTGCAGTGTGAACGGCGCTTTCTGACTCAGCGCGGCGGCAGGCCGGGCAGTCCAATCAAGTTCCCTGGCAGGGCGTTGTACTTGAGGCGCAATTCTTTGACCAGCGCTACGACCTCTTCCTTCTTGGGGAAGGTGATGGCGTCGGAGGGGCAGGTCTTGGTGCAACCCACGCAGTACACCACACAGTTGTTGGGCAGGGCTACGATGGGGCGGCCCAGCGTATCATCCCAGTCGAATACATTGCCGGGGCATTCGTCCACGCAGGCGCGGCAGCCACTGCACAGGTCTTCGTTGATGGTGGGATACCAGGGGATTTCGTGGCGCGGGATGCCTTGCCACATCGTCACTTCCGGCATGGTTGACCTCCTCAAGCGCCCATCTTGGCGAGGGTTTCGCTCACTTTTGCGATCGCGGCCTCGGTTTCCATATTGCGCAGGTCCACGGCGGTGACCTGCGTATCGAAGTCCGCGCCGACCTCGGTCAGGGCGTCTTTGTACATCTTGCGCTGCATGCGCGGGTCGCAGCCGCCCACCAGGTATTTCTGCCCCGGTTTGGCAAAGTTCTTCCAGAAACGCTCGCCGTCATCCACGCACAGTTGCGGATGAACGATGGCGAATTCCACGTCCATCTCGTTGCGGACGCGGTTGACCAGTTGCCACAGGTTCAGCGATTGAAAGCCGGGGCATTCGCCGGTGCAGTAGCACATGACAAAGATCGGTTTGGTGGATTGGGTTTCGTTGTTGCTCATTGAGATTTCTCCTGATTCAAGATTTTTTGAAGTCACAGGCTGTGGCAGATCGCCGCTGCCTGACTTTTTCAAGTGGGGTGAGCCGGTTGGGCAGGTCTTGTGAGCAGGCCTGCCCAACCAACCGATAGCGTTTCCTCTCCGGCGGCCTTACCAGATGCGGATGCCGAAGAAGGCGGTGATGAACTTGACGGCCACGTACAGGAAGTACAGGCCGAAGATGAGTTTCAGCGTGGCCGGCTTGATGCGCTTGATGATCGCCGCGCCGACCTGAGCGCCGATGATGGTGCCAGCCGCCAGCAGCAGACCGGTGGGCAGGTCAACGAACCCCTGCGCCAGTTTGATGCCGCCGCCGACCGCCGCCAGCGGAATCATGGTTGCCAGCGAGGTGCCCATCGTGATGTACACGGGCGCGCCAAACAGGTAAATCAGGCCCGGCACCAGGGCATAACCGCCGCCGACGCCGGCCAGCCCGGTGGCGATCCCGACGATGAAGCCGAAGACGCCCATCCCCCAGCCGGAGCCGGTGATGGCCGTCCCTTCACGCTTGGGCATGGTTTGCTGGATGACGCCTTCGTAGACCATGCGGATGGCCGGCCAGAGGAAAATCAGGCCGAGAATCAAACCCAGCAGGGCGGTATGCGCCGAGAGCAGCGTGAACAGCCAGGAGCCGAGCAAAACGCCGAGAATACCCGCGCCGCCCAGCCACAGGAAAGCGCGTTTATCCACGTTGCGGCGCACCAGATGGCCGTAGCCGCCGGAAAGGGCGGTGAAGATGACGGCGAAAAGCGTGGTGCCAACGGCAATCTGCGCCGGGTAGCCCATCCAGAAGTGGATGACCGGCAGCATGACGCTGCATCCGCCCGTGCCGATCAGGCCGCCGAGCAGACCGGCCAGGAAACCGATGACAGTCAGAAGCAGACCTTTGACGAACGTCATCGGCGAGACGCCCTCTGCCGCGCCGGTCTTGCTGATGAGCGCCCAAACCGCCAGCGCCACGATGACGAGCAGCAGCAACGCGGTGGGAAGTTGTCCCTGCCACCAGGGAGTGGCTTTCTTTTCTTGTATGGTCATGTCATACCTCCTCGTTTATCGAAAAGTAAAGTAATTGGAAGAAGCGAAAAGAAACAGAGGAACAACCATCCCCGGCAGGCGGCGGGCGTGATTGCCAGGGAGCGCAGGCGCCCATGCACAGACAGCGATTCTTCGGGCGGTGACAGGGTTTCATGTTTTCAACCTTGTCGTTCCTTACTGACAAAATGAATTTTGTCCTGCGCCACGGATTGTTTTCAACGGATCATGCCGCGAATGATGAGGTCCACGGCTTCCTCCTCATCCAATCCGCGCGCCAGGAGGGTCTCCAGTTCCTTGCGATTGACACTTCCGATGGCGGCCTCGTGCGTGACCTGCGCCTGGTCGTCGCGCACGATCACCAGCGGCGTGTTGCGCGCCTCGGCAGAATCGCGCACGACCTCGGTGCAGTCCATGTGACCGCGCGCCCCGGGAGCATTTCCTTCCATCGTAGTGAAGATACCGCTCAGGGCACGGTCGCGCACGGCGACGCGCGTACGGGTCAGCCCGCGCGCTTTCTCGCCATTCAGGCGCACGACTTCGTTCACGGTAACCCGGTCGTCCGCGTATCCATAGGCTTTGGTGGTCATTTCTGCAACGGCCCCGGCGCCCACCTCCACCTGGTAATCCAGTTCCATGCGACCAATGCGGCCGCGCGTCAGGCTGAAGGTGGTGATGAAGCGTCCACCGTCCTCCACCCGCACCTCGGCCCGAGGCAGGACCTCCACCCCGCCGCTCTGACCGTGAAAATGCTCTTCGGTATAGGTCAGGCTGGCGTTTTTACCCACGTGAATGTGCGCTTGCATGCGGTGCTGTACCTTTACAGCGTTGGGGAAGGAACAATGCGCCAGAAACTGCGCTTCAGCACCCTCACCAATCTCGTACTCTGCCAGGATTTCCTGCACGCCCTCGGCCGGGATGACGCCAAAACACAGGTGCACGGGCCGTTCGATCTTTGCGCCCGCTTCGACCAGGATACGCGCCTTCACGCCCTGCTCCAGGGGCTCCGCATCGAAGCGGACGCCTGGAATCTCATGCGCCATCAACACATCGTTGGCGCTAATGACCAGCGTCGCCACCTCCGGCAGTTGCAGGGACTGGGGATCACCGCCCGCTTGTTTATAGGCGTCCAGAATGGCGGCCATTTCGTCTGCCCAGCCGGGGCGTTGTCCTGCGGCATGTTTCCTTTCGGCCACAACGGTCATACGGTCATCCTTCCTTTCTGGGGAGACGTTCCGCTCCATTACTGGCAAGCGCCTGTCGGACCTCGGGCAGGGACGAGTCCCAAGGCTGGCTGCCCAAGGCCTCCAGGTGCGGCGTGCAGCGTGTGGCGTAATATCTCCGCGCCTCGCTCGGACTGCCCGTGAAGAGGATTGTCCCGGCGCACATCAGTGAGGCCACGTCTGCCACTCCCACCATCTCGTCGCGATGGGTGATGAGCAGGATAGCCGTCCCTCCGCTCGCCATGCGGCGCACGAGGACGGCGATGTCGTTCAGCCCCAGGACGTCAATACCCGAATCGGGTTCATCCAGGATGGCCAGGCGCGGATGCATAGCGAATACCGCCGCCAGTTCCACTCGCTTACGCTCGCCTCCCGAAAGCGTGCGGTCGGCCGGGCGAAAGCCATAGTATTTGGGCGGCATGGCCACCGCCTCCAACGCGGCGGAGACTTTATCTTGGTCTGCCTCCTTCATCCCCAGGCTGACATACTTGCCGATAGGGATGCCCTCGAAACGCGCCGGTTCCTGCCAGGCCAGGGTGATACCCAACCTTGCCCGCTCCGTGATGGAGAGGCCGGTCAGGTCGTGCCCTGCGAAGAGAATCCGTCCCGACTCGGGGGCATACCCCTCACAGCCCATGAGCGCAAAAGCCAGCGAAGATTTGCCGGAACCATTCAGTCCCAGCAGGATGTGTACCTGACCTGGATGAACGGCCAGGTTCACGCGGCTTAAAATCTGGCGTCCGTTGCGGTTCAGTGAAAAATCTTCGACGAGTAAAAGCGGCTGGCTCATGGGGCGTATCCTGTGTTTTCAATCTCGTTCGCGCTAAATACGGTTCTTTGTCCTTCAAGGCTCAGTCTCTGCGTATCGAGCAGGCGCAGCCGCCCTCGCCGGAAGCGGACGAATGACTCAGGCAGATCAGGCCAACGGCCTCGAAGGTCTGGCGCGTCTGTTCGCTTCCGCAGCGGGGGCAGTTCGGCTTCCAGCCCGCTTCTTTTTTCTGGATGGAGGCGAAGGCTTCGAAGCGGGTCTGACATTGTTCGCAGACGTAGGTGTAGGTGGGCATAGGGCCTCCTTTACCGGGGAGTATCCGCATCCAGGGGTTCGACAATCAACCTTCCCTGCGGGACAAGGCCATTGACGAGCGTATTGGTAACCGTGCCCCATTTGAAGCACAGGTCGGCCAGTTCCTGCAATTTTTCGGGTGCTTCGGGGCTTTTCAGAATCAGTTGATAGCGGATTTCGATCAGGGCCGGCGGCTCGTCGCGGCGGACAGCGTCGAATTCAACGCGGGCTTCGTCAATTTGCAGGCGCATTTTGGCTCCGATGGCGTTGACGTTGGTCAGGAGGCACGCGCCGAGCGCGGCGAGCAACGTTTCAGCCGCGTTGAAACCTGCCTCGCCTGAACCTTTCTTGATATTGAGCGTCAGTTCGTGCCCACGGGCCGTGATGCGGGCATGCGAACCGTCGAGGCGGGTGGCAGTGACATGGTAGGTGAGAGAGGGTTTGTCGGCCATAGTCATCCGCTATCCGGACTGGCGAGTTCCGTCGAGCGCGGCGCGGTACCAGGCCATGACCTCTTCCTTCTTCGGCACACGCCCGGCGCAGACTACCTTCTCATTGACCACCAGCGCCGGGGTGAACAGCACCGGGTATTGTTCAATTTCCAGCATGTCCTCGATATGTTCGAGAGTGGCTTCCAGGTCGGGATTTTCGGCCAGCATGGTCTCCAGCGCCGCCGCGGCGGTCCGCTCCAGTGAATAGCATTTAGCGCAGCCAGGGCCAAGGACTTTGATGTTCAGCATGGTTATCCTCCAGCGTTCTCGATTTTGACGCCTTTTTTCTCACAGTTCACGCACAGGTCAGTCGGGCGGTTCGTCCAGTAGACCAGCCCGCAGCCCGGACAGGTGACTTTGCGCAGGCCGCCGATTTTCTGCACCGGCTTGGGGCGCAGTTCGGGCGGCAGGTCGGCGTAGGGGTCTTGAATGCAGGTGCAGACAGGGGCGCTTTTCTTGTCTTCCATGAGTACCATCTCCTGCGATCTCATTCTTCTTCTTCGACCGGCACCCGCACCGGTTGGGCGCGGCGCAGGGTAAGCCGTTGCTGACGATCAACCAGCCAGAGCGCCGCGCCGAGCACGGCCAGGAACATCCCCAGATACAACCCCAGCAGGCCGAGCGAGGCGCCATCAATCCACCCCCCGTAGATGAGACCGGCCAGCGTGCTGAAGAGCGCCACCCAGAAGACATACGTCCAGGCCTTCAACCGCCCGATGATGGCCGAAATCATCAGGATACTCTGCAGGCTGAGTTCGGGATCGGCCATCAGGTAAGCCAGCAGCGGGCCGCGATGCATGCCCAGGCTGAGGAACATCTGCGCAATCGGCACCTCCACCAGTGTGGGGAAGTACATGAAGACACCGAAGACCACACCGGCCAGGTTGCCCGGCAGAGTATTGCGCCCGGCCAGCGCCTCAATCCACGCCGGCTGGATGAGCACCCGTAGAACGCCGACGACAAACACGCCCACCAGCAAGAGGGGGAAGATTTGCTTGATGAAACGCCAGGATTCCCACAGCCACTCGCGCCGCTCGTCTTCCTCCAGACCCCTGAAGAACAAAACCGTCAGAGCCGTCAGCGCCAGCAAGACGCCGAAGAAGCGGCCCGTAAACTGGACATCCAGGCCGCCGGCATGCGGATTCAGCCCGAGCGCGGCCACGAGCAGAGTCAATCCCACCAGCCCCAGAGCGGCCCAGGTCCAGGCATTGAAGCCGTCGTAGATGTTCTCGATGCCCCTCCACGAGGCCAGCCCGATCAGCGCCAGCAGGATAATGAGCAGCGCCCCCTGCACGCTCACCCCCTCCTGGCCTTTGCTGGCATCGTAGGGAATGAGACGGGAAAGGGTGTCCTGCAGCGCGTCGGCGCCAGAAAGGGGCAGCGTGATCCGGGCGTAGGTCTGGGTCAGCAGGCCGATTTTGAACGTCCCGGCCAGCAGCAGCACGACCAGAATCAACAGGAAGGCGAGCGCGGCGCGACGCATTCGCCCCTGTCCGGCAAAGAGGGCGTCGGTGGCCTGATCGTGGGCGATGTCGGCCTGGCGGAAGATAAGCGCCATAATCAGGCCGATGCCGATGCCGAAGACCAGCGAGAGAAACAGGCGGGCAAAGGCCAGGTCCGCGCCGATGACGCCGCCGGTATAGATCAGCGCCAGCACGTTGGCGGCAGGGGCGAAGAACAAAAAGGTGATCGCCGGGCCCAATCCCGCGCCCTTCTTGTAAATCCCGGCAAAGAGCGGGACGATGGTGCAGGAACAGACTGCCAGCACCGACCCCGCCAGAGCCGCCGCCGGATAGGCAATCCATTTCGGGGCATTACGCCCCAGGAAGCGCGTTACCGCTGGTTTCGGGATGAGGGCGGTCATCGCCCCGGCGATGTAGAAGGCCGGTAGCAGGCAGAGCAAGACGTGTGCTGCAAGATAAGCGGCCAGGTTGCCCAGGCCGCCAGCGAGCAGATTAGCGAGCAGCGGCAGGATGTTCATAGGGTAGTGTTGACCTCTTCGAGATGAAAGTGTTTACCGGCTATCCCGGCGACCCTGGACTGGCAGCGCGGGCAGGTGCACGAGGCCACCGTACTGGGGATGCTCATCGTTTCCTTGCTCCCGCTGATCTGATGCAGGACGTCAATCAGGGTGTAGATTTCAGGTCGCGCCACGCGGTAATAGACGTTCCAGCCCTCGCGGCGGTCGGCGAGCAGGCCGGCGGCGCGCAGCACCATCAACTGCTGGGAGATGTACGCCTGCCGCCAGCCGAAGAGCGCCTCCAGGTGGCAGACGCACGCCTCGCCCTCGCGCAGGGCTTCCAGAATCGCCAGCCGCGCCGGGTGGCTGAGAGCCTTCAACAGGGTGATTTCGTTTGCACATTCGTTCATGGCTGAACTCGCATTCAATTTTTCGAATGCAATTTTACGCCGAAATTCCGCCACTGGAAGCGGCAGAATGTCATAAGTATACCATGATATTCATCTTTTTGAATACAGTTTGCGGAAAAGAAATCGGCGCTCCTCGCGCCAAAGCGACCGCGCCGCCGGCATTGTCGGCGCTCAGGGGGCCGTTGTAATATCCGCGACGTAGTCAATGGCGCCCTGGCAGGGTTCCGTAAAGTGGGCAACAACATTTTCCCAATTCAATGGTTCCCCGTTCTCAAACGTATCTTCCAGGGCCAGCGACAGGCAACCGGGGCCGGCATTGTAGTTGACCAGCGTAAAACGCCACAGGTCTTCGTAGCGGCTGACCTGACCCGGTGCGCTGCCGGTCAGGTTGCGCAGAATGCGACCGGTTTGTTCGCAGTTCGCGGCCAGCGCGGCCGCAAACAGGTCCACGCTGGCGTCGGCGCGCCGCAGATCGAGCGTCAGTGGACAGTCGGGGCAGAAAGCGTCCACGCTACGCACCAGCGCGCCGCGCAGGGTCGCTTGTTGTTCGTCGCTCAAGAAAGGATACCCTTTGCGGCAAACGTTTTCCGCCAGGACAAACGGACAAAATTGCTCATAAAAGGACGGATTCCACAGCAGGGCAGTGTCAGCGCCGTTTTCGGTCATCTGACCCAGACCGACCTCCGGACGCCCGGCAACGATGCCCGGCCAGAATTGACTTTCGCGCCCGAACAGGTTTTTGAGCAATTGCGCCGGGACGCCGTACCGCCGGGCGGAGGCGAGAATCAACTCATTAAAGCGATTCTGCCACTCTTCCACAGCCGGCCGGGCCGCCTCCAGTCCACAGGCGCTGGGCACGCCATCGGCCAGCCATACCCCCTCCGTTTCGCAGCGGCTCACGTCTACCGCGCCAGCGGCAATCAAACGCGCGGCCAGATACTGATACGGGATAGTAGTGAGCAAATCCTGCGGAGAATCCGGCGTAATTAACCATTCCGGCAGGCCACCGGCCGAAGGGAAGGCTTCCCAGGACTGGGAACAAGGCGGCAGCGCCGCGCCGCGCCACTGTGTGGTAATCACATCCACATACCACGTCGGTTCGCGGACGTAGCGCGTCTCTTTGGGCAAGACCCGCACCTGCGCCGAGAAAACATTACTGCTATCGCCATAAGTCGAATAAGCCCAGAACTCCAGCGTTACCCCCGTCTCTCCAGTCTCTTCAAGATCGAGCATGCAAGGGGAAGAACAGGAAAATTCCTGACCATCCAGCGTCCCGGCAATGGAGGTAATGGATTCGTTGGGCAAAGGCTCTTCGCCGGTCAGGACAATCGTAGGCGTCCCGGCGCAGAGGTGCGTATGCCGAAAAGCCTGGCAGTTCAGCAACGAGACCCAGACCACCGGCGGCGGCAACGCCACCCCCATTTTGCGTTTGGCCGGGAATGAACGCGCAAGTTGCAGATAATACCCCTCACACGAGGCCACGTCTCCTCCCTTTGCCGCTTGCGGACAGGGAGGGGTCTTCTGCCACTGTTGATACACCGCTTCGTCACAGGCATTGTAGATTTCGGTAGCGTCTGGCCGCCCCTCATGATCAATGACCACCGCACAAACCACCTGATTGTCCTTCCAGGCTGTCAGCCACCATTCATAGGCCGTATAGTCCACCTCCAGCACCGCGAAGCGATCGGGACCAGGCGGTTGCCCGGCGGCCCGCGCGCCATGCCTTATGCCGACCAGGAAAACCACCGCCAGCAAGCCAAAGGCAACTGTCAACACCCAACGGGAGCGCAACGCGTACCTCGCCTACCTCAAGAAACAAACGACCGAAGTTAACCCATGACAAATCTTACCCGGAAAACTATCTGATGTCAAACGAGCCGGCCGATACCAGCGTCAGAACAGAACAGCCTTTCCGGGCCAGCGGGACAGGCTGAAGTACCCCGCGTATCGCCAGAATCATCGACACGACAGCATAATTCGGGTAAACTATCCTTCTGTCCAAAGGCCGGAGAAACCAGCCGTGATCCGCCGGGATAAAACTGACTGCCACAGGAGTTAACCATGCGTCTGGAAGATATGAACTGGATGGATGTGGAAGCCTACCTGCAGCAGGATAATCGCCTGATGCTGGTGATTGGCGCGTGCGAACAACATGGCTACCTGAGTCTGCTGACCGATGTGCGCGTTCCTCTGGCGCTGGCCGATGCGGCCTCGCAACGCAGTGGAGTGCCGGTTGCGCCGCCGTTGAATTTCGGCGCCAGCCCCTATTTTCTTCATTACCCCGGCACGCTCAGCCTGCGTCTTACCACGCTGCTGGCAATCGTGGACGACGTGGTCCGCTCCGCCTACCGTCAGGGGTTTCGACGACTGCTCGTACTCAACGGTCATGGCGGCAACAACGGCGCCAAAACCGGGTTGCGCGAACTGGTCAACGAACTGACCGATTTGAAGATACAATGGTACGATTGGTGGCTCTCCCACAGCGTCGCGGCAGTCGCCGAGCGTTACGAACTCAAACGGGCGCATGCCAACTGGCTGGAAGCCTTCCCGTTTACGCGCGTTGCCGAACTGCCAGAACAGCCGAAAACGCCGCCCTTTGTGCCATCGGAAATCCTGGAAGCCGGGCAAGCGCGGCAAATCTATGGCGACGGCTCGTTCGGCGGTCCGTACCGCCCTCCTGAAGGAGCATTGCAGGAAATTTTCGACGCCGCGCTGCAGGACATACTCTGGCTGCTGGAATTCCACGATGAACCCCCAACGAAGTGAGGTTGCCATGTCTGAACTCCGTTCCATCCCTGTCATTCTTCTTGGTCTGGGAAACGTCGGGAGCACACTGCTCCACCAGATTTTAGAAACCCGTCAGGAGGTGGCCCGGCGTCGCGGGGTGCGACTGACCCCCATTGCCCTGGCCGATGTCAGCGGGCTGATTGCCGATCCCAACGGCCTGTCCGAAGCAATATTGCGCGCCGCGCTGCAGACAGTCAGTCAGGGGCGCTTCCTGGAGGCTCTGGGAGATATCCAGCCCCTTGCCAACGTCACCTCGCTCTTGCGCCCCGGCGTTCTCCTGGCCGATCTGACAGCCTCGCCCAAAACCATGCCCACCCTTTATGCCGCCCTGGAGGCAAACAGCGGGCTGGTGCTGGCCAATAAAATTCCTCTGGCGGCGCCGTGGGACGAGGCGCGTCCCCTCTTTGAATACCCGGCGCTACGCTATGAGGTCACCGTAGGCGCCGGGCTTCCGGTCATTGCCACCCTGCATTACCTGCTTGATACCGGCGATCAGGTCATTGCTATCGAGGGTTGTCTGAGCGGAACACTGGGCTACCTGTGTGCGGAGCTGGAGCGCGGCGTGCCATACTCGCAGGCCGTCAAACAGGCGCGCGCCCTCGGCTACACCGAACCCAACCCGCGCGATGACCTGAGCGGTAAGGACGTGGCGCGCAAGGCGCTCATCCTTGCCCGCACCGCCGGCTGGACGCTGGAAGAGCATGACCTGAGCGTAGAGCCACTGTACCCGTCCACGCTGGAGAACGTCTCCGCCGAGGAGTTTATGCAGGCCCTCCCCGCCCTCGACGAGGCATACGCGGCGCGCTTCCAGCAGGCGCGAACCGAGGGGAAAACGTTGCGCTACGTGGCACAAGTTGGGCCGCAGGGCGGCAAAGTCGGTCTGGTAGCCGTCCCACAGGATACCCCGCTGGGCGCCTTGCGTGGTCCGGCCAATTTCATTTCCCTGCGCACGCGGCGTTACGATGAAGTGCCGCTGGTGATCTCCGGCCCCGGCGCGGGGCGCGCTGTCACGGCTGCCGGGGTCTTGTGGGATTTGATCGAACTGGGGCAAAGGACAGGCATCGCCTAAAAGACCAGCGTCAAATCTTCTACCGCCACGCCCACCTGCACCCGGCCCACTGCCAGCGGCAAGGCAAAGCGGACCACGCCGGCGCGGCGTTTCTTATCATAGCGAAGCGCATCGAGAATGGCCTGCCGGGAGAACGCGGCGGGAATTTCCACCGGTAGCCCCAGGCCACGCAAAGTGTCGGCCAGACAGTCGGCCAGACCCGACGCGGCCAGTCCCAGGCGCTCCGCCAGACGCGCCTCGGCCACCATGCCGATTGCTACTGCCTCGCCATGCCGCAGCCGATAGCCACTCACGGCCTCCAACGCATGGCCGACAGTATGTCCCAGATTCAACGCCGCCCGCTCGCCGCGCTCGAACGGATCGGCTTCAATAACCTGGATTTTCACCCTCATCGCCCGCCGAACAATTTCAAGCAGGCTGGCGCGTACAGCCTCGTAACCAGCCCGACACAGGTCGAACAGACAGGGGTCGCCAATGACCCCATGTTTGACCACTTCGGCCAGGCCGCCGCGCAGTTCGACTTCCGGCAGGGTAGATAGCGCAGTCACATCGGCCAGCACCAGACGCGGTGGATGGAAGGCGCCAATCAGATTTTTCCCCTGCGGCAGGTCAAAACCCGTCTTGCCGCCCAGCGAGGCATCCACCATGGCCAGCAACGAAGTCGGCAGGCAAACCCAGGGCACGCCGCGCATGAACGTCGCCGCGGCAAAGCCGGCCAGATCGCCCACCACGCCGCCACCCAGAGCCAGCACCGTACTGCGCCGGTCGAGGCCGGCTTCGAGAAAGCCCTGCCAGAGCGCCTTAACCGTCTCCAACGTCTTGTGCTCCTCGCCGGCCGGGAAGGTCACCCATGCCACCTCGTACCCTTCCTGACGCAAGGCCGCCCCTAGTGAATCCGCATACAGCGGGGCTACATTCGAATCGCTGACCAGCGCCAGCGGGCCTTCCAGATTCTGAGCCCGCAGGTATGAAGCCAGATTCATCAGACTCTGCGGGCGCGCCCAGACCTCATACCCCTGCCCCATGCCACGCACGCGGAAACGTCCCAACAGATGCTGGACCTGACGGGCTATCTCTTCGGGATTACTACCCTCGCTGATGTTATTGGCTACGCGCAAATTAAACGAGGCGTAATGCGCCGCCCGCCGCTCCAGCAACGCCCGTAACTTCGTCTCCAAATCCCCTGCCAGCAGCGGACGCTGGTTCTTGTCGGCGCGCAAGCGCGTCAACAGGGTCTCCAGACTGGCCTCGAGAAAAACCACATCGCCGTTGGCTTCGGCTCGAAGGCGGTTCTGTTCCCGCAGGAGCGCCCCGCCGCCCAGGGCAATCACCGTCGGCGGAGCGTTGACCGCGCGTTCCAGCACGGCGGCCTCCAGGTCACGAAAGGCCGCTTCGCCATCTTCGGCCATGATTTGCGGAATGGAACGACCGGTCTCCTGTTCGATCTCCGCATCCAGATCGAGGAATGGCAGGTCGAGATTACGAGCCAGAATCCTGCCCACCGTAGATTTGCCGGAGCCCGGCGGGCCGTAGAGAAAGATGTGTTTCATCAGGGCCACCACAGATGAGGGGTATTATCCATCGGCAAATCGCCCAGGCGCGCCTGACGCAGCGCGGCAAAACGCGGCCGTATCTCATCGAGCGAATCGCCGCCCAGTTTTTCCAACAAGGCATCGGCCAGCACAAAGGCTACCATCGCTTCCAGAACCGGGACCGCGCGCGGCACCGGGCAGAAGTCCGAACGCTCATAACGGGTAGGCGACTCTTCGCCGCTGGCCAGGTCCACCGTCTGCTGCGGCGCAAGCGTGGTCGCGATCGGTTTCATGGCGACGCGCAAGACAATCGGCTGGCCGTTGGAAATGCCGCCTTCGATTCCGCCGGCGCGATTGGTCGGACGAAGCAGACGTTCACGGCGCGCATCCAGGCGGATCGCATCGTGCGCCTGTGTGCCCGGCAAACGGGCATTTTCCCAGGCCGCGCCAATTTCAACCCCCTTGATGGCCGGCACGCTCAACAACGCCGCGCCCAAGCGCGCCTCCAAACGACGCTCCCAGTGCACATACGAACCCAACCCCGGTGGCACGCCCAGGGCAACGACCTCGATAATTCCGCCCAACGTATCTTTCGCCGCGATAGCCTGCTCAATGCGCTCCCGCATACGCGCAGCCGCTTCCGGCTGGGGACAGCGCACTTCGCTTTGCTCGGCCTGAGCCAAACGCTCAGAGAAAGGCATGGCCTCCAGACTGGCGTTCACCTCGCCAATGGCACAGACATATCCTCCCACGGTGATCTCAAAGCCAGCCAGGAGGGACTTGCAAATCGCTCCGATGGCCACGCGCAGAGCCGTCTCGCGCGCCGAGGCGCGTTCCAGCGCCGGACGCAAGTCGCGATAGCCGTACTTCAGCGCCCCGGTCAGATCCGCATGGCCCGGACGCGGCGTCGTCAGCGCGGCGATTTCCTTTCCCTTCCAGCGAACATGATCGGCATTTTCGATCCACAAAGCAATCGGCGCGCCGGTGGTCTGACCGGCCATCACGCCGCTCAGAATACGCGCCTGATCCTTCTCGATTTTCATCCGCCCTCCGGCGCCATACCCCTGCTGACGGCGCGCCAGTTCAGCATCAATGACCGTCTCCGTCAACGGTAAACCCGCCGGCATGCCCTCCAGAATGCCCAAAAGCCCCGGCCCATGCGACTCACCTGCTGTCAGAAAGCGCAACATTTACTCCTCCACAGCCTTCCACATGACCTCGCGGGCCGGCAAGCGACCGGTCCAGCATTCGAACGCGCGCGCCGCCTGCTCGATCAGCATCCCTAACCCGGTCGTCGCCGGTAAACCGGCCTGACGCGCCTGACGGACGAATAGCGTCTGGCGTGGATTATAGACCAGATCGTACACCGCGGCCCCAGGCGGGAACGACAGCCCCGCCGGCCAGGGAGATTCATCGTCATGGGGCATCATCCCCACCGGGCTGGCATTGACAATGAGCGTCGTCCCTTCCAGCACGCGGCGCACGGATTCGCTCGTGTTCGGCACAACGTCCAGCACGCGGCCGGCGGCCAGGGTCCGGAAGGCTTCGACCAGCGCCGCGGCCTGGTCCAGCAGCACGGCGGCAATGGTCACATCCCAGCCGTCCTGCAAAAGGGCGTAAACGACCGCCCGCGCTCCGCCGCCCGAACCAATGACCAGCGCGCGTCGCGGCAGGTCAGGCGCGGGTTGCCAGAAACGCTTTAAATCGGCGAGGAAACCGGGGGCATCGGTATTATGGCCACACAGCTGTGCACCCCGGCGGTATAGCGTGTTGACGGCGCCAATGGCGCGCGCGCCGGGCGTCAATTCGTCCACCAGCGGGATAACGTTTTGCTTGTGCGGGATGGTCACGTTCAGACCATCCAGTTCTCCCTGCCGCACCCGATTGACCAGCGCCGTCAGGCCAGCGTGATCCTGCGGCTCAAGCGGATACAGACGATACTCCCCCTCCAGGCCAAAGGAGGCCAGCGCGGCCTGATGCAGGCGCGGCGAAAGGCTGTGCCCGAGAGGATAGCCAATCAAGCCAAGTCGAATCATCGTAATGTCTCCAAAACTTGAAAATAGTCCGGGAATGTCTTGGCAACGCAGGCGGGATTCTCAATCGAGATGCCCGGCACGCGCAAGCCAATCAGGGCGAAGGCCATCGCCATGCGATGGTCGTTGTAGGTGCGCACCAGTCCCGGCCGGATCGCCGCGCAGGGTTGAATGGTCAGCCCATCGGGATGCTCGCTGACGTGGACGCCGAGGCGGGTCAACTCCGCGCACAAAGCCGCGACGCGGTCCGTCTCTTTGAGACGGGCAGAAGCGATGCCGCGTATGCGGGTGGGGGTCGCGGCAAAGGGGGCGATGGCAGCCAGCGTCTGAGCCGTATCGGGAATATCGCGCAGGTCCACGTCCACGCCTTGCAGTGGCGATACAGGGCCGCTTACGGCGATGGAATCGCTCCCTTCGTTCACCTGGCAGCCCATGGCTTTCAAAATCTCCAGAAACGCCATATCGCCCTGCCTGGAGCGAGACGACAGATTCATGACGCGCACCGTACCGCCAAGGATGGCCGGCGCGGCGAAAAAGTACGAGGCGGCAGAAGCATCAGGCTCGATGGCATAGCGCGGCAAAGCGCGATAACGCGCCGGACGGATCAGGAAACGGCGGTATTCCTCGCGTTCCACCGCGACGCCAAAATCGGCCATGACGGCCAGAGTCATATCCACATAAGGCCGGGAATTCAGTTCGGTGGTCACGATGATTTCGACCGGCTGGCTGGCGTATGGCGCCACCATCAACAACGCGGACAGGAATTGACTGGAAATGTTGCCGGCCACCTCTGCGCGTCCACCGGCCAGGCCCGCCGCCCGCACGCGCACCGGGGGACAGATCGAGGTAGTGGGAGCGGAGTCATCGGCAGAGAGCGGACTCACCGTCGCGCCAAGTTGGGTCAGGGCGACCAGCAAATCACCAATCGGGCGTTGACGCATGCGCGCATCGCCGTCCAGAATATACTCGCCCTGTCCCAGGGTGAGAAAAGCGGTCAGGAAGCGCGCCGCCGTGCCCGCATTGCCGATGTACAGTTCCGCGCGCTGCGCCGGAATATGCCCCCCCAGGCCGACGATGGTCATTTCGGCCATCTGGGCATCCAGGTGTACCTCGAATCCGAGTTGCTGAAGAGCAGCGGCAAAGTAGCGCGAATCGTCCGAAAAGAGAGCATTGGTCAGACGCGTTGTCCCTGCGGCCAGTGCAGCCACCAGCAGGGCGCGGTTGGTCAACGATTTCGAACCGGGCAGGCGCACAACCGCCTGCAGCGGATGGTCAACGGGAACGATTACCAATGAGTCCATAATCAGCCAGTTCCGAGGCGCCTGAGCCGGACGTTGCAAAGCACCCGAGATAGCCACCGGTTGCGGGTCTCACGCGCCATCATGGAGAGAAGAATGCTCTGTGCGGGACGAAGAATCTTGCACAAAACGCTGATGGCGTGCGCGCGCCTCATCCAGCACAGCGCGCAGGCGCGCCTCATCGCCGCTATGCAGCGTCTCTTCCAGATAGTTCAAATTCTCCTTGAAACGCGTCAGGGCGTCAAGGATGTTCTGACGATTGGTTTGTAAAATGCCGGTCATCATCGATGACGGGGTGGAGGCCAGCCGCGAGGTCGAACGAAAGCCCGGTCCGATGAGCGGCGCGGCCTCGAACGGCGTGGCCAGCGCCAGCGCGGTCGCGATCAGGAACGGCAGGTGGCTGGTTGCGGCCAGGATGCGGTCGTGCGTCGCGGCATCCAGCCAGATCGGAATAGCGCCCACGGCTTGAATCAACTGAAACGCGGCCTGGGCGGCGCGCGCCGAGGAACGATTCGGCACCGGGGTCAGCACAAAGGGCGCGTTCTGGTACAACGTGGCCTCGGCATTTTCCAGCGAGAGTTTCTCTTTGCCACAAATCGGATGCCCGCCCAGAACATCGAAACGCTCCGGCAGATGACTCATGGCAGCGACGATCGCCTGCTTGGTTGAACCCATGTCCAGAACCACGCAGGGCTGAGAGACATAATCCGGCAGGCGCGCCAGCCAGTCGAGGATAGCCGGAATCGGGGTTGCCAGGATGATCAGGTCTGCCTGCGGCAAAATGTGGGCCGGATCAGTCTCGGCCTGGGAGACGACGCCTCGCTGCAGCGCCTGTTCGCGAGCCGCCGAATGGCGCACCACGGCCAGCAACGCGGCACATTTTCCTTGCAGTGCCAGCGCCAGCGAACCGCCCATCAATCCCAGGCCGATGATAGCCACGCGGGCATTCTGGAGCGAAAAGCCATCCTCCTCGCTCATAGCACCGCCTGCCTTTCCGGCTGCGGCGCCAGGCGGCGACCAATGGCTTCGGCCACCGCCTTCACCTGCCTCACCAACTCCGCAAACTGCTCCGGCCGCAACGACTGCCGCCCGTCCGATAACGCCCGCTCCGGCTCCGGATGCACCTCCACCAGCAACCCGTCCGCACCCGCCGCCACCGCCGCCCGCGCTACCGCCAGCACATACTCCGCATACCCCGTCGCATGCGACGGGTCCACCAACACCGGCAGATGCGTCAACCGCTTCAACACCGGCACCGCATTGATGTCCGTCGTGTTCCGCGTCGCCGTCTCAAACGTCCGAATCCCTCGCTCACACAACATCACCCGCTCATTCCCCCCTGACAAAATGTACTCCGCCGACATCAACAACTCCTCCACCGTCGCCGCTATCCCACGCTTCAACAACACCGGCTTCCGCACCTCCCCCAACGCCCGCAACAACGCAAAATTCTGCATGTTCCGCGCCCCTACCTGCAACACATCCACGTACCGCGCCATCACCTCGATCTGCCCTATCGCCATCACCTCCGCCACCACCGCCAGCCCCGTCTCCGCACGCGCCTCCGCCAGATACTCCAGCCCCTCCTCCCCCAAACCTTGAAAACTGTACGGCGAAGTCCGCGGCTTGAACACCCCGCCCCGCAACGCATGCGCCCCCGCCTCCCGCACCGCCTGCGCCGTCTCCAGCAACTGCGACCGCGATTCCACCGAACACGGCCCCGCAATCACCACTACCTCCTCTCCCCCTACCCGAAACCCATCCAGCGGAAACACCGAATCCCACCCATGAAACTGCCGCGAAGCCAACTTGTACGGCTGCGAAATGCGCGTCACCGTCAACACCCCCGGCAAAGCCTCAAAAATTTCTTTGTTGACGGCATGGCTATCGCCCACCGCGCCGATCACGGTCTGCTCCACGCCGACAATGACATGCGCGGAAAGATGTTGTTGTTCAATGACGCGAATAACATTCTGGACCTGTTCCTGGCTGGCGCCAGGTTGCATGACAATGACCATAGTTCTCTTCTCCTTGAAACCATTGGGTATATGAGCAATCAAAGAAACAAGGGGAGATTATCTCAAACGGCTATGGCTCACCTCCTTTCTGCGGTCGAGCGGGCAGGGCTACCGGCGGCGCCAGGCGGCGACCAATGGCTTCGGCCACCGCCTTCACCTGCCTCACCAACTCCGCAAACTGCTCCGGCCGCAACGACTGCCGCCCGTCCGATAACGCCCGCTCCGGCTCCGGATGCACCTCCACCAGCAACCCGTCCGCACCCGCCGCCACCGCCGCCCGCGCTACCGCCAGCACATACTCCGCATACCCCGTCGCATGCGACGGGTCCACCAACACCGGCAGATGCGTCAACCGCTTCAACACCGGCACCGCATTGATGTCCGTCGTGTTCCGCGTCGCCGTCTCAAACGTCCGAATCCCTCGCTCACACAACATCACCCGCTCATTCCCCCCTGACAAAATGTACTCCGCCGACATCAACAACTCCTCCACCGTCGCCGCTATCCCACGCTTCAACAACACCGGCTTCCGCACCTCCCCCAACGCCCGCAACAACGCAAAATTCTGCATGTTCCGCGCCCCTACCTGCAACACATCCACGTACCGCGCCATCACCTCGATCTGCCCTATCGCCATCACCTCCGCCACCACCGCCAGCCCCGTCTCCGCACGCGCCTCCGCCAGATACTCCAGCCCCTCCTCCCCCAAACCTTGAAAACTGTACGGCGAAGTCCGCGGCTTGAACACCCCGCCCCGCAACGCATGCGCCCCCGCCTCCCGCACCGCCTGCGCCGTCTCCAGCAACTGCGACCGCGATTCCACCGAACACGGCCCCGCAATCACCACTACCTCCTCTCCCCCTACCCGAAACCCATCCAGCGGAAACATCGAATCCCACCCATGAAACTGCCGCGAAGCCAACTTGTACGGCTGCGAAATGCGCGTTACTCTTTCAACGCCAGGAAGCGATTCGAACACTTCGGTAGCGATGGCATGGGTATCCCCAATGGCGCCAATGATGGTTCGCTCTTCTCCTATGGAAACATGCGCCTTCAAGCCATGGCTACGCACCTGTTCCAAAACCCGCTCCACTTCAGCCTGCGTCGCCTGAGGTTTCATGATGATGACCATAGCTCATCCTCCTCCAGTAAACGGATATTCTTACACAACGAGAAGATCAGGGCGAAGCACCATTGCGCCTCTCAGGTAAACATGACGTACGGCTTGCTGCGGCAAATCCGTATTCCAGTGTAAGAGGACGCGCACACAGCGCGGCAAGCCACCCGGCACCGGTATCTCACGCGCGCACATCATCGGCACCTGATTCCACCCCATCTGGCGCGCAGCCAGAGCAGGGTACGCCGAACAGAGATCATCCGTCACAGTAAACAGCGCCGAGGCAATATCTTCGCCGCGCAGGGTTGGGTTGGCATGTAAAATTGCTTCGAGCAACTCCCGCGTGGCTGCCAGGACGTGTTCCGGCGTATCCATGTCCACGGTAATAGCCCCACGAATACCACGAATAGCCATTCGGCCTCCTCCTGAATAACGCGTAAGGAGCGAGCCGTTGGGCTCGCTCCTCGCAGGTTCTACACTACGCTCTTTGCCTACGCGCGACCAACGGCCACCGGGGGCGGGAAGCCGTAAAAGGAAAAGGCAAAGAAGCGATACCAGCGTGCCATGATAGGGCAAATTCTAATCAAGGGCAGGCAGATTGTCAAGTCAACGCGTTCTATCGTGTGCACTCAAAAGTTATTGCACGCCATACGAAAACCCTGTGATTTTGCCAGTTTTTGACATTCACAGGCTCTGTGGCGATGATGTCATGGCGAGCCGCCACAGGCGGCGAAGCAATCCCCTTGCCTGGCGGGAGACTGCTTTCCCTACGCTACGCTCCACCACGCTCCGCTCGTGGCAGGCGGGACATGCGCTTCGCTCGCCGTGACATACGTTGAGAGTGTTGGCAACAGAGCAACATTCGTACTACAACTTTTGCGTGGACACGTCAAGAGCCCCGCGTTGGCATGTTCGGCCACTTTGTGGTAAACTTACCCTTCGTTCCAAAGTCCTTATTCCATATTCACAATGAGGAGGCCAGATTATGGCAAAGAAATGGGTTTACCTTTTCGATGAAGTCGCCGAAGCAGAGAAATATGCCGGCTCATGGGACGGCGTGCGCGCCCTGCTCGGCGGCAAGGGTTCAGGCCTGGCAGATATGACGCGTGCCGGGGTGCCGGTGCCGCCCGGTTTCACCGTCACGACCGAGGCCTGCAATGAATACCGCAAAACCGGTCAGTTTCCACCCGGAATGTGGGAACAGGAACTGGCAGCGTTGAAAGTCATTGAAGAACGCACAGGCAAGAAGTTTGGTGATCCTGCCAACCCGTTGCTGGTTTCCTGTCGTTCAGGGGCCAAGTTCTCCATGCCCGGCATGATGAACACCATTCTGAACATTGGCCTGAACGACACCGTCGCCCAAGGGATGATTAAACTGACCAACAACCCGCGCTTCGTGTGGGACGCCTATCGTCGTCTGATTTCGATGTTCGGCACCACCGTCTTTGGCGTCGAGGACGAGGCTTTTGAACATCCGCTGGCAGAATACAAAGCCAAAAAGGGTTACAAAGTAGATATCGACATGACCGCGGAGGACTGGCAGGCCATTGTCGCCACCTTCAAAGAGGTCTTCAAAAAGAAAGTCGGTTTCGACTTCCCCCAGGATGTATACAAACAACTGGAACTGGCGACCAAAGCCGTCTTTGAATCCTGGATGGGCAAGCGCGCCATTGACTACCGCCGCGCCACCGGCATTTCCGATGACCTCGGTACTGCCGTCAACATCGTGACCATGGTCTTTGGGAACATGGGCTTCGATTCGGGCACCGGCGTCGCCTTCACCCGCAACCCCTCCACCGGCGAGAAGAAGATGATGGGCGAATACCTGCTCAATGCCCAGGGCGAGGATGTGGTGGCTGGTATCCGCAACACCGACCCCATCGAGCATATGGCCGAGGTCATGCCCGAAGTTTACAAACAGTTCATGGAAATCACCGAAAAACTGGAGCGGCACTACAAAGATATGCAGGACGTCGAGTTCACCATTGAACGCGGCAAACTGTGGATGCTCCAGACGCGCAATGGGAAGCGCACCGCCAAGGCCGCTGTCAAGATTGCAGTGGATATGGCCAACGAGGGCCTGATTACAAAGGAAGAGGCCGTACTGCGCGTTACCCCAGAAAATGTGGACTCGCTTCTCCACCCTCAGTTTGACGACAAAGCCCTTAAGGAAGCGGAAAAGAACGGCACCTACCTGGCGAAAGGCGTCAACGCTTCACCGGGCGCGGCCGTCGGTCAGGTGTACTTTGACGCCGATACCGCGGAGAAGATGGCCAAAGAGGAAAAGCAGGACGTCATCATGGTGCGTCCGTTCACCAAGCCCGATGACGTGCACGGCATGATTGCCTCCAAAGGTGTGCTGACCAGCGAGGGCGGCGCCACTTCCCACGCGGCGGTCGTGGCGCGTCAGTTCGGTATCCCGTGCGTGGTCGGCGCCTCCGCCATCAAGATTGATCTGGAAAAGCGCCAAATGACGGTTGGCGACCGGGTGATCAAGGAAGGCGAGTGGATTTCCGTAGATGGCACCAGCGGCAAGGTCTATCTTGGCAAGATTCCGACGGTTGCCCCCAGCCTGGAGGAGCAAACCGAATTGATGACGTTACTCCAGTGGGCTGATGAAATCGCCGCCCGGCCCGAGATCCGCACCCTGCCCGACGGGCGCAAGACACGCGGCCTGATGGTCTGGGCAAACGCTGACTATCCGAAGGATGCCCGGCGCGCTCGCTCCTACGGCGCAGTCGGCATCGGCCTGTGCCGCACCGAGCACATGTTCTTCGAGCCGGAACGCCTGCCCATTGTCCAGCGCATGATTCTGGCGGAGACTGTCGCGGAGCGCAAAAAGGCGCTGGATGAGCTCCTGCCCTATCAGCGCAAGGATTTCGAGGGCTTGTTCGAGGCCATGGATGGCTATCCGGTCATCATTCGCCTGATTGACCCGCCGTTGCACGAGTTCATGCCCGATGAAGAAAAACTGCTCGAGGAAGTCATCACGCTGCGCGTCAAAGGCGGCAACGCAAAGGAACTGGCCGAAAAAGAAAAGTTGCTGGCCGCGATCCGCTCCCTGCATGAGTCGAACCCGATGATGGGATTGCGAGGCGTACGCCTGAGCATCTACATGCCCGAAATTGTCGAAATGCAGGTACGCGCCATTTTCGAGGCGGCAGCCAATTGCGCCAAGCGGGGCATCGTGGTGAAACCTGAAGTGATGATTCCGCTGACCGGCACGGTCAAAGAACTGGAATGGATTCAACCACGCCTGGAGAAGATCGCCGCGGCTGTCATGCAGGAGAAAGGCGTCCAGTTCGAGTATAAGTTCGGGACGATGATCGAAATCCCGCGCGCGGCGGTCACGGCTGGCGAAATTGCCCGTCTGGCGCAATTCTTCTCCTTCGGCACCAACGACCTGACCCAGATGACCTTTGGTTACTCGCGCGATGACGCCGAGCGCAACTTCCTGGTCACCTATCTGGAACAAGGCATCCTGCCCAAGAATCCGTTCCAGACGTTGGACCGCGAAGGCGTTGGCCGGCTGATGCAGTGGGCCGTCAACGAAGGCCGCCGGACTCGCCCCGAACTGGAAGTGGGCATCTGCGGCGAACACGGAGGCGATCCAGACTCGATCGAATGGTGCCACATCATCGGTCAAAACTACGTTTCGTGCTCGCCGTTCCGTGTGCCGATTGCCCGTCTGGCAGCCGCGCACGTGGCGCTAAAGCACGCCGGCAAGACAATCGCCGAGGATAAGTAACATTCCTGCCAACCAACAGCCCCGTTCCTCTGGAACGGGGCTGTTCGATTCGGATATCTTGCCAAACGCGCTGTCACTACCTGCCGCCCATGCTGCATTGTTGATCGCCGGACGCGAGAACTATCCCAACAGAACCAGAGTGCGGAATGAGGCGCGCCCTGAAGAAATAACTGGTAGAAAGAGGATTTTTGTCACAAATTTTCCTCCTCAACGCACCAATAAGGGTAATTGCAAGTATAATCAATCGCTGGCTTGTGAAGAACCGAACAAAGGCTTTTCTGGCCGACAGGCCGCAAGGATTACTTTTCTCACAAGGAGTGCAATCGTGAACAAAGCCGCGATTGATAAACTGATGAAACCGAAGAGCGTTGCCGTGATCGGCGCCTCTGCGCAACCAGGCAAAATTGGCTATACCGTTCTGGATAATTTGATCAAAGGGGGATACCAGGGCAAGATTTACCCCATCAATCCTACCGCAACAGAAATTCTCAATCGAAAGGTGTACCCCAGCGTTCTGGATGTGCCAGAAGCAGTGGACCTGGCTATCATCACGGTACCGGTCAAATTTGTTTCTCAAGTGGCGCAGGAATGCGGGGAAAAGGGAATCAAGGCGTTGAGCGTAATCACTTCTGGCTTCAGCGAAGTTGGCCGTCACGATCTGGAGGAAGAATTGCTGGAAATCGCCCGGCGCTATGGCATGTGCGTCCTGGGGCCAAATATCGTGGGCACACTCTCAAACTCCGACAAACTAAACGCCTCTTTCGCCCCCTTCCTCCCCTATCCGGGTAAAGCCACTCTCATTACACAATCCGGCGCCTTGCTCATTGCCATGGATGCCATCACCTACACTCGCAAAGTAGGGTTTGACAAAATGATCTCCATCGGCAATATGGCTGATGTAGACTTTGCCGATTTCATTGACTGGCTGAACGAAGATGAGAACACGAATTGTATCTGTCTCTACGTGGAGGGGCTGAAAGACGGTCGCAAATTCATTGAGGCTGGCCGACGCTCTCAGAAACCCATCATCGCCCTCAAAGCGGGCGTCTCGCGGCATGGTGCCGCAGCCGCCGCTTCTCACACCGGTTCGCTGGCAGGCGCCGTCAAGGTATACGGCGGCGCATTCCAACAGGCCGGCGTTGTGCAAGCCTCCGATCTCAACAATCTCTTTGACCGCACACTGGCACTCTCTCTCCAACCTCCTCTGAAAGGGGATAATCTGCTGGTTATCACCAACGGTGGAGGGGTGGGCGTGCTGGCAACCGACGCGGCAGAGAAATACGGCATTCCTCTGAAGTTTGCCCCTCCCGAGGTACAGGAGGAATTCAAGAAACACATTCCCGATTTCGGCTCGGCCAAAAATCCAGTCGATATGACCGGTATGGCGAGTGATGAGTGGTATTACGAAACCGTCAAACTCGCCTACGCTCATCCCTGGGTTGATGGTCTGGCAGTCCTGTACTGCGAAACAGCCATGACCAATCCCCTGGAGATTGCCCAGGCCGTCAAGCGCGCCATTGACGACAGCGGAACCAGCGGCCGGCCGGTGGTCGTCTCGATGGTCGGCGGCACCCGCTGCGATCAAGCCATGCAGTGGCTGGTAGAAAATGGCATCCCGGCCTATGGACCGCCCGATCAGGCGATGAACGCCATGGCCGCCCTGAAAGAATATTACTCGATTCGTGCGGTGCTCAATGAGGATCGCGTCGAACCCGATCCTGCACGTTCCGTTCGGGCGCGTCAGATTATCGCCGCCGCTCGCGCGGAAGGACGGCTACATCTCACCGAACTTGAAGCGAAAGAAATTTTCGCCTCCTATGGTCTGCCGATTGCCACAACGAAACTGGCCACAAGCGAAGAAGAAGCCGTGAAGATCGCCAGAGAAATCGGCTACCCCATCGTCATGAAGATTGTCTCTCCCGATATTATTCACAAGTCCGATGCGGGCGGGGTGAAGATCAACATCAAAGACGAAGCCGCGGCGCGCGAAACCTATCGCGCTATCATCACCAATGTCCACAATTACAAACCAGAAGCCCGGATTCAGGGCATCGTCGTTCAGGAAATGGCGCCTGCGGGGACAGAGGTGATTGTCGGTTCCGTTAACGATCCGACCTTCGGCCCCACGGTTATGTTCGGGCTGGGCGGCATTTTCGTCGAAGTTCTGAAAGACGTCACCTTCCGCGTTGCTCCTGTCAACCACCACCAGATTGAGTGGATGCTTAACGAGATTCGCAGCGCTCCCATCCTGGACGGTGTGCGCGGCGAACCACCGCGCGACCGGGCGGCCCTGGTGGATGTCATCTACCGCTACAGCATCATGATTTCCGACCTGGGAGACGAGATCGCCGAGACAGACGCCAACCCCGTCCTGGTCTATGGGGAAGGCAAGGGCTGCAAAGTAGTGGATTCGCGGGTCATTCTGAAAAAGAAATAACAGCTCCTGCAGATCCTCAGCCCCAACGCGGGGGAGGCGGGAGGGGGTTCCTCCCGCCTCTCTCGTTTTTGTTTCTACTCCACCGTTACACTTTTGGCCAGATTGCGCGGCTGATCCACATCGAGGCCGCGCAGCGCGGCAATGTGATACGCCAGCAATTGCAGGGGAATAACCGTCACCAGCGGCGAGAGCAACCACGGCGTGGGAGGTACCCAGAGCACATAATCCGCCAGCGAGGCGGCCAGTTCATCGCCATCGGTTGCCACAGCGACTACCGTGCCGCCGCGCGCCCTGGCCTGTTGGATCTGGCTGATCATCTTCTCGCGCCAGGGGTCAGCAGGTGCCAGGCAGATCACCGGCAGCGTGCGGTCAACCAGGGCGATCGGGCCATGCTTCATCTCGCCGGCCGGGTACCCTTCGGCATGAATGTAAGAAATTTCCTTTAACTTCAGTGCACCTTCATAGGCAATGGGCATGTTGATTCCCCGCCCCAGATACAGGCAATCCCGCATATCCTTGAGCGCCCAGGCCACTTTTTCCACCTCAGGCTCACGCTCCAGCGCCTGGCCAACCAGATCCGGGACAAGGCGTAAATCAGAAACCAGCGTGCGACGACGTTCCTCGTCCAGGATACCGCGCAAATCGGCGAGCAAAACGGCCAGCAGGTACTGATCCAGCAACGGCGCGGTGAAGGCCTTGGTCGAGGCCACGCCAATCTCCGGCCCGCACTGCATGGAGATCGCGCCGTCGGCGATGCGCATGGCCTGCGAACCAATCGCATTGACGATGCTCCACAAGGTAGCGCCTCTGCGGCGGCCTTCCTCCATCGCGGCCAGCGTGTCGGCAGTTTCACCGGACTGCGAAATTGCCAGCACGACAGTCCTTTCATTGACCAGCGGATCGCTGTAGCGAAATTCCGAGGCAATGGCCACTTCGGTAGGAATACGAGCAATGCGTTCCAGATACACCTTGCCTACCATGCCGGCATACGCCGCCGTGCCGCAAGCCGTAACGTAAATGCGTTCAATCCGCGACGCTTTTTCCGGCGTCAAGCCCAGTTCCGGCAGGTGAACACGGCCAGCGCGGAAATCCACGCGCCCGGCCATCGTGTCGGTCAGCGAGCGTACCTGCTCGTGAATTTCCTTCTGCATAAAGTGGCGATACTCGCCCTTTTCGGCAGAGACGGCATCCCAGGCAACCGTGTGCACCGTCGGCCTGACTGCCGCGCCGTCGAGGCTCTCCACCTGTACCCTGTCCGCGGTGACAACAGCCATCTGGCGCGATTCCAGAAAAATGACGCGCCGCGTGTGCTCCAGGATAGCGGGAATGTCGCTGGCGATAAAATTCTCGCCTTCCCCCAGGCCAACGACCACACCGCCAGCATTCCCCAGACGAGCGCAAATCAGTTTGTCGGGCTCATCGGCAGACATCAGAACAATGCCATGAGCGCCGCGCAAGTGACGAAAGGCCTGACGCGCCGCCTGAGATAAATCGAGGCCATCAGCCAGATAACCTTCCACGAGATGAACAATGACCTCGGTATCGGTATCGGAGTTAAACTGAACACCCTCGGCGCTGAGTTCATCGCGCAGTTCGAGGAAGTTCTCCACGATGCCGTTGTGCACGACCACGACCCGTCCCGTGCGTCCGAGGTGCGGATGGGCATTACGAGCCGAGGGCGCGCCATGAGTAGCCCAACGCGTGTGACCAACGCCCGGCGAACCATGCACCGGTGCACTGAGCAGCAGTTCCTCCAGCCGGCTCAGTTTGCCGGCATCGCGGCGAATCTCGATCCGGCCATCCTGAATCACCGCCAGGCCGGCTGAATCGTAGCCGCGATATTCCAATCGTTTCAGGCCATTGAGCACGATGGGCATGGCATCGCGCGGGCCAATATAGCCAACAATTCCACACATAGCACAGCTCTCACCGCAGGGGGATTGTACACTCTACCGGGAAACGATTATACCAGAACGAACGACAGGCCGGGCGTTGCGAGCGGAGGGAGAGCGTCTCATCTTTAGGACAAAAGAAAACAGCGCCTCCTCGCCATAAGGAGGCGCTGTTCCGGAAGACTGATTCTGGCAGAGGCAGCCGCCGCGGAGCAATATTGCGCTATTGCACCAGTTCGATACTCGTCGGCACCGGCGCGCCCGCATTCTCGTTCGCATTATAGGTCACATCCAGCGTCGTCCCGCCGTTCACGATCATGCTGGAAACCACAATCTGGCTGTGTATGGCATTGAGGGATACGCTGCCGTTGACAGTCATAGGAGCATCGGGCGCCAGATAGGTGCCGGTCAGCTTGATACTCGACCCGCCATTGAAGATAATGTTCGAAGTATTGCCCACAGGCATGTACACCAGTAAACCGGCGAAAGGATCGCCCGCTGGCGGCGCCTTGAGATCAATGTTCGAACTACCATTCCAGGTAATATACCCCTTGGTCAGGTAGAAGAAGGCATCGTTGGCCTTAACCGTCGAGCCGCCGTTGACAATCCATTGCCCGCTTCCGCTGGCGTAGAAGCGAATGCGATTCGGCGTGAAGGTATTTGAACCATTCAGCGTCCAGATACCGTTGCGCGTGTAAATCTCAATGTCGGGGATATTGAGGGTAGTGCCGCCATTGAAGGTAATGTTCTGGTCCTGGGTGACGAAGATAACCCGTCCACTCGAGGTAAAGGTCGCGCTGCCATTCAGGTTCAGATTACCGTTCAGGCAATAGACGCCTGGCTGGAAGACAGCGGTCATGCCGCCGTTGATGGTAATATCGCCAAACTTACCGGGGGTAAAGGTAATCGTGCTGCCACTCGTGGTTTGGGTGCCATTGGCAGAGCAGGTCGGCGGCGCCGGGATAGGTGGGATGAACGAAAAAGTCTCGCTATTGATCGTCAGCGGCTGACCTTGTTGGATGCCAGGCGTGACGCTTGCGCCGCTGTTCTTGCCGTAGCTGCCGCTCACGGTATAGCCATAGGTATCCATGACAACGCTCGCACCGCCGTTCAAGAACAACCCCCGGCTGCTGTTGCTGTTGACGAAAATACCGCTGTTATGCACCCGCACATTCGCGCTGCCGTTCAACAGGAAGGTGTTGTCACCGCTCGTCTTGGTAGTCACGATTCCCATACCGTTGAACAGAGCGCCATTGCCGCCTGGCCTGGCACGCGCAACGGCTTCAGTACAGGTATCCAGCGTTCTCACCCCAACCACAGAGCCAAAGTAGGTTTCCACCTGTGAGCGGACAATGACTTGAATATATTCGGCATTGCCCACGTAAGGACTGCTCTTGCCATCGTTTGGATTGCAGTCCTGCGCCGAGGGAGGGTTATTGATGGTAATCTGGTCGGCAGTGAAACCATTTTGCACCATGATCTGTCTGGCCGCATTTTGCCAGTTCATTTGATTTTGAACCTTGGCCAGAGCGGCGGCCAGCACCGCGGCATCGGCTGCGTTCTGGGAGTGACGTTGCTCGGTGAAAGCCGCACCGCTATCCACCGCCAGGCCCACCATCGCGACCAGGCCAAGGATAGCCAACGCAACTAACACCAACACCTGACCTCGCTGGGATCTTCCTTGCGTAAACATAATAACCTCCTTAACAAAACCAAAAGACAATGCTATGAAGAAACACCAAGTTCTGAACGAAAAGAAACATCCTGACTTAAGAATATATCCAAATTGCAGTCTGCGACCTTACAGAAACCTTAACATTCTCTTCTGATTCCAACATCGTCACTACTGCGCCAGCTCGACGGTCGCTTGCGGCGCGTGGTAAACATCTGGATCGCTATATTGGAGCATGAGCGATGCGCCACCATCCAGAAGGTAGCGGTAAGCAATGAACTGAGCGCGGAAGGCATTGGTCATGTTGCCGGCGCCGATATGGACAGTCGTATGCGGCATGAGAAACGTGCCGGTCAGGTTGTAATTCGTCCCGCCGATGAATTCCACGCAGGGACCTTGCTTGTCATCACAGGTAAGGATGTTATTCTTGAAATACCCCTGATAACCAACATTACTCCAGGGCAGATAGACCAGCAAACCAGCGTAATTGCCCTCAGTAGGAGCGTGCAACCAGAGCACAGCCCCAGCATCCCAGGAAAACTTACCGCTTCTGAAGTAGAAGAAGGCATCCGGCACCACGCCATTCGAGAGCGATTTGACATCTGTATCGCTGGCAACCGTCAGGATGCCACTACCTGTGGAAATGTAGCGGACTTTGTTGGTATAGAGATCGGCGCCGCCCGTGATCGTCCAATTGCCATTGTTAGTATAAACTTCCAGACTCTTGAAGTAAAATACAGTGCCACCATCCATATCCACGTTATTGTCGCCGGCCACGATAATCACGTCGCTATTGCTGGCATTTACCGAGGCAATGCTTCCTACATGGAAACGCCCACCGGAGATGCAATAGACCCCACTCTGAAACGTCCAGGTGCCCGAACCGCCGATATCCAGCCCGCTCGGAAAGTTCCCAGGCGTGACTGTCTTGGTAGCATCGTTCTTGGTACCGTTACCTGAACAGGTCGGCGGAGCAGGCGGAGTGGGAATCGTGGAAAACAACTGCTCCAGCTGGGCATCTGTATACTGCGGGGCGCCGTTTTGCACCGTTGGGATGGGAGTACACCAGGCGCAGATCGAAGCCTGCCCCCCGCCGGCCAGATCCACGCGGTAGCCGGGGTCCAGGTAAATACGCGGATCGCCAGCCATGCGTAACGATGGCGTGCCGCTGCTTAACGTACCACTGCTGTTCGAGAATAGGTTGCTTTCCTTCACCGTCAGGTGAAAACTACCTGCCATCTCGTAATCCACCTTGTCCGGCGCGGTTGCCACCATACCATAACCACCGAACAGAGGTGCTCTGGCCTTGGCACGAGCTACCGCTTCCACACATATCCCCACATCGCGGATACCTACAATCGGCATGAAGTAGGTGTTAAGCCGGGTACGCACAACAACCTGGATATACTCCTCGTTACCCACATAGGGGCTGTTCTTGCTGTCGTTGGGCTGACAATCCTGTGTGGAAGGGGGGTTGTTGATGGCAATCTGTGAGTTCGTGCTATCGTAACCATTCTGGGCGCCGATCTGCAAGGCTACGTCTCTCCAATTCGACTTGCCACCAATTTTCGCGATCGCGGCCGAATAAGCGATGGAATCGGCAATGCTCTGCGCATGGCGACGCTCGGAATAGGCCACGCCGCCATCCACCGCCAGACCGGCCATCGCGACTAGGCCAAGGATGGCCACAGCGACGATGACCAGCACCTGCCCTGCTCGTTTGCTCACCCGACGATTCCAGGACATATACACCTCCATGAGAACTACTTACATTATAAGGGCAAAACCCAGGCAACTGCCTAACACTAACATTACAGAATAAACGCAATTTGTCAAGGCACGGCGCAGCCGGAAGTCAATACCACCGCCGTAACCTGAGCGCGTAGCAGGATGGAATTGCCGGCGAGAAAAGGAAGAATCGTGAGATAGCGATAGGCCACCGTGATCTGAAGTACATCGCCGGGCTGCGGATTGGATCTGGAGCTCTGGATCGTTACAGTGACATAGGTAGTGTCTGCCAGATTGACGGGAGACGAGGAGGATTGCCGAATACGTTCCTCGATGCCTGCCAGATCGGTCGGGCACATGGCGCCATAGACGGCGCCCTCCTCCGCCGCATCGCGCAAAGCGACGTAAGAAAAATACGCCACCCCGAAATCAATGATGCCGGCCAGAAGTATAATGAGCACACTCAAGGTCAGCGCCAGTTCCACCAGGCTCTGACCACGCCGAACGGAAGAACGAGAAGGCAAACCGTTCATGGGTACCTCTGACTGGAGTTGTTCGAATCCAGCGGCTCACAAAACGGATCCGTAACCACCGACATGACCACGCGAATCTGGGTAGCACTCTGCTTGAAAGCCAGCGTCAGTCGAATCTGCCAGGGGAGTGATCCACCGGGAGAGAATGGAAGAGCCCAGGGACCACCCGGCACAGAGAAACCGCTGCCCTGAACGCTGTAACCGGTCCAGATGGACGTGCCGTCAATAGCAACGCCGTTCAACGCCACACCGCCGCTGCTGTTCCAGGACACCGTAATGGCGTTGGCCAGAAAGTTCGCGCCGGTCAAATCATAGATTGTCCAGGTGACATTCTGACCATTCGCAATCGGCCCGCTATGCTTGAGGACACAGGAAAGCGGCGTGTTGGTAGGTGTCGCCGTAGGCGTTGGCGTATAGGTGCGACTGGGGGTATAGGTGCGACTGGGGGTATAGGTGCGACTGGGGGTGAGCGTAATGGAAGGAGTGAACGTAATACTGGGCGTAAGCGTAATGGAGGGAGTCAACGTATTCGTTGGGGTAAGGGTGTCGGTTGGGGTAAGGGTATCGGTTGGCGTAGCCGTATTCGTTGGGGTGTTCGAGGGGGTAGGCGTTCTGGATGGGGTGAAAGTCGTGGTGGGGGTGTGCGTATTGGTCGGGGTAAAGGTATAGGTAGGCGTAGGGGGGAAAGTCGGGGTATAAGGCGGCAAAGTCGGCGGGTTGGTAATCTGGGTACCGGCAACTTCCACCTTCACCAGTAAAGTACGTGCGTTCTCCGAACGCACAACGCGCGCCGAGAGTGGGACAATCGGTGCAATTGGATCGAACTGGGCGCTGACCATCACGCGAATACGATCGCCGTTTTTCAGGTCGGGAGGGGGGCAATGGATGTCATCGGCAGTGCTGGCCGGGTTATCGGTGCCGGGGCCGTGATCGTAACGAATTGTGACCTCTTGAATCACGCCCAGGAAATCTACCGCCAGCGCGGCCTGGACGATACCGTCACAATCCTTATAGCGGGCGACGCCGCCGGTCTGATTCAGGCCTGTAGCCGCGCCATAGCGCGCGCCCTCGCGGCTGGCCGTGGCGACAATGACGTAGGTGGCGATCAGGCGTCCCAGTTCCATGATGCCCATAATCAACATCAACAGAATCACCGCCACCAGCGCGAATTCCACCGTGGTCTGGGAATGCTGGGCTTTACGCCATCGTCTCATCCACATCGGTCACCTCCCGATTCTCCCCTTACTGTGGCAGCAAGGCGCGCACCACCTGCGGGAAATACAGCAACAGGACGGCGCTGAAGATAAAAAAGGGGGCATACGGAATGAACAGATTGAAAGCCTGCTGGCGATAATGGCCGCGCGCCAGAGCCACGCCAAGAATGATGAGGCTGACCAGGCCGGCAGCCAGTACTGCCATGAGCAGCGCGAACCAGATCAACGGCCAACCGAGCAGCAATCCCAGCACGGTCGCCAGCGTCACATCGCCAGAGCCCAACGCCTCTTCCGCATCGGCAACACCCAGACGTCGCGCCCGCAGGCGGGTAAAGATTTTGCCAAACAGATAAAAGCAATACAGAATGAGAAAACCGGCCACACCGCCGATAAGCGTATCCACCCAACCATGGAGCAGAACGCCCAAAACCAGCGCCAGCGCCAGGCCAAACAGACTGAGCGGAGCGAGGATCAGACGATGTTCCAGATCAATCACGGCTACGGTCAACAGATAGCCAAACAGAATCAGGCCGGGCGCGAACGAAAGCCGCGCCGGCGGTTGCAGTCCCAGGAACAACGCCGCCATCAGGCAAATTCCCTGCACTGCGTACGCGCGCCAGCCTCGCCCCCGTCCACAAGCCGGACACCGCCGCCAAAACAAATAACGCCCCCAGGCATAGGGCTGCCGGCAGTCGGGGTTCAGGCAGGTCGGGCGGCTTAACTTCAACGTGGCAGGCAATACATCTGCCAGATAGTTGACCAGCCAGCCGACCAACCAGCCGGCAAGAAGGAAAAGCAGAATCTTCGCCATTTTCTCATTATTATAGCAAATTTTGACCATTCCTGTATCTTAATGGAATTGCAAAGATCCCGGCCCCATCGGCGCGCTTGGCGAAACCTGCTTTTTGTCTTACAATCCGGGTATCCTGTTCCGGAGAAGCGTATGGAAAAGTTCATCATTGAAGGCGGAACGCCGTTGAAAGGAGAATTGACGCCGGCCGGCAACAAAAACGCGGCGTTGCCGATTCTGGCCGCCACGCTTTTGACCGATGAGGCGGTCATTCTGCACAACGTTCCCAACATTCGTGATGTGAACGACATGCGCCAGCTGATTGCCAGCCTGGGCGTGGAAGTCACTGATTTGGGGCAGAATTCCTGGCGCGTACAGGCGCGACAGGTACGCCCGGCCGATTTAGACCCCGACCTTTGCCGCCGCATTCGCGCCTCGATCTTACTTGCCGGCCCGATGACCGCGCGCGCGGGCGGGTTGCGCCTTCCGCCCCCTGGCGGCGACGTGATTGGCCGCCGGCGGGTGGATACCCACATGCTCGCCCTGCGCGCCCTGGGCGCACAGGTACATTACGACCGCGCCTTTGCCTTCCGAGCCCCCCGCCGTTTGAAAGGCGCCGATATCCTCCTCGACGAAGCCTCGGTCACGGCGACGGAAAATGCGATCATGGCCGCCGTCACCGCGCGTGGCGAGACCATGCTGCGCAATGCCGCCTCGGAACCGCACGTTCAGGAACTCTGCCACATGCTGAACGCGCTCGGGGCGCGCATTCACGGCATTGGCTCCAACACCCTGCACATTGAAGGCGTGGACGCGCTCCATGGCGGCGAGTTCACCATCGGTCCAGATTACCTGGAAGTCGTCAGTTTCATTGGCGCGGCCGCTGTTACGCACGGCGAAATCCGCATCCGCCAGGCCGCGCCGCACTACCTGGAAATGATTCGTTTCGTCTTTCGCCGCCTGGGAGTGGACTGGATCGTCGAAGGCGAAGATATCTTCGTCCCGGCTCGACAACGACTGCGCATCCAGCCCGATGTGGGCAATGCCATCCCGGAAATCAAAACGAACATCTGGCCCGCCTTCCCCACCGATTTGACCAGCATTGCCATTACGCTTGCCACGCAAGCGCGCGGCAATGTCCTCTTTCACGACTGGATGTACCCGGGCCGGATGTACTTTACCGACAAACTGGTCGCCATGGGCGCGCAAATTGTCCTTTGCGATCCGCATCGCGTCATCGTCAGCGGGCCAACGCGTCTCTACGGCGAGAAGGTCGAAAGCCCCGATATTCGCGCTGGCATGGCTCTGCTGCTGGCCGCGCTGGCCGCTCAGGGACAATCCACCATTCGCAACGTCGGGCAGATCGATCGCGGCTACGAGCGCGTGGACGAGAAATTGCGCGCACTCGGCGCCCGCATCGAACGGGTCACCGAATGAGACAATAAAAAAGCCGCCTCCCAGCGGCGGCTTTTTTATTCCGCGCGTCCTACGTTGCCGGTTGCGCAGTAACTTCCAGAAATTGATCCACCACCTCGCGCAGAATGCGCTCCGGCAGAGCCCCCACCTGACGATGGACTACCTTGCCGCCATATACGAACAGCAACGTGGGAATCCCCTGAACGCCATACTTCATCGCCCATTCTGGATTCTCGTCCGTGTTCACTTTGGCCACCACCAGTTTCCCGGCCTTCTCCCTGGCAATCTTTTCCAGAGCCGGGGCAATCATCTTGCACGGGCCACACCACGGCGCCCAGAAATCCACAATCACCGGCAAGGGATTCTGCAAGACGGTCTTCTCGAAAGCGGCATCGGTAACATGGATTGGTTCATCGCTCATAGAAAAATCTCCTTTATTCATTGAAAATCTGATATGACGAAGTCACACGCGCGGCGCAGCGCAGCATCACGCCCACAGAGCAGTACTTCTCTTCCGAAAGGCGGATCGCCTGCTCAACATCGCCGGCCTGGATGTCCCTGCCCCAGAGCAAATAGGTAACGTGAATATCGGTCCAGATGCGCGGATGGTCAGCGGCGCGTTTGCCGCGCACGCGTACATGAAAGTCACGCAAAGCCACGCGCTTCTTTTTCAAAATACTGATCACGTCCATGCCGGTACAACCAGCCAGCGCCGCCAGCAACAACTGCATCGGGCCAACGCCAGGCTGACCGTTCCACTCACCCATCTGCACCTGACCACCGGCCTCATTGCGGGCCAGCAACGTCAGGTCGCCTTTCCAGGTGGTAGTAATCTCTGTCCACTCTTCACCCATCGTTCCGCTCCTCATTACGTCTTTTGTCTTACGCTCACGCCGTGCACCTTGCGCTCTTATCGAGTATATCATACAGATGCAAACGCGCCAAAAATGTTACAACTTCCAGTATAATCACGCTACCATGAATGCTCCTCTGACGCGCTGGCGCGCCGGACTCGCTCGCAGCAGCCAGGCGGCGTTTGGCCGACTGGCAGCTTTGCTCGGCGCCAGTGAAATCACAGACGAGACCTGGGATGAACTGGAGAGGCTGCTGCTCCAGGCCGATCTGGGGCTGGAGACGACCGAATCCATCCTGAGCGCCCTGCGCGCGGCCGTCCGTCAAGGCGGTGTGAGGCGAGCCGCCGAAGTACGCGCCCTGCTGGCCGCCGAATTGCGTGCCCGTCTCGCGGCGCCGCCCATGCCAGAATTTCCGGCCCGGCCGTCGGTCATCCTGCTCGTTGGCGTCAACGGTTCAGGGAAGACGACCACAGCCGCCAAGTTGGGGCATCGTTTCGCCAGGGACGGCAAACGCGTGTTGCTCGTCGCGGCAGATACGTTTCGTGCCGCCGCCATTGACCAGTTGCAGGTCTGGGCCGAACGCCTGGGTCTCTCCCTGCTGGCTTCCCAGCCAGGCGCCGACCCCGGCGCGGTGGTCTACGATGGCATCCAGGCGGCTCTGGCCCGGGGCTACGACATCCTCCTGATCGATACCGCTGGCCGTCTGCATAGCCGCACGAACCTGATGGAGGAACTCAAGAAAATCCGCCGTGTGGCTGCCAAAGCCCTGCCCGGGGCGCCGCATGCCGTCTGGCTGGTCCTGGATGCCACTACCGGGCAAAATGCTCTGGCGCAGGCGCGTGCCTTTCAAGAAGCGGTAGGCGTCAACGGCGTTATTCTGGCCAAACTGGATACCAGCGCGCGCGGGGGCATGGCCTTTGCGGTTCACCAGACCCTCGGCCTGCCCATCCTGTTCGCCGGTTTAGGCGAACAGGCAGAAGATTTGATCCCCTTCGACCCGGAAGCGTTCGTGCAGAGCCTTCTGGAATCCTGACGAGAGGAAAAGAAAAACGCTATGCAAGACTTGCTTGAAAAACTGCAAACCAGCGAAGATATTTTGCGTCAGTTAATGGTGCGCCTTTGACCTCGCGGCAAAGGAAGTCAAATTAGCGCAACTGGAACAAGAGATCGCCGCCCCCGACTTCTGGAACGAGCCGTTGCGCGCCCAACAGATCAGCAAAACCGCCGCAGCGTTGCGCGAGGAAATCGAAGACTGGCGCGGCTTCGAACAACGTCTGCGCGACGCCATAGAACTGGCGCGCCTGGACGACAATTCCTTGCGCGCCGAACTGGAAGCCGAGGTCGCCGCCATTGAAGCCGATCTCGAACAACGCTCCCGCCGGGCCATGTTTTCCGGCCCCTACGATGCCGGCGACGCCTTACTGGCGATTCATGCCGGCGCCGGCGGCACCGACTCGCAAGACTGGGCCGCCATGCTCCAACGCATGTACCTGCGCTGGGCGGAACGACGCGGCTTCGAGAGCGAAATCCTCGATTTAAGCGAAGGCGAGGAGGCCGGCATCAAATCAGTGACCATTGCCGTCAACGGCCGGTATGCCTATGGCTACCTGCGCGCCGAAAAGGGCGTACATCGCCTGGTGCGTCTTTCACCGTTCGACGCCGCCCACCGGCGCCATACCTCCTTTGCCCTGGTTGAAGTCCTGCCGCAAGTGGCGCTCGATGACCCACAGGTACAAATTGACCCCAGCGATTTGAAAATAGACGTCTTCCGCTCTTCGGGCGCCGGCGGACAGAACGTACAGAAGAACGCTACGGCAGTGCGCATCACCCACCTCCCGACCGGCCTGGTGGTGACCTGTCAGAACGAACGCTCCCAAATGCAGAATCGCGAGAACGCTTTGCGCGTGTTGCGCGCCCGCCTGCTCGAATTGAAACGCGCCGAAAAAGAAGAAGAAATCGCCATCCTGCGCGGTGAATACCTCAAAGCCGAGTGGGGCAACCAGATTCGCTCCTACGTCCTGCACCCTTACCAGATGGTCAAAGACCACCGCACCGAGTTCGAGACCTCCAACGTCGCCGCGGTACTGGACGGCGAACTGGATGAGTTTATGGAAGCCTATCTGCGCAGCGCAGGCAATGGTCGATAAGCGGAAGTCGAGGACGTTCATGAGTGATCTCCGTTTTCCCCGAGTTTTGGTGGTTGGCGGCACCGGTTTTCTCGGCTGGCATGCAGTTCAGGAATTTGTGCGACGCGCCTACCGCGTGCGCGTCCTCGCCCTGCCCCCGCTGCCGGCCGCAGACCTTTTTCCTCCTCACGTGGACGTGCAGTTGCACGACGTCAACGCCCTGAGCGATGAGGCGCTCACCCGCTTGCTCGCCGGCCAGGACGCGCTGGTGTTCGCGGCCGGCGTAGATGACCGCGTGCTTCCCCCCAGGCCAGCCTACCCCTTTTTCCGCCAGGGCAACGTGCTGGGGCCGGCGCGTCTCTTTCGGCTGGCGCGGCAGGCCGGCGTCCGGCGCGCCGTCTTGCTTTCTTCGTACTTCGTCCATTTTGCCCGTCTCTGGCCCAACCAGAAACTGGGGGAACGGCATCCTTACATCCGCAGCCGTCTGGAACAAATCCAGGCCTGTCTTCAGGCCGCGGAACCGGACATGGAGGTCATTACCCTCGGCCTGCCCTATATTTTTGGCGCCATGCCGGGGCGCATCCCGCTCTGGAAGCCACTGATAGACTACCTGCGCGCTTTTCGCATTGTCCTGTACCCACGCGGCGGAACGGCCTGCGTCAGCGTGCAAAGCGTGGCTCAGGCCATCGTCGGCGCCGTAGAACGCGGCCAGCATGGCGCCTTCTACCTTATCGGCGACGAGAATCTGACCTGGCGACAAATGCTCCTCGGCCTGGCAAAAGCCATGGGACGGGAACGCCTGATAATCTCGCTCCCCAATTCTCTGGTTCGCCTCCTGTTGTTGCTCGTCAAAGGATGGCACGCTTTGCAGGGCAAGGAAAGCGGCCTTGACCCTCTCCATCTGGCCGAGATCCAGACTGCCCAGACGTTCTTTGACCCCGAACCGGCCCGGCGCGCTCTGGGCTTCACGCAAGGGGACCTGCAACGGGCTTTTGCCGAGACTGTGGCCGCCTGCTTCGCCTGAAATATGCGCCGTCGCTGCGTTTTTTTCCTCCTCAGTCTCCTGACCCTGACCGCCTGCCGCCCGCAGCCGGTCGGCGTGCCGGTGACCATTCTGGATGGCGAGACAACATACCATCTGGTCTCATCCAGCCATGTTCCTGCGGAGTGGTTGCAGCAGGCCGGCCTTGCGCTGGACGAAACTGACCGCCTGCTGTATCAGGATCAGGTGATCGCGCCCGGCGAGTCACTGCCGCCAGCCGAAGCCTATACGCTGGAAATTCGCCGCGCCGTGCCTGTGACCATCCTGACGCCAGAGGGACAGCGGGTACTCCAGACCAGTGCGCGCACAGTCGGCGAGGCGCTGGCCGAGGCCGGGCTCGCCATCCGTCCGGGCGACCGTATCCTCCCACCGCCGGAAACGCCGTTGACCGCCGCCATGACGATTACCCGGCAGGCTGGTCGTGACCTGATCGTGCTGGTAGATGGCCGCGAGGTGCCCATCCGCTCCGCCGCGCCCACCGTTGGCCAGGCGCTGGCCGAGGCCGGCTTGCCCCTGACCGCCCTGGATTACAGCATTCCCGCCGAAGACGAACCGCTCCCGGCCGACGGTCGGATTCGCATCGTCCGCGTGCGCGAAACAGTCACCCTGACTCAGAAGCCTGTCCCTTACCAGTCACGCTTCGAGGCTTCCGCCGAACTGGACCTTGACCAGACGGCTTTATTGCAGGCCGGCGAGGAGGGACTGGCAATGGGACGCACACGCGTCCGCCTGGAAGATAACGTGGAGGTTGCACGTCAGGTAGAAGAAGAGACGCTCGTCCGTCCACCCCAGGATCGCGTTGTCGGTTATGGGACAAAGATCACCATCCGCACCGCCGTTGTGGATGGAGTCACGATTGAATACTGGCGCGTGCTGTATATGTACGCCACCTCCTACTCGCCCTGCGGCGGCGGCACGCAAACGGTGTGTTACTATTACACCTCCAGCGGCAAGCCGGTGCAGAAAGGCGTGGTGGCCATGCGCCGCGCCTGGTACTATGCTTTTCGCGGTCAACCGCTCTATATCCCCGGCTACGGTCGAGCCACGGTAGAGGACGTTGGTGCCGGCTTCCCCGATGGCCGTTACTGGATTGACCTGGGCTGGAGTGAGGAGGAGTATCAGCCGATGACCGGTTGGGTAACCGTGTACTTTCTGACCCCCGTCCCAGCGGATCCGGTGTATCTCCTGCCCTGAGGTTCCGCTTCGGCCACGAAGACTGAGAAAGACGGCGGTCCACCCAGAACGGCGGCACTTCTCCCGAAGCAGCGATGAGCACCCCTTCCCTTCCCCCTTTGCCTGTTTCGTCCCTGTTGCGACAGTATGGCTTGCGTCCCAACAAAGGTTTAGGGCAGTCTTTCTTGCAGGATAACCGCGCCTTGCAGAAGATCGTCGCGGCGGCAGAAATCAAGCCGGAGGACGAGGTGCTGGAAATCGGCGCCGGCCTGGGGAACCTGACCCGTTATCTGGCGCTTCAAGCGCGGCGTGTGATTGCCGTTGAACTGGACGAGCGCCTGTTTCCGGTATTGCAGGCGGTTCTATCCCCTTATCCAAATGTCAGGCTGGTGCACGGCGATATTCTCGCCCTGGCGCCCGCTGAACTGGTGACTGCCGCGGAATATCTCGTCGTCGCCAACATTCCTTATTACATTACCTCAGCGCTGATCCGTCATCTGCTGGAAGCCGCGTCGCGGCCGCGCCGCCTGGTGTTGACGGTGCAGCGTGAGGTCGCCGAGCGCATTTGTGCCACGCCGGGCGCCATGAGTCTGCTGGCGCTCTCGGTGCAGGTATATGGAAAACCGACGATCGTAGCCCAAATACCGGCGCGGGCATTCTACCCCTCTCCTCAGGTGGACTCTGCCGTTGTGCGCATTGATATTTATCCGACGCCGTTGATTCCCTCAGCGGCGTTGCCGCGCTTTTTTGATCTGATTCGCGCCGGTTTTTCCCAAAAACGCAAAACCCTGCGGAACGCTCTGTCTCGCTCGCTGGCCCTGCCTCCCGATGAAACCGAACGCTGGATTCAGAGCGCCGGCCTCGACCCACACCGTCGCGCCGAGACGCTCAGCCTGGCCGAGTGGCAGCGCCTGCTCGACGCCGGCTAGCGTCGCGTCAGGTTGGACTCGCTGTTTTTTCAGCCTGTCAGTCAGCGGAATGGCAGGGGAAGGTAGTTCTACGCCAGCCGTTCCATGCTTTTGCTCACACACGGCGCTACCGTCTGACGGTGGTGGCTTGTTTCTGGCGCAGGTCACGATACTGCCAGCGTACCTGCCAGACGCGCAGCGCCGCCTCCAGTTGTATCTGCAAGGACATTTTCGATTTTCCCCAACGTCGCTCAGTAAAGTAAATCGGCACTTCGGCTATGCGATAGCCCAGACAGTACGCCAGATAGGCCATCTCGACCATGAAAACATAACCTCTGGCGCCAACGCGCTCGAGTGGCATCTGCCGCAAGGCTTCTGCGCGCCAGAGACGGTAGCCGGTAGTGACGTCATGCAAAGGCATGCCTAAAATCGTCCGGGCATAGAAATTGCCCCAGGCCGAAAGTGCTTTGCGCCACAACGGCCAGCGTTTATCCACCGCGCCGCCCTCCACATAGCGCGAACCGAACACGACATCACAGGTCTGCAAGCGCTCTGCCATCTGCGGCAGCGAGGCCGGGTCATGGGAGAAATCCGCGTCCATCTGAGCAATGGCCTCGGCCCCTTCGTCCAACGCCACCCGAAAGGCCTCCAGGTACGCCGAACACAGCCCCAATTTTTCAGCGCGGCAAATCACGCGGATACGCCCCGGCCAGGCTTCTGCCAGTTCTCCGGCCAGCCGGCCGGTGCCATCCGGACTGTTGTCATCCACAACGACCAGATGCAGGTCAAGGGGAAGCGCAAACAAAGCGGAGACCAGACCGGGCAGGTTCTCCGCTTCGTTATAAGTAGGAATCGTGACTGTAATCCGCAAAAAAACTCTCCTAGGCGGGCATGAGTGCCCGTTTGAGGTGCTCCAGCGTTTCGTATTGACCTGCTCCGCCCTGTAAAACGCCAAAACGTAGCTTCAGGCGGCGATGATTCCTGCGCTCCTGTTCGCGGTCTTTGAGCGGATAGAAATACTCCAGGGATTGCTCCAGCCGACTGCGCAACCGTTCTTCGAGAGCAGGCAAGGCGCTCTGCGATGTGATCAGGACAAACGCGCAAGGGCCAAGATGTCCCACGAAATGACCGCTTTCGCCCACTTCGCGCAGAGCATTCTGGATCATCAGGCTCATCGCCCGCAAGACATCATCCGAGGCAACAAAGCCATAGGCCTCGCGAAAGGTTTCCAGATTCTCGATCCCAATGACTAGAATCGCCCAATCCTCCGTGTGCAGGCATTCCGTCAGGCGTTCGTCCACGGCGGCACCTTCCGGCAGGCCGGTGATCGGGTTGGTCGGCGCGATCCGCCTGGCACGCTGCAGGACATTTTGCACACGCAGGCGTAGCTCCTGCACATCGAACGGTTTGGTGAGGTAGGCTTCGGCTCCCGCCTCCAGCCCCTGCAGGCGGTCGGCGCGATCGCGTTTCTCCGTCAGGAAGATAATCGGGACATTCTGAGTACGGCGGTCGGCGCGCAAACGGCGGGCAACTTCGAAGCCGTCTATGTCTGGCAGACGAATATCCAGAATCACCAGATCCGGGCGATGCGTTTGACAGGCGCGCACCCCATCTTCGCCCCAGTTGACGGTAAAGACATCGTACCCCTGGACCCGAAAGTACGCATTCAACATCTCGGCAATGTCCAGATCGTCTTCAATAATCAGTAATTTGGATTTCGTCTCAGCCATGACGCCTCAACTACTCACTGATTCGGCTCCTTCTGGATGACGAACTCGCACAATTCATCCCCGACCGCCACACACCTGGACTCATTCACGCGGAACTCCAGCCCACCGGAAACCCAGGAGAGCATCGCCTGGAGCAGACCGGTGGCAATATAACAGACCGGTTTATCCGCGCCGCTACGGCCCCAACACACCGGGCAGCGGTGAATTTTCCACAGAAACTCGTTTTCGGTTTCCTCAACTGTGGTTTCCTGGTCGCTAACCTGGGAAAAGATTTTCGCCGCGGCCGGCAGGCCAATACGCAGTTTCGCCTGCAGCGGCAGCACCTTGAAAGCCAGATCACCAACGCCAGCCAGCGCGCCGAAGTTGCGCAAAGCATCGTTGAAGGTGGCGCGCCCGGCGCGCAGCGCCAGACCACGACCGCCACGCGGCCCGTACATTTCCTCCAGCGCAATGTGAATAGAACTGAAATCAGCGAAATCGAACCCGCGCTCGAGGTTATCCGGCGGGTAATTGTCAATCAAATGGCTGAGGCCGGCAAGATTGAGGATCGCGTTCAATCCATTCTTGCCCATCACTTCTTCATAGGCCATCAGGGCAATACGGGCAAACTTGTTGGCGTAATACCAACCGCTCTTCGGTATTCTCTCCATAATGACCGCCTGTCAGATGAGTTTAGCCAGGTCTTCTGCCGCCCGACGCATATCCAGGAAAATCAGGCCCAGTTTGGCCTGCTCGCGCGCCAGCGCGGTCAACACTGCCTCTTCTCCCACCGACATCAGCACCACATACCCTTTCTGGCCTTTGATGTAAACCTGCTCCAGCGAACCGCGCCCCAGTTCGGTAGCGATTCGTTCGCCCAACGAAAGCATCGCCGCCGACATGGCCGAGACGCGATCCTCCTCTACCCCCTGCGGCAGCGCCGAGGCAATGCTCAGCCCATCTACGCTAACGACAGCCGAGGCCTCAATATCCGGCGAGGACGCCTGAAGTTCGCGCAAGCGATCCACCATGAGTTGAGTACGATTCTTGGTCAAAGTTGCCTCCTTGTCTCAACAAAAGTGATACACGCCGTGAGACAGCCCACACAGCACTACTGCTAATTTAGCACAGGGCGGGACATGTGTCAAGTTCAGAATGGCTCACCTTACCCGTCTGTTAGCCGATTCCCAGAAAATCCTGGCGCGCTGCTTTTGATGAACGCTACCCGTCAAACTCTCCTATCGTCTTATCGTTGACCTGAACGATATAATGCCCCGGCGGATAATCTTCCAGCCGCACCTGCGTCTCGAATGGCGCCAATACCTGAGCACACACCATCTCTTCATCTTTAGCGACCGAATAGGCCTCCACTCGAATGATGCCCTGCTCATCTGGCGGGTGAACGACCACGCGCAGCGCATGGCATGGGGTAGGCAGAAAACCACGCAGGGAAAGCACAACCTGCGGCGGATGGGTGGCGCGAACAATCAGTTCTGCGGTATCCAGGTAAACATTCCCTCGCGGCAGGGTCGCTGTGTCTGCGCCGGGCGTCACCGTCTCCAGAGGAGCGGGCGTTGGGGACACCGACGGCGCCACGCCACTCCCTGGCGCAGGGGAAGGACGTGCACCGGATGACGGAAACGGCTGGCCGGCAGGTCCACATCCCGCCAGGATAACCAGACAGACCATTCCAGCAAGAACGCGCAACACAGTCACCTCCTGTTCGCTTTCAGAACGAAGGGCTCGGATCAGGCGCAACGGCGGACGCATTGGTCATAGTCTACTCGCAACTGCTCAGCCATGTCATTGCGAGCCGTTTTTCGGCGAAGCGATCTCCCATTTATCGGGCTAAATTGACTCGCCTGGAGATTGCTTCGTCGCAAAGAACGCTCCTTGCAATGACATACACAATAGCTTTGATGCAGAGCTGAGCTGAATAGTTACGTCTACTCTTCTTGCAAGCCGCAAATCCCCTCAGCATAGTTCCCTGCCATGATCGTACTGGAGGGTGAACCGTCAACGAATGGGGGGGAGCAAACCCACGAATGACGAATCAGGTATAATTGGACGCGTACGCTGACATGCTCTTTAGCCAGAGGAATGGATTAGAAATCCCGATTTCATCATTGCATGTACTGCGACAAACTCACTCAGGTATTCATGAAAAGCCCATTGACCATACAAGGAATGAGGAAGGGATGGGAAAATTTATTGACCTTGAGGCCGAATATTTTGTAAACCAGCTCTCGCAAGACGAAACCGGCAAACGACAGTACTATCGGCCTGTTTATTCGCTGCACAAATGGTGGGCGCGACGGCCAGGTGCATTGTTCCGTTCTATCATTCTGTCAGCAACGCGAGGAAACAGGGACGAAAAATCTTTCGCCCTTTTCGAGCGCACGCGCGACGGTTCACTTTCTGCCGAAAGCGAATATTTCAAAGAGCATCGCCTGGAGGACGTGGTAATCTTAGACCCTTTTATGGGGGGTGGAACAACGCTGGTAGAGGCCAACCGCATGGGGGCTAAGGTGATCGGTTGCGATCTGAATCCCGTTTCCTATTGGACTGTCAGGGAAACTCTGAAGCCCGTTGATTTAGAAAAATTAGACAGGTATTTCAGGCAAATCGAAGAAACAGCCGGGGAAAAAATCAAAGCGCTGTATAGAACTCGCTGCGTCGAGTGCGGGCAAGAAGCAGACGGGATGTATTACTTTTGGGTTCGTTATGTGACATGCCCCCATTGCAAAAGGGACGTGTATTTGTACAAACGCGCTTTGCTCAACGAAGGCTTGAGCCGTAACAAGCCGATTTCTGCAAAAAATCCTGCGACGGTCTTTTGCCCTCAATGTTTTGCACTGAACGAGTGGAATGGAACCCACCCGTGTACCTGTAAAAACTGTGGATTTTCCTTCGACCCTGAAGCTGGGACATACGATCAGGGATTTTATGAATGCCCTCATTGTCACTCGCGTATTCGGCTTCTGGATACCCTGAGTGAGGGCCAAACGCTAAAAGAAAAACTGGTAGCCATCGAATACTGGTGCCCATCGTGCCAGGCTCGCCGCTACAAGTCGCCCGATGGGGAAGACGAAGCCAGGCTTGATTTTATCCAGGAAACAATGCGGGAGCTGTCCTACCCCTGCCCCGCGAATGGGGTTGGGAGTGGTCGCCTGATTTTTCCTCGCCAGAAAATTCTGGAGGGTGATTCATCGCTGCGCTGGAGATTGCACAAATATACGCATTACTATCAGCTGTTCAACCCGCGCCAGATTCTCGCCTTTAACTATTTGTTCGAGAGCATCCTGGCCATTCCGGAAGAAGAATTCAGGAATTCTTTTATTACCGTATTTTCTAATTCACTTGAATACAATAACATGATGACGCCTTACAATTACCCGCACAGGAAATTACATCATCTGTTTAATTATCATGCCCTGCCCCTCACCACAACTCCGGTAGAAAATGCCGTCTGGGGAGTGGGGGATGAAGGCGCAGGCACCTTTGTCAACTGCTATAAACGTTACCGGGCTGCGAAGCTGTATTGTCAGTCGCCGTTCGACCGGTTCAAAGACAGGCGCGGTATCGTGCGCACCGTGCCGTCCAGAGAATACATTGCCGCTGATTTCGTAGCCTCTTTTGACCAGCTCCAGAAAACGCCACGTTCCGCCATGCTGTTTTGCGGCGATTCCTCTTCACTCCCCGCGATCCCGGATCAAAGCGTTGATTTTATTATCACCGACCCACCGTACTTTGATAACGTGCATTACTCTGAACTCTCGAACTTCTTTTATGTCTGGCTGGCAGAATTAATCGTCCACCCATATTTTGAGGCCGAGCATGTTCCTACAGACGACGAAGCCATCGTAAACGGCGAAATGGAGAAGGGAGAACAGGAATATCAACAACTGTTGAGAAATGTCTTCGCGGAAGGGCACCGCGTCCTCAAAGAGAATGGCAGGTTGATCTTTACTTTCCATCACTCGAACTGGAGGGCCTGGTGGACAATTCTCCAGGCGATTGTCGGCAGCGGTTTTCGAGTGATAGACTCGTTCCCTGTGATGAGTGAGTACAAAGTCAATCCCCATATTCGCAACAAGCAATCCCTGGATATGGATCTGGTTTTGGTTTGCGAAAAGAACACCCTCCCGGTTGCGCCGCTCTCGTTAGACCCCGAGGATATTTTTCAACGTGTGCAGGAGAATTTCAAAGAAGACTTAAACGCTACAGAAAATAAGTGGTTTCTGCGTTTCATGGGTGAATTGCTCCGAGCAGCCAGTACATCTCCAGAAAAAGTAACGTATGAGTGGTTTTATAACTCTCTTGTCTATTTTAGCCACCGTTGGAAACAGATGCCTCCAGAGGAGCACCTTCTTCCCTCCCGGTTTCCTGAACCCGCTCAGATGAGATTGTTCGAGAAATAAGGAGCCTCCTGTATGAGTCACTCTCGACCACCGCGCCTGAGGAATGTCAGCAGAGCAAACCCACCCTATCCGCTTAATCAGTTCCCTGCTGATTTTGGTTTGAAAGTGGGAAAACACGTCATTTACATTCTTGCGACCAAAAGTGTGCCTGAGATCGCAGGCTCGGAGTGGGAACAAATTTTCGCAGATAGCATTGGAGCACAATGGCAACCATCGAATGTCGGACTTGCAGATGTCATTCTTGGAACCACAGCCTGGAGCGCGAAAACCATCAAAGCCTCTAACCCCCATACACAAAAAACAGTGCGTTTGATCTCCGGGCGTAATTCTCCGACCTATTCATTCGACCAGAAAAATTTCGATGTAGACCCCCAACTGATTGGGGATCAGGTGCTGCAAATCTGGAACGAACGAGTGAATGCCGTGCGCTCTAAATTTTCAAGTTTGCGCACGGTTGTCTTGATAAAGTCAAAGGACCTTACCAGACTGGCCATCTTCGAGTTTGAAACCGTGTTTTATCCGCCAGAACAATATATCTGGCAAACCAACGAAGAGGGTAATCTGGAAGGCCTGGAACGTGCAACTCGTTTTCACAAGTTCACCTGGCAGCCTCACGGATCGCAATTTACCATCATCGAGCCTGTGCCAGACGATTGCCTGCACATCACCATTAAGCCACCTCCCAGGCTGGATAGAGACGAGGTTCTGAAAGCGATCCATTACGACGATAGTTGGATTACCGTGAGCCGCAGAAAATGAGCGCTTTCCTCGAGGATATTCAGCGCTTGCTCAGCGATCATCGTGATCGCCCGCACACTCCGACCAGGAGCCAGGCCCACCACCAGCAATTCCCAATCTGAACCAATATCGAACGGGACACGCCAAGATTTTGATACAAATCAGTGGGATGGTTCACAATATGTTGACACTCTTGTAGCCCTCAACCTAACTTTTGTGCAACTGGCGAGCGAATCGTGAAAAACGGCCTCAGATTGCAAGATTTTGCACCTTACCAACCGAAGCCAGAAACGGCCATGCTTATTGCCACTCCAATTGAGGGAGGATGGTGGCAATGAGCGAAGAGAACCTGCACCAGCAAGAAACCCAGCACGCCTTTCTGGTGGCTTGGGGGTGGTTTGCCCAACATATAGGTCTGATTCAGGCCATCCACAATGTTCCTTTGCACCAGAAGACGTACAAACACAGCCCACACACCATCAGTCACAAGTTAAGGTTTTTTGGGGTCGTGTCAAGGGCATTTTTGAGCGGATTTGCTGGTCAGAAATACCAAACTGCATGAGCAGAGGCTGGTTGGCTGGTCGGATTCTCAAGTAAAGTGCGATTTTTGAGCCACGAAATTGCCGATAAACTACAATCTGCAGGCTTCATTGCATCAAAATTGCCCCTTGACATCAGTCAGAAATGCTTAACTTGTGACTGATGCCCACACACCAAAATCCTGGAATTCCTGGTGGCTCTCCTGGGTGGCCTGCCCTATCTCCAGGACATCAGCCGAGCGGCTCACCCGCTCGACCAGGATCAGGCCGTTGCGCAAGCCTGGCAGCAACCCGCCTAGGCGGACTACTCCGGTGTCAGCCGCACGCTAAGCACCTTGAGCATGAAAGAAGTTCAGGAACTGGTGCGGGCCATCGAGCAGGTGGAGCAGCCTCTGATTGACGTTGAACTTGCTCGGCTGCGCCAGCAAGGGGAGCGTATCGTCTACGACGGCGACCTGACCGGCTTGCCGGTCTCGCCCGGCAGTCGTACCTACCCCAATGCCGCCTTCGGCGGCTCGCAATGACGCGGGTGGGCAGGTAGTTACGGAAGTGGCAGGCAACTACGGCTAAATGCGCTTTTCCGCAGGATGAGCACGTTGCCAAACCAGACCAGCCCAATCTCCAAAAGCATGAGCGATAACAGGGCCGATAAGATTATGGGTAGTCACCGCTACAATGGTGAGGGCAATGGCAAAACTGGTCGCCGGCATAAGGAGTTTCACAGAGAAAGCCTGCCAATCATCCCTCGTTCGCAAGGTATATGCACAACTCCAATAAGGAATATGCCAGGCAATGTTTAGTACTGGTCCCAGGATAATCACCCACCACCCTATCTGCGTCCATAAAATCCCCGTAAAGAACCACCTGTAAAGTAACTCTTCCATAAAAGCAGGATATACCAGCAGGTAAAAAATCGTTTTAGCAAATGACGGTTTGTCCTCGCGGTACCAAAGTTTAACTTTTTGCCAGAAATTTCCGCCAGGAATCCGAAAGGATAAGAAAGACATCCAGACCAGAAGCGCTCCTGACCCCAATGAGAGCAGCCAGCTTATTCCACCTGTAAAGACAGGCCATAGATTCACTCTTGTAATGAGTAACACCAGACACAGGACAAACATCCTGAGAACATAATGCGGTTGGACCCACCATACAGAAGCCTTCTCAATTCTTTCGAAAAAATTTTTTGCCGGCGATCGCCAGAATGCCCCTTCAAGAAATAAAAAGAGAAGGAACGAAATGGTTGTTACTCCACAAAGTTTGCTCATAGGACAACCTTGCTAACTGCCGTTTTCCTTTGTTTCGCCTTGTTCCCTGCCTCCCTGCCGCCACAGGAAAATTGCCCAGATGATCCCGCCCAGCGCGCACAGGATACCCAGCGGCACATCCCAGGGCAGGTAACGAAACCGGTACACATGTCGCCCGGCAAGCGCCTTCACGCTGAGCCAGTTGCCAGGCAGAAGAGGGGTTCTCCGACCATCCACCCAGGCATACCAACCGGCCCAGGAATTCTCTTGAACAACCAGGCGACCATCTACCGGCGCGTTGCAGACAATGCGCAGGTACCCACCGCTTCCTGCTGCCGGGCAGGCATATTGCTCCCCGCCAGCAACGACTGCCGCGTAAGGCGGCGCATCACGGCGATAGATAGGAATGCCATCAATCACAGCCACCTGCTCAAGAGCATCCGGAGGAGGGCCGGCACGATTAGCCTCCAAAACCGGCCGGGGCGCATCACGCCCTTTCCAGTACCAGGTCATGATGCCGGGACTGATCTTCAGTCCCATACGAAGCGCCGGCTCAACATAGAAGTGCTCACCGAAAGGCGGCGCCACCCATTGTAACGAATCGGTGCGCAGCCCTTCCAGCAAATCAAAAACCGACGGCGTAAGAGATGTGTTGTAGATCCAGTAGCGACTGAAAACCAGATTACCTTTCAGCGCCATAACCAGCGGCACGAGCATGGCCCAGGCCAGCGACACGCGCCATTTCGACGCCGTCTCCGTCCAACCTATCCATAGAAAAGGCCAGCGGAGGCCCAGTAACGCATCCAGCCCAAGAGCAGCAAGCCCCAGCAGAAATGGAATGGCCAGACCGCCTATCTGCGACGCATGGCGTACCCCGGCAAGGGCAGGATACAGGCGTACCAGCGCCTTCAGTAAAACGGCGCTGCCCGTTAGAAACGCCAAAAGCACTCCCAGGGCCAGAAAAGCGCGTCGCCGCCAATCCAGCAGACGCTGGCTAACCAACCCCACCACTGCCAGCAACACAGCCACCCAGCCGATGTAATGACCGTACAGGTGAGGGTAAGGAAGCTTCCCCAGCGTCTCGGTATGATAATAGGCCCAATCGCTGATGACCAGATTCAAGGGCAGATAAAGCAGGGGCTGCGCGGTTTTGAACCCGGCGTCCGTTTCTTTGTACACATTGGGAGCAAAATGCAGAAACGGCATCAGGAAAGGCGCGGCCAGTAAAGCCGCCAGTCCAAATGCCAGCAGCATGTTCTTCCAGACCCGACGCCGCCAGAACGCTCGCTCCGTGAAAAAGACCAGCACCGCCGGCAGAGTAAAGAACAGACCAACCTGCATGTATCCCTGGCCCGCCAGCAAAGCAGAGGCCAGGGCAAGACCCAGGAGCACCGTGGCTCGTCTGTCTCCCCGGTTCACCAGGGATAACAGCGCCGCGTAGACAAATGAGACCATGCTGGTGGAAAATACCATGCCGTACACGCCCAATTCCATCCGCACCGACAAATGGCCGCCGACAACGGCCATGGCCGCGCTCCACAGACGCGCCAGCCGGCTGACGCCCAGTTCACGCGCCAGCCACCACTGCGCCAGGCCGGCAAACCAGAATGAAAGCACCAGAGTCACTTTAGCGCCATTCACCACACCGAATAATAACGTGGCCAGGGCTACCACCGGATGCAAGGCGCTGCTCTGCATATCTGCCAGAGCCGGATAGCCGCCGCGCTGAAAGCCATTCCACACCGCGCACCAACCACAACGCTGGACTTGTGTCCAGAAGTGGTTCGCCGCGATGGAGGAGCCAAACTCTCTGCCAGCCGGGACCAGATTCTCGTTCAGGTTAAGATAGGGAAGACCAACGTACATCGCCCACAGCAGTAAGCCACCCCATTCTAACAAAACGACCTTCGAGACGCGCCACCAGCGTTTGGATCGTAGCGCTTGTATTTCCATCGCAAACGCCTGGCGTAGCCGCGACGCGCCGCCTTCGTGCACACCTTCCGCGCCCAGGAGGCGATACCGTTTTCTCACCCGCATCCAGAAGAAAGCCAGCACGAGTGCCAGCCCAATGGCGATCCCCCAGTATAACAACTTAACAGGCATGTTTTCCTCCACATCAATCTGGGCGGGACAGGGCGCCGGGATTCCCGATGTCCCACAATCACCCTTTGATCACAGCCACCGGCCGCAGACGGGCTACCTTACGGGCAATCCCGGCATGGGTGACCGTTTCTACCACCATGTCCACGTCTTTGTAGGCCTGCGGCGCCTCCTCCGCCAGCCCCGGCATAGAGCCCGCGCGGACCCTGATGCCGCTTTGTTCCAGTTCCTGACGCAACCGCTCGCCGCGCACTTCTTTCTTGGCTTTGGCGCGGCTCATCACCCGCCCGGCCCCATGACAGGTAGAGCCCCACGAACGCTCCATACTGCGCTCGGTGCCCACCAGCACCCAGGAAGCCGTACCCATACTGCCCGGCACCAGCACCGGCTGCCCCAATGGCTGATACTCCGGCGGCAGGCCGGGCGCGCCTGGGCCAAACGCGCGCGTCGCTCCTTTGCGGTGTACGCAGACACGCACTGGACGTCCCTCTACCTTATGGGTTTCGATTTTGCCCATGTTGTGGGCAATATCATACACTTGAATCAACTGCCAGCCATGCCTGAAGTGCGGAGCAAATGTCTCCTCGAAGGCGCGACGCGCCGAATATGCCAGCAACTGCCGATTGGCAAAGGCAAAATTAGCCGCGGCGCGCATCGCTCCCAGGTAAGCCCGACCTTCGGGCGAATCCAGCGGCGCACAGACCAGTTCACGGTCGGGCAGCTCAATCCCGTAACGGCGCACGGCATTCTGGAATTCCTGCACGTAATCGCTACAAATTTGATGTCCCAGCCCACGCGAGCCACAGTGAATCTGCACCGCCAGACAACCCTGACGCAGCCCCATGGTTTCCGCTGCCGGGACATCAAAGATTTGTTCAATGACATCCACTTCGATGAAATGGTTGCCAGCGCCCAGCGAACCGATTTGTTCACGCCCGCGCTGCCTGGCGCGTTCGCTGACCTGAGCCGGGTCGGCGTCCGCAACCATGCCGAACTCTTCTGTCCGCTGTAAGTCCGCTTCGCTGGCAAAGCCACGCTCCAGCGCCCACCGTGCTCCCCGACGGAGAATCTGATCCAGTTCAGCCATGTTGACACGCACCACGCCCTCGCTACCCACACCGCTCGGACAATAGCGATTCAGGAGCGTGGCCAGCGTATCCAGATAAGGCACAGCGGCCTCATAATCAACTTCTGAGGCCAGAAGGCGGACACCGCAATTGATGTCATAGCCAATGGCGCCAGGCGAGATGACGCCATGAGGATATGCTGTAGCCGCCACGCCGCCGATCGGGAAACCATACCCTTGATGCATATCCGGCATGACGACTACCGCTCCCACCAGCCCTGGCAGGGTGGCCGCGTTGACCGCCTGCTCCAACGATAAATCCTCGCTGACCTGTTCCAGAAGTTGACGGGTAGCAAAAATCCGCACCGCGCCACGCATGTCATGGCGATACGTGCGCGGAATCTCCCATTCGTAATCGCTGATTTTCACCAGGTCCTGAAGGCGCATAGCCGGCCTCCTTTCCAAAAATCAGTTTTCCCCGTCGCCATCAGAATCACGCTCACACGTCAAAGATAATTTCCGTCTCCAGACCTTGTTCCAGAGAGCGGATCTTCAGGTTGTGAAAAGTCACCGCCTTGATCATTTTGGCCAGCGAACGAATTGCTGCGCCGCGCAGATGCGCCTGCAAGACATACTCCTGCGGCCCCGCCACAATGGTCAGGGTGAGGTGATCAAAAGCCAGACGTTCCTGCTCGGCCACATACAGCAATTCCGAGAGGAAAGCCACCAGCAAAGTCTCTGCATCCGACGCCGTGAGGGTGAGATCACGCTCCAGATGCGCATCAGCGGCCAGCACGACGCCGGCCAGGGCATACATGCCGGCAGCCGCCTGCTGGAACAGGGACGGCAAATCGGGCGCCCAGACGCGCAACGCCCAGTCTGCGGTGTGCGGCACCTCTTCGTAACCTGCCAACGGGCGAACGCTTCCCATGGCGCTACAACTGAACGAACTGCTCGACCGGGATCACAAAAATTGCGCCGCGCTTCTGTCCTGCCGGGGCCGGGGCACAACGTGTCCGCACTATCTCCAGCGTCTCCTCCACGCGTGACGGCTCCACACCAATCAACAACGTCACCATCCCGCGCCGCAACAGCCCTCCGGTAGAGGCCACGCGCGTGACGCGTAAATCGCTGGCCGTCAGGGCCTGCACGACGCTTTCGGAGTCAGTATCGCGCACAATCGCCAGGATCAATTTCATCTTGTCCTCCTCCGCCCTGTCAGAGTTCCTCATAGTGCTCGACCGGCAGGGCAAAAATGGTCGCGCCGCCCACCGTCACCGGCACTGGAGCGGGCATGGGCAGGGGTGCGCCTTCCACTGGCACTGCCAGGTATTCGACGCGCTGACGACAGGTCTTGCGCAAACTGGCCACGACCTGTTCTTCCATTCCCGTCGGCAGCCCGATCAGCAGGGTTGCATTGCGTCGCCCCAGGAAACCGCCGCTGCTGGCCAGATGGATAATCGGCAGGTCATATACGCCCAAAGCGCGCGTCGCCATATCCACGTCCTGTTCCTGCACCACAACCACCATCAACCATTGAATTGAAGATTTCTCCATACGTTCACTCCTCTCGTTGTTCAGCTGCAATCAGCGCGTCCGTTGGATCCTGTAACGTCACCCTCCGACCGTTGACAAAATCAACTACCGTTTCGTCCCGGTAACGGATGACGCGCGTGCCTCTATATTGTACAACAACCGGCCAGGGAAATGGATTCTTTCCTTGTAACATCACGCGGAGCGGACTGACAAAGCGCACTCCCAACGTCTCTAAAAACAAGCCGAGCGGCGCCAACCCTGCCAGGTGCCCGCGTTCACCCATACCCGCTCCGCTCCCGGCATGATACATCTGGTAAAACGCCCGCCGCTGCTGAAGATTCTGAATGATTGCCGCCATCACCCGTTCCAGCAAGCGCGCGGCCTCCTCGCGCCAGCCATAGGCCAGCAAACCTTCGCCAATCAGTTGTATCCAGGGGAGATAACACCCTTGTCCCCAGGCGGCCTCGAAGGTATCCGGCCGTCTCGTTGCGCCACCAGGCGAGGTCGCGGGCAGGAGTGGAATACCAAAGGCCTGTCCAAAGCGAAGCGGGGCGTTCACGGTCCGGTGAAGCAATCGCTGCGCCTGGCGCGCCTCTGGAAGTGCGGCCCAGAGCGGCAAGAGCAAGGTACAGTCAGCGCGCGCGCAATCCATCACGCCGACGCTCCAGCGGTCCCGCCCAGTCAAACCCCGAACTTCGATGCTCGCTAAGGCTGTGAACAGACCGTCTGTCACGGCAAATGCGCCGCCGGCGCCAGACTGGAAAGCGGCGCGTTTCAGGCGTTCCTGACGCTGTCGCCGCCCCTCCTGCCCACGCAAAATCAGTTCCGGCTGACGGGCGCCCGGGCCCTCAAACTGCAGTTCAAGCACCAGGCGAACGGGAAGCGCAAATTTTCTCTCGATTTTCCAGATGCCATTGCCCCGGTGCCGGGCCAGGCGTGTTCCACGCGGTGAGGCATGCGAGCGAAAATCGCGCCGGCGGTAACTGGCGGCAGCAGGATGCCAGCATTCCTCGATAGCCGAACCCAGTCGGGCAACCAGCCTTTCGATGGCCTCCTGCCCGGCAGAAGGCTGCAACAGTTCGGCCATTCGCGCCAGGAGACGCCCCTCGCGGTAAAGCATCGCCCCCAACGCCGGGTCCTCGAGAGCAGAGAACTCAATGCCTGATTGTGCCTCCCCCCATCCACTGCCCACCAGATGACCGTCAAAGCCAGCCTGAAGCGGGTGTTCCCACTCCGGGAAGCCATCCTCATCGCGATCATGCCTCGGCGAGAACCAGAGATGATAGAAAGCAAGCAGGTTCGGGAAAACGGAAGCCAGAAAGTCTTTCTCCTCCCCCTGTCGGGAAACCAGCCAGGCTAATGAGGCCAGCAAAGGCGCCGCCAGCCGACGCCCTCGCTGACCGGCCAGCCCCGGTCGGCAATCCACAAAGCCGTCCTCCTGCCGGGTAAACAGGAAATTGGCCAGCAAATCGGCCGCGACCTGAGGCGCACCGGGCAGGAGACTGGCCAGGTAATACGTTTCCAGCGGCGTCTGACCCTGCCAGGTAGAGGGATAATCGCGGCCATCGGCGCGCCGCGAAAAGCACTGGTCCGGGCTACGCGTCAACACCGGAGACGGATGGGGCAGGTGTTCTGTGGCGCTCAGCAACAGGCGAAACGCCTCTTTCTGACTCAAGGCCAGGGCGGCATCCCAATCCGGGTTGCCGCTCTGAATTTCGATCGTTTGTGAGGCATTGAGCAATTCGATGCGGGCGCGTTCGGCCTCCCATGGCCGCGCCGCGGTGCGCCGCGCCAGTTCAAAGGCGGCCTCTTGCTCCGCCAGCGCCGCCAACGACCAGGTCAGCGTACGCGGCGCTTGCGGCTCCAAAAGTAAATCGAGCGCCAGGGCAGGATAAGCCCCTGTGCCGGGATACGGCCCACCGGTCAAAAACAATACAATTTCCAGGCCGCCGCTCGCACCTGCCAGCACGTTGACTTGCTGCAGGCGTGCCGGTCCCATTCCCCGCCCCTCCAGCGGAGCAAGGACCGCGCATTGCTCCAGCGTGAGCGTCAACGGCGACGCGGCGCGGTTGATCAACGTCCAGCGTCCGGCCACCACCGACGCGGCCGGCTTCCAGTACTCCGCGCTCACCTCCAGATGCGAGACAGGGCAGAACGTCAAATGCAGGAAGTTTGGATAGAAGGCCCGCAAGCGCGGCGGCATGGCAAAATCGAAAGGCGAGCAGCATACCCTTTCACCAAGCACAAAACGCGGGAACAGGCGCATGGAACGAGCGCGCAGCCCAAATGTAGTGACCAGCGCCAGCGCCGCCGCTTCGCCGCTGCCGATTTCCAGTTCCCAGGTCTGGTCATCCAGATAATTCGTCTCTGCCAGACGAAAATCCGTAGAAATCATGAGCATCAGCGGATCGTTGGGGCCCAAATCCCAGTCGCGCATACCTTTGAGTATACGGCCTTTCCCCGGACAGGTCAAAGGGACTTCGCACGCCGGGTGTGGCACCTTTGTTCGGGAAAACGCAATGCCTGCCGTGATCATATCGGAGTCTTCCCCAACAGGCCGGAAAGCCCGTCCTACGGCTGTTTGCCGTCCGCCGTCTGTATTCGTTTATTCGTCCTATTCATGGACGGTCTTCCCCAACGGGCTGGAAAGCCCGTCCTACGGCTGTTTGCCGTCCGCTGTCTGTATTCGTTTATTCATTCCCTATTCATGGACAGTCTTCCCCAACAGGCTGGAAAGCCCATCCTACGGCTGTTTGCCAGCCGCTGTCTGTATTCGTTTATTCATTCCCTATTCATGGACGGTCTTCCCCAGAAAGCCCGCTCTCAACCGATGACTGCCCAACTCCCTCCGAAAATGTGAGCTGCACCTGCCGGCGAAGTCGTTTATAATTACCCCGTTATTACGCCCTATACCCAACCTGGTTCGTCTTGCGCTCTGCACCACCCTGGCCAATGCTATGAATCCACCCACCCCTCTCTACCTGGAAGATTTCTACCCCGGCTTCCGGCTGGTCACTTCGACCCGCACCATCACGGAAAGCGATGTCATGGCCTTCGCCAGTCTGACCGGCGACGACAACCCGCTCCATACCGATGCCGACTTTGCCAGAACCACGCCCTTTGGTCAACGCGTGGCGCACGGTTTGCTGGGGTTGGCCGTGGCCCTGGGGCTGGCGACACGCGGCGGCCTGCTGGCCGGCAGCGTACTGGCTTTCCGTGAAATCGTGGCCTGGAAATTCATGAAACCTGTCTTCTTCGGCGATACAATCCACGCGGAACTGGAAGTAAGCGCGGCCAGGGAATTACCAGGAATAAACGCCGGCCTTGTAGACTGGAACGTTCGGGTCAAGAATCAACGCGATGAAGTTGTCATGAAGGGTATCTGGAGAGCGCTCATCCTGAAAAAAGGGGAGCAGACTCATGGACCGGCCAATTCCTGAAAACGAAGAACACGCCTCGCCTGAGTGGGAACGGGCCAACGCAGAGACGCGTCCTGACTTACCTTCGATCTCTGCCGCTGCGCCCAACGAGGCAACCCGTCTCCTGCGTCAGCCTGCCGTGGACGCGAACGGTATGCCGTTGCCCAGGCGCGTGGAGGAAATTGACCTCGACGCGACGCGCGTCACACCGGCGGCCTTTGCCCCGGCGGCCTCGTCTCCTCCCCGCGTCCCACGACGCCCCGGCCCGGCAGGCACCTCGTCGCGCGCCTGGCGGGGTTGTCTTCTGCGCGGTCTGATCGGGATGCTCTTTGCGCTGGTCGCCTTGATGATCCTGCTCGCGTCGCTGGGCATCTACGAATACTATGCCATTGCGGCCACTCTGCCCGGCGTGGACGATCTGCGCGCTCATGCCTCCCAATTCGAAACAACGCGCATCCTCGACCGTAACGGGCAATTGCTCTATGAGATTCTCGATCCGCACGCCGGCCGGCGTACTTATGTTACTCTGGATCAGGTTTCTCCTTACGTCCTGGCCGCCACCATTGCGACCGAAGATAAGGACTTTTATTCCCATCCTGGCTTTGACGTATGGGCAGTGCTGCGCGCGATGCGGGACAATCTGTTGTCCAAAGGCGAAAGCGGTGGTGGGGCCTCTACCATCACCCAACAACTGGCACGCACGCTGCTGCTCTCGCCGGAGGAACGCTCCCAACGCACTGTGATGCGCAAAATCCGCGAGATTATCCTGGCCGCTGAAATCACCCGCCGTTACTCCAAGGACGAGATTCTGGAACTGTACCTGAATGAAATTTATTACGGGAATCTGGCCTACGGCATTGAGGCGGCTGCCGAAACCTATTTCGGCAAACACGCCGCCGAACTATCCCTGGGCGAGGCGGCCTTTCTGGCCGGCCTGCCTCAGGCGCCTGCCGTCTATGATGTGTACACGAATCGCGCCGCCGCGTTGCAACGGATGAAAACGGTTATTCTGCTGATGTACCAGCTGAGCCAGGAAAGAGGTTGCATTCAAGTCAGCAACAGCGCGCAAGCGGTCTGCGTGGACCCGGTTGTGGGTACGCTGGCCATTCAGCAGATCGAGCAATATCCCTTCCGCCCACCCGTGAGCGATATTCGCTATCCCCATTGGGTGCAATTCGTGCGCACCGAACTCGAGAAGCGTTTCGACCCCCAGACCATTTACCGTTCTGGCTTCACCGTCTACACGACCCTCGATCCCGAACTGCAAGACCTGGCGCAGCAAATCGTCAGCCAGCAGGTTGCCGCCCTGGCAGACAGACATGTTACCAACGGCGCGCTGGTCGCCATCCGCCCTGCCAGCGGCGAAATTCTGGTCATGGTAGGTTCGGCTGACTTTTACAACGCCGCTATCTCCGGCCAGGTCAACATGGCCACCAGTCCTACCCGTCAACCCGGCTCCTCCATCAAACCCTTTACGTACCTGGCGGCTTTTGAAAAAGGCTGGACGCCGTCCACCCTGCTTTGGGACGTGTACTCTGAATTTCCGCCCTCCGGCCGGCCCGATGATCCGCGTCCGCCCTACATCCCGGTCAATTATGATGAACGTTATCACGGCCCGGTCACCGTGCGCACCGCGCTGGCCAATTCCTACAACATTCCCGCCGTCAAGGCACTCCAGTTCGTCGGCATCTATGATGACCCAACGACGCCGGAGAAAGAGGGTCTGATTGAAATGGCAAAGCGGTTGGGCATTACCAGCCTGACGCGCGATGACTACGGCCTGTCCCTGACTCTGGGCGGCGGCGAGGTCAGCCTGCTCGAAATGACTGCCGCCTACGCGGTGATCGCCAACGGAGGCCGCAAAGTGCCTCCCGTGGCCATCCTCAAGATTGTGGATCATGAAGGCAGAGTGGTTTACGAATACCGCCCCCCAGCTGGCGAAGCGGTATTACGTCCGGAGCATGCCTATCTCATTTCCTCTATCCTGTCGGATAACGAAGCACGCGCGCCCATGTTTGGCCGAAACTCGGTGTTAAACCTGCCTTTCCAGGCGGCGGTCAAGACAGGCACTTCCCAATACTTTACAGACAACTGGACTCTCGGCTACACTCCCGACCTGACAGTCGGCGTCTGGGTGGGCAATGCAGACTATACCCCGATGGTCAATACCACCGGCCTGACCGGGGCAGCGCCAATCTGGTCACAGTTCATGCAAATCGCCGTGCCCAAACTGACCGGCAACAATCCCACCCCCTTCTTCCGCCCCGCCGGGGTAGTGGATTACATCATCTGCGCCGCTTCCGGAGCACAGCCTTCGATCTGGTGCCCCAGCCAACGCTCGGAAGTCTTTGCCGCCGACCAGCCCCCCCGGCCCGCCAGTCAGGACCTCTGGCAGAAAGTCAACATTGACACCTGGACCGGGCTACGCGCCTCACCAGCCTGCGGTGATGAGTTCACGGAGGAAAAACTGGCACTGGCAGTGGATGACCCGTGGGGGCGCAAGTGGATACGCGAGACCGCCGAAGGTCAGGCCTGGGCGCAGCAGCTGGGTTTCGATAAGGAAATCTTCTTCGTACCGGAGCGCGAATGTCGCAGCGACGATCCACGCCCAACGCTGGAATTCGTCGGCCTTCAGGACGGGCAGCAGATTACCACAACGCCCCTGGATATTTACGTAATGGCCAGCGCCAGTGGAGGGTTTCAATTCTACCGTCTCGAATATGGGCTGGGAGCAAAGCCATCCCACTGGGAAACGCTGGTGCCCGAAACCCGTACCCCGCTCCCGTCCGTCACGAAGGTGTACACCTGGGAACTGCAGTCGATTCCTGCCGAGACAGTCACCCTGCGCCTCTACATGAGCGGCGAGAATGGCTACGCCGAACGTCGTATCCGCCTGCACCTGCACCTGCCGACGCCCACCCCGACACCAACGCCTACCCCGACCCTCACGCCATTCCCCTCCCCAACGGATACCCCCTGGCTGCCCACAGAGACGCCCTGGCTCACCGACACACCCACCGATACCCCGCCGCCCACGCCTACTTCTTTTTCTCTCTCCCTCAACGACCGCCCTGGCTGATAGGGTCAGAGGAGACAAAGCCCAGGCCAAAGGAAGAAGCCTTTTCTGTTAGAATTAACGTAACTATTTAGCCTGTCTCAAAACTGTTGTGGATGTCATGGCGAGGAGCGTTCTTTGCGACGAAGCAATCCCCAGGCGGTCCATTTCGCCTGAGAAAGGGGAGATTGCTTCGCCCAAAACGGCTCGCCATGACATGGCTGAGTAGTTACGAATTAACCATAGATCATCCCTCGGATCGGGGATGAAGAAAGGGTAAAGAATATGCCTGACAAGATTCAAAGTTCACTTGCCGCTTACCGGAAGAAACGTCAACAGGCCGTCCCCATGCTTATCGGCCTCTTCGCCGTTTTGTTCATTCTGGCCGGCATGGTGGTGATCGTTCTGGCATTTACCGGTAGCGGCCAGCCAGCCGCTCCTGCGGGAACGCCCAAACCGCGCTGGAATCCGTTTGCCAGCGATACGCCTACCCCAACCGATACGCCTACTCCAACCCTGACAGCCACACCTACCGATACCCCAACGATCACCCCTACCGCGACGGCGACCTTAACGCCAACCCCCGACAAGCCCTATCTCTACAAAGTTCAAGAGGGGGATACGCTCTACGGCATCATCGAGGCCAAAGGGCTGGGGCAAGAGGGGCTGATTCTGATTTATATCCTCAACCCCTACTCGGTAGACCCACAAACCAGAAAAGCGACCGGCATCAATCCGTTTACCGGCATCATCTACCCTGGCCAGGAAATCTGGCTGCCCTATCCAGGCATGCCGCTGCCAACCCCCACGCCCTGGCCAGCCGACGCGCCGCCCGGCACGCGGATTACGTACATGGTCTTGCCCGGTGAGAGTCTGGGAGCAATTGCCCGCAAGTGCAACAGCACGGTTGAGGCTATTGTACGCGCCAATCGTGACATTCTCAAAGACGGCGAGAAAACCGTGATTTATCCGGGCTGGTTGCTGGTGGTGCCGGTCAATCTGGTCGCTCCCGCGGCCACGGCCACCCCTACCCCCACTCAAGCCCCAACGGCTACGCCCACCAGATAAGGCGGCCTCTCGCGCGCGGTGAAAGCCGCGCGCGAGTTTGTTCCTTTATCGGCAGGTTTCCCGAACCTCAGACAGACGCCGTTCGTTCACACAAAGCCCGTACCAGATACCACATGGCAGTATTGAAGGGAACAGTCACCCCCCGCGCCGCTCCCTGACGGGCAATTGCGCCGCAAATGGCATCAATCTCAGTCGGTGCGCCGCGCAGCACATCCTGTAGCATAGAAGACAGGTTTTGTGCTGTGCGGCGTGCTACTTCCTCTGCGAATAAGGCCGGCGAAGGAATATCCAGTTCCAGGCCCAACGCCCGGGCTACGGCGGCAGTCTCCTCTGCCAGCGCGCCCATCAACCAGCGCGCCGCAGGGCTTTCCAGCAACCCGCCGTTGGGCACACGCAAAAGCGCCGTGAGGGGGTTAATCGCGGCGTTGATGACGAGTTTCCTCCACAGCAACGTCTGCGCATCGTGCACAACCTCCACAGGAAAGCCAGCCTGAGAAAGCATGGTGATCAAGGGAGGCAAGCGAGGATGGGATTCAATGGAAATCGTGCCCTCGCCGCCGGGCCGCACCAATCCCGCTGCCAGCAAGGTGGCGCCAAGCGTGGTCACGCCCAGCGCAACACGCCGTTCGCCGAGAGCGGCGGCCAGGGTCTCACGATTGCCCAGGCCATTCTGGAGCGTAACCGCCAGACCATCCTCCGCCAGGCATTCCGCCAGCGCGCGCGCGGCGCGTTCGGTCTGCCAGGCCTTGACCAACACCAGCGCGTAGCGCGTGTCGCGACAGGCCGCCGTCGCCGAAACCGCGTGCACCGGGAATGCGCCCCCATCTGCCAGGCGTGCTCCGCGCTCATTCAGCGCGGCCAGAGCCTCCTGCCAGCTCCCAAGCATGGTCACCTGCAAGCCGACAGCGGAAAGCCGCGCCGCGAAGAGCGTCGCCAGGGCGCCGGTGCCCACAATGAGAATCGCTTCCCTGCTATCAGGACTTTGCATGTGTATCTCCCCTTTTCCTGCGGCAGGATGGCTCTTCACCACCCTCCCGACAAACGCTCGGCGTGACGCAGCGGCAGCCCCGCTTCCACAATCCGTTTCTGCACGGCTCGGATGTCATATTCCACCCGGCGTGGTTCCCACAGGTGCGTTTCCGGGTAATACATGGCATATGCCGCGCGCGGATCGCGGTCACGCGGTTGACCGACCGAACCGGGGTTTAGAATCGCGCGCCCGATCAGGCCGTACCGTTCGCCAGGCGGTGGAATCTCGATGGTCAGATCATCGCTTTCCGGGTTATACTGGAAGACCGCCTGATAGTGGGAATGGCCGACAAAACACCAGGCCGTCTCAAAAAATTCCAGATTAATCCGCGCCACGATGGTATTCAGAATGTACTCCCAGATTGGATCGCGCGGACTGCCATGCGCCAGCGAAACATCGCCGCGCACCTCCAGCTGCTGGCGGCAAGCGCGCAGGAATGCTTTGTTCTCATCGGTCAGTTGTTCCCGTTGCCAGAGAAGAGAACGTCGCGCATCAGCATTGAAGGTTTCTAACGCCAGATCGCCAATCGCCGCAAAGTCGTGATTGCCCATCAGACAGGTCAAAGACGGCAGTTCACGCAGGCGCTCGATGCACTCATTGGGATCAGGCCCATAACCAACCACATCGCCCAAACACCAGACCTCATCCACGGGGCCGGCGTCGTTCAGCACTGCTTCCAGGGCGGTCAGATTGGCATGGACATCAGACAATACCAGAATGCGGCTCATGGACTTCCCAGAAGAGCGGCCACATGGCGAATGATGGTTTCGGCAACCTCGGCCTTGCTCATCAAAGGCAAGGTGATCTTACGGCCATCGGCGAATAACAGCGTGACGCGATTGGTATCCACTTCGAAACCTGCATCAGGCAGCGAAACATCGTTGGCGGCAATGAGGTCCAGGCGTTTTGCGTTCAGTTTTGCCTCGGCATTTTCCAGCAAATCCTGGCTTTCGGCTGCAAAACCAACCACGCAGCGTGGACGCTTTTCGCCGAGTTCGGCCACGGCTGCCAGAATATCCGGAGCGGCTTCCAGTTCGAGGTGAGGGACGCCCTCGCTCTTTTTGAGTTTACGACTGGCCGCCTGCACAGGGCGGAAGTCGGCGGCGGCAGCCGCCATGAGCAGTGCATCGGCGCCCGCGCTTTCGCTCGACACGGCCTCCAGCATTTCCTGAACCGTGGTCACGGTGAGCAGGCGCGCGCCGACCGGCGGCGTCAAATGCGCAGCCGCGCTGATGAGCGTCACCTCAGCGCCGGCGTCAATGGCCGCCTGAGCCAGAGCATAGCCCTGTTTCCCCGAAGAACGATTCGTCAGCACACGTACCGGATCGAGCGGTTCACGTGTGCCGCCCGCGGTGACCACTACCTTTTTGCCGGCCAGTGGACCACTGCGCCCCAACAGCAGACGAATGTGTCCCAATAACTCGAACGGCTCCAGCATTCGCCCCGGGCCGCTCAATCCCGAGGCCAGCCGTCCCTCTGCCGGGCCGGCCAGCGTCACGCCACGTTCACGCAGCAGACGCACGTTCTCCTGCGTTGCCGGGTGAAGGTACATCCCCACATCCATAGCCGGGGCCAGCAAAAGCGGACAGCGCGCGGCCAGCGCCGTAATGGTCAGTAAGTTGTCGGCGATGCCCCGGGCAATTTTCGCCAGTGTACTGGCGGTACAGGGAGCAATGACCAGCATATCGGCGGTGTGCGCCAGGCCGACATGGAGGATATGCGCCTCTCCGCCCCATAAATCAGCATCGGTAAAAGCCTGGCGGCCCGTAAGCGAGGCAAAGGTCAGAGGCGTGATGAACTTTTCCGCGGCCGGGGTCAGGATAACATCTACCTGCGCGCCGGCCTGAGTCAATCTGGAAGCCAGTTCAGCGGCTTTGTAGGCCGCGATGGAACCGCTGACGCCGAGAAGGATATGCCTGGTAGAGAAAATGGACATAGCAAGGCTATTTTACCACGCTGGCGGCGGATAGAAAGCCACCTCATGGTGAACCAGCTCATCGCCAGCATACACGAAGCGGGCGGAAAAGAAACGCTCCTCTTTGAGCCAGGGGAAGAAAATGTGGTCGCTGGCCCAGAGTGGCAAATTTTCCAGTTCCTCGTCGGGAATCCAACGTAAATCGCCTTCGGGGGATTCCGTCAATTCGCCGCTGAAGCGGGTAGCGGTAAACACGAACACGTACCAGTCGTCGCCGCCAAAGTCTGGGAAGACCAGCAGGCCGCGCAGCCGGGGCTGGTAAATCTGCAAACCGCTCTCCTCGCGTACCTCACGAATGACACACTCTTCAGGCGTCTCGCCCGGCTCGAATTTTCCGCCCAGACCGTTCCACTTACCGGCATGAATATCACCGCGCTTTTTCGTACGGTGAATCATCAGGGTACAACCATTCGATTGTACGTAGCATAAGGTCGCGAGCACCACAGCCACCTGCCTGATCGGGCCTGTCGGCGTCTTCTCTGTAAGCCGCCAGACAATTACTTGTGATACGTTCCAGTCAGCTCGGCGTAGGCCAGCACATGGTCAGCCATCGCCTGCAACAACGCCGCTTTATCGGCGATATCGTCTGTCAGGACAACATCCAGCGCGTATAACTGGAAAACATAGCGATGCGTGCCCGAGGGCGGACAGGGGCCGCCGTATTCCCGCCGGCCCCAACTGTTTCGAGCAAAGCGCGCCGGCGATTCGACGAACGGTTGAAAACCAGCCGGCAGCGAACGCATCTCCGCTGGAAGGTTATAGAGAACCCAGTGCACCCAAATTCCGGCTGGCGCATCCGGGTCTTCCATAATGAGGGCAAAGGAACGCGTGCCCTGCGGCGGGTCGTTCCAGGCCAGCGGTGGAGAGATATTCTCTCCCTGACAGGTATACCTCGCCGGAACAGGCTCTCCATCAGCAAAGGCTTCGCTGAACAGCATAAGCCCGCCATTTTCGGGCCCAACTGTCGCGACGCTGGAGAACGACTGGCCACGACGAGGCCCCAAGACAAAAACAACCAGCGCCCCAAGCAACAAACAGCTCAAAGCGACAGCGCCGATCACAACACCGATCCGCCATCGTCCCCTTCCCATACCCCACCTCCGGAAAGATCAAGACAAAACGGATGCAGCTCTGCGGCCATGAGATTTTCTGCCACCGCCGGATCACGGAACATAAATTCCTCGGCGGCCTGCTCATCGGCGGCCTGCAGAAGCACCAGAGCAAAGGTTTCGTCCAGGCACAAACCGCTCAAGATAACCTGACCTGCCTGCTGCGCCTGTTGCAGATAATCCCTGTGCTTTTTCAGGACTTCCTGCTCGTGCGGCTCAGGGTGCGCAAAGCAATCATGGCGGTAAGGGTGAAGCAGGTAAAGATAGCGAGGCATAAGCATTCACATGACTTCCGGGGCTTCAATGGAAAGGAGAAACAGGGCATTAGCGAGTACCTGTCGGGTGGCCGCAACCAGGCGCAGCCGCGCGGCGCGAACGTTGTCCGCCTCTGCCTGCAAGACAGGGTTGGCATGGTAGAAACTGTGAAAAGCGTTGGCCAAATCAAACGCGTAGTTCGCAATCACCAGCGGACGATATTCACGCGCGGCCTGCTCCACGGCGGCAGGGAAACGCGCCAGCAATTCCACCAGTTGAATCTCGTGCGCGGTCATCTCATAATCAAAGGCGGCGGGAGGCAGCTCGTACTCGCCAGACGGTCGGCGCGCGAGAGCGGCCTTGCGTAGAATACTGTTCGCGCGCACGTGAGCGTTCTGGATATAGGGACCGGTATGACCTTCAAAGTTCAAGGCCGCGTCCATGTCGAAAATCGTATCGCGATTGTTGTCCACGGCCAGCAAGGCATACTTGAGCGCACCGAGGCCAATCTGGCGCGCCAGCCGACGTCGTTCCTCCAGTGGCATCTCCGGGGTACGTTCGCCCATGGCGGCCAGGGCGCGCCGTTCCGCCTCATCGGCCACTTCTTTGAACAGCACTACCCGTCCGCGCCGCGCCGACATGGCGCCCTCCGGCAGGCTAACGAAACCGTAGCCCAGATGGTAACATTTCTCCGCCTGAGGGTAACCCATCAGCCGCAGAATCGCAAAAGCCTGTTGCAGATGCAGGCTCTGACGTACATCCACCACGTAAATTGAACGGTCAACGCCATACTTCTCGAACTTGATTTTAGCCAGGGCCAGGTCTTTGGTCAGGTACAGCGTCGTGCCATCGTTGCGCAGAATGACGTTGGTCCGATAGGTCTCCTTTTTCAATCCCAACTTCTCATCAATTTTAACGATGACCGCCCCACCCTGAGGACGCTCATCATCGGCAATGCCGCGCGCAATCAGTTCCTCCACAATGGCCTTGGCCGGTTCGTCCACCTCGCTCTCAAAGAACCAGACGTCAATATGAATATCAAGCATGGACAGAATGTCGCGCAATTCCGCGAGACTCCACTCGCGCGTCATTAACCACAACTGACGCACGTAGGGATCGCCGGCATCCCAACGGCGATACATGTCACGGCGCTCCGCCTCCCAGGCTTCGCGGCGGGCCTTTTCCTCAGGAGTTTCATTTTCTTTCGGCTCCAACAGCGCCGTCGCCTCAACGTATAACTTCAACAGCCATTGGCCGCGCTCATGAATCCCCTCTGGCTCCTGACCACGATAGAATTTATCGTACATCCAGAGCACAGTGATCACCCCCAGGCCAATATCGCCGGGATACGAAGCGCGAATGGTCTCATAACCGGCGAACTGCACGATACGCGCCAGGGCCTCGCCAAGGATGGCATTGCGGGCATGGCCAATGTGAAAGGAGTGGTGTGTGTTTGGCTGGGCGTACTCAATCATGACTCGCTCCGCGCGGGGAGCGCCGCGCCCGAAATCGGTCTTCCGGGCCAATACTTCATCCACTACACGGCGGGCGTATTCGGCTGTCGAAAAGTAAATGTTGAGGTAACCACGCACAGCCTCGATGTGGCTGATGGCCAGCGCCTGGTCTGGCTCCCGCCTCAGCCAGGCCAGCAGCGTCTCTCTCACCCCCTCGGCAATTTGCTGGGCGCGTTGCGGCACGGCCATCTGGCGCGTCGGCGTGGCGCGCACATCCGCCGCCGCCAGAGCAAAAAAAGAGGTAGACATTCCCCACTCGCCCTTGAATGGGATTGGCTTCCATTCCAGCGAAGAGTAAGGAATGCCCTGGGCCAGGCAATATTCCCGAATCCGGGTTTCAATGCATTGTTGTTCTGCCTGAAACATAGCGCTACTCACGCAAGATTATATCCTGTCTAACCAAAAACGGGAGCGTCTCCGGTAAGACGCTCCCATCCCAATCGACTGCCGCCCTTGCCGCCCAACCGCGCCATGGGCGCGCTCCGGCGGCGCAGGGCACTCCATGATTGCGTTCAGGAATTCTGGGACGAGGCGGTAGTCAGAGCCGCCAGGCGTTTCATCAAACGACTTTTACGCCGCGCGGCGTTATTCTTGTGGATGACACCCTTTTCCGCCGCCTTATCCAGCGCGCGCACAGCCTGAATCAGAGCTGCCTGCGCGGCTTGCGGGTCACTCCCTGCCAGAGCAGCACGCACGCGCTTGACCGCCGTCCGTGCCTGACCGCGAAAGACGCGGTTGCGCAGCCGGCGCTTCTCGTTCTGACGATTGCGTTTGATTTGAGACTTAATGTTTGCCAAAGCCTGCCTCCAGATAGTCAAAACTACACGGGCAACTATTGTACCGAAGAGGGACGATTCTGTCTAGAGGCCCGCGTTCTATCGTAACAACCTACCCACTATCCATCCTTGTCATTGCGAGCCGCCGCAGGCGGCGAAGCAATCCCCTTGCTTGCCGGGAGATTGCTTCGCTACGCTCGCAATGACAAGAGGCAGAGGGTTCTCCATTAGCCATGGATGGTAGGTAGTTACGTTCTATCACATAAAATCTTACCGAAGTATCTAGTGGCTTGTAAACTTTTATTTTGTATGTTGGCCCTTGCACGGTCAACCCAAATATATGGCTAATTGCGATATAAAGAAGCTCATATATGCCATATATGGCAGTATTTTGGCTACGAGTGCCGCGGCCTGAATTCACAAAAACAAAGTTGACGCGCCACTAGCCACCGGACAGTTTAACCTAACTTTTGTGCAACTGGCGAGCGAATCGTGAAAAACGGCCTCAGATTGCAAGATTTTGCACCTTACCAACCGAAGCCAGAAACGGCTATGCTTATTGCCATTCCAATTGAGGATGGTGGCAATGAGCGAAGAGAACCTGCACCAGCAAGAAACCCAGCACGCCTTTCTGGTGGCTTGGGGGTGGTTTGCCCAACATATAGGTCTGATTCAGGCCATCCACAACGTTCC
>Ga0272448_1000129_pt1 | contig 108798 bp, 88 predicted proteins | sample YNPCB0191_FD_202220 | JGI IMG/M metagenome (GOLD analysis project Ga0272448, IMG submission 202220) | Hot spring sediment microbial communities from Yellowstone National Park, WY, United States - YNP-CB-019-1 | ecosystem: Environmental > Aquatic > Thermal springs > Hot (42-90C) > Sediment... | reverse complement strand
CCTCTCTCGCATCATCGCCAGCCAGGCCAGTTTGCCTTTCGCTTCCGACGGCAGTGACATCAATGCGAGAACCCAAGGATGGATGTTTCGTTCCGCGACCGAGAGCGCCTTGTAGTCCGCTGATTCCCGGTCATCGTCAACCGTCCACGGCGGCCCATCCGTGTAGGCGTAACCCAAAACGCGCGGGTCACCGGCATACGCCTTCACCAAAGTTAGCGCATTGGACTCGACCGCGGTGGCAAAGGCATCGCCAAAAACGTCGGTCGGCCTTCTCTTGAAAGCGCGCACCAAGGTAGAGCGCGGCATGTTCCATCCCCACGGCACCGGTATGTCCAATTGAACCACATAATACGCTTCGCTGGCTGAATGTAGGCTTTTCGACAACGGATTGTGAAAGCCAAATGTGTTAAATCCTAAGTTTGTGAAGCATATCGCCACGCGTTGCGCCCATTTCTCCGCCGCCGGTGATCCGTCGAGGAAATCCCCGGTCGCCGAGAAAAGTCCCGCGCCATATGTATCGAGCACGAACTTCTGGTTATTCGGCGACTGCCAATAGACCGGCTCAACATGATTAGCACCAATCGAGAGGAACCTCCCGCCGTTGGGTGACTTGAACCACCAAACACCATTCGGTTCCTTTTCCACGGAGACAAATCCCTGGCCCGCGTTCTCGCAGAATCCATCCGTAGCAAGTAGAACTGCAAGGCACATGCGGGCACCTCCGGTAACTATCTTTCGGAACTTTGTTGAGGGTTGTGGGTTGGTTCTTTGTTTGATTTCAGTCATGGCAACTCCTGCGATGGTCGGATTCATGGTTTCGAGTGGTTTTCGATCTCGTTTCAGACGGCTCGTAGCGGTAACAACTTCAATCGTCCAATCTGTTCATTGCGCGTCCCGTTGGCGGTTACTCGCGGGTAGGCGGTTTGTTGACGGTGGCGGGGTTGGACTCTCTATTCTCCAGCTTGCGTTCCAATGTCCAGCCGTCGAGCCAAGCAAGCGTGCCGATCTTGTCCCGTCCTCGTCCGCCACGCAGATAGGTGTGAAAGAACAACGCGGTGTTCAACGCCAGCAAACGCTTCGTCTTCTCGTCACCGTTGATGATGTTGTGACCGTAACCTTTGCCAATGGTAAAGAACTTGTCGCCGATGGCAGGATAGCGGTCGAACGGTTGGCGACGCCATTCGGGGTTTTCGAGTTCGCCGCAGATCAGATAAACGGGAATGCGGATTTCGCTCCAACTGTTGTTCGTCGGCCCTTCGTCGTAACTGCCAAAACGGTGGTACCCCTGTGGTGAAATCGGCACGATGGCATCCACGCGTGGGTCACGGAAATTGCGAATGCCCATCGTCGGACTGAAATTCGCTCCGCCAACCGCATGCGCGGTGAACGCGCCGAACGAATGGCCGATCAGCCCGATGTGATCCACGTCGGGAACGCCTTTGAATTCCGGCGGCATCGGCATCGCCCCTTCGCCGCCGCCTCCGGGAATGCGCAGCGAGGCGGCACGGGTGCGGACCAGCGCATCAATCACGAAGCTGACGTCCAGCGGCCGGTCGTAACGATGTTGCATTTCATTCGCCGACGGGCGATGGCCGATGTTGACCGCCAGAAAGCCGAGTCGCGCGTAGGTGGTGGCCAGATCGGTGAAGGCATACTGCCCGAACGCGCTGCCAAAGCCGCCGTGCGAGAGCAACACGATGGCCGTCAGTCCCTCGCGCTGTTTCGGGTAACGGATCAGATAAGCGATGTCGCGGCGGCGCGAGGCGTCGTGCAGTTTGCCTTCCGACCAGCCGACCTCGTAGAGTTTCCCGCCCAGAAGATCGAGCGTGTCCTGCGGCAGTTTGCCGATGACATCTTGCAGTTTGGGCGCCTCGGCGAACCGCTTGGCCTTGGCTTCGTCCACTTCCTGCCAGGTGAGCACGCCGTCGCCGTTGAGGTCGGCGCTCTCGAAGAATCGCAACAGACGCTCCGGCAATTCCTGACGCTGGATTTTTCCGTCGCGGTTGCCTTTCTCGTCGTAAGCCTTGAGCACCGGCGGAAGCCCGCCGACTTCCTCGTCTTGCGCTCCGGCTTCGGGCGTCAAGGCGAGGACCAAGGCGGCAAACGTTAGCGTGAGAATGCAGTGATGGAGTTTTGCAGTCATGGCGTCATGGTTTTCGTGGGTGACCTATCCGCCAGCCATCCACGCTGACTTCCCCGTTCACTCCGCAGCGGAACTTCAACGGTTCCACGAGACCCACGGGTTGTCCGGTGGACGGGTTGGCGTAGCGAGCAATATCGCTGATGCCGAGGAGGATGTTGTTTTCGATGCGGGCGCGGGCGCTTTCGTTGTTGCGCAGCAACGGACGCGCCGTGCCCCGGCATTCGATGAGGTTGTCGGCAATACGAATCGTGTCGAAATCGGAATCTTTGTTGAAACCGAAAAGGCCCTCGGTGCGAGGCGTGGCGGTGGTGCGGGCGATGATGTGGTTGTGATGGATGTCGAGATTTGCGAAGGGTTCATTGATCCAGATGACGCCGCGACCGGGATTGCTCACGAGGTTATGGTGAAAGCTGGCCGGACCGTTCGCTCTCGTTTTGCCGAAGGCGCTGATGAGGTTGCCGTGGTCTCTGGCAGGATCGAAATCGAAGAGATTGTAGGCGATCTCCACGCCGTTGCGCACGAACTCGATGGCGTAACTGTTCTTGAACAGGTTGTGGTGCAGGTGAAAGGTGCGACCGCTGGCCGGAACGGGGCCGCCGCCGTGCTTCGGGATGGACACGGTGCCGTAAAGGACGTTGTAGGCAATCTCGATGTCCTCGTCGTTTTCAAAGGGAAACTCGATGGAGAAGTTTACCTCGATGGTGTTGTGATGAATGTGGAGGCGTTTTCCCTGCCGACCTTTGATGCCGAAATAGTTCTCGTGGGGAGCGGTTTTGGCGCGCAGGAAACGATTATTCCAAATCTCGCTGTCGCTGATCCAGATGGCGAAGATGCCGCCGCCCGTAATGCCGCCGTGAATTCCCGGAGACCCTTTCTGCCAACGTTGGCCCGCGTCAACGAAGACGCAATCGTGAATCTTCGCGCCTTTCCACGAGTAGCTGCGGATGCCGGCGTACAGAAAATTCTCGATGCGCAAGTCGAACAGATGAACGTTCGCGTTGGCGTTGCCAAAAATGGCGCCGTGGACCTGCGGTCCGTTCAGCGTCAGAGAGCAGATCGTGATATTGTCCGCCTTGTCTTCCAGACGCACGAGGTAGCCTGTGCGGTCGAACTGTGCGCGATTGGTCTCCGGATCCGGCAGCGTGGCTGTGTCGGCCTTCCAGCTGGACACATGAGTCAGAACCGTCTTGCCGATGCCAGCGCCCCGCAACGTGGTGCCGGTCTTAAGATCGAGCGGCTTGCTGAGCGCAAAGGTGCCTGCCGCCAGTTCGATCACAGTCTGTCCCGACGCCGCGGCCTCCACCAGTTGCTCGACCGTCGTAAGCGGCGCGGCGCGAGCGGCGCCGACAATGAACAGCGCACCGGCGAAAGCCGCCGTTCTCGCCCGAAACTTCCGGCAGCTGAGTTGTCGGTGGCGCGCGTTCATGGTTCTCCGTTCGTTTTGTTCATTCGATCCGCATCTTTTTGATCGCGTCGGTTTCGTAGAGCTTGGCGGAGAACTCCGACAGCAGAGCGCGGTCTTCTGCCGTGAAGGCGCCACCGCTGGCGACAACCTTGATATTGGCGTCCACCTGCTCTTTGAAACTCATGCCGATGTCCAAGAGATCAACGCGTTTGTCCTGCAACACGTAGCGAATGGCCGCCGCGGGCAGTTGCGCGAGCCGTTGCTTGTCGAAGCCGGGCACAAGGTACCCGGCCCACCGGCCCAGCCAGCCGCCGCCGATCACCTTCATCGCCACGATGCCCATGCCGCGCTCGTGCGCTTTGGCCAGACACTCATCGCGCAACTTCGTCATCCGGGGCGTCCACACCGAACTGCTGCCTCGCGGCATGTAGCCGTAGGACAACATGCACATCTCGAATCCGCCGGAATTGATCAGGGCCAGCGCCTTGTCGAAGTAACCGTGCGCGGAGAACCCGATGAACCGCGTGATCTTCTCACTGCGCAACTTGACCAACTCGCCGTGAATCTTCATCGCCTGCTCGACGCTCATCTGCTCCAGTCCCGGCGAGCCGTGAATCAGGAGGATGTCCAGATAATCAGTCTGGAGTTCCTTCAGGGATTTCTCGACTGCCTTGCGCACTTCTTCCGGCTTGGTGGTTTCGACCTTGGTCACCAGACACACGTCGAGTCGCCGGTCTTTGAGCGCCTCGCCGATGATTGCCTGGCTCTCCATGTAGTTGCCGGCGGTGTCGAAGTAACGCACGCCCCGGTCGAAAGCGTAGCGAACCAGCATCACGCGCTCTTCATAGGACAGTGGACTGCGCCAGACCTTGGGCAGTGCCGCGCCACCGTAGCCGAGAATGGGCAGCTTCAACCCGGTCTTGCCGAGTGTGCGAATCGGGATGGTGACGGAAGATTGCGCCGCCGTCACGCTCTCGCAGACGCTCAATGCTGCCAGCGCCTGCGCCGTCTTCTTCAGGAACTCGCGTCGTTTCAACATGGCGCAGCCTCTCCGTGCGGGTAGCGGTAATCGGCGTTGGGATTTGTCGAGACGCGCTGGGTCGAGCCGTCGGCCAAGCAATACACGTAAAGCTGACCCTTGCCGGTTTGGGTGGAGTGATAGACCACCGCCGATTCGCCATCAATCCAGCGCGGATAGTCAAACCAGAACGGTTTGCCCTCCTCGTTGGCGAACGGCTTCGGGTTGGTGATCGTTCGTTTCTGCGCGTCGAACTCGGCAATGTAGAGCGTGCGTCCGATCATGGATTGGCCTTTCGACCACGGCTGAAAATCGAAACAGATCAATTTTTCGCTCGGCGAGACGCTGATCCGATCAAGCGATCCCTTTTTCGCCAGCTCGCATTGAATCGGCTCATACACCGGTTTCACTCCTTCCTTGCGAACCAGCAGGAAATAACCCCGGCCCAACGTGGGGTGAAAGGCTGTGACCAACAGCCGTCCATCGGTGAGCGCCGAGTGCACCCACGTGGAGAAGCTTTCATCCGTGACGGGAGTCTCCTCGCCGGGTTTGTTGCCGACTTTGCTCTGCATCACGTAGTAACCGCCGGTCTTGTCGTTTTTCCGGTTCCAGACCGGCGTGTTCTTTCCGTCCCGCGTCCACGTGGGATTGAAATCCGTGCGGGTACCGTCGCTCAAGAAGTGAAGCCCGGTGCCGTCCACGTTGATGATGAAAATCGCAGTTTTCCAATTGGCCGTGACCCGGTCATTTTTGAGTCGGCGGAAACAGACCAGCATGTCGCCGGTCTTCGACCATGACGGCTTGAAATCCCAATGGCCACTGGTGAGCGGTTTGCCTTCCGGCTGGCCGGGCACGTTGACGTGAATCTCGCCGTTGCAGTAATACGAAATCCGCGACCTGCCCGGAGCCGCCGTCTCGCCCGCGTTGGCGATGAGCGGCGCGGCGGCGAGAGCCGCAGTTCTTTTCAAGAACTCGCGGCGTGTGAGTTGTTCGATGTATGTGTTCATGGTTTCACCTGCGTTGTTCTGCACTATCTTCATTTCGGCGCTCGTTGTTTGTTGGAACGGTTGGCGGCTTTGTCGGCATCCCAAATCGTGGCGGCGATGTAGGTCGGGCTTTGGCCGTCCGCTTTGGTCCGGTAGTAATAGACGGTGACAACCTTCCCATCCGGGCGCACCACCTGTCGGCAGTAGCCGATGTCATAGTCAAAACCATCTTGGCGCAGCGTCAGGGTGTCGCCCCAGGTGGTGCCGTTGTCGTCACTGGTGCGAGCCTGGATCGCCGTGGGGGCGCTGCCGTCATCGGGCAAGCGCCAGCCCCAGGAACACACCAGCCGGCCAGAAGGCAACCGGCTCAGAGCCGGCGGACTGCCGTTGAGCGTGGGCATTTCCATCAAATAACCGTTCACCATCTGCCACGTTGTTCCGTTGTCCGTGCTGCGGCTGATGTCAATCCAACTCGTGCGGCGGCCTTTGGCCGGTGTGTAGCCGCTGCGAAAGGCGGCGACCAAGGTGTTGGAGTCAACCCGCGCGGTCGAAGGCATGGAACTGTATTCGATCTGGTGGCCTTTCCCGCAGGGAGGCAGTGGGCGGCTGATGCGCGGCCCTTTCTTCCACGTCACGCCGCCGTCATCGGTCAGAATCGCGTAGCTGGACTCGCGGATGCACGTGGTGTCCGACACCTCGGGGCAGGGCAAATAGGCTGTCAGGCTATGTTGACCGGTGACTTCGTAATCCGTCCGGCCTGTGATCGCCTGGAAGTCGAACAGCGGAATGTTGCCGAACGGCCCTTGCCATGTTCGGCCCCGATCGGTGGAGTAATAGAAATACGTCCGCGCACCGGGTTTGAGACTGTCCCAATGAAAATTGAGGATGGTGTTCGGGTCGCTGAAGTCCACGGGCGTCGTGAGCGCGCGCGGATGCAGCTTCGCGCGGTTCGCGCGCGGGTCGGGAAAAGCTACCCGATGGTCGCTCCATGTGACACCGCCGTCGGTGCTGCGAGAGGTCATCCACTGGGCGCTGGGATGTTCCTGGTCGGAGTCGTGGTTCGAGAAGCCGGGGCGGTTTTTGTAGGGGCAATCCAGATACATGACGAGGATTTCGTTGCCCCAGCTCCAGATGCCGCCGTTGGCGGGCCAGCCGAGAGCGCGTCCCGGAGCCGGTTTGTTGACGATGACGTGTGTTGCGCCTTCAATAGGCTGAGCATGAACCACCTCGGCTACTACAGCGGTAAACAGGCAGAACAACGAGAGGACGGCAAGGCGCCGGGGAATGACAACAGGCAGGAAATGACGTCGCTTTCTCCCCGACTCAATGATTTGCAGAACGGACTTCCATGGTAAGGATCGCAGTGAAGGCATGTGTCATTCCCTCCGATCAGCGCATGGGTTTGCGATCCGCCTGCAAACGCCAGCTTTGCTGGGTCGCCGGCCCGGCGTAAGCGCCGCGCGCGGTATTTGTGTTTCTGGGCCGCCCATCAAAGTCTTTCGCAAAGTCCTGTTCCCGCGCGAAAACGGAAAGATCGAGCGGCGGTCCTTCGCAGCGGCCGGGTTTCGGATGCAGGTCAACTTCACCAAGAACCGGAACCGGTTTGGCGAGATGCTGGGCGGCGGCGGCGACAGGGCCGGTGAGGTTTTCCGACACTTGGCTGATGGCGCGGTGCAGCGCCAGAGGTTCGTCGGCGAAAATGATGTTGCCGATGATCCGATTGCCTTCGGGCGCGGCATTGCCGACGCGAATGCCGCGCGCGGCGGCAACAATGGTGTTGTGGTAAAGATGAACGCGTTTCAGCGGCAAATCATGCGACCGCAGCGTGATTGCAGCGTGGCCAACCGAGGGACAGTTCACAAAAAGATTGTCGTGGATGCTCACGCGGCCGGAGGCTTGCAGGAGCGACTCGCGCGGGTTGTGCCAGAAGACGTTGCCGTAAATCTCATACCAATCTTCAGCGCCGGGACCGCTTTCGGGAAAACCGCCAACGAGCACATTGGGACGACTCCCATCAGGACTGGGCGCGTCGTTCTTGATGAAAACGTTGTGTCGGATAATCGTGCTGCTTGCTGCGGTGGGCATGTCCGGCAGGTTGGGACGCGGTTTTTGGTATTTGATCTCCATGCAATAGCCGATCGGATCCATGACGAGGTTATGCTCGATCAATCCGCGGATGAACGGATCGGCTCCGTTGGCGTTGCCCAGATACAACCCGGTGCCGCAGTTGCGGATGATGTTGCGCCGGATCGTCCAATCCCATGTGGGCGTCTTGGTGGAGATGCCGACAGCTTGCTGAGATCCGCGCCAGTCACTGATGAGGCAATCTTCGATGAGGATGTGATGGACCTTGTTCTCCAGTCCTCCTTTTGCGCTGATGCCGAAAAGCACGCGCGATGCGTTGCTGCCCTCGCCAACGATGCTGAGCCGTTTCAACGCCACGTAACTGCACTGACGCAGTTCCACGCAGTTCGCCGCTTGCGTCTGGCGGATCTCCGCCACGCCGGTTTGTGGGCCTTGAATAGTGATCCATCGCTCTGGCGCGCCGTGGCAGTTGCTGATGGGCAACCCGCGATCATAGACGCCCGGCGCAAGCACGAGGGTGTCTCCCGGCGCGAGCGTGGCGAGCAGACGACGATAGTTTTCAGGGTTGGCTTGTTTCAAGGCACCGGCACGGGCTGTGGTTCCCACTGCAAGAAGCGAGATTATGAGCAAAATGAGTTTCATGGTTTTCCCGATACCATAACAGACGTTGACTGTGCCGTGGAAAGTTTCAAGTCCAGGAACTGATCGGCCTTCACGCCGGGGAAGGTGACGGTTTTGCCGTTGAGCAGCGTGACTTTCAGATCGGCCACGGTTGCTTTGCCAAGGCCGAAGTGGGCTTCGAGCGCGCAACCGCTCTTGTAGCTGTGGTTGGAGTGAATCCAGCGATATTGCTTCTTGCCACCGGCGGTGAGTTCCACGCGAGCGCCGATCAACTCGGCGTCCTTCACGCCACTGAACCGCAACCGCAGCCAGTGGTTTTCCCTCGCGCCGTGCGCGCCGGTATTCCAATAGACTTTGCTCTCGTAGGCCGCCATGCTGAGCGCAACCCCGGAGTTGTCGGGATCGGCGGCGAAAACCAGATCGAGCAAGCCGTCGTTGTTCAGGTCGGCCGCTTCGCCGCAAATGCCCCGGGAGTCGAGCCCGCTCCACGTGGTCGGCTTCACTTCGAATGTCCCGTCGCCGCGATTCATGAACAGAATGGCGCGGGCTTCGGGATTCATGGATTCGCTACGGTCCAGCACGACAAGGTCCTGCCAGCCGTCGTTGTCGAAGTCGCCAAAGATGGCGTCGGCAAAATACGGTCGCCGATCGCCGGGGTCCATCCGTGCTCCGGGACGCTTTCGCGGCATCGGCGCATCGAAGAACTTGCACCAGTCGCGATACACCCAGTTCAGCGGCGATAGCCCGACGGCATCGGTCAGTTCCTGAAACTGGAAGTTGCCCTGGTTCCGCCAGAACCGGCCGCTGACGTATTCGCAGCGCGGCGCCCAACCCCGGTCTGCGGGGCCAACGCCGAGCACGTCCATCAAGCCGTCATTGTCAACGTCGGCCAGCGAGACATATGGCAGACCGGGCGCTTTGCCCACGGGCGTCGTGGTTTTGGTGGCGCGGTCGAGTTTCAGGTGCGCCTCGCACGCCAGGCCGTTGCCGGTGATTTTCTCGAACTGGAGTTTCCCGGTCTCTTTCAAGAGGTTCTTCCAACAGAACACGCCCTGACGGTATTCGATGGGCGAATACGGCAGCAACAAGTCGCGCACGTCCACGTGACACGACTGGATCAAATCGAGGTCCCCGTCGTCGTCGAGGTCGCGCAGGTTGATGTCCGGACCGGCTTTGTCTTTTGTGCTGTCGTGGTAAAACCCGCCGAAATCCGGCACCAGCGGCGTGCCGCCGATGTCCTCAAAATGGCCGTCGAGGAAGTTGGGGCCGTTCGGCTTGAAAATGTAAAGCCGGCTGTGCGGGAAGCCACCCATGGCGTTGCCGATGTTGTCGCAGCCGATGGCGATGTCCAGCCAGCCGTCCTTGTTTACATCGCCGAACGACGGCTGGCGGTTGTATGCTTTCTCGTTCTGGATACCCATCTTCGCCGACACATCACGAAACGTGTCCCACGCGCCTTCGCTGAGGTACAAGCCGTTGCCGATCCTCTGGTCGCGCGGGTTGGACTGGCCGCCCGACATCTGCGCGTGGCGCGTGACGAACAGATCGAGGAACCCGTCGCCGTTGAAATCCGCCAACACCGGCACCTGTCCGCGCCCGAAACTGTCCGGCGACACCTTCGAGTCGAGCAACTTGACCGAGTGCTCATGGAACTTGAAACCGCCGTCGTTGATGAACACGCGCAGTTTTTCGCCCGCGCCCCACCGTCCGCCCGTGCCGCGCACGGGGGAATACGTCGCCACGATGTCCAACAGGCCGTCTTTGTTCAGGTCCACGATGGCCAGGCCGTTCATGCCTTCTTGGATGCTGGTGAATCCCGGCACCACGATACTCTCAAAAAGTTGGCCGCGTCCCGCTGCGTCACGCGCCGGGTCGCCGTCGGGCATCTTCTTCAATGGCGGCTCGCCGGGCCGCTGCTCGGCGATTTCCTCCTGGTGCGGCTGCGGCTTGATGTCGCCGTATTGCTGTCGGATCCGTTCGAGGGGGCTTAGCCGTTGGGTTGAGCCCGTGGCGATTGTGGGCTTGCGTGACGCGGCTGCTTTGATCGCCTCCGGCGGCGCTTGCTCGATGTAAATGCGGTTACCATCGGGATCGGTCACCAGCAATCGTTTGTCGCCCTCGATTTTTGCGCCGCGTTTTTCCAGCCCGGCACGAACCGCCGCCAGATCCGCCACGCGCAACGTCACGCTCCGCAACCCCGGCGCATCCGGCCCGGCATCGGAGTCGCGCGCACGTTGTCCCGGCGGCGAGGAGAACTTGATTCGTCCCGCGCCGGTAGCGAACAGATACATCTTCATGCTGAACGGCGGCGGCAGATTCCACGGCTCGAACTCCTGCAAGCCGAGCACCTCACCGTAGAATTTCCGCGCGGCGGCCTCGTCGCTGACGGCCATGCCCCACGTGAACGTCTCGCCCGACGCGCTACGGGGCACGCCCATGATCTCGACGACATTGCCATCGGGATCGCGGGTCATGCTCACGTTGCCGCCTTTCATCGGAGCCGGATAGCCGGCCTTGACGAGCCGTTCGCTGACGGCAGCCGGATCGTTAAACCAGAGCGAGAACCACCGGAAACCGTTCGACGCGAGCATCTGTTTCATCGGATTGCCCGTGGCGGGCGCGGGTTTCTCGCCGGGAACCTTGCGCAGCCGCAGATAACAGCCAGCCCACTCCAACAACGCGCCGCTGTCAGTCGCCGGCTCGACTTCGCGCATCCCGATGCCGTCGCGATAAAACTTCGCGCATGCCGCGACATCGCGCACGCAAAGCTCGAACACTGCATCCACAGCGGTCAGTTTGCCGGTGCCCACCGGCGCGGCTGGCGGTTGTTCCGGTGCCGCAGGCCGGGTTGTCCGGCGCGTGGCGAAATACGACTGCACTTCCTCGATGGTCAGGAAGCCGTCTTGGTTTTTGTCAGCCGCGTCAAAGAACGGCAGCGAACCGCCCTCCTCGCGGCTGACCTTGCCGTCACCGTTGCGGTCCAGTTCCTTGAACCGCTCGGCGAGGCCGCCGCCGCGCGCGGGCTGCGTTTCCTGCGCGGCAAAAGACAGGCACGCGAGGATGGTTGTAAGGGTGATGGCCGTGATGGTTTTCATTGTCGGGTTCTCCACAGTGCTTTCATTTCGTCCTCGGTCACGAAACCGTCTTTGTTGGCGTCGAGCCGGTCAAAGAGCGCGCCGGGCAGTTCGGTGCGGTCGAGTTTGCCGTCGCCGTTCTTGTCGCGCTGCTTGAACGCGGTGCTCATGCTGCCACCACCGCCACCGCCCATGCCGCTCCCGGCGGCAACGCCGGCGGCTTCATTCACCAGTTGTTTGAAGGTGCTGTAGGTCGGGGCGCGGTAAAGCTGGGTTTGCACCATGAAGACGGCAAACAGTTTGTTTTTGCGGTCTATCCAGAACTGCGTGCCGTTCGCGCCGCCCCAGGAGTAGCCGCCTTCGCCGTCCACCGCGCCGCCGAGGCCGTATTTCATGCCGATGTCTTTGAGGTGGTTCTGAAACATGAGGTCCACCGTCTCGGGCTTGAGCACGCGCACGCCGTCGAGTTCGCCGCGATTGAGCATCATGCGGCAGAATCGCTCGTAGTCCTCCGTGCTGCTGCACAGACCCTGGCCGCCCAGAAACAATGTGGGTTTCTCGGTAAGTTTCGAGGCTTCGCGCCCGCGCTCCAGCACGCCGGGACGCGGCTGTTTGTAAATCTGGCAGATGCGCCCCGTGTTTTCAGGATGCACCCAGAAGTCGGTGCTTGTCATCTTGAGCGGGCCGAGGATGTGTTCTTTGAGCACTTCGTCGAGCGGCTTGCCGGCGACGGCCTCGATGTAGCGACCCAGCACGTCAATGCTGTGGCCGTATTGATAGCTGGTGCCGGGATGGAACTTCAGCGGCTGCTGCGCGAGTGCTTCGGAGAAGCTCTTGAGGTCGGTGGGTCTGCGGCGCGGTGTGGTGGCCTGCCGGGAGCCTTTTTCGATGTCGCCGTAGTAGAGGCCGCTCGAGTGGCTCATCAACATGCGCGGCGTGATGGCGAACTTTGCCGGGACGAGCTTGCCGTTTTCCAGCACCTTCGGTTCCTTCCATTCCGGCAGGTGTTTGGAAATCGGCTCGTCGAGCGTGAACTTGCCTTCGTCGTAGAGCGACAGGGCGCAGGCGGCGATGATCGGCTTGGTCATGCTTTGGAGGCGGAAGATGGCGTCCTTTTGGAGCGGCTTCTGCGCTTCGATGTCCTGCCAGCCGAAGGCCTCGAAGTAGCCGCGCACGCCGTTGCGATGAATCAGGCCGATGACGCCGGAGACTTCCTTGTTGGCGACCGCCTGTTGCAGGGCGATGTCGAGCTTGGCGAGCACGTCCGGTTTCAGACCGGCCTTCGCGGCTTCGTCGCCGTGCGGACGCGGCTTGAAGTTCTCCGCCGGCGGCAGCGGGGCGCCCTTCGAGACGCCTACGTCGCGCCATTGCTGGCGTTGCGCGTTGGCCGGGACCACGTGCAGGGCAATCAGACTAATGACGAGGATGATTGTTTTCATGGTGTCTTCGGGGGTTGTGTGTTCACGGTTTGTTCCTCGACGGTGATAAAGCCGGCGTTGTTCTTGTCGAGCAACGGGAACCAACGCAGCCAGTGCCCGACGCCGCGCGCGGGCTGCGTTTGCTGCGCCGAGAGAGTCTGGCAGGCGAGAAGGGCTGTCAGGCTGAGGATCGTAATGGTCGTTTTCATGGGGTCGCTTTGATTCCGGTTCGACAGCAGTGGAGTTGTGAGGGGCCGTCGCCGACAAGCGTGTAATAGACAAACAACTCGCGCTCGCCGATGTAACTTTCGGGGTCGAGACGACGGGCGGACTTGCCGGTTTGCGCGCCATCGTCGAGGCGGCGGATGAGATGATTGCCGTCGGGCGAGAAACCGAAGAGCCAGATGGAAGTGTCTTTGTCCTTGTCGTCACCGGCCTGGACGGTGAAATACGATTTCCCGAACGCACCGCGTCCGCCGTTGACCGGTTCGACGGATTTGAGCGTCTGGTGCGGCGCATCGGCAGGCAGGCGCAGTGTGGCGATGCGTTGCCACGGGCTGCGCCCGTCGCGTTTCACGTCGCGGTAGAGCGCGAGCGCACGACTGTCCACGTTGACGGCGAGCAACAGTTCACTGCCAAACTCCGGCGCGTTCCAGAGCCACGGGTCAATCTTGTTGCCGTCGTCGCCGGTGATGACGCGGGACTTGCCGGTGTCGGTGTCAACGAGCGTGACTTGCGATGGCTCGGTTTGTCCGGCGCGGGCGCGATAGGCGAAGGTGATGAGGTTGGTGTTGTAGCCCCAGCGCGCGACAATCATGCGGTCGGTGAACGGTTTGAGTTGGTCGGGTTTGTCCTCGTCCAGCCAAGCGTCCACGTTGCCCGCTGCGCGGGGTTTGCCGCGATAGACGATGACGCGCGTCGAGGCCAGTGCCGGGTTCACCGACGGTTCGCAAATCCAGTTGTGGATGTCGGTGTCGCGCGTGAGTTGCGTGAGACGCGGCTTGTCCCACGGCGGTTCGGCGCGCCAGAGCTGGCCGGCGCCTTGGGCGTTGTCTTTGACGTAAAACAGCGCCGGGCCTTTGGCGTCGAGACCCCACTCCGGGCCGTTGGAGTAACGCGACCATTGGGAGATGCCGGTGTCCACGCGCTGGTCGCGCCCGGTCGGGCTGCGGAACAAGCCGGTCGCCGGGTCAATCTCGCCGACCCACATGTCGAGCCGCGAATCGAGGAACACCACTTTGCCGGCGTCTTGCAAGCACTCCGGATCAATGTAGGCCGCCTGCGGGTCGCCCATGCGGACATCGTCAGGCGTGAAGTTGGTGGCTGATGGTTTCGTGATCGGCTGGGTGCGTTGGTAGTAGGCGCTGAGTTCTTCCGCCGACACAACGCCATCCTTGTTGGCGTCGAGCCGGTCGAACAGCGGGCGAAATTGTTCCGGCATCTCGTAGCGTTCGATCTTGCCGTCGCCGTTCTTGTCGAACTGCCGCATCAGGACGCGCGTGCGGTAGGCTTCCAACGTGCGCGCGGCCTCGGCGGCGGACCTGCCCTCGGCCTGCAACACACGTTCGCTGCCGAGGCCGGCAATCATTTTGCCGCTGCGAACGCTCTCGATGAACTCCAGCACCGCCTTGCTGACCGGATCATCCGCCGCGCCGAATTCCGTCATGAGCGACTGATGCTCGCGAAACGACGAGGCGTCCACGACCTCCGCACGCGCGCCGGCCTTTCGCAACGCCGCCGCGAAGTCGTCCACACCTTTCTTCTTGTTTGCGATGGCCGGGCCGTAGGCGACGACCATCTGAAACGGCGGCAGTCCTTTGCTGTTCGCGGCGTGGACAATCGGCGAGGCGTCAGCCCACGCAGACGGCTCGTTGCCAAACGCCGCGCGATAAGGACTGTCGGGGCGGCGGTCGTTCGCGGCGACGTCGCGGATGTCCATCGCCGCCGAGTCGAGCAAAATGACGCCGCGCAGGATGGAGAGCGGCTTGCCGGCTTCGCCGAGCCGTTTCGCATCCGTGCCGAGCAACGCCACCAGATGCGCGCCCGCCGAATGTCCCGTGAGAAAAATCTGCGCCGGATCGCCGCCGGGCCGCGCGATGTGGTTGTGAACCCACGCCACGGCGCGCGCCACGTCTTGAATTTGCGCCGGATGTTTCGCGGCGGGGGCGAGACGGTAGTTGATCGTCACGAAGACAAACCCGTGTCCGCAGAAAAACTGCGGCAGATGTCCTTTGTTTGCCTTGTCGCCGGCTTTCCAGTAACCACCGTGCACAAAGACGACCACGGGCGCGTTCTTCGCGCCTTTCGGCGCGTGAATGTCGAGGCTGAGGAACTTCGGGTCCACACCGGCGATGGTCGCGTAGGGCACATCGAGCGTCTGCACGATCTCAATCCCAGCCGCTTGCGACGACGTTTGCTGGGCCACAACGAGCAGGACGGCGAGAGCCGCTGACAAGCCGACAATGGCACTGGCTGTTTTTATGGTCTTCATTGGTCCTCTACTTGATCGTCAGGGTGGCGAGGAGTTTGTTGAGTTGGTAGTTGGCCATCGCTTCGGTGTAGGCGCCCCAATACGACAGGACAATGATCTGTGTGGTGCGGCCTCTCGTCCAACCGACTCCGACCGCCGAGATTGCCGGCTGACCGGGGCCGGGGACGTACTTGAAGGTGAATCGTTTGCCGGTGAGCACACGACCGCCGATGTTGCCGGCGACTCCTTGCCGGCCGGCGAAATACTCGTTGCGCTCCGTGTAGTGTTCGAGTTCCCGCGTGGCGAACGTTTTGCTGAAGGACTTCGTCACGGCTTCCTTGACGGAGCTTGCGGCGACCGCATCGGCGAGAACCGCCGGCGCTTCGCGGTTGGTTGCCTGCGCCAAGAACAGCGGCTTGGCATTCTCGACTCTCTCCAAGCTCTTCGGATAACTGAACGAGAAACCGTGCTCCGCGCTCTCGAACGCGACCACGGGGACTCGCGGCGGCAGGGGCGATGATTTCACCGTGCCGCGTTCTCGTCCGCCGACGACTCCCTTGTAAATCCACGCCAGGTTTGGCCGGGCGGGCTGCACGTCCGGGCCGGCAAAGAAGCCGCCGAAGTAATAGACGTTCGGCTCGTCGGGGAACGGTGACTTGGCGACCGTGCGTGTGCCGCGCAGGTTCTCGCCGACGGGCAGGCCGGAGGGAATCTCGCCCCAGTCATAAACGCCCGGCGCGCGACGGATGAGGAAGTAGGCGTTGTTGCAGCCTTCGGCGGGGTCGTCGGGATGGGCGATGATCAGCGTGACGAAATGATTCGTCTTGCCGGTTTCCGGCTCGATGAACGGTTCAAAGTAATTCAGCGCCGCAATGTAGGCTCCGGCCGCCGGGTATTGCGCGCTGCCGCCGATCTTCGGGAACTCGCGACCGAAAATCGCGTCGCGGCAGAAGTCGTGATAGTTCAGTTCGACCACCGCCTTGTGATGTTGTGCGGTTCGATGCGGACGATGACGGCTTCCGGCGGGTCTTCGATGCCGACAAGGATGACTTCCTTGCCGCTGCCGTCCTCGGCGGGCACGGCGGTGATGCCGCGGCCAGTTTGGTTCCATGTGGGGAACTTCGGATCGTAGTTGCGATAAACACGTTCCCACGTCGGCTTGGCGCCGTCAATCCGGCGAAACACGCCGCCGGTCTGGTTCTGCACCGTCAGGCCGCCGTAGTCGGCAGAGACGTAGAGCGAGCCGTTGCAAACGCACATGCTGTGAATCCGCCCGTAGGACCTGTCCAACTCATCCGATTCGACCCAGCGGACGCGCCCCGGCGCGGAGGGATCATAGACGACTTTGTAAAGCCCGCCGCACGCCGCGCCGACGAACAGGTATTCTCTGCCCGTGACCTGATCGCGGTGGAGTTTCATGGCGCGGACCGACGCGAAACCTCGTTCCGTTGCCGCAACGCTCGGTCCCCGGCTCAACGTCCATTCGCCGGTGGCGTCGTTGCGGGTCGCGATGGTGATAAACCGTTCCCGCCTGCCGTCGAGCGAGCCGTTGTCCCAGATGCCGGCCACGAGCATCTCGACCGGCTGCGGGAGCGGTCTGCCGTTGGCGTCCTGTGTGAAGCGAATCACTTCGAGGGCATCGGTGCGCAAGTAGCGTTTCCCGAACGAGGCGTCCACCTGCCACTCGGCTTGCGAACTCGACTTCCGCAACACCTGGCAGCCGGTGTAATCGGGATCGTCGGTGTAGAGGCGCGGATCGGTGAACGTGCTGGTGCTGGCAAAAAGCTGTCCGCGATACGGGGTGAGCCGCATCAACTCCTGCCCGGTGCGCATCTTGCCGTTGGCGTCTTTCGTGCCCGGCGTGTAGTCGCGCGTGAATGTGAACGAACGCTTCTGGGCTGACGACGTTGGCGCGGCGCTGGTTTTGCGCGGCGTGGCGGCCGGCTGGCCGAGTTCGTCCGGCGTGATTGCGCCGTCTTTGTTCCGGTCGAGACGCTCGAACCACGGCGCGTTGCCGGCTTCTTCCCGCGTGACTTTGCCGTCGCCGTTGCGGTCGAGTTGCTTGAAGTATTGCGCGGCTCCGCCAGCCGCCGCGCCGCCTTCGCCGGCGGTTGGCCAACGCTCGTTCCGATCCATTCGTCCCGGTTGGACGGCAGGCCGGGATGATTCCGTCTTTGTTCCGACTGTCGCAACGTCCTGCTCGTGGCGGCGTTTGAGTGCGTCGCGCAGTGGTGTCAGTTGCGCGTTGACTGCTTGTTGTGCCCGGACGAGAGCGTCGGTCGGCGACGCGAGCGCATCAGCCAACACAACGCCATCCATCTTCTCCGCTTTCAATCCCATCGCCGTCAAAACGGTCGGGGCAACATCCACGAGCCGCGCCGGCGCGTGTGTGGTCGTCCCCTTCTTCAAGCCGGGACCGGCGATGATAAGCGGGATGTGCTGATTCTCCCAAGTCACTGTTCCGTGGTCGCCTTTGAAATACTGCGTCGCTTCTTTGACGTTCCAGTTCTCGGCGGAGAAACAGACCAAATCCACGCTCTGCGCCGAAGCATACGTCGAAGTCAGGTAGCGGTAACAGGCATCCAGTGTGGCGTCCACCGCGCTTCCCGCAGCCGGCAGGTAGCGGTAGCCGCCTCTGCCGTCCTTCTCCTTGTAATAGACGGCGTGGATGCCGCCGAGTTTGAGGCGGGCGATCTTCTCGGCGGCTTCCTTGGCTTTTGCGGGATTGTTGACGTAAAACTCCAACCGCGCCGCCGACCGTTTTATCCCGTACTCGGAAACAATCGGCGCCATCGGCGTCTCGTCAATCGTGCGCAGGTTCGCCGACATCCCGTGATCGCTCGTGATGACGAAGATGGTGTTGTCGTAAACGCCGGCTTGTTTGTACGCCTCGATGATGCGACCAAGTTGACGATCAACGTTGTTGATGATCCCGGCCATTTGTTCCTTGCCGAGATTCGCGCCGTGGGTGTGACCGATGTCGTCGCAGAGCGCCAGATTGAGCAGCAGGATTTCCGGCTTCTCTTTCGCGAACAGTTGAAGCGCGAAGTCCACCGTCCACGAATCGCCGTCCCACGGATTGACCACCTTCTGTTTCAGCGCGGGGTCGTTCATGATCGCCGCCGGCGCTTGGCGTCCTGTGACGGTTTCCGGCGACAGCGTATGGCCGACCGACGTGCCGAACCCTTTTGGCGGCTCATACCGGCAATAGCCGATGAAATCCGCCGAGTCCGCCCCGAACGCCGCCGCCGCGTAAAACTTGTCGGAACTCAGCGCCGCGACCTTCGCTCCGGGGAACGCCTTTTTGAACACCGACCCGATGCTCGCGCAGCCGGACTTCGCGATGAAGTCGTTGAGCTGTCCCTTGGCCACGCCGAACCAAGTAGTCGGCTTGAACTGTTTGCCCGTCGCCGGGTCCTGCCAATGAAATCCGATGACGCCGTGTTTCGACGGAAACACGCCGGTCGCCAGCGTGGCGTGTCCCGGCGGCGTGTCGTTTCGCAAGTGGCCGACCCACGCCTGATCGTAAGTCACGCCATCGGCCATGAGTTTCTTGATATTGGGGATGTCCGAGAATGAAAAGTAATCAGGCCGGCAGGCATCAATGCAAATCAGCACCAGGTATTTCGCTGCAGCGTTGGGCTCCAGCTTCTTGGCGTCGGCAACCTTCAGACCGGTGGCGGCGCGGCGCAGGCCGTGCTTGCCGGTGCCGCGACCGAAGTAGTTGTAATAGACATAGACTTCGTTTTTGCCGACGAAAGGTTCCGGCTCCAGCAAGGAAGCTTGCTCGCCGGTGACAGCGCCATCGTCCACACGGCGGGCGAAACGGTTTTTCTCGTCTTTGCCGAGGCCGAGCACCCAAATGCTGCCGGGGGTGTTGCGATCCTTGCTCTCTCGCGCCAGCAACGCGAAGTAGGACACGCCGCCGATGCCCGTTGCGGGCGCGATGGTCTCCGGCGACGAAATGAACTTGTACGGCGCGTCCGCCGGCAACGTGAGCGTGGCGATGCGCGTCCACGGCGATTTGCCATCGCGTTTCTCGTCGCGATAGATGCCGAGCGCGCGGTTGTCCACGTTGCAGACCAACAGCATCTCGCCGCCGAACTCCGGCGCGAGAAACAGGCCGGGGTCGTCTTTCACGCCCGCGTCGCTGGTAAGCACTTGGATCGCGCCGGTATCGGCATTCGCGCGGGCAACCTGACCGGACGGTTGTTTGACAAAAAGAAAGTCCGGCGAAACGGCGCTCCACATGCTCATCTGTTTGTAGTCGAAGCCGTCGAGGTTGTGCGGTTCATCGGGTTTGTCGACGAAAATCCACGCGGCTTTCGCCTTCCAAATCGGCCAGTCGTAGGTGTAGGCGATGCGCGGCGGTTTGCCGTCCACGAACCGGCTGGGCATGTTGCCGTAGCAATCGTAGTTCTGATGCGTGAGCTGCGTGACGACCGCTTTGCCGTTCACCAACCGCGCCATCCACTGCTGCATCATGCCATTCGTGTCCGTCTTGGTATAAACGACGCAATGCTGACCATTAGCGTCCCGCGTCCATTCCGGGCCGTTGGTCGAGAACTTCCGTCCCTGAGGTGGCCGGTCAAAAATCAAGGTGATGTTCTCGTCCATCAGGTAATCGCGGCCGCTGGCGGTCTTGAAGAGGCCGGTCGCCGGGTCAACGTCGCCAATCCAGACGCGGTTCTCGATGTCCTGAAAAACGACCTGACTGGTTGTCTCGTTGAACTCCGGGTCAATGTAGGAACCGTTGACCTCGCCGACAAACGGCGCATCCGGCACGAAACCGTCTTGCGTCGTGGTCTTTGGCGCGGCGCGCGGGGTTCTGTTGGGCGCACCGCTGGGGCGACGCTTCGCGTAGAACGCCGTGACTTCCTCCAACGTCACCGCGCCGTCTTTGTTCGCGTCCCACTGGTCGAACATCGGCAACTGCGCCGCTTCCTCGCGCGTGACCTTCCCATCGCCATTGCGGTCGAGTTGCTTGAAGCGGTCAGCGAGGCCACCACCGTCGGGACGGGATGGTTGTTGGGCTGTGATCGAGGCGGCCCCGCCGACCATGGCCGCCAACAGAATTTGGTGCAGACGAAGACTGTAGTGGTGCATACCGTCTCATACGACGGCGCATGGCGTTTTGTTACACAAAATCGTCAACGTTTTTTCGCGGCGATGCAGTAGAGGCGGGCGGAGGTGCGAAGCAGAAGTTTGTCGCCGACAACAGCGGGAGTGGCCATGCCCATATCGTCGTCGGCCAGAGGATTGGTGTGGAGCAGCTCATACCTGTCAGCCGCACGGAAAACGAAGGTGACGCCGTCCTCGTTGAGGCAGTAGATTTTTCCGTTGGCAGCCCACGGCGACGCGGTGAAGGCGCGGCCTTGCGGGATCGGTTCGCGCTCGAAGAACGGTTGGCCGGTCTTGGCGTCGTAGGCGGAGAGCATCCCGCGGTCGAGCAGCACGTAAAGCCGGTCGCGGTAAAGCAGCGTGCTCGGATTATACGGCGCGGCGAGCCATTGGCACCACGCGATGAATTGGTTCGAGGTCTCCGTTCGCGCCAGCGAGATGTCGCCGCGCGCGCCGGGCCGAATCGCATAAATCGGACGCAACCGGCTCCCCACAAACCCGGAGCTGATGTAGAGCAGACCGTCACCGGCAAACGGCGTGGCAATGGTGATGCCGGACATGCCCTGAAGCGACCAGAGTTCTTTGCCGTCGAGATCATAGGCGCGGACTTTGCCGCTGCCGGCGGTGACAATCTCAGTGCGGAGGTTGTTCTGCCAGATGAACGGCGTGGACCAGTTGCTTTTCTCATCGCGCAGAACACGCCTAAGCTCTCTGCCATTGCGTTTGTCGAGCGCAAGAAGGTAGGATTGTTCCTCGTTGTCGTTGACGATGTAGAGCCGATCGCCGTGCAACGCGGGCGATGAGGCGGTGCCCCAGCCGTAACGGGTCGGGCGCGGCTCCATCGCTTTCGACCAGACCTGTTTGCCATCGAGGTTGTAGGCGAATACGCCGACGTTCCCAAAGTAGAAATAGACCCGCTCGCCATCGGTTACCGGCGTCTCGGAGGCGTAACTGTTCTTGATGTGGATCGGCGACGGCGGCAGCCCTTCGCGCACCTTCTCTTTCCAACGAACCTTGCCCGAATCCAGGTCGAGGCAATAGACCCACCACTCGTGAACGCTGGCCGGCGGTTGCGGACGGTTGCCGCCGAGATAGAGACCCTTTTTCGGCGGCTCCGACACGCCGCGATTGACGACCGTGGTGAGAAAGACGCATTGGCCCCAGATGACCGGCGATGACCAACCGCGACCCGGTAGAGCGGTTTTCCACGCGACGTTCTCGGTGGCAGACCAACGCTCTGGAAACGTCGCGCCATCGGCCACGCCGCGCGCTCCGTGACCGCGGAACTGCGGCCAGTTTTCGTGGTTCATTGCGACCGCGGCCATCAGGACCGCCAAACAGGTGAGGTTCATGCCTTCTTTGACGGTATTGCAGCGTTGTTGTTACATGCTGAAAAAAGATTGTAACAAAATCCGGAATCAGGCGTAGTAGCCTTATGAACGACGATGATCGCGGAACAGTTGACGCGACAGCCGCTCTGGCGGACGACATCGCCGCGTGGAAACGCGCGCGCGACCAGGCCGCCGCCCGGCGCTTGATCGCGGCGTTGTATCCGCAGGTCATCGCCATCATCCGGCGGCGACTGCCGCAGCGCGTGGCCGAGGAAGACCTCGCGCAGGAAGTGTTCGCACGGTTCTTTGAACGGCTCGGCGAGTATGACGGGCGAGCGCCAGTAACGCACTGGATCGCGCGAATCGCAGTGAACTGTTGCATTGATCAGTTGCGCGCCGAGAAACGCCGGCCCGAATTGCGGTGGGCGGACTTATCGGAGACGGAAGCGGAAGCGTTGACCGCCACGCTGGCGGGCAGCGAGAAGACCGCCCCGGAAGCTTCCAGCGCGCATGAGCTTGCCGTGAAGTTGTTGGAGATTTTGGACCCGAAAGACCGGCTGGTGGTGACGATGCTCGACCTAGAAGGCCGGTCGGTCGCGGAGGTGCAAGAAATGACCGGCTGGAGCGCTGGCGCGATCCGCGTGCGGGCGTTCCGCGCCCGTCGCCGATTGCGAAAGGAACTTTTGAAGTTGGAGAAACGACGATGAATACAAACAATCCGTGGAAACGATTGGCCGATGCGGCCCGCCGACACCAGCCCGATACGGGCGCGCCGGCGGAAATGCCGCTGGGCTTCGACACGCGCGTGCTGGCGCGACTGCGCCCGCCGCGTCGCGTGGCGGCCGAATTGCTGGGACGATTGGCGCTGGACGCCGTGCCGGTAGCCGCAGCGGTGCTGGTGGCGTGCTGGTTTACAGTCCGTCCCGACTCGCTCGGCACGCCGGCGATTGCCGATCCGGTGGCGCTGGCCGATGCGGTGTTCGCCGAGGAAACGGAGGAACCATGAGCAAGCTGGCCCTGAAAATTGGAATCGGTTTGGTGCTGCTCTTCGCGTTTGGCGTGTTCACCGGCGTGGTGCTGGCGCGGCAAATCCACTGGAAACGCTGGATTGCCGACTCCAAGACCGCCGAGGAACGTTGGATCGAGGCGCGCATCGCGGAATACACGCCGCTGCTGGAACTGACGCCGGAACAGATCGCCGCTGTGCGGGCGCATTTCGACAAGCTGGCCGTTGAGCTGCGCGGGTTACGCGCCGAACTGCGCGCCAAGGTATGCGAAGCGTTCAAGGAGACGAACGCCAACATCGCCCGCGAACTGACGCCGGAACAACGCGAGAAGTTCTGGCAAATACTCAAAGAGAAGTCCGAGAAACGCCAACGCAATCGCCCCTCAGAAAAGTGAACCGAATGCTTGTCCCTTTGAATCCCGCTTCCCTCGCAGCAGACGATCCAAAAACTCCGCGTCGCTGAAACTGCGGCTCTTCAGCAAATCACCTTGCCGGACAATCACCACTTTCAGAGACGGAATGACGTAGAGCCGTTGTTTGCCCGCGCCGGCGGCCAGGAACAAATCCTCCGGCAGCCAGTCTGATTTTACAATACCACCCATCTCATACTGGAGGATGGGCACTTGACGCAGGATGGAATCCGGCACGGGTTTCCTTAGCCACCACGTCAGGCCGTAGGCCGGGTTCTGTTTCGTTCCTTGCAAACACTCGGCGAGAAGCTCTTTGCGGATGATTTGTTTGCTGTTCCACTGGCCGCCCAACCGCATGAACTCGCCGAACACGGCCCAGTCGCGCACTGTCATCGCGCCGCCGCCGCCGACCTGCGGGTTGCCGTCAGCGCAACGCCAGCGCCACTCCAGCTTGATGCCAAGCGGCTGGAGAATGCGCCGCGCCAGATACTTCTCAAAGGTCTCGTTCTTGAGCCGGCGTTGGAGCGCCTCGGCAAACGCGCAGAGATGATACGCGCCATACACAAACTGTGCTCCCGGTTTGCCCGTCATCGGTTTTGCGACGATCTCTTTCCAGCCGGGCGAACGCACTGCGCTGCCGCGCTCGCCGGGCGTCAGACCGCTGGTCAGCGTGAGCAATTGCCGGTAGGTGATCTGAGATTTGAGCGGATCGGTCTTCCATTCCGTCAACGACTCGCACGCCTTGTCGTCGAGCCGGATCAAACCGTCCTCGACCGCTGCCACGGCGACCACTCCGACAAAACTTTTCGTGCCGCTGGCCAGCGTCTGGGCGCGGTCTCTGCCGCCGCCGTTGCCATAAGCCTCGAAGACAATCTTGCCATCGAGCATCACCACCATCGCCTGTCCTCCGGCAGCCTCGCTGTAACGGCGGGCCGCCTCCATCGGCGACGTGTCGAGCGCAGCGGCCAGCAACAACGGGATGACGCCTATCATGGCGACGTGGCAGGGGCGAGGCGCGGAAAATACTTTTTCAGCCATTCCCGACGCTCGGCGGTCAAGCGGTCGAACTGTTTCTTTTGTTCCGGAGTGAGTGTCTCGCGAATGCGGCGGGTCATGTCCTGGAGCGCTTCGCGGACTTGCGGTTCGGACTGGGCGCGCACCTGCTGAAGACGCTGGCGTGTGTCGGCGATGATGGTGGCGATTTGGTCGCGCTGTTCGGGCGTAAGTCTCAACTGCCCGCTCATCTGGCGGGCGATAACTTCGGCGGGCAGAATCGGTTGGCCACGGAGGTGAACACGGATTCGTTTCTGATAGTAACCGTGCATGGCCAGTCCTCCGGCAATACAGCCCAACAGGAACACGGCCAGCACGCCAAGAATCGCTTTCCAGTTCCTCATGTCATTCTCCCGTCAACATGGCAACGAGCGCCGCTTCATCGCTGGTATCGCTGATGATCTCCGCAAGCGGGTCGGTCGGCGCGGTGAAGTTCCAGACGCCAAGCGCAATGACGACGGCAGCGAACACCGGCGCGAGTCGCCAGGTCCACACAAACCACGGCAACTCACCCTGCCGCACGGCGCGCAGACGGGCCAGCAACCGCGTTTCAAAACCGAATTCGGCGCGACCAGTGTCGGGCGGCGCTTGTCGCGCGGCGGCAAACAGTTTGTTGAGTTGATCATCGTTCATGGTGCGTCTCCAAAATCTTTTTCAGCGATTGACGGGCGCGGAAGGCGCGGACTTTGACGTTGGCCTCGCTCCAGCCGGTCAGCGCGGCGATTTCGCGCACCGTGCGTTCCTGCAGTTCCAACAACGTGATCACGAGTCGTTCCTCCGGGCTGAGTTTCGCCAACGCGAAGTCGAGCACCTCGCGGGCGCGACGCGGCTCGATGTTGTCGGTGCTGGGCAACTCGACATCGTCGAGCGCCACGGCGTCGCGGTCGTGGCGGCTTTTGCGCAGGTGATCGTAGCAGGTCCGCACCGCCACGCGCGCGAGCCAGTGCTCAAACGGCGCTTCGCCGCGAAATTTGGCGAGCTGCCGATACGCCTTGATGAAAATTTCCTGGGACAGGTCGTCGAGTTCGGCGTCGGAGCGTGTGAATCGGGCGGCGATGGAGAAGACGCGGTGTTTGTGGCGTCGCACCAATTCAGCAAACGCCTCGTCGTCGCCTGCCAGCGTGGACTGAATAAGGCGTTCATCGGTCAGTTCTCCGTCGGGCGCGCCCATCGCGCACCGCTTCTACTCCTTTGACAGCGCTTTGGCAATGTCGTCCACGAACTTGCCGAGATGTTTGGCGCCCTCGACTTGATCGGGCGTCAATACGCTCTTGAGATTCTGCACCATCTTGGCGCGTTGCTTGGCGAGGTCCACCAACACGTCGGTCAGTTTCGCGCACTCCGAGCGAATCGCCTGTTCGGTCACATCCTCGTCGGCCATCAGTTCCTTCACGGCGGCCTGCGCCTCCGCAAACCGCGTCAACACCTTCTTCAACGCCGGCAACTGCTCCCGAATCAACGCGATCGCCTTTTCCCGTTGCGCCTCCGTAAGCTGGGAGGCTGCGCCGAGTTTTCCCGCGACGAATTGCTCCGTGGCCGGAAACTTCGGCGTATCCGCGGCCATCGCCTGCGCCGCAATCAATCCTGCTGCAATCAGAACTCTCATCGTACGGTTCTCCTTTTACCTCCACAGACGCACGCTGCTGACAGAAGGTTACGGGAAACTAACCGGCGGCTACGGTGTTGTAACCTTTGAACAGTCAGGTTCGTCTATTAGACCAGAAAGGAAACAACAACATGAACCACCTACACATCACTGCCATTGCGTTAACCTTGAGCCTTGTGGCCATTGCCGAAGCTCGTCCTCGTGACCCCGTCATCAACCGCCGCCAAGCCAACCAGCAGGAACGCATCCGCGAGGGCATCCGCTCCGGCGAATTGACCGGCAGCGAAGTTCGTACCCTCGAGTGGAAGGAAGCTCGCGTCGCTGAACTGGAACGTCGGCTCAAATCCGACGGCACGCTTTCCCCGTCGGAACGCGCCCGTCTCCAACGCGAGCTTGATCAGCTCAGCAAAGAAATTTACCAGCAGAAACACGACGCGCAGAAGCGTCCGACCGGCACGCCCGGCACCGCTGACCCCGGTATCAACGCCCGCCAAGCTGTCCAGCAGCGACGCATCAACCAGGGCATCCAGTCCGGGGCATTGACCCCGCGCGAGGCGAGGATTCTCGAATGGAAGGAAGCCCGCGTCGCCCACTTGGAAAAGCGTCTGAAATCCGACGGCAGCCTGACCGCCGAAGAACGCGCCCGACTCCAACGCGAGCTTGACCAGCTCAGCAGAGAAATTTACCAGCAAAAACACGACGCGCAGACCCGGTAAGCCGTTTCACAACACCCACCCAGGGAAGACGCTTCTTACGCGTCGCCCCTGCTTTTTTATGTTGCTGGTTCGTGTTGCAGTCGCAACTGGCCGCAGGCGGCGGCGATGTCCGTGCCCTTCTCGTTGCGCAAGGTCGCCGAAATGCCGGCTTGTCGGAGGACGTGCTGGAAGACCTTGCAGCGGTCGCGATCCGGCCGCCGCCACGACAAACCCTCGACAGGGTTGTACGGAATCAAATTCACCTTCGCATGAGCGCGACGGGCCAGCGCGGCCAGCTTGTGCGCCTGTTCGATGGAATCGTTCACGCCTTCGATCAAAATAAACTCGAACGTCAGCATTTTCCCTTTGGTCTTCGCATAATACTCACACGCCGCCATTAGTTCGCTCAACGGAAACTTCCGGTTGATCGGCATGAGCTTGCCGCGCACCTCGTCGGTGGCGCCGTGCAACGACACTGCCAGCCGTATCTGCATCGGTTCTTCCGCCAACCGGCGGATACCCGGCACGACGCCCGCCGTCGAGACCGTCATTTTGCGGGCACCGATGCCGAGCGACCACGGCGCGTTCAGAATCCGTAGCGCCCGCAGTACGTTGTCGTAGTTGGCAAACGGTTCACCCATTCCCATCACGACGATGTTGTTCACTTTCTGTTTCGTCAATTTCTGGACGTGACAGACTTGGTCCACGATCTCGGCCGCGGTGAGGTTGCGTTTGAATCCGTTCAGACCGCTCGCGCAGAATTTGCAACCGAACGCGCAGCCGACCTGAGTCGAGACGCACACGGTTTGACGGTCGTCGGTGCTCGTCAACCCCGGCGTGGCGGGAATCAGCACCGTCTCGATCAATGCCCCATCGTGAAGCTGAAACAGGAATTTCTCCGTCGTGTCCGTGGCGCGGCGCGTGCGAAGTTCGCGCACGGCATTCAACTGGAATTGCTCCGCCAGTTTCGCACGCAACGTCACCGGCAGATTCGTCATCGCGTCGAAGGATTCGGCCTGTTTCTCATAGACCCACTGGAGAATCTGGTCGGCGCGGTAGGCCGGTTCGACCCGTTTGACCAACTCGTCGCGGTACATTCCCTTGATGTTCACCGCGCCCCCCATGCGGCAACGACGGCGTCATAGAGAGCGTCGTATTCCGCGTTGACAGTGCCGGTGTGCGCGGCCGACTCGCGGATACCGACGCGAAACGGTTTGCGGCACACAAACTCCGGCACGAATCGCTTGATCTTGGAGTTGTCGAACACGGCGGGGTTGGCTTTGTCGCCCTTGAGCGGCCCGATGAGTTGCGGAAACTTTTCGCACAGCCAGTCCAGCGGCACCCGCACAATGTTCGGCGCAGGCGCGCCGAGCGCGGCGGCAGTGGCCTCGTAAACCTGCGGCCAGGTCAATATCTCGTCGCTGGTAATGTGAAACGCCTCGCCGATGGCGCGTTCGTTGCCGACAAGGCCCGCGAGGCCGACGGCGAAATCGCTCGTCGCCGTGAGCGTCCACGGATTATCGTCTTCCCAGAGAAACAACGGTTTGCCCGCGAGCAGCCGGGCGGCGAGCGTGTAACTGGCGCTGGCCACGATATTGGGGAACCAGCGCGGCCCGTAGGTGTGCGAGGGGCGGACGATGGTGGTCGGGAAATCCGGGCGCGCGCGCAACCATTCTTCGCAGGCTTGTTTTTTCTGGGCGTAATCCCAGTAGGCGTTGCCGAGCGGTTCGCTTTCCGTAATCGGCAATCGCGTGGGCGGTTTCACGTAAGCTGCCGTGGTGCTGATGAAGATGTACTGGCGGATTCTGCCGGCGAAAACCTCATAATCCACAGCAAGGTCAGAGGGTTCGTAGCCGAGAAAGTTGATCACAACCTCCGGTGATTCTCCCGCACAGACGGCCTGCATCGCCGCAACGTCTTTGCGGTCGGCACGGACGGAACGGTAGCCCGGCGGAACCGGAGATTGACCACGCGTAAGCAACGTGACTTCGTGACCGCGCTGCTGCAAAAGCGCGGCGCAATCGCTCGAAATGTTTCCCGTGCCGCCGATCAAAAGTATTCTCATGGCCGCAGTGTAGCGCGACGCGGAAACGGTCGCAATGTCTGTTCTTGCCACAAGCCAGGCGAAAGAGTAGGAATAGCACCATGAAAGCTCAACTCCTTTTCGCCTCGTTGTTGGTTGCCGCAAGCAGTTTTGCCGCTTCCACGGGTCAACCGTTCTACGGTGACCCGCCCGACGACCATCATCCGTGGTGCGTTCACGACAGGAATCGCCCGCAGCCGCCGCGCGTGGAGCCGAAACCGTTCAAACCGGCCCCGCCGCCGAAGGGCGCAGTGGTTCTTTTCGACGGTACGGAAGCGAGTTTGCACGCTCACTGGGTCTCCGACAAGGACGGCGGCCCCACCCAATGGATCGTGCGCGACGGCGCCATGGAATGCGTGCCGAAGTCCGGCTACATCCGCACGAAGGAAAAACTCGGCGATTGCCGACTCCATATCGAATGGGCCGCGCCGAAAGAGATTGTGGGCGAAGGCCAGGGACGCGGCAACAGCGGTATCTTCCTGTGCGGCGTCGAAATTCAGGTGCTCGACAGCTACAACAATCCGACCTACGCCGACGGAGGAGCCTGCGCCATCTACGGCGTGGCGCCGCCACTGGCCAATGCGTTGCGGCCACCGGGCGAGTTTCAACAAATTGACATCACGTTCCGCCGACCGATCTACGAAGGCGACACGTGTCTGGATCCCGGCTACGTGACCGTGTATTGCAATGGTGTGTTGGTGCAGGACAAAACGCCCCTGGAAGGCCCCACCGGGCACCGCGCTCGCAGCAAACCCGCGCCGTTGCCCGAAAGTCCGCTTCGATTGCAAGACCACGGCAATCCCGTCCGGTTCCGCAACATCTGGTATCAACCGTTGCCCCCGCGCAAACCGGAAAAAGGCCGCGGCCTGCTCAGCGTGGACGAGACAATGGCCATGCGCAAAAAAATCGCCGCCCAACTGCGCGAGGACGCTGCGAAAATACCTGCCGGCTCGGTCGAGCAGGCCTGGCGACTCGCCGAATCGCTCGTGTACGAAAAGGACGACTCGACCTATCGGAAAGTCGAGCAACTGCTCGCTCAATACACGGCGGGCCTGAAAAAACTTCCCGATGATCAAATCGTTGCTAGGAAAGACGAGTTGGTGACGGCGTTCCGCAACTTCCAGTACCTCGCCAAGTTCGGTTTCATTCCTGCCGACTTCGCCCCAAAGGCCGATGTGGACCGCATTGTCAAGGCCCACGGCTGGGATAAACCCCCGAAAAAGAAGTAAGCGCAGCTTCCCATTGGTGCATCAGACCAGCATTCTCGCTCTTATCCTCGTGTCAGCAATTTTGAGACGATCGTCTCAAAATTGTTGACGTTTCCTCCTTGCGGGGAAGCTAGGGTTGCGATACAAAAGGCCTATGAAACACCGCTTGGATTACGCCGAGGTCCTGGATCTGTTCCTCTGGGCGATGGACAAGCTCTCGCGACCCACGCTCCATAACCTGCTGGCAGGATATGAAGAGTACGAGCATCGCGGAGAGAACCGCGCCTTGTTCCATGAATTGAAGCGGCGCCAACTGTTGCGGCAAACAGGCACTGGCCCGCGTGCAACCTACCGAATCACTGCCGAAGGTGTTCGTCGAGCGCAAGTGGATGACCCGTCAACAGGGTGGGACACTCCGTGGGATGGCGCGTGGCGCGTGGTAACGTTCGATCTGCCTGAGGTGCGACGCAAGGATCGTCAACTTCTCTGGCGTGCGTTACGCGCTAGAAAATTGGGGCTTTTGCAGCGCAGTGTATGGATTTGGCCCCACTCGCTGGAAGCCATTTTGAAGGAAATCGTTGACGCGGAAGGTGTGCCGGAGTGCTTCTGCGGATTTACCGCGAGGGAGCTGTTCCTCTGCACCACGGAAGAAGTGGTGGCCAGCGCGTGGGATTGGAAACGGATCGGTCATCGGCAGGAAGAATATCTTCACCATCCTTCCTTGAGCGGCGATCCGACGGCTGCCATTCGTGATCTGGGACGTCTGGCTGCGTTGGCCCGATGTGAACGCTGGTTGTATCAATCGGCGTTTTCCCTCGATCCGTTGTTACCTCGTTCGTTGTGGCCGAAGGGCTATCGGGGCGCGGAGGTGCAGCAAAGGCATCTGCGGTTGCGTCGCTTGTTTGGGCTGCGGTTCGTCGAACTGGCAAGACCGTGAACGTTGTAGAATTTTGAGACGATCGTCTCAAAATTGTACAATGAGCGCAGCAGCCGGGAGGGGTGGATATCGGGATACGGATGGGGGAGGGCGATTGGATATGAAGGTGCGGAGGATCATTCAGGGTGCGGGGGATCATTCGAGGGCGGCGCGGCGATAAAGGGTGCGGGTGGAAATGCCCAACAGCCGGGCGGCTTTTTGTTTGTCTCCGCCACTGTGAGCCAGGGTCTCGGCTATCAGTCGTTTCTCAACCTCGTGCAGGGGCATGCCGATGGGTATGGTCACATGGCGACCATGAGTCTGGAAGCCTGGCAAGGGGGCGCAGAGGATGAAGTTGGTGATGGTCGAATCGGTGGCGACAGCGATGGCGCGTTGGATGGCGTTTTCCAGTTCGCGGACGTTGCCGGGCCAGGGATGGGCGAGGAGTTGATCCAGCGCGGCGGGCGCGATGGCCTGAACATTTTTTTGCATCCGTCTGGCGTGTTTTTTGAGAAAGTAATCGGCCAGTAGCGGGATGTCGTCGGGCCGATCGCGCAACGGAGGGAGGTGGATGTGGACGACGTTGAGCCGGTAGTAGAGGTCTTCGCGGAATTTTTTTTCGGCCACGGCCCTCGGGATGTCCATGTGGGAGGCGCTGAGGATGCGGAGATCGATTTGGATGTCGCGGGTGCTGCCGAGCCGTTGGAATCGTCCGTCCTGAAGCACGCGGAGTAATTTGGCCTGGAGCGGTGCGCTCATCTCGGCGATTTCGTCGAGGAAAAGGGTGCCGCCGTCGGCGAGTTCGAGTTTGCCGGGTTTGGTGTTGGCGGCACCGGTGAAGGCGCCGCGTTCGTAGCCGAACAGTTCGCTTTCCAGCAGGGTATCGGGGATGGCGGCGCAACTGATTTTCACGATGGGTTTGTCGCGTCGTGAGCTGAGCGCATGGATGACATCGGCGACGACTTCTTTGCCGGTGCCGCTTTCGCCCTGGATGAGGACGCTGACATCGGTGGGGGCGATCTGGCGGATGAGTTTCTTGACGGCGATCATGGGGTCGCTGTTGCCGATGAGGGCTTCTTCGCCGCGAACCTGCTGGAGGGCGTCGCGCAAGCGGATGTTTTCGGTGGTGAGTCGTTGTTTTTCGAGGGCTTTGGCAACGGCTCGCAGCAGGGCGTTGCGGTCGAGGGGTTTTTCGATGAAGTCGTAGGCGCCGAGCCGCATGGCTTCGACGGCTTTCTCGACGGTGCCGTGGCCGGTGATGACGATGACTTCGATGGTGGGGCGCAGTTGTTTGGCTTGGCGCAGGAGGTTGAGGCCGTCTTGGTCGGGGAGGGCGAGGTCGGTGATGATGAGGTCGGCGCCCTCGTGTTGGAAGCGGTTCAGCCCGTCGGTGGCGGTGTGAACGCTGGTGACGCGGTAACCTTCTTTGAGGAGGATTTTTTCGGCGGCGACGCACAGGGCTTCTTCGTCGTCCACCAACAGGATGTCAGCTTTCTGGGGCATGGGAATCGGCAACGGGCAGTTCGATGAGGAAGGTGGTGCCACGGTTCGGTGCGCTCTGGCAATGGATGCGTCCGCCGTGCTCGGTGATGATCTGCTGGGTGAGCGGCAGGCCGAGGCCGGTGCCGCTGGGTTTGGTGCTGTAGAAGGGTTTGTAGAGTTGTTGTTGTTCTTCGGCGCTCATGCCTTTGCCGGTGTCGGCGACGGCCAGGAAGACGCGGGTATCTTTGCGGGCGGTGGTCAAGGTGAGGGTGCCGCCGTGGGGCATGGCTTCGATGGCGTTGCGGATGAGGTTGAGGATAGCCTGCCAGAGTTGGGCTTCGTCGCCGTGAACGGGCGGCAAGAGCGGGTCGAGACGGCGTTGGACGGTGATGCGGGCGTTGTCGAAGGAGCTTTGCAGGAAGGACAGTCCCTGAGTGAGCAGCTCGTTGAGGGCGACGTGGTCGCGGCGCGGCTTGGGCATTTTGGCGAATTGAAGGTAGTCCTCCGTCACTCGCTGGATACGACGGACTTCGGCTTCGATGGCGCTGATCAGGGAGCGCATTTCGGCGGTGGCGGCCGGCTCGGCCTCGGCGAGGGCGGCGGCTTCATCGCCGACGAGGGCGAGATTGAGGGTGATGGAGCTGAGCGGATTGCGGATTTCGTGGGCGAGTTTGGCGGACATGGCACCGACGACGGCGAGTCGTTCGGCCTGAAGCTTGGCTTCTTCGAGGCGTTTGCGTTCGGTGATGTCATGGAGGATGACGCAACGCCCGATGGGCTGGCCTTGTGGATCGCGCAAAACGGACACGCTGAGTTCGACGGGCACGCGGCGTCCGTCTCGGGCGAGGCGGGTGGTTTCCATGTGCAGGCGGCCATGGGAGGCGAGGCGCTGGTCAATTTGCGCGAGTTCGCCGGCGGCGAGCAGCTCCTCCGGAATGAGCCGTTCAATGGGTTGGCCGATGATCTCGGCGGCTGTCCAGCCAAAGACCTGTTCGGCGGCGCGATTCCAGGACCGGATGCGTTTTTCGGCATCCACCGTGATGATGGCGTCGGCGGAGTCGTTGATGATGCTTTCCAGTTCTTGCATGCGGCGATAGCGGTCGCTGGCGATGTACGCGTCCACGGCCAGCGAGGCGTCGAGCATGAAGGCTTTTTGGAGGGCAAAAAAAGTGTCGTCCGCCGCGCAGGGTTTTTCTTTTCGGACCAACTCCGCAATGTTTTGGAACAGCAGCGGACAAGCCAGAAGCAGCCAGCGGGGCAACACGCCGATGCGCTCAAGGAGATGACCGATTCGTTGTCGGCGTGCGAAGTATTCGTCGTCAAACCGCGCCTCAGTCAACTCGACCAGATACTGACGCAACCACTCGGTGAACTGCTCCCGATGGCTCCGCGTATGGAGGATTTCGGCGGTTTCGGGCAGTGACTCGAAGTGTTCCCAACAGATTCGGGCCAGCGCGGGGGCGTGCTGTTGGACGAGCGGTTGCAGCGCCTGCAGCAGGGCCGCGTCCCGCTCGGTGAATCCGAGAAATCTCAGCCGTTGTTCGCGCTTGGAGAGTGCCATGGCCGCCGTCAGACTACGAGCAGCCGGGGCGATTGTCAACGCGACGCCCCGGTCTCGCTTGCGCCGACAAGCGCCTTGCGCTATAGGTGGTTTCTCGAAAGGCACAAAGCATGAATGTTGAACTTTTGGCGCGCGCTCAATTTGCGCTGACGGTGATGTTTCACTATCTGTTTCCGCCGTTGACGATTGGTTTGGGTGGATTGCTGGTGCTGATGGAGTGGCGGTGCCTGCGGACCGGCGATCCGACCTACAAGTCGCTCGCAAAATTCTGGACGGAGATTTTCGCGTTGTGTTTTGCGCTCGGTGTCGCCTCGGGCGTGGTGATGGAGTTTCAATTCGGGACCAACTGGGGCGCCTACTCGCGTTTTGTGGGTGACATTTTTGGTTCGGCGCTGGCCGTGGAAGCCATCGTGGCTTTTTTTCTGGAGTCCACGTTTCTGGCAGTGCTCGTGTTCGGCTGGGACAGGGTCCCGCCGAAGATGCATTTTTTTTCGACCGTCATGGTTGCGCTGGGCGCCACGTTGTCGTCGGTTTGGATTGTTGTCGCCAATTCCTGGCAACAAACGCCCGCAGGCTACGTGCTCCGCAACGGACGGGCGGAACTGGCGGATTTTACAGCAGCGGTGTTGAACCCCTCGACGGTTCACCGGCTGGTCCATGTCTGGCTCGGCGCCTACATCGTCGCGGCTTTCTTTGTGATGGCAGTGGCGTCCTATTACCTTCGGAAGAACCGACACTTGGAGACGGCAAAGAAAAGCTTTCGGATCGCGCTCTGGACCGGTCTGGTCGCGTCGTTGCTGGCGCCGCTGAGCGGCGACGGACATGGCCGCAACGTGGCCCGGTATCAACCGGCGAAGATGGCAGCGATGGAAGGCAATTTCGTGACGGGCAGCCGGGCGACGCCCATTTACCTTTTCGGTTTCCCCGACGTGGAATCGCAAACGGTCAGGGCCGGCGTCGCCATTCCCGGTCTGCTGAGTTTTCTGGTACACCGCGATTTCAAGACGCCGGTGACGGGGCTGGACAAGTTCCCGCGCGCAGACTGGCCACCGGTGGCGGCGACGTTTCTGACGTTTCATGCAATGGTCGGGTTGGGGTTGGTGTTCATCGGATTGACCGTGCTGGCGGCAGTGCAGTTGTGGCGCGGGAAGCTGTTTGAGAGCCGGTGGTTGCTGGGGTGTTTTGTGCTGGCCGTGCCGCTGCCGTTTCTGGCCAATCAGCTCGGCTGGTGCGCAGCGGAAATCGGGCGTCAACCGTGGGTGGTGTATGGTTTGTTGCGGACCAGCGATGCGTTGTCGGAATCGGTTGCGGCGAGCCAGGTGCTTCACTCGCTGGTGATGTTTTCGCTGATCTACGCGCTGTTGTTTGCGCTGTGGGTGTTCATGCTGGTGCGGAAAATCAAGGCCGGCCCGGAATCGGCGACGGCAGGAAAGGAATAGCGCGATGGACCTGAATACACTTTGGTTTGTGTTGTTGGGCGTGTTGCTGACCGGTTACGCGATCCTCGACGGATTTGATCTCGGCGTTGGGATTTTGCATTTGACGGCGCGCAAAGACGAGCATCGGCGGGAGTTTCTGAATTCCATCGGCCCGTTCTGGGGCGGCAATGAAGTGTGGCTGGTGACCTTTGGTGGCGCGCTGTTTGCGGCCTTTCCGCGCGCTTACGCGGCGGTGTTTTCCGGGTTTTACACCGCGTTCATGCTGTTGTTGTTGGCCCTGATTGTTCGCGCGGTTTCGATGGAGTTCCGCAGCAAACTGGAAAGCGCCGCGTGGCGGCGATGCTGGGATGCCGGTTTCAGCGTGGCCAGCGCCGTGGCGACAATGCTCTTCGGCGTGGCGGTCGGAAACGCGCTGCTGGGTTTGCCCATCGGACCGGCGGGCGAGTGGCACGGGCGGTTTTTGAAGTTGCTGAGTCCTTACAGCGTGTTGGTGGGATTGATGACGGTGGCGTTGTTCGCATTGCACGGCGCCGCCTATCTGAATGGGAAAACCACCGGCGAACTTCAACAGCAAGTGCACCGCTGGTTCTGGAGAGCATTGGGGATATTTGTGGCGCTGTTCGGAATCGTCACCATTTTCACGGTGTGGAAGGTTCCTCTGGCGACGCGCCACTTCGGCGCTCATCCGTGGGCGTGGGTTGTGGCCCTGTTCAACGTGCTGGCGCTGGCAAATCTCGCTCGTTGCGTGCGCCGCAACCGGCCCGGCGCGGCCTTCGTTTCATCCTGCGCGATGATTGCCGGCCTGATGGTTCTGCTGGGGATCGCCATGTTCCCGAAGCTGGCGCATTCCTCCCTCAACCCTGCTTGGAGTCTGGACATTTACAACGCCGCGTCCTCTCCGAAGACGCTGGGAATCATGGCCATCATCGCCGCCATTGGTATGCCGCTGGTGTTGGCTTATACGTGCGTGATTTATTGGGTGTTCCGTGGTAAAGTGCAACTGGGTAAGTTCAGCTACTGAAAATCAAGACAACCTGATGGAAAGGAACACCGCATGGATATCCTGATCCAGACCACCGGGGTCACGTTGACCGACGACCTCAAAGGAACCATCGAAGAGAAAATCGCTCACATCGAACAGTATGCGCCGCGCGCGATTCGCGCCAGAGTCCGCGTGCGCAAGGTCAGCGCGCATCCTTCCCCGCGCCAATTCAGTGTCCGCGTGCTCTGCGAGATTCCCGGCGCGGATCTCAGCGCCGAGGAAAGCGGCGCGGATGTGTTGAGCGCGCTCGAAATCGCCGCTTCCAAAATCGAACGACGTCTTCGCAAACGCAAAACGGAACGTCTCGCCCGCCGTCAACGCGGCGCGCGCGCCAAAGAAAAAATCTAGTCCGACGTCCGCCGCTAGTTCTCTGCCGAATGGAGTCCGCCGGGAGCGGCTCGGAACTCAAGGACACTGCGTCGCGGATCGTCCGGGTGCGGCACAGGACAATTCCACAGACAGGCGCCGCAGTGAACGCATTTGTCACGGTCGAACACCGGCAGACCGTTTTCTCCGGGCGTGATGGCCTGGCCGGAACAGACCTCGATGCAGATTTTCGTGGCGCAGCGTTCGCACAGGGCCGAATCGAAAAACACGACATGATTCGCGTATCCCGGCGGCGCCTGCACCTTGCCCCCCATCAACAAAGCGTCCTGCTGTGAAACCAGCAGCTTGCCATCATACGGAATCGCCGGCCAACCGATCCGCTCCATCAAAACCCCATGGGCACTGACGCCACGGGCCGCGCATGTCTGGCGGATTTTCTCCAACTCCGATGCCGCAATCCGCCCCTTGTAATATGTGGCTGGATCCGGAGTGTGCGCCGCGGGCGGACGCGGCCGCACCGGCATATACAAACGTCCCCGCGTCGCTCCGACCAGTGCCATCCCCAAGAGTCCCGTGATGAAACCGTTGTGAAAACCGTCGCGCGCGCGCTCGGCGACGCGGGCCTCTTGCTCGACCCAACTGGCGCGCCGCCGACGCACATAGGTGGTTTCCAGGTTTTGTCTCGTGAATGGCTTGTTCTCCTTCAACAATTCCACAACGGCTTCAGCCAGCATCACCCCCGTGGCCCACGCTTCGTCCACGCCGCTGCCGCTCAGCACGTTGGTGCTCCCTGAACCTTCGCCGATGCGCGCAAAGCCATCGCCAACCAGATGCGGTTCGCCCCGACGGCCGGATTCGCTGATCGTTTTCGCTCCCCATGACCGCAGGGTGCCGCCCTTGAGATAACGCCACAGATACGGATGCAACATCCAATGCTGCAAGTAGCGGTAGGCCGTCCGCACCGGACTCTCGAGCCACGACGGCACGAAGATGCCCAGCGACGCCATTCGTTCAGGATACACGTAGAGAAATCCAAAAATCTCCGGCTCCGGATATCCGAGCGTGTGCAGGACAGTGCCCGTTGGCAGCGGACAGTCTTCGGGCAGATTGACGACGAACTTCATGCCAATGGCCCAATCGCCGACGTGATGTGGATCGGGCCTTCCAAACTTTTGATCCAGTTGTCGTCCGAGGCACCCCACCGGGCCATCGGCCACAACGGTCAGCGCGGCGCGGATGTCCAGGCCCGGCATGTTTTCCTGATCGGCGAGGCGGACTCCGACGACCTTCTCGCCGTCCAGCAGCGGCTCCGCAGCAGGTGTGCCCGGCCAGATTTGCACCGCGCCGGTGCTCATCAGTTGGGAGCCAACCCACTGATTGAACTGTCCGATGGACATCACAAGGCCGCCGCGCTTCCGAAGATAAGTGGGGATATACGGCAACTCGATGGCCCAGCATTCACCGGCAAAAACCCGCAACGCATTGTCCACCGCGCGCAAGAACACCGAGCGACGGCTGGCCCCAATCGGATCGAGCAAATACACCACTTTTTCCGTGGTGACCGGAGCACACGTGGGAATTTGCGAGGGATCAAACTGCGGAAACGTTTCCCGAATGGCACGAGCCTTGGTAACGACTCCCGACACGCCAAAACCGATGTCGTCCGCGCGCTCGTAACAAATAATTTGCGGCATCCGTCCATCGGCCAGCGGCAACGCGCGCGTCAGCGTGGTCAGAAATCCACCCGCCGCAGGGCCGAACCCGACACACACGATATCAACGTCTATACTCTGTCGCTGGGGTGTGTCCGTCACTCTAGAAGTGATGGGTCCAACGCAGGATCACGCGCTGACCTTCCGTACGGTTGACCGCGCCAAGTTCCTGGTAGAAGTTCAGGAAGAGGTGATCATTCTGGGAAAAACTGTAAAGCAACCCAGGTCCGATGCCAATTACCTCTTCACGACGATTCGGCACGCTATTGCCGTCCATTTGGGTGTCGGTAATCTGTTTCAGATAGTAGCCGTTGATGCCGAGCCGCAAGCGTTTCTGAATGATTTCATACTCGGAGGCGAAGTTCAAGTGAATGGCCTGGCCGGCCTGCAGCGTGGCGCAACCGGGCACATTCGGTTCGGTATTCTCATCGTTCCACAGATAGTGCAGGCGCCACGAAACAGTCCATTGGGGCGTCAGAAACAAGGTCGCCGACCAGTAGGGATTGATCGAGAACACATTGCTCCCCTGATTGATGGGTTCTGCGCGGTCATAGTTGCCCGTGGGCAGCAACATTTGAAACTCAAACCGGTGAACAAAGATCGGGCCGTTCTTGCCCATGAGCGGATCCCATTGCAGAAACGGACCGATCAAGATGTCACCCACCCCGAACTCATTCGCCGAAAGTGGCAAGTCCACACTGAAATTGGCCACGGGCACAATCACGTCCAGTCCCCACTTGCCGCCAAAGAACACCTTCTGGTTGGAGAGATACAATCCTTGAAACAAGTTGGCGACGATATCCAGTTGGGGGGAAGGCGTGATGAGGTGATTGCCGTTTGCGTCGGCAAATTTCTCGGCGTGGTAATACATGAAATAGTCTTGGAAATAAAAACCCGGCCCTGCCGGCGGCGCGCCGTCAAGGAAGCTGGTGAATCCCAGGTTTACAAATGGCAAGTCGTAAGACCGTGCCGACGACAAGGCCAGCACTGCACACACACTGGTGAGAGCGAGTTGTTTCACGATTTTATCCTCCGGTGTTTTGGTTGGTTTACTCGTCGCGCAACTGGCCGTTCAAATACGCTTCGTAGGAGGCGAGATCCAACAGTCCGTGCCCCGACAGGTTGAAGACGATGACACGTTTGCGACCTTCCTCGAGCGCAGCCAGCGCCTCATCCACCACCGCTCGAACGGCATGGGCCGACTCCGGTGCCACCACGATTCCTTCATTGCGAGCAAACAAAATCGCCGCTTCAAAAACCTTCGTTTGCGGATACGCCACCGCCTCAATCAAACCCAGGTTGTAAGCATGACTGACCGTGGGCGCCATGCCATGATAGCGGAGGCCTCCTGCGTGAATCTTGGGCGGAATAAAGTCGTGGCCGAGCGTGTACATCCACAACAAGGGCGTGGTCTGAGCCGTATCTCCAAAATCATAGCGCAATTGCCCCCTGGTCATCGAGGCACAAGCCGTCGGCTCCACGGCCACAATGCGATATTTCTTGCCCTGGGTAATTTTCTTGTGGAGAAACGGGAAAGCGATTCCCGCAAAATTGCTGCCGCCGCCCACACAACCGATGATAACGTCGGGCTCCTCACCGGCCAACTCCATTTGCTTGATGGTTTCCTGGCCAACCACGGTTTGATGCAAACAAACATGATTGAGCACACTGCCGAGAGAGTACTTGGTGTGCGGCGTCTTCACCGTGTCTTCAATTGCCTCGCTGATCGCAATGCCGAGGCTGCCCGGACAGTTGGGGTCTTCCTTCAAAACCTTCCGACCGTATTCGGTGCGATTGCTGGGACTGGCAAACACATCGGCTCCCCAAGTATGCATCATCAGCTTGCGATAAGGCTTCTGCTCGAAACTGACCTTGACCATGTAAACCGTGCACTCCAAACCAAACAGTCGGCAAGCAAGTGCCAGCGACGATCCCCATTGGCCAGCGCCCGTTTCTGTGGCCAGCCGTTTCGTGCCAGCCAACTTGTTGTAATAAGCTTGCGCCACTGCCGTGTTCGGTTTGTGGCTGCCAGCGGGGCTGACTCCTTCATACTTGTAATAAATGTGAGCGGGAGTTTGCAGCGCTTTCTCAAGGCGCACGGCTCGCAACAGTGGTGTGGGTCGCCACAAGGCGTAAATCTCCCGCACTGGCTCCGGTATCTCGATCCAACGATCCGTGCACATCTCTTGCATAACGAGATTCTCGGGGAAAATCGCCGTCATCATTTCCGGCGAAACTGGCTGCTTGGTTGCCGGATGCAATGGCGGCGGTAGCGGCTTCGGAAAATCTGCTAGAATATTATACCAGTGCGATGGAATGTCGCGTTGCGAAAGACAAAAATGAGTCGTTGCATTCATAAGTTTGTGGTTTATACAGGAGTCAGGTGGTTGCGTCAAATGTTCTTGTCGCCAAGCCAAGCAAACCAGAATACAATACCAGAAGTATCATTTGGGGAGTGTTAGATGGAGGATACAATCGCCGCCATTTCAACCCCGTTGGGAACGGGAGGGATCGCCATCATTCGAATGTCCGGCCCACAAGCCTTACAGCTGGCGGATGCGATCTTTCGCTCTCGGGCGGGCAGACCGTCTGAGTTCCCCAGCCACACGATTCACTACGGGAAAATCGTTCAGTCCGGCCAAGTTTTAGACGAAGTACTGCTGGCTGTTTTTCGTGCTCCACACAGTTACACAACAGAAAATGTCGTGGAAATCCATTGTCACGGCGGAGTTGTAACGGCGCAAACAATACTCACGCTGTGCCTGCAACATGGCGCCCGCTTGGCTGAGCCAGGTGAATTCACCAAGAGAGCGTTCTTATATGGGCGAATTGACCTCGCTCAAGCTGAAGCGGTTATGGACTTGATTACCGCGAGAACGGAGCGAGCTCAGACGTTGGCAGCAAGAACGCTCGAGGGGATTCTCTCGCAGCGACTAGAAACCATTTGTGAAAAACTGGAGCCATTGCGAGCCGAGATTGAAGCCAACTTAAATTTCCCAGAAGACGACATTCCCCCCGTGGACCAGACAAAACTGTGCCAAACGCTCGACGAATGCATTTCCATATTGCAAGAGATCTTGGTCTCAGCACACGAAACTCGAATTCTCAAAGAGGGCGTCTCTGTTGTCATCGTGGGTCGGCCCAATGTAGGCAAATCCTCACTCCTAAATGCACTCGTTGGCAAGGAACGAGCGCTTGTCACTCCGTTTCCCGGCACAACTCGTGATTTTATTGAAGAGACGATCGCCCTCCAAGGGATTCCAGTTCGGCTTATTGACACTGCAGGATATCGGCCTCCTCGAGGGCGAATTGAAGCTGCAGGGATTCAGCGCACCCTCCAATTGGTGGAGCAATCCGACTTCGTGATTCACGTCTTCGACGCGTCACGGCCCTTTTCTGAGTTGGACCATAAGTTACAGAAAATATGCAGCAAAAAAAGTGTCATCCCTGTCCTTAACAAGGATGATCTACCTCGTAAAATCCGATCGGCAAGGTATTTCGCTGAAATTACTCCAATTTCTGTTAGTGCGCTCACAGGCAGTGGAATGGACACGTTGCGAACAGCACTAATCAAGGCTATCCAATCGCGGTTTTTTGGCTTCGGGCAAACTGCACAAGAAGTGATGGTTAACGAACGACAGGCCAATTTACTTCAGGGCGCTCAAAATCACATAAAAGAGGCCAGATATCATTGTGATGGAAGTCAAAAATTAGATATAGTTTCTGATGAGATTCGCAGGGCTATCGATTTGATCTCTCAAACAACTGGAAAATCTGCGTCGAATTTTGTAATTGACCTCGTTTTTAGTAGATTTTGTATAGGGAAATGAGCACAAATGGCTACATATCCTAAACAATTCGATGTAATTGTTGTTGGTGCAGGACATGCCGGAATAGAGGCAGCCCTCGCAGCATCTCGAATTGGCTGCGAAACAATACTACTGACTTCTAATCTTGATACCATCGGATTTATGTCATGTAATCCAGCAATAGGTGGGATTGGTAAAGGACAATTGGTTAGAGAGATAGACGCACTGGGCGGTGAGATGGGTTTAGCTGCAGATGAAACCGGATTACAATTTAGGATGCTCAACACAAACCATGGTCCTGCAGTTTGGTCACCGCGAGCACAATGCGACAAAAAATTTTATCATACGAGAATGAAACGTATTCTCGAATCCCAGCCAAATTTATCTCTACTGCAAGCCACAGTTGAAGAGGTAATAGTGAGAGGAGACAGTGTAGTTGGTGTAAAATCCCAAACAGGGATGGAATACATTGGGAAGGCAATTGTAATAACTACAGGGACTTTTCTCAAGGGATTAATCCACATCGGTGTTGCTAGTATCCCAGGAGGAAGATTTGGAGAGCCACCTGCTACCAAGCTCTCAGATTGCTTGTTTAAGCTTGGGTTTGAAGTCGGGAGGCTGAAAACAGGAACTCCCCCTAGAATTAACAAAAATACAGTATCATTAGATTCATTAGCAAGGCAAGAGGGAGATGAAATCCCTCGATTTTTTTCATTTCGTACTCCGAAAACGTTCCACGTGGAACAACTTCCTTGTTATTTAACTCATACTACAGAAACAACGAAAGAAATAGTAAGGCAAAATTTGAATAAATCAGCATTATTTTCAGGGAGAATTTCTGGTATCGGGCCTAGGTATTGTCCATCCATCGAAGATAAAATAGTAAAATTCCCTGATAAACCCAAACATCAAATCTTTCTCGAACCGGAAGGCCGATTAACTGATGAATATTATATCAATGGGCTTTCAACTAGTTTACCGGAAGATGTACAAATCAAACTAGTAAAGTCATTACCAGGACTTGAACGAGCTGAAATCGTTCGCTTTGCTTATGCGATCGAATATGACTATGTGAATCCTATTCATCTGCGCGCAACCCTTGAATCAAAAAATATTACAGGACTATTTCTTGCCGGCCAAATCAACGGAACGTCAGGATATGAAGAAGCTGCCGGCCAAGGCATTATTGCCGGCATCAATGCAGCGATGCACGCCATGAATAAGCCAAAGATTATTCTTAACCGATCTGATGCTTACATCGGTGTAATGATTGACGATTTGATAACCAAAGGAGTAAGTGAGCCATACCGAATCTTCACCGCAAGTGCTGAATACCGGCTACAACTCCGTCAGGATAACGCAGATTTGCGATTGACACCAATAGGGCGAGAAGTTGGTTTAGTCAAGTCTACCCAATGGACTGTCTTCTTAGAAAAAAAGAAGGCTATCGAGACGGAAATTACACGGTTGCAGAGCACGTATGTTGGGAACCGCTCGCTGTTCACCATTCTTCAAGATCCAAAAATAAGCTATGGGAAATTTGAGTTTGCACGGGCAGATCTACCTGATGATGTCAAACTAGAGGTCGAAATTCAGGATAAATATCAGGGGTATATCCAGCGCGAACTGGAATCAGTCCAACGCATGAAATTACTTGAAACAAAACGAATTCCCCCAGATTTAGACTATGAAGAGATAAAACAACTACGTGTTGAATCCCGACAAAAACTTAGCAGATTCAGGCCAGATACTATTGGGCAAGCTTCCAGAATCCAAGGAATTACTCCTGCAGAAATAGCCGTCTTGCTGATATGGTTGCGAAAGCACGGAGCATAATCTACGTGCAGCCAAGAGGGTGATTCCCCACAGTCCGCGGTGGGGAAACGGGAGCCGATTTGGACTGGATGGCTTGCCGAGCGTGGCAGTGTATATGTGTGTGCAAGTGATGGGTACCCGTGAGCTGAGAAGTTTTCCATGTGCCGAGCTACACAGTTACGGAATGGAAGACTCTTTATCGTCAGCGTGATGACTGGGTTCTGTCTCGCGCTGTTTTCGCTTGGAGCCTCACGAATCTGAGTGTGCAACATGGAATTCCGGCGGACACAGCGGTTCGAGGAAGAGGGTGTGCCCCTACTTTGTCTCAGCGTTTCCTGGTGAGGCCGGTTCGGCGGATCTCGACAGTGGCCGAGGGGGGAGGGTAAAGTTATTCTCGACGGAGGCATGGGTCTCGCGAGCTGGCAAGAAAGGGCTGCAACGGCGATCGGCCAAGATGTTGTTTCTTCCAATTATGTGGAAAGTTTGCGAAGTTCTCGGTAGGAGCAATGTTCAGCGACCTCTGCTTGCAGGAATTGAAGAATTGGTGATTGCGAGAAAAAGGCTTTGCATGCGAGGCATCGCTGTGGCCCCCAAGCGTGGTGGTTTTGTCGGCGTCTGCGTAAACGGCGGAGATTATCTTTAACGAACTGCTTGGTTGACGCCGGGATGGCACGGAGTTATCTACTGAGCCCGAGAACTGTTTCAGAGTTTCCCATGGATGTAAATGTAGTGTTCCTCGGCGATTCGCTAATAGAAGATTGGGAGCCGGCGATTTGGAAAACGCGGATCGAGCCGCTGGGAGCCGTCAATCTCGGCGTCAGCGGGGAAGGCACGGCTCAATTGCGCTGGCGGATTGAGCGGGGCGATCTGGATTCCTACGCGCCGAAAGTGATTGTTCTGATGATCGGCATCAACAACTTCTGGCCTGGTTACAGCGCCGAGGACACTGCGCTTGGCATCGAGGCCATTGTGGCCGCCCTCCGCGAAAAACAGCCACAAGCGAAAGTGCTGTTGCTGGGCTTGGTACCCGTTTTCGACCGATACCACAAGGCGCGCGACTGGATCAAAGCCGTCAACGCTCGCATTGCTCGTATCCGCGGGGTGCATTTCCTCGATCTCAGCGACCGATTCCTCGAAGCCGACGGCTCGTTGCGGGCGGGTTTCTATCACGTGGATCAGGTTCACTGGCAGCCGGCGGCCTATCGGATGTTGGCGGACCACATCGAGCCGTTGATCAGGGAATGGCTCGGTGGAGAGGCCGCTCTGAACCGTTGAAGCAACCGCGCCTTATGGGTCGAGCTGGTGCAGCGCGTAGGCGTAGGCACCGATGGCCACCGCTTCGCTGGTGCCGAGTCGGGTGATGCCCACGCCGGTGCGTGGCATCGGGTCATAGGCGACCTTGCGAGTGGAACGGGGCACGGTGATTTCTTTTCTGTCGCCTTTCAGGAACACCTTTCGTTGCTCCGGGTCTTCGAGGTTAAAGGCGAACTGGGTCAGGCGACGCAACGTTCCTCCGTCGGGTGTGCGATAGAAGCTGTTCATTTCGTCCACAACCGCCGGCAGAAACAACGGCCACGCGCCGGAGATGCCGCCGCCGATGACCGCCAAACCGTCCACCAAGGTGAGCGCCTGTGCTAGCGCGTCGCCGACGACCTCGCCAAGCTGGCGAAACGCTTCGCGGGCAGCGGCTTGGTTGCCGGGTGCTTGGCCCATGCCGATCTCGAAGATCCCTTTCGGTTCGGGAACACGGTCGAGTGGCAGCCCGGCCAGCGCGGCATAAACGCGGCGCACAGCGCGGATGCTGGCGCCTTCCTCGGCGTTGGTTTCGGGCTGCAATTTGTTCCGCATCAGCCAGATTTCGCCCGCGCAGATGTTGTCACCGCCGAGCAGTTCGCCGTTGCTGACGATGCCGCCGCCGAAACCGGTGCCGAGCGTGATGCCAAAAAGGTTCCTGTATCGTTTCGGGCTGCCAGCCTCCTCCAGCAGGCGATTGACGTAGGGGAGAAACCCCGCAATGGCTTCGCCGTAGGTGAAAAGGTCGCCGTCGTTGTTGATAAACACCGGCAATTGGAATTGCTCTTCGAGCATGGCGGCCAGAGCCACATCACGATAGGCGGGCAGATTGTTCGGAGCGACGACAATGCCGTGCGCGTAATCGGTCGGTCCGGGGAAGGTGAAACTGATGGCCACCGGCTCGGCGGGTAGTGATTGGCGGAGGCGCTCGAACCCGCCGACGATGGCGTCGAGACTGCGATCCAGGTCAAAGGCGTAGGAGGGCACGGAAAAAGCCGGCAAGAGCAGTTTGTTCCCTTGAACGGCGGAGAACTTGAAGTTCGTGCCGCCCGCGTCCAGCGTCATCACAATGCGCGGATCATTTTCGTATTTCAGGCTCATCGGGCAAGGTCCACTGCCATCCGTGTCCCGATGGCGCGGCTCAGCCGTTGGCCGCCGACGGGGCGGTGTGTTCGCCGAGGTCGGCGGGTTTCATTTGCGGCGCCAGCAGATGGATGATCAAGAGCGCGCTCAAATAGATGCAAGCCGCGATGATGAAGATCGGAACGTAATTGCCGCCGGTGGCCTGCAAGATGGTGCCGATGACCTGTGAAAGCAACATGCCGCCCACCGCGCCCGAAAAACCGCCGATGCCCACCACCGAACCTACCGCGTGCCGCGGAAACATGTCGGAAGCAAATGTGAAGATGTTGGCCGACCAACCCTGATGCGCGGCGGCGGCCAAACTAATCAAGCCGACGGCGACCCAGAGGTTTTTGGTCATGGGCGCAAACGTGACCGGCACAATGCACAGCGCGCACAACAACATGGTGAGTTTGCGAGAGAGGTTGACGGAGAATCCTCGCTTGATCATGTGCGACGACATCCAGCCGCCGCCGACGCTGCCGACATCGGCAATCAAATAGATGGTCACCAACGGGAGGCTGAGTTTCGAGAGCGAGAGGCCGAAATTCTGGTCCAAAAACTTCGGCGCCCAGTACAGATAAAACCACCAGACTGCATCGGGCAGGAATTTCCCGACGACAAAGGCCCAAGTTTGCCGATGCGGCAACAATTGCAGCCACGGGACTTTGGTTGCAACGTCCGGCGGGTCGCTCATGATGTAATCGAGTTCGGTTTGGGTGAGCTTGGGGTGCTCCTGGGGCCGGTGATACATCGGCAGCCAGAACGCCAGCCAGACAAGGCCCAAGAACCCCGTGAGGTAAAACGCCCACGGCCAACCCAAGTGCAGCGTGATCCACGGCACCACCAGCGGCGCGACGATGGCCCCGACGTTGGTGCCCGCGTTGAACAGGCCGGTCGCCAGCGCCCGCTCCTTGCGCGGGAACCACTCCGCAACCGTTTTGATGGCGGCAGGGAAATTACCCGCCTCACCCAGCCCCAGCGCAAATCGCGCCGCCATGAAACCAGCCACCGACCGCATCAGGCCATGCCAGGCGCCGGCCAGGCTCCACACAAAAAGCATCAACGCATAACCGATGCGCGTGCCGAGCCGGTCAATCATCGGTCCCGACAGCAACATGCCGATGGCATAGGCGAGTTGGAAACAGAAGACGATGTTGGCATACTGCTTCTCATTCCAACCGATTTCCTTGCCGAGCGTCGGCGCCAAAATGCCAATGACCTGCCGATCCACATAGTTGATGGTCGTCACAAAAAACAGCAGCGCGCAGATGATCCAGCGATAATATCCGTGCGCAAAAAAACCGCCTGCTTTGCCTTGCTCAGTTGTCATGGTGTGGTTCTCCTCGCAATTGATGTCTCCCCTATACACAACCGCGTCGTCAATGGCAACCTTTTCGCGCCGCAATCGCAACGACACATCCATTGGAATCCGGTGTTGATTCAACAGGCCGCTTCGCGTAGGCTCGGCCCGCCATGAGCGCCATCATTCGAGGAAAAATTTTCGTCGTGCGCGACAACATTGATACCGACCAGATCATTCCTGCGCAGTATCTGAATCTTGTTCCGACCATTGCTGACGAATACGCCAAGCTCGGCGGCTACGCCCTCAGCGGCCTGCCGCGGGCCGACTACCCGCTGCGATTCGTTCCCGAAGGCCAGCGGAAATCGCCCTACGCTGTCGTCATTGCCGGGCGCAACTTCGGCTGTGGCAGTTCCCGCGAGCACGCGCCCATTGCCCTCGGCGCCGCCGGCTGCCGGGCGGTCGTGGCGGAGAGCTTTGCGCGGATTTTCTTTCGCAACTGCGTCGCCACCGGCGAACTGTATCCGGTGGAAACCATTCAGCGGCTCTGCGACACGCTGCGCACCGGCGAGGAAGTGGAATTGGACCTCGATGCCAACACGCTGCGCTCACTGGACAGCGGCAAAACGTTTCCACTGAGGCCGCTGGGCGATGCCAAACCGGTCATTGAAGCTGGCGGCCTCTTCGAATACGCTCGACGCACCGGCATGATCAAGCGCGCCTGATTGCTCCCTCAACTCAAACTCTCCGCGGCGACCACAGGTCACGTGCTCTGTGCGGTTCCGGCTACCAGATCGAGGGAATGCGACCGTAAGCAGGGTTGCAGCAACCAGCGGGTGTTTCCGTCGTGGGGCAGCGGGCGACTTTCGAATGCAGAGTCATGCCGGCGGGGACTGGCGATTGGTTTTTTGTCCGGGCTGCAACGTCGTTGCCCGCGTGCCACTGAAAACGGTTGGCAAGCTGCGCGGCAAACTGCTAATCTGGGGTCATGGAAATCGTCGGCATCATTCTGGGGCTGGTCGTCGTCGGGTTGCTGGTGGCGATTCTGATTCGCACGCGCCCGAAACCGCCGCAGGTGGACCCGACGCTGATGATGTTGCAACAACAGCTTGGCGATTTCCAACGGCGGCTGGACGCTTTTGGCGAAACCGTCTCCAACGCGTTGCGGGATTCCACCGACAAGATGAACACGCGGCTGGACAACGCCGCCAAAGTGGTGGGTGACCTGCGGGAAAAAATCGGTCAGATTCAGGAGGTGGGAAAGGCTGCTGCCGAGCTGCTCAACATCATGCGCGCGCCAAAACTGCGCGGCGGCATGGGCGAGTTGTTCCTCGGCGAGCTGCTTGCGCAAATTCTGCCGCCGAAACATTACCGGCTCCAGCACCCGTTCAAAAGCGGCGAGAAGGTGGACGCCGCCATCTGCATCGGCGAGCGGCTGGTTCCCGTGGACGCGAAGTTTCCATATGAAAATTTTCGGCGAGTGATCGAGGCGGAGAGCGAGGCGGAACGGGTGGCGGCGCGCAAGCAGTTTTTGCGCGACGTGAAGAGGCACGTGGACGCCATCGCTGCCAAATACATTTTGCCGGACGAGGGCACCTACGATTTTGCGTTGATGTATGTGCCGGCGGAGAATGTTTATTACGAGACGGTCATCAAGGAGGAGGGCGGCGAGGAACACGCGTTGCTGGGTTACGCGCTCACCAAGCGCGTCATCCCGGTTTCACCAAACAGTTTTTATGCGTACCTGCAGACGATTCTGCTGGGATTGCGCGGTCTTCAGGTCGAGCAGCAGGCGCAGGAAATCCTCGCCACGCTCCAGCGGTTGCGGGGCGACTTTGACCGGCTCGGAGAGAATTTCCGGCTCGTCGGCAAGCATCTGGCCAACGCGACCGGCGCGTATGCGGAGACGGAGAAATTGCTGACGCGCTTCGACGCGAAGCTGGTGCAGATTGAACGACCGCAGGAACGCGCCCCGCTGCCATGAATCATCCTTACGATCAGTTGGGCGTGTCGCTGTTGCTGGGTCTGCTGGTGGGTCTGCAACGGGAACGACGCGAACATTCGGTGGCCGGCATTCGGACGTTTCCGCTGATCACAGTGTCGGGAACGGTTTGTGCGCTATTGGCGCAGCCGTTTGGCGGTTGGATTCTGGCCGCAGGATGGCTCGCGGTGGCGGCGCTGTTTGTGGCGGCGCACATGGCGCGGGTCCGAACGAATCCTTCGGACTTCGGGTTGACCACCGAGATGGCGGGCCTGCTGATGTTTGGCGTGGGCGCGTTTCTGGTGGTTGGCTCGATGAGCGTGGCGGTGGTTTGCGGCGGCGCGGTGGCGGTGTTGTTGCAATGGAAGAAACCGCTCCACGAATTTGCTTCGGGGTTGGAGGAAGGCGACATCGCCGCGATCATGCAGTTTGTGTTGATCACGCTGGTGATTCTGCCGGTGGTGCCCAACCGCGCCTACGGGCCGTTTGCGGTGTTGAACCCTTACAAAATCTGGCTGATGGTGGTGTTGATCGTCGGCGTCAGCCTGACCGGATATGTGGCCTACAAGCTTTTCGGCGCCCGCGCGGGCGTGTTGCTGGGCGGATTGCTGGGTGGCCTAGCCTCCAGCACCGCGACCACGGTCAGTTACGCTCGCATCAGCCGCCAGAGTGGTGGCGAGACGGCGGAGACATCGGCACTGGTCATTCTTTTGGCCTCGGCGGTGATGTATGCGCGGTTGTTGGTGGTGCTGGCGGCGGTGCTGCCCGGTCATTTCCTGACGTTGGCCGGACCGTTGGCGGCGATGTTGGGGCTGTGCGTGCTGGTCGCTGCCGGTTCGTACCAGAAGGCCACAAAACAGGCGCTCCCGGCCATGAAACACACCAACCCGGCGGAACTGAAATCGGCGCTGCTCTTCGGGTTGTTGTTCGCGGTGATCCTGCTGGCGTCGGCGGCGGCGCAACGCTATCTCGGTCATCGGGGTCTGTACGCGCTGGCGGCGGTTTCGGGGTTGACGGACGTGGACGCCATCAGTCTATCCACCGCCCAACTGGTGGACAGCAACCAACTGACCGACTGGCTCGGCTGGCGGTTGATTCTGGTGGCGACGCTGGCGAATTTTGTTTTCAAGCTGGGCACGGTCGTCGTGCTGGGCGAGCGGCGATTGTTGCGGCTCATCGCAGCGCGATTTGGTGTCGTGGTGCTGGGCGGGTTGGTGTTGCTCTGGCTCTGGCCGTGACCCGGCGGGGAATCATCTTCCTGTTGGCGGCGGCGATGGCGTGCGCTGACGAGGCGACGCTGAGTTTGCAAGTCACGCTCGACCGATTCGGGTTCTCGCCCGGTGTCATTGACGGGCAAAACGGGCCGCAAACGCGCGCCGCCGTAGTTGCGTGGCAACTGGCCAATGATCTGCCGCCGAGCGGTGCGTTGAGCGGCGATTTTGCACTGGCAGAATTGCCGCCCGAACGGCTTTACACCAACGTGGTCCTGACCGCCGACGATCTGGCGCAACTGGGGTCGTTTCCCAAAGACTGGCTGGAACGTTCGCGGCTGCCGCGACTGGCGTGCGAAACGGTGATCGAATTGCTGGCCGAGAGGTTTCACTGTCGGGAATCGTTGATTCGGCGACTGAATCCGGGGCTGACCAACTGGACGACGGGCGCCATCGTGCGACTGCCGAACACCCTCAGCGAGGTGTCGTTGCCAGGCAGGGCGGCGCGGCTGCAGGTTCATCTCGCGCAGAAATGGATTCGCGCCTACGACCGGCAGGGGCGGGTGATTGCGCATTTCCCGTGTTCCATCGTGGCGAAGGAGGAGAAACGGCCGCTGGGCACGCTGGCGGTGGTCAATGTGGCGTTGAACCCGAATTACACCTTTGATCCGGCGAATTTTCCGGAGTTGGACACGACCCAGAGGAGCTACGGCAAACTGATTCTTCCGCCGGGGCCGAACAATCCGGTGGGGACGGCGTGGATCGGTTTGAGCAGACCGGGCTACGGCATCCACGGCACGCCGTTCCCCGAAGAGATCGGGAAAACAGAATCGCACGGTTGTTTCCGTCTGGCCAACTGGAACGCCGAACGACTCGCCCGACTCGTCGAGGTGGGCACCCCGGTGGAGGTGATAACAGACTAACGGACCCGCAGCTTGCTCAAACCCGGAGGCGGCTTGGGGAACTGCGGATTCAACGCTTCCAACGTCTCGACCAGAATCGAAGAGACGGTCAGATTCCGATACCACTTGTGGTTGGAGGGAATGACAAACCACGGCGCCCAAGGCGTGTTGCAGCGGCTGAGAGCGTCCTCGTAGGCTTTCATGTAATCGTCCCACTGCTCGCGGTCTCGAAGATCGTCGGGGTCGAACTTCCAGTTTTTCTTCGGGTCGGTCAGACGCGCTTGCAGGCGTTGGCGTTGCTCCTCCTTGCTGATGTGCAGAAAAAACTTGCGGATGACAACGTCATTGTCGGCGAGCAACCGCTCGAAATGGTTGATCTGCTCGTAGCGTTTCGACCAGACGGATCGCGGGACGAGCTGGCGCACGCGGGCAATGAGCACGTCCTCGTAGTGGGAGCGGTTGAAGATGCCGATCTCGCCGCGGGCAGGCACGGCGGCGTGGATGCGCCAGAGGAAATCGTGCGCCAGTTCCACAGCCGTCGGCGCTTTGAAAGCGGTGACGCGGCAGCTTTGGGGGTTGAGGCCGCTCATCACGCGGCGGATGACACCGTCTTTGCCGGCGGTGTCCATCGCCTGAAAGACGACGAGCAGTGCGCGGCGTCCTTCTGCGTAGAGGCGGTACTGGAGGTCGGCCAACCGCTCGAGGTTGCGGGCCAGTTGCGCCTCGGCCTGCGTCTTGTCGAAGCCGCCGGGCGTGTCGTCGGCCCAGCGGGAGTGAAGTCGGGGACGATGTCCCGGAGGCAACTGGAATTTTTGGGTGAAGTTCATGCGATTCTCCTGTTCCAGCTTTCGGTGCCGTATTTTTCGCGGGCGAGCCGCTCGGCGAGGGCCAGTTCGTCGGGACGGAGCGTGTAGTCGGCAAACTCGGCGTCGAGCACGTCACGAAAACCGCGCGTCAGGTCTTCCGCGGACACCTTGATGGCAATTGAGCCTTGATGAAGCAGTCCCAAGCGGCTTCGGCGTTGCGCGGCGCCGGCCAGTTTCGTTCCGTCCGGGGCGATCACATCGCCGGCCACCGGGTTTTGGAAACACTCGTAGCTGCCGCGCAACGGGACCGGACGATTGCAGAGCTGCGATTGCCGGTTCAGGGCAAGCGCCACCGCGCGGTGCAGAAGACGATAGGCTTCCGGGGTGGGCATCTGATGAAGCGGATGGCCGGGCGGCGCGACGACGCTGTAGGTGGTGTCGGCAGTGTGATAGACGATGCCGCCGCCGGTGGGACGGCGGATGACGGTGTGCGTGTCGGCGATGTGATGGGGGAATTTTTGAAAGTAGCCAAAGGTAACCGCCGGTTCACTCCAACAATACAGTCGCAGCAGCGGCTGCGCTCGGCGCGCCGCGAAACGCAGAAGCGTTTCGTCAACGGCCATGTTGTAGGCGGCGGGCGCCGGCGGCGATCGCAGAAACCACCACGGTTGCGTCATGACCGGGGAAGGTTGAGCAGCGCATGGATGCGGCGAACGAACTCCGCGCTCTGGAACGGTTTGGGGAGAAAATCGTTGGCGCCGCTTTGCAGAGCCTTTTCGCGCATGGTCTCCTCATTGAGGCCGGTGATCATCAGGATGGGAACGGAGCGACCGTAAGGAGTGTGCCGAAGTCGGGCACAAAACTCAAAGCCGTTCAGTTGCGGCATCATGAGATCCACAATCACCAGGTCGGGTCGGCATTTCGGGAAGCGGTCGAGCGCTTCCAGTCCGTCGCGCGCCTTGACGATGGTGAAGCCGCGCCCCTGCAGAAGCGCCTCGTAGAAAATGAGGTTGCGCTCGTCGTCGTCCACAAGCAGCAGGCAGGGTTTGGGGTTCATGGTTGGCTCGCTGGTTGGGAGTTGCGGTGGTCTTCGGCGATGCAGCTTCGGAGCAGGAGGGAATCGGGGCTGGCGGTGATGCGGCAGGGCGGAGGTTCGCGCAAGGGATGGATCGAGAAGGTGCCTTCGGTCCATCGAAGCGCCGCGAGAACGGCGGGTTCTCCTTCGAGGTTGCGGTAGTGGGCATTGACGATGTGCCCTTTGTGGATGAACAACTCGGCGCGTTCCTGCTGGTGTTCGATTTCGATGTGGACGGAGCGGCGTCCGTTGCAGAGAATCTGGACCATGTCAATCAGAGGCATGTCGCGCAGGTTGCCGCGAACGCCTTCGCCGCTGATGGGGCGCGCCCGGATGCGCTGGAGGATCCGGTTGATTTTCAGAGCGATGATTTCGATGTTGGAGGGTTTCGGATACCAATCTTCGGCGCCCAGTTCGAGGGCCTCTTTCACCAAATTCGTCTCCGCAATGTCGTGGAAAACGACCGGAATTTCGCGCAGGGCGGGATCGCTTTTGATGCTGCGCAACAGGTCAAAGCCGGTCGTTTCGCCCGCAAATTGGTAGCTGGTGAGCACCAGCGTGACCCGCTCCGTGCGGAGTTGTTCGAGCGCCTCGGTGACCGAACGCGCTAGGAGAATGTGATAATCGTCATTCTGCAGACGCAGCGACAGAAGCTGCCATTCTTCCGGATGGACGCTGACCAACAGGACCGTCTCGCGGAACAGGGCCATGTCGTTGATGGCGCGTTCGCTGCGTCGGACATGAATGAGGGTTTCCAGCGCCTGCGTGTCGAACACGCCGACCGGTTGTCGCCGCATCCACTCGAAGAGGGCGGTTTCATCGGGAAACTGCTCGTGATGATTGCGGCGCAGCGTGTCGTACGCCTCCACCACACGCAAAATCCGCGCCCCCAGCGGCGTGGACGGCAACAACGGATCTTCGGCGAAAGAAACGTCGCTGGCGGCTGCCAGCAGATCGTGAATCGGATATGCAAAAGAGATATTGGCCAGCAGGTCCAACGACGACCGGAAAGAGGGCGTCAGCCCCGTTTGCCCGTCTTCCGCCAGCACCGCGCTGATGTGATGGTCGGCTTCCAGCGGACCGACATCGTGCAGGCAGGCCGCCAGTGTGAGCGCATCGAGGTCGCGACGACTCATTCCCAGTCGTTGGCCAACCAACCGACAGTATTTGGCGACGGTTTGCGCGTGGCCGCGCACACTCGTGTAGGCGCCTTCCAACAGCGAGACCAACAGCCCGCTCAATGTGAGCGCGTTCTGCGACAGGGACTCGTAATCCACCACCTGGCCGAGGATCAGTTCGCTGAATTCATCCACGATGCGAACCGGTATTTTCTGGCGGATGTCGCGCAGCACGATGTCCGTTTCCAGGTTCAGCGGAACGCAGGCGCGACGGGCGAGCACGTAATCGGCCGGCTGTTCCTTGAGGATTTCGCGCGCCTCGGCCAGACAGGTCGCCGTCAACAACTGATAGCCTTCTTGTTGAAAGAGCCGCGAGATCAGACGACGCACCTCATTGTCGCTTTCCACCAGCAGGATCACTCCGCGGCTTTTCGTCGCGGCGGCCTCCTCGGCGGCGCGGCTGACCGTCGGTGCCCGCGTGGGGTCCTGCTGAAAAGCGAACACATCGGGCAGTTGCAGTTTCAGGGCTGTCTCGGTTTTCGCCGGTGTGGGAGACGGGGAAATCGCCGGCGGTGAGGGCGGGGGTGACGCTGGCGGCTGTTTCTTGCGGGAAAACAGTTTCATGGCCGAGACTCGGTTGCAGCCTCATGCATGGCGATTTTGGCGGCCAACGTCGTGGGCGAGTCCGCGTACCCGATGGCTTCCTCCGGACTGATGAGGCCTTTTTGCGCCAGCTCCAGCAGCGATTGATCGAGGGATTGCATTCCGTCCTTGCGGCCGGTGGCGATCATGGAGGGTAGCTGAAACGTTTTTTGCTCGCGGATCAAGGCTCGCACGGCAGGCGTGGCGACCAACACCTCGAAGGCCGCCACTCGCCCGTTGCCGTCAGCGCGACGCAGCAACTGTTGGGCAATCACGCCGCGCAAGGATTCGGCCAACATCGTTCGGATTTGCGGCTGCCGGTCTGACGGAAAGACGTCAATGATGCGGTCCACCGCCTTGGCGGCTCCCGTGGTGTGCAGCGTGCCGAAGACCAAGTGGCCGGTCTCGGCGGCGGTGATGGCCAGATGGATCGTCTCCAAATCCCGCATCTCGCCGACCAGAATCACGTCGGGGTCCTCGCGCAGGGCCGCGCGCAGTCCGGCGGTAAAACTCTCGGTGTGCGTGCCGACTTCGCGGTGGCTGATCATGCATCGGATCGGTTCGTGAGCAAACTCCAACGGGTCTTCCAGCGTGATGATGTGATTGTTGGTGGTCAGGTTCAGATGGTGGATCAACGCTGCCAGCGTCGTGGTCTTGCCCGACCCGGTCGGGCCGGTCACGATCACCAAGCCGCTGCGGGACGCGCACAACTGTTTGCACACCTCCGGCGCTCCGATCTGCTCCAGCGTCATCACCTGAAACGGAATCGGGCGAAACTCCGCCGCGATACCGGTGTGTTTCAGATAATAATTCACGCGGAAGCGCGCGATGCCGGGCGCCGCATAGGAGAAATCCAGGTCGTGGTGTTTCTCAAAGCGTTCGATCTGCAATTCGGTGAGAATTTCGTAGAGCATCGGGCGCAACACCTCGTCGGTCAGCGGTGGATAATCCACTTTCTTGAGCATGCCGTTCAACCGCAAGGTTGGAGGAGTGCCGACGGCCAAATGCAGGTCCGAGGCACCCTGCTGGATCGTCACATGGAGAAAGGGATCAATCTTTGCCATTGCTGTTTTTCTACCACAACTGGCCCGGAGTTTCCAGTTGCCAGTTGCACCCGCCTTGCGTAAGGTGCCCCGCCATGACCCTGACTGAAAAAATCCTCGCGCGTGCCGCGGGCAAATCGCTCGTCCGACCCGGCGACAACCTCTGGGTCAATGTGGACGTGCTCATGACCCACGATGTTTGCGGTCCCGGCACCATCGGCATCTTTTACCGCGAATTCGGCCCCAACGCCAAGGTCTGGGACCCCGACAAGATCGTCATCATCCCCGACCACTATATTTTCACCGCCGACTCCAAGTGCAACCGCAACGTGGACATCCTCCGCGAGTTCGTCCGCGACCAGGGGATCAAACATTTTTACGATGTCATTGATGATCCCGAAGGCCGCTGGGTTTTTGACCCCGCCAAGGGCAACTACACACGCCAGTACGGCAGCCGTTACGCCGGCGTCTGCCACGTCGCCCTCGCCACCCACGGCCACACCCGCCCCGGCGAAGTGCTGCTCGGCACCGACAGTCACACCTGCATGGCTGGCGCTTTCGGCGAATTCGCCACCGGCATCGGCAACACCGACGCCGGCTTCGTCCTCGGCACGGGCAAGCTTCTCCTGAAGGTACCCGAGACCATGCGTTTCTGGTTGGAGGGCCAGCTCCAACCGGGGGTCATGGCCAAGGACGTGATCCTGCACATGATCGGCGAAATCGGATTCGACGGGGCGACCTATCGCGCCATGCAGTTTGAGGGTCCGGGCGTGCACTCTCTTTCCATGGACGACCGCATGACCATGGCCAACATGGCCATCGAGGCCGGCGGAAAAAACGGTATCTTCGAGCCCGACGACCAAACCTTCTCCTACGTCAACGCCCGCACCAACACCCCCTACGAGCCGGTTTTTTGCGACAAGGTTCAGGAGTTCGTTTACGACAAACTCTTCGACCTTGCGGCCATTGAACCCACTGTCGCCTGTCACCCCAACCCCGGCAACCGCAAGCTCGCCAAAGAATGCGGCCACATCACGTTGGACCGCGCCTACATCGGCTCCTGCACCGGCGGCAAGACCAGCGATTTCGTCGCCTTCGCCCGCATCATCAAAGGACGCAAAATCCAAATCCCCGTCTTCGGCGTGCCCGCCACACCCGAGGTCATCCGCGAGCTTCGCGCCAGCGGCATCTGGCAGATTCTGGTGGACGCTGGCGTGGACATGACCGAAAACCCCGGCTGCGCCGCCTGTCTCGGCGGACCGGCGGACACCTTCGGACGAATGAACCGGCCGCAGAAATGCATCAGCACCACCAACCGCAATTTCCCCGGTCGCATGGGGCATCCCGAATCGCAAGTTTTCCTCGCTTCCCCGATGACCGTGGCCGCCAGTGCCCTGACCGGCAGGATCACCGATCCCCGCGAGTTCCTGTAGCCAGCAAAAAAAGTGTAACCAACCACCCAACCGCGGCGTCTGCAAGGTTGAACACGATGAATGGAAACCTGCCAAAACCACCCGACCGAAAGGAGGTTCGTATGTTCACGAAACCTTTGTGGACCGTGCTGGCGCTCAGTAGCGCGCTGAGCTTGTTACCCGTTCTCGGCGCCGAAGCACCCAGAGCCGGTGCGGACGCCGACCGCATCCGCCAACGCATGGCGCAGTTGGCCGAGGAAATGAAACTCAGCGACGAGCAGCGAGCAAGAATGAGGGAAATCTTCGAGTCGCAAATCGAAAAGGCCAGGGAAATCCGATCCGATCCCAGCCTGTCGCCGGAAGAAAAAATGCGCGCCTTCAAGGAGCTGCAGGATCAGGTCACACCACGGATGAAAGAAATCCTCACCCCGGAACAATTCGCTCAATGGCAGGAGGAACGCGAGAAAATGTTTTCCGCGGCACTCGCTCCCGGCTCTGGCGAACGCGGGCGCGCGGCGATTCAGGAGTGGTTCGCCGGGCTGAATTTGACCGAAGACCAGAAAATGAAAGTCGGCGAGCTGCTCCGAGCGCAGGGCGAAAAACTCAAGGAGTTGCGCACCAACACCAGCCTCACACCCGAACAACGAATGCAGCAGTTCAAAGCCATCCAGGACGCCATCGAGCCGAAACTGAAAGAAATCCTTTCGCCCGACCAGTTCGCCCAGTGGCAACAACTACGCGAAAAAGCTCGCGCCGCCTTCGCCGGCGCCGTCGGCGAACGGATGCGCAATCGCATGCAGGAGATTTTCAAGGAGCTGAATCTTACGGAAGACCAGAAATCGAAACTGCGAGAGCTTTTCGCCGCACAGGGCGAAAAGATCAAGGAAATCCGCGCCAACACCAGCCTCACACCCGAGCAACGAATGCAGCAGTTCCGCGCTCTGCAGGAACAACTGGAGCCGGAACTGAAGAAGATTCTCACACCGGACCAGTTCGCCAAATGGCAACAACAACGTGAGAAAATGCGCGCCGAATTTCCCAAAGCCGCCCCCCCACCATAGTCAACTCCACCGCCTTCCACAGCCCGCACGGCGTCCACACCTGCCGATTGCGGGCTGTGATTTTTCTGTTGTCTTGCTGCGCCGTGGGGGTAAACTCCGGGCAACGTCAGAAAGGAGTTTGCCATGACTCGACGTGAATTTCTCCGCAAGACAGCGGTTACTTCGGCGGCGCTCGGTTGGTTCCACACGCACGCTGCCCCCAACATCCTCGCTGCCGACGCGGGCAAACCCGCACTCCTGGGCGGCCAACCGGCCCACACTGGCGGTTGGCCCAAATGGCCCGAATGGCGACGCGAGTGGGAACCGGACGTTCTCGACGTCCTCCGCAGCGGTCATTGGTGCCGCGCCGGCGGCGGCGGCAAAGTGCCGGAGTTCGAAGAAGCGTGGGCCAAACTCCTCGGCGCCAAGAAAGCCCTGGCCACTGCCAGCGGCACCACCGCGCTCATCACCGCTTTGTACGCGGTGGGCGTGGACGCCGGCGACGAAGTAATTTGTTCGCCGTACACGTTTATCGCCACCTACAATTCCATCCTCATCCAGAAAGCGTTGCCCGTCTTTGCCGACACCAATCCCGAGACGCTCACGATGTGTCCGAAATCCATCGAGAGCCGGATCACCGACCGCACGAAAGCCATTCTCCCCGTCCACATCTACGGGATGCCCTGTTACATGGACGAGATCAACGCCATCGCCAAGAAACACAAACTCGCCGTCGTCGAGGACGCCTGTCAGGCGTGGCTGGCCGAATACAAGGGCCGCAAGTGCGGCGTGCTTGGCGACTTGGGCTGCTTCAGTTTCCAGAACTCCAAACACATCCCCGCCGGCGAAGGCGGCGCCATCACCGGCATGGACGAACGCCTCATAGACAAATGCCACTCCTACCACAATTGTGGCCGCGCCTTTGGCAAAAACACCGGCACCGGCAGCTTCACCCGCGGCAATAATTTCCGCATGATGCACTATCAGGCTTCCATCCTGCTGTCCCAATTTGACAAGCTCCAAAAGGAAACGGCGCGCCGCCAAGCGAATGCCGACCACCTGATTGCCGGGCTAAAGGAAATCGGCGGCGTCGCACCCGCGCGCCTGCCGGAGAACAGCCGCGCCGTGTGGCATCTGTTCCCCATGCGCTACGACGCCTCCCAGTTCAACGGTCTTCCGAAAAGCAAATTCATCCAAGCCATGAACAAGGAAGGCATCCCGTGCAGCGCCGGCTACCACGAGCAATACTACGATGGTCTCCTCGACGAGGCGATCAACTCCACCGGTTTCAAACGCCTGTGGAGTGAGAAGCGGCTGAAAGAATATCGCGACAGCTTCAAGGAACTGAAAGGTAACGCACAGGTTTGCGCCACGACCGTTTGCATCCCGCAGACGGTACTGCTGGCCGACCGCAGCGCCATGGATCACATCCTCGACGCCATCCGCAAAATCAAAGCCTACAGCGCCGAGCTGGCAAAGACCACATAGCCGAAACCGGATCTGTTTGGCAGGGGCGGGGGGCAACGCAGCGAAGCGGAAGCGGACTTGCGTGGTTGATTCAAGGCCGCAGTCCGCGCGTGAAGTTTTCGAAATAGCCGGCCTTCTTCAACTCAGCCAAATGAGGCTGAAGCGTTTCCCACGTGAAGAAGGCTGCGCCGTGCACGCCGTGACGTTTGCCGATGTTCAGGTAGTCTTCGATCTCTCGCGTCTCACGAATGCTGCCGTGGCTGGTTTTTATGCCGACGCAGATGGTGAACTCGACTGGGCTGTTGAGTTCTTTGAGCACTGCTGCCGCCGCCCGGAACCGCTCGTCCAGGACCTGCAGGTATTTCTCGCCATATTGCTCGCGATAGGCGTAACCGGTCAGGTTGAGCATGTCGAGATACCCGCGTTCGACCCAGCTCTTCCAATCGCGCGTGCCCTTCAGCTCCTGCGCGCCCCACAGATAAGCGGCCAGCCGGGGTCGCGGGTTCAAGGCCCGCATCGCGCCGCTGATCTGACACACCAGCTCGGTGAGACAATCCCGTTTGTATTCTCGAAACGCTTCATTATAGGGGGCGCTGCCGGGTCGCCACGGATCGGAAGAATGCAAAGCGTCGAATCTCGCCTGCGCCACCGGGTCCATCTGGCGCTCGCTACCGGGATAGCGACAATAATCCAGCAAAATCCCATCGGCACGGTACCGCGTCGCAATTTCAGTGAGCACCGCCACAACCCATTTTCTCGCCTCGGGATGTCCGCAGGAAATGAAACCCATTGGCTGGCCCGCTTTGTCGCGCAGCGCCCAGTCCGGGTGCAACTTCAGCACGCCCGCCGGCTTGTCATGACCGCACGCCAGCGCGCACATCACCGGATAGACCTTCAAACCTCGCTGGCGCGCCTCGCGGACAAGAATCGCCACCGGGTCCCATTGCCTCCAGGGTTTGTCGGGAATCAATTCGCTGGGATAATAGGCCTGTCCCCGGGTCGTGGTCACATACGGCATCAACACACGCAACCCCGATCCGCGGAACCGGTCCAAATTGTCCGCGATCACGCGCTCGCGTGAAGTCTCATCGGCCACGTCGCGGAACCAAGAGGACAAATGGATATACGCTCCCAAAAACGGTTCCTCGTGACCGGCACCCACCGCGCTGGCCGCCAGCCACAGGCCGGCTAGTCCTGCGAGAATCGTGTTCCAGTGCAAGCGCATCTGCCGTTCATTATACCGACTTCGGCAGCAGGGAAAGAATTTTCTGACACCAGCCAGCGCGGAATCGCGGCGCTTGTGTGAAGCGCCGCAGTGATTTCTGCGAATGGCGTCGAAAAACGTTGCTGCGCTTTGCAGAAGCGCAGCGACAACACCTGACTTCGAATCACCCGTGTCGAATCTGGAGATGAGCCTTTTCAACCTGGACTCTATTGGTGAAAATGATATGCGTTTCGCCGTAAGTGTAATGGCAATCTAAGGGTGCCAGGCGAAATACGACCCTGTTACTCGGTGGAATGCAGCAAGGCAACCTGTTGGGCGCAGCGCACCAAATCATAGAGATGGGATACGCAAAAGCCATGGATCGTATCCAATCCGAAGGTGATGATGGGCAAACCTGTCATCACACCTGATTCGGGAAGCCGTCCTGGCAGCATTGGGATTTGCCAGAGATGCTCTGCGCGCCGATGTGGTTTAGCCCTTGGCTGAGGTGCCAGCATGAAGTTCTTGGCCGACGAAAGCGTTGACCGCGCTATTGTGGAACGTCAGCGCCGAGAGGGGCATCAAGTTTCGTACACCCGAACCGCCATGCATTCAAGTGCGCGGGGGCGATCTCCCTACCGTAGGCTGCAAGGTTGATTCTCCGAGGGAGGTTCGCGTACACTGGCGGCGTGACAACGCCATTCCAATGGAACACGACACGGACGCTGGTGATGGGCATCCTCAATGTCACGCCGGACTCGTTTTCCGACGGAGGCGAGTTTTTCGAGCCGGAGCGGGCAGTGGCGCGCGCCCGCCAGATCATCGCCGAGGGCGCGGACATCCTGGACATCGGCGGCGAGAGCAGCCGACCGGGAGCGGAGCCGGTCAGCGCCGAAGAGGAACTCCGTCGTGTGACGCCGGTGATTGAGCAAATCGCCTGTTGGCGGTCACCCGTCACCATCTCTATTGATACGACCAAGGCGGCGGTGGCGGAGCGGGCGCTGGCGGCGGGCGCGCGAATCGTCAACGACATCAGCGCGCTGCGGTTCGATGAGCGAATGGCGGAGGTCGTGCGCGAGGCGGGCGCGGGCGTGGTGTTGATGCACATGCAGGGGACGCCGCGGACAATGCAAATCGAGCCGCGCTACCGCGATGTGGTCGCGGAGGTGCGGAACTTTTTGGCGGAGCGGATCGCGTTTGCGGAATCCCGCGGGATAAAAAAATCGCAAATCGCCATTGACCCGGGCATCGGCTTCGGGAAGACTGTGGAACACAACGTGATGTTGCTGGCGCGATTGCGAGCGTTCTGCGAGCTGGGCTGTCCGGTGCTGGTCGGCGCCTCCCGGAAGTCGTTCATCGGGAAATGGCTCGGACGCGAGCCGAAAGATCGCCTGGCCGGGTCGTTGGCCGTGGCGGCGTGGGCGGTGATGAGCGGGGCGCGCATTGTGCGCGTGCACGACGTGGCGGAAACGGTGGACGCGGTGCGCATGATCGAAGCCATCCAACAGTGACTCATGGAACTGATTCAGGATTTCATTGCGCAATACTGGAAGGCGGCAGTGGAGATCCTCCTGCTGGCGGCGGTGATCTATTATTTGTTGCTGTTGGTTCGCGGCACGCGCGGCGCGGCGGTGTTGACCGGATTTCTGATCGTGCTGCTGGGGATCGCGGGATTCACGCAGTTGTTTCATCTGGACGTGATCAACTGGATTCTGAGCCGGTTTCTGGCGCTGCTGGCCATCGCGGTGCTGGTGATCTTTCAACCGGAATTGCGCCGCGCGCTGGCGCAACTGGGCAGCCGCAATCCGTTCACCAGTTCGCGGTTGCGCATCGAACTGGCCGACGTGCTGGCGGAAACCGCGCGGGCACTGGCGCAGAAACGCTGCGGCGCTCTGATGGCCATCGAGCGCGAAATCGGATTTCGGGGCGTCGCGGAAACCGGAGTTGCCGTGGACGCGAAGGCGACGCCGGAGCTGCTGACGACGATTTTTTTCGAGAACACCCCTCTGCACGACGGCGGCGTCATTCTGCGCGGCGACCGGGTGGTGGCGGCGGCGTGCGTGTTTCCGCTGACGCAGCAATCGGGTTTGAGCACGCAACTGGGGATGCGACACCGGGCCGCGATCGGTTTGTCGGAGGAAACCGACGCCATCGTCATCGTCATCAGCGAGGAAACCGGCGACATTTCGGTGGCTGTGAACGGCCAGTTGCGACGCGGCCTCGATCCGGATGCGCTGCGCCAGTATTTGTCCCAAACTCTGGCGCCACCCGCCCGCCACGGCTGGGGCCTGACCGACGCCGTGCGACGGTTTCTCGGCAGCCTGTTCCTGCGGGAGCCGCGCATCGAGCCGACGGAAACCTTCAGCGCCGCCACCGCCGAGCCGCCCGGCGAAAGCGATCCGGCAGAGCCTGCAGGACGGAAGGATGAACCCTGATGCAATGGCTCACTAGCAATACCACGCTGAAGCTGATCTCCGTGTTGTTGGCCATCGTGGTCTGGCTTTTCATCAAGGCGCTCACCGTCGAACCCGCCGGCGCGCCGCAGCCACCCGGCGGCCTGCTTCATCATCTGGGGTTGCTCGGCGAAAAACAGATTGTGGAACGCGAAGTGCCCGTGCGACTGGTCTTCAGCGGAAAACTGCCAAGCGGGTTCACCGCCGAGCGAACCAACGTCGTTCCGCGCACGGTGCGCGTCAAAGGACCGAAAACCATCCTCGGTTCGCTTCGCCACGTCGAAACGCTGCCTGTGGACCTGACCGACCGTCGGATTTCCTTTCGCCAACGGGTGGACCTTGCGCCGTCGGATCCGCGTGTGATCCTCCTGTCACACACCAGCGTGGAGGTGGACATTCGCATCCGTGAACCCAACCGATAGACATCCATCATGACCCAGCCAGCCAACACTCGACGCATTTTCGGCACGGACGGCGTCCGCGGCGTCGCCAACATCGAGCCGGTCACCGCCGAGACCGCGCTCAAACTCGGTCGCGCAGCCGCGCATGTCTTCAAAAAACGCCTCCCATCACCGCGCGGCCACGGTCGCCACAAAATCGTGGTGGGCAAAGACACGCGGCTCAGCGGTTACATGCTCGAAAACGCCATCAGCGCCGGCATCCTCTCGATGGGCGTGGATGTGCTGCTCATCGGCCCGTTGCCCACGCCGGGCGTCGCCTACATCACCCGCAGCCTTCGCGCCGACGCCGGCATCGTGCTCACCGCCTCACACAACCCCTACGAGGACAACGGCATCAAGTTCTTCTTCCACGACGGCTACAAACTCGACGACGCCATCGAGGCTGAAATCGAAGACCTCGTCTTCAGCGGCGCCATCGAAAATATCCGCCCCACCGCCAGCGAAATCGGCAAGGCCTACCGCATTGACGACGCCCTCGGCCGCTACGTCGAATACGCCAAAGCCGCCTTCCCCAAAGGCATGACCCTGGAGGGTCTGCGCATCGTCGTGGACGCCGGCCACGGCGCCACCTACAAGAGCACCCCTTGCATCCTCCGCGAACTCGGCGCCCGACTCACCGTGCTGAACAATCAGCCTGACGGCACCAACATCAACCTCAACTGCGGTTCGCTCTACCCCGAAGCCATGTGCGCCGCCGTCAAAGAAACCGGCGCCGACCTCGGCATCGCGCACGACGGCGACGGCGACCGCGTGCTGTTTTGCGATGAGCACGGCAGGCTCGTGGACGGCGACGACGTGCTCGCCATCACCGGGTTGGATTGGCTCAAACGCGGCGCGCTGAAGAAAAACACCATGGTCGCCACCATCATGAGCAACATCGGCCTCGACCATCTCATCCGTCAGCACGGCGGCACGGTCATCCGCACCGCCGTCGGCGACCGCTACGTGCTCGAAGCCATGCTCCGCGACGACCTCAACGTCGGCGGAGAACAAAGCGGCCACGTCATTTTCCGCGACTTCGCCACCACCGGCGACGGCATCGTCACCGCGCTGCAGGTGCTCCGCATCATGATGGACACCGGCAAACCCATCAGCGAACTGTTGAAATCGTTCGTCAAATTCCCGCAGATCACCATCAACATCAACGTCCGCGAAAAACCGCCATTGGAGACGATGCCCGACGTGCTCGCCGCCGTCAAAGACGCCGAGCAAACCCTCGGCAACACCGGGCGGGTCTTGTTACGCTATTCCGGCACCGAACCAAAAATCCGCCTCCTGCTCGAAGGTCAGGACGCCCAACTGATCCGCGCCCTCGCCGACGGCATCGCCGCCAAAATCCAGGCCCACATCGGCATCTGAGCGAACCGGCCCGATTCCGCCCGGAAGCCAGCGGATTACCCGCGATTCAGACGGAACGTCACCGGCACTTCGACCCAAGAGGTGATGGGAACGCCGTTGTGCCGGGCCGGTTGGAATTGCGCCGCTCGCACCGCTTCGATGGCGGCGTCATCGAGAACCTTGTGGCCGGTGCTCTGTAGAATCTGAATCGCCCCGATCTTGCCGTCGGCCTGAATCTGGACCCGCAACACAACGGTGCCTTCCCAGCCCTGCTGTCGGGCAATCGCCGGGTATTGCGGTTGCGGACTACGCAAATAATTGGCCCCGCCAAACCCGATGCCGTCACCGATGCCATCGCCCACACCGTTCCCCAAACCGCCCCCGCTGCCTGTCCCACCGCCAGCAATGCCGTCCTCCGATCTGTTGCCAATCCCTGTGCCAGTCCCGTTCCCCCAACCCGCGCCTTGCCCCGCTGCGCCCTCCATGCCAAACTGATTCTCCGCAAACACAGACGGTGACGGCGCACTCGGCACAAAACCGCTGTAAGGGACCGGCGACGCGGTTTCCACGGCTATCACCGCCGGCAAACGAGGTCGCGGCAGCGGCGGAGGTGCCAGGTCCGGTTTCACGGCGGGCGTCGTTGGCACGCGCATCCGGGGCGGTCGTGACCGCAGCGAGCCGCGGCCGCCAGCGTTCGGATTCCCACCGCCTCCGCCGCCCCCGCCGATTTCCGAAGGTTCCCGCAAACCGGCGAAGGTGATCGTGGCGCTGACAAATTCCGAGCGCGCCGCGCCGACCAACACCGGCGCTTTCCACGCCGCCAGCCCGGCAATGAGCGCGGCGTGGATCACCACGGCGGCAAGCATCGCCGGCGAAAGCTGACGCGCTGGCTCCGGCGGCGCCGCGCTGGCGAGGCGCCGAAACCGGAGTGCGCCACGGTTGGCATGGCGTCCGATCATTGATGGTAGCGTAGCAGACAGCCGGGACAGAGGCAATCGTCGTATTTCGCCCGCAGTTGCTGCAACGTCGCGGGGCTGAGCCGCAGCGCGGCGCACCAGCAGGCGCCGGGCAGACAGGGGAATGTGGCGCCGCAGGCCGGACAGGTTTTGCGCTGGGCTTTCGGTTCTTGTTCCAGCGCTGTCACAAGCCGCGCTAGGTCGGCGGAGGTGATGGAAGCCATAAGTCATGTTACTCGGTTGTGTCGTTGTACGTGTAACCACGCCGCTGTCGCGAAATAGGACGGCCCGCTGTGGATAAGATTGCGGCCTTTTTCCAGACCGCACTCCATAACGCGGTCGGAAACCAACCCGAGCCAGCCGCGCTCAGCCAGCAGCGCTGCCGCGGATACCGGGGATTCCGGTTCGCTGAAGAAGATGGCTGTTTGCGGATGCGCTGTCACAACAGATGGCAGGTCAAGCGAAAGATAACTGCCGGGGTTGCCAGCAAAGATATTGTCACCTCCGACCCATTCGATCAGATCATGCACAAAACACCGTCCCCCCACCATGCGGGGATGTCGGCCAAACCATAACTCGGCATAGACACGAGGCCAAACAGCGGGTGCTTGTGCCCTCAATGCTTCCGCAGCAGCGTTGAGACGGTTGGCAAGAGAGCGCGCGGACCGTAATTCACCAAGGAGTGCGCCCAGGGTAACGATGTTTTCCAAAATCCCAAACCGGCTGGATGGTAGAGGCAACGCATAGGCCGACAAACCCGCCTCTGCCAGTCGGCAAGCCAACGCTCCCTGAACTCCGGTGGTCAGGAAGATCAAATCCGGCTGCAGCGCGCGCAAGACCTCCATATCCGCCCCGAGATCATCACCCACAACGGGCGCGGCCACTTCGGGCGCATAGCGCCGGCAATAGGGAGAGACATCCACCACACGCTCCGCACAGCCCAGTTCCGTCATGGTCTTGGTGGCGGAACGGACCAAGCTAATAATGCGACACGGACGGGACGGAAGTTCAAAACTGTTGCCAAGTAATTCGCAAATGACACGCATGGGAAGTACCTTCTGCCTCAGGCAGTAGCGGGCGCGCTGCTGCGCAGTGATGGGTAACGGCGCGCGAGCAGAGCCAATGCGCCGAACAGCACAGCACTGTAGGCAAGATCTCCGAGCAGAGCATTACGCAGGAACGGCAACCCCATGAGATAGCATTCGAGCAGTCCGGTCAGCGTGCGGGGATACATTCCGCTGATGGTCCACACGGCAAAGTTGGTGGTCAGATAGAATAACACTGAACCGGTGGCGGTGGTGAACGCCACGCGCATGGAGGTGTGCGGCTGCCTTTGCCCGGCCGCCAACGCCACAACCAGCGCAAAGGAACCATACACCACCGGCATGAGCGCATGGAAACCAATGAGGCAATCGCTGAGCAACATCGCGCCCAACGGCAATGTGAACGCAACCCAACGTGGACGATAGCACATGCCGCCGAAAACAGCCAACGCCGTCATGGGGGTGACATTGCTCGGATGAGGTAACAGACGAGCCACGGCAGCGCCCAGAATCAGAGCGCTGATTGTGAAGAAACGTTCTTTGTTCATGATGATCTCCTTGGGTTGGCTGGACGATGGACGCAGGGACGGCACAAGGTCACAGAAGACAAAACGATCTCGCCAAACTATATCGCCACGCTCAAATGTAACGGGTCGAGAGAATACGGGGCCATCAAATACAAACGTGTGAAATTCCCCGTTCTCGCCGCAGGGATCAAGATGCGCGGGAGAATCGCGCAACAGTTCCTCGTCGTAATACTTCCCCACCCACCCAGCATCAAGCGCATGAGTGTCCACGCAAGTCAGCACGGCCCGGTAACCGCGGCGGTAGAACTCGCGCGCCAGAGCGCGCGTGTCGCAACCCCACATCGGGAAGAGCGCAGTCATCCCGATGCGAGAGAGGCGCTCGATCCGGTACTGTCGGATGTCATCGAGAAACAGGTCGCCAAACGCAACACTGGAAATGCCGTGGCGTTGAAAACCTTCCAGCGTAGCTTGCATCCGACAGTCGTATTCATTGTTCGAACACTGTTGCGGCAGCCAAACAATATGCAACGGCAAACCCAGCGATGCGGCCTGCTGTTCCAACAGACTACGCCGCACCCCGTGCATCGCGACGCGGTCAAACCCTTCTGTGACCGTCGTCAACAACCCGGCGACCGATTGTCCAGTTTGCCGCAACTCGGCCAGCGTAAGACAACTGTCCTTGCCGCCGCTCCATGCCAGCAAAACGGGTCCACTCATGCGCGTTCTCTTAGAAGCGAATCATGCCTCCGGCCCAAAAGGCGCGTCCGAGCGCCGGATAGCCAGCCGCTTCGTAGTAGTGTTCGTCGGTGATGTTCTCCACACGGCCCAACACGGTAAAGTATTTGCAGACCTCATAGGACAGGCCGAGGTCGAGTTTGCCGTAGGCACCGTCTTTGATGAGGGCACTGGTCACCGGATCGAAATCCTGACGATCGCCCACAAGCTGAACGCGAACGATAGCATCGAACCGCTGGAGAAAACGATAATCCACCAGCAATTCGCCGGCGTGGCGCGGACGCCGGAGGAGACGTAGATTGGTGGTTTGGTCCTCGGCGGTCGGCAACCACGTGTAACTGCCGCGCACAAGAAGGTCGTGGCACGGCGTCCACGTGACGAACGACTCGACGCCGATGGTCTGGGCCTGTTGAACATTCATCATCGTGCCCGCCCAGGTCATCCAGTTGGTGACGGTGTACTGGATGAGGTTGTTGATTTCGTTTTGGAAATAGTTGGCGCCGACGCGGAGTTTGTTGTCGAAAAACGCCTGTTCCAAACCAGCGTCCCAACCAACGCTGCGCTCAGGCTGGAGGTTGGGGTTGCCATACACCGGGAAATACAGGTCGTCCACGCCGGGCGCGCGGAAGCCGGTGCCGAAGTTGGCGCGGAGAATCGTCTCGGTGCCCGGCACCGTGTAGCGAGCACCGAAGCGGTAGGTGCATTCGGAGCCAAACGTGTTGTAGGAGTCCACACGCAGGCCGGCATTGAGCGTAACGCGCGGGACCGGCGTAAACTCATAGCTGCCGTAACCGGCGTAGTTGCGCACGCTAGGCGCGATGACGCCGCTGGAAGCGCCGCCCCACCAGGAAAAATCATCGTGCACGCGGTTCGCGTGGATGTTGTCGAAGGACATGCCCGCGACGATCTTGTGCTGGTCGCTGATGAGAAAGAGATTCTGGAAATCAATCTGGTCGCGGTCGGTCGTGGTCCATGCGAAGGAATAATCTCCGCCGGGGGAATTCGGCGCGCCGCTCCAAAACTTGCGGTCGTGGTTGTGGGAAAGCGTGAGACGCGCATCCCAGAACTCGAACGGCTGGGCGTGAAGTGTCGCGGCAAGAGCGGCGTTTTCATCGTTGAGGAAATCGTTGGGATCGTTTCCCCAGATGCTGTCCAGTCCCGGCGAGCCGGCGTGACTGCTGCGATACCAACCGGTGACGGCAAGGTCGAGTTTTTCCAAGAACTGATAACGCACGCTGCCGTTGACATCGCGCTGACGAACAGCGCTGTTGAGCCGGTCGTTGTCGCTGGAAAAATAACTCGCCGCGCCGCTGAGCGAGAGTTTGCCGTAGGTGGCGGCAAACGACGCGCGCGGCCGCAGGCTGTCGTAGCTGCCGCCCTCGAAGGTAACGGCTCCGGTGGGTTGATCGGCGCCGCGTTTGGTGATGATGTTGATGACGCCGCCGATGGCTTCCGAGCCGTAGAGCGTACTTTGCGGGCCGCGAAGCACTTCAATGCGTTCGACGTTGTCCATCGGCAGATTGGAAAAATCGAACAGGCTGTCGAACCCGTTGTTGACGCGCACCCCGTCAATGAGCACCAGCGTGTGTTTGGCATTGCTGCCGCGCATGAACACAGAGGTCACGCCGCCGGGTTGGCCGCTTTGGACGACGTGGAGGCCGGGCACCTCGCGGAGAGCTTCGCCAACCGTGCGGATTTGTTGCCGCTCAATGGCCGCGCCTTCCAGCACGGTGACCGCGGCCGGGGTGTTTTCCGTTTCGGTCGGAATACGAGTGGAAGCCACGACGACTTCGGGCAGACGATTGGTGGTGTCGGCAAGACCGAGCGCGGGGGCGACACCGACAGCGAGGACATACAACAAACGATATTTCATGACGCAATCTCCTTTGGTTCGAAGGTTATTGGTTCGGATGTGCGTCGGCCGTTATTCTGACTTGCGGCTTCCAACCTTCGCTCCGCCTTCTCCCGTTTGGGATGGCTCTTGGAGCGTCGTATCCGCTCACAGATGCGCCACAGTCGCCGATTCTCACGGCGTTCCCTGCGCCGACGCGTTTGGCACAACAAAGAACTGGCGCTCAGTGTAACGACCATCCCGAAATGCGCAAGAAAAATTTTTTCCAAATCGGCCGATGCTCGCTATCTTGTCCTCCCATGACATTCCCAACCGCATCGGTCCTGAGTTCGCTCTTGCGGGAAAATCCGGTGGTCATCACCGGGCTTGGCGTTTTCAGCGCCGCCGGCACAACCGTCGGCGAACTGTGGACTTCGGCCCTCCAGGGTCGCTGTCCGGCCCAATGGCGGCGGTACGCCCGTGGACAGTTCGCCGTGTGCGCCGCGCCCGACATTCCGCCGCAACCGGTCGTCGCCAAGATGGATCGCTCCGCGCAACTGGCAGCCGCTGCCGCCCAACAAGCGTGGAATGACGCGGGTCTTTCCCGCTGCGCGCCGCCCGCCTGCCGCATCGGCGTCATTGTCGGCACTTCGCGCGGGCCGGTCGGCAAATGGATCGAATCGTTGCGCTGCGCCGAAGCGGGTCGAATGTTGCCGAGTCTCGCCGCCACCAGCAACATCGCCGCGCTCAGTGGCGCGCTCTCCATCATTTTCCACGCGCAAGGCCCCAGTGACACCGTGTCCGCCGCGTGCGCTTCCTCGGCCAACGCCATCGCGCTCGCCGCGCAACACATCCTGCTGGGCACTGCCGACGTTGTTCTGGCGGGCGGCGCAGAGGCTCCATTGGAGCCGGTGATTCTCGCGCAGTTGCAAGCCGCCGGCATCCTCGGCGCAGACGCCGACCCGGCGCGAACCTGCCGCCCTTTCGCAAAGGATCGCAACGGGACGATCCTCGGCGAAGGCGCGGCTTTTCTCGTGCTCGAATCGGCTCGTTCCGCGCGTCAACGCGGCGCGGCGGTTCACGCCCGGCTCGCCGGCTGGTCGGTGGCCGCCGAAGGTTACCAACGGACGGGGATCACCGAGACGGCGCGCGGTTTGCGGCAGGTTCTTGAGGGCGCCATTGCGATGTCTGGTTTGAGGGCGAGCGAGATCGGTTACGTCAACGCGCACGGCACCGGCACGCGCCTCAATGACGCGCAGGAAGCCACCGCGTTGCGCCACTGTTTTCCCGGCGGCGTTCCGTGCTCCTCCACCAAGCCGGTCACCGGCCATTGCATGGGCGCGGCGGCGGCGCTCGAAGCCGTTATCTGCATCGCCGCGTTGCAACACCGTCTGTTACCCCCCACGGCCAACTGTTTGCCGCTCGATCCCGATTGCGCGCTCGACATCATCCACACCGCGCCGCGCCCGACCGCAACCCGCGCCGCCCTCTCCATCTCCTCCGGGTTTTGGGGGCACAATGCGGCGCTGATCTTTTCCACACGATGAAACTGGTCATTCCCGAACCGCGCCTGATCGAGCCGTCTCCCGGCACGTGGCGGGTGACGGCGAACATTGCCGGGCAGGAAACCTACATCGAGTCGTCGGCGCCGTTGTCGCCGCGCGTCGAGGCCTTCGTGTGTGCGATGCTATTTCCTGCGATGCGACGCGGTTGGCATCTCGACGCGCGCGCGGGGTTGAGTCGCGCGACCGTCGAGAACCTTCACAAGGCGCAGCTCACGGCCCGGCGCTGGTGGCCGCGACTGCCCGCCGTCGAAATCCGCGCGCCCTCTGCCGCGGAGCGCGCGCGCCCGGCACGGGATTGTTCTTCACCGGCGGGGTGGATTCGTCCTTCGCGCTGCGGCGGCTCAACGACGAAATCGGCGAGCTGGTGTTTGTGGAAGGTTTTGATGTGGAACTGACCGATGAGCCGCGGGCTGCGTCGGGTGCGCAAATCGCTTCAAGAGGTTGCCGACCACACCGGTCACCGCCTGATCGCGGTTCGCACCAACCTGCGCAGCCATCCCGTGTTCAACGCGCTCAACTGGGAAATCACTCACATTGCCGCGCTGGCCGCTGTGGCGCACACCCTGGGCGAGCGACTGGGCACGATGGTGGTAGCCGACAGCGACGCGCCGCCGCCGTTCGGCTCGCATCCCGATCTGGACCCCCTTTGGTCGTCGGAGTCCGTGACGCTGAGGAGTTTCGGCGCGGGCCATTCCCGGCTGCAGCGCGTGGCGGCCATCCGCGATGGGTCGCCGCTGCGGGGCCATTTGCGCGTCTGCTGGGAAAACCGCGCCGAAAGCTTGAACTGCGGCGGCTGCAAGAAATGCCTGCTCACCCGTCTCCAACTGTTGGCCGTCGGCGATCCGACCGGAATGGATTCGTTTCCCGATGCGCCGCTGGTCGAAACGTTGGAACGCCTGCTGCAAACCGAGCCGGGAACCAGCTACCCGCATTTCTGGCGCGAGACCCCATCCGCGCTCCGCGACGCGCGGCTGCGCGCTTTGATCGAAGAACTGGTGACGTACCAGCCGCCACCGAGATGGAAGAAACGCCTGAAACGGCTTCTGCATATTTAGTCGCAAAAACCGCTTGATGTGCTATCCTGGCGGCGCATGGGCGCGCCAACATTCTCGGTCATCATCCCGGTTCACAACGCCGGCGAGAAGTTCCGCCGCTGCCTCGAAAGCACCCAGGCAGCGCGCCCCCAACCCGACGAGCTGATCGTGGTCGCCGACGGCGACAGCGACGGCTCCTGGCGTGTCGCCGAGTCCTTCGGCGCAAAAATCATCCGGCTTCCCGAAGCGGGCGGACCGGCTCGCGCCCGCAACGCGGGAGCGCGCGCGGCGCGGGGCGATGTGTTGGTGTTTTTCGATGCCGATGTGGAGGTGGCGCCGGATGCGTTGGCGCAAATCGCGGCCGTGTTCGAGCGCGAACCGGACGTGGCGGCGGTGTTTGGTTCCTACGATGACATGCCCGCGGAGAGCAATTTCCTCTCGCAATACAAAAATCTTTTCCACCATTACGTCCATCAAACCGCGCGCGAGGAGGCTTCGACGTTTTGGGCCGGTTGCGGCGCGGTCCGCCGCGAGGTTTTTCTTGCGCTCGGCGGCTTCGACGAATCGTATCGGCAACCTTCCATCGAAGACATTGAGTTCGGGTATCGGCTCCGACGGGCCGGGCATCGGATTCGGCTGGTCAAGACGCTTCAGGTGAAACATCTGAAACGCTGGACGACGCGGTCCCTGCTGTATGCGGATTTCTGGTTGCGGGCGGTGCCGTGGACCGAACTGATCTTGCGTGATCGCCGGTTGGTGAACGATCTGAATCTGACTTGGAAAGCGCGCGGCGCGGTCGTGGCGAGTTGGATGGCGCTGCTGACAGGGGGCGTAGGCGCGTGGTGGCTGGCGGTGCCTGCGCTGGTCGTGATGCTGGCGATGGACGCGGGTTGGCTGAAATTCTTCTTGGCGAAACGTGGTGCGCTGTTCACACTGAAGGTTGTACCGTGGTTGTGGTTGTATCATGGATACAGCGGCCTCGGTTTCGCGGTCGGACTGGTTCGGCACTGGACACGATGAAAACAGAACATCATTCCACGGAACCGCTTCTGCAACGCGCGTTTGCGCGACTTGATCCTGTGGCATTCGGCGTGGCGGTCGGCACGCTGGGGGCGAGTGCGCTGTTTCTGGCCACGGCGATTTTGTTGATCAAGGGCGGCGAGCATGTCGGACAGAATCTCCGTTTGTTGGCGCAGTATTTTCCCGGCTATCGCGTAACGTGGACGGGCGCGTTGATCGGAGGGGGATATGGGTTTCTGACCGGGTATGCGGCGGGTTGGTTGTTGGCGGTCGTGCGTAACGGCGCGTTGTGGCTGTATCTGCTGACGATCAAGATGAAAGCCGCGTCGGCCACGTTCCGGGAGTTTTTCGATCACTTGTGATGAATCGCGTGGTCATCATGGGCGGCGGCCCGGCCGGTTTGACGGCGGCTTACAAGTTGTCCCAGGCGGGGCTGGGTTCGGTGGTGCTCGAAAAAGATCGCGTGGTCGGCGGCATCTCTCGCACGGTCACACATCGGGGTTACCGTTTTGACATCGGCGGGCATCGCTTTTTCACGAAAGTCCCCGCGGTTGAAGCCATGTGGCGGGAGGTGCTCGGCGACGCGGATTTTTTGCGTCGGCGTCGGCTTTCCCGCATCTACTACAACAAACGCTTCTTTCATTATCCGTTGCGTCCGGCCAATGCGCTGCGGGGACTCGGTCTCTGGAACAGCGTGTGGATTCTGGCCAGTTATCTCAAGGCGCAATTGGCGCCGCAACGGCCCGAAGACACTTTCGAGCGTTGGGTCTCCAACCGTTTCGGTGAACGGCTGTACCGAACGTTTTTCAAAACCTACACGGAAAAAGTCTGGGGTATTCCCTGCCACGAGATTTCCGCCGAATGGGCGGCGCAACGTATCCGGGGCCTGTCGCTGTTGAGCGCCGTCAAAAACGCCCTCCTCCAACAACAATCCCCCCACAAATCCCGCGTCATCAAAACCCTCATTGACGCTTTCGACTACCCGCGGCTCGGCCCCGGCCAAATGTGGGAAGCCGTTGCCGCTCGCGTCCCCGAAGTCCGTCTCGGTGCGGAAGTCAAAACGATTCGCTGGAACGGCAACCGCGTCGAAGCCGTCGAGACCGGCGACGGACAGCGCGTGGAAGGCTCGCATTTCATCAGCAGCATACCGTTGCGCGAACTCATCCAGAGACTCTCGCCCGCCGCGCCCGCTGCCGTTCGCGCCGCTGCCGACGGCCTGAAATACCGCGACTTTCTCACCGTTGCCCTGATTGTGAATCGGGCGGAGGTGTTTCCCGACAACTGGATTTACATTCACGATCCCGATGTGAAGATGGGCCGCATTCAGAACTTCAAGAACTGGTCGCCCGACATGGTGCCGGACGGTAGGACCACCTGTCTAGGGCTTGAGTATTTTTGTTTTGAGGGCGACGCGCTCTGGACGATGCCCGATGCGGAGTTGATGGCGCTGGGACAACGCGAAATGGAAACACTCGGCCTCGCGCGCACCGCGGACGTGGTGGACGGCGCTGTGGTGCGGATGCCGAAAGCGTATCCGGTGTACGACGCGCACTACCGCGACCATCTGCGGGTGCTGCAGGAATTTCTCGGCACGCTGACGAACTTGCAGGTCGTGGGCCGCAACGGGATGCATCGCTACAACAATCAAGATCACTCCATGTTGACCGCCATGTTGGCCGTGGAAAACATCCTCGGCGCCCGCCACGATCTCTGGAGTGTCAACGACGAGCCAGAATATCACGAGGAACTGAAACGATAGGAGGACGTATGCTGGTAGAACCCGAAAAAACTAACGAAGAACAACTCATCCGCGCCGTGCTCCGCCTCAACGGCAACGTCTGGGGACTGGCCTGCGGTGTCCTCTTCGGGCTGGCCCTGTTTTTGGCTACGCTCTGGCTGGTGATCAAAGGCGGCAACGAAGTCGGTCCGCACCTGCGCCTGCTGGCCCAGTACCTGATCGGCTATCGCGTCACCGTCCAAGGCGCTTTCATCGGACTGGCGTGGGGATTTGCACTCGGCTACCTCGGCGGTTGGCTGCTCGCTTGGATTTACAACACCGTCGTCACATGGCGGGAGCGACAAAAGTGAAACGGCCGGTGATTCTCCGTGACACGACGTTGCGCGAAGGCGTGCAGATTCCAGGCGTGAATCTTTGCCACGCCGACCGACAACGTTTTGTGGCGCTACTCGACGAACTCGGCGTGCCGGAAATCGAGATCGGTCTGCCTGATGGCGTGAATGCTTGCGCCGACCTCTCCCGCTTCATTCGCGACCGCGGCCTGCGCATCCAACCGAGCGGTCTCGTGCCCTGCTACAGTGCGCGTTGGCGTCCGCAGATTGACCTCGCTGCCGATTGCGGGTTGGGCGTGGATGTGCTCGTTCCGACCTCGGATTTCCTGTTGCGCGATGCCAACCATTATCGAATGACGGCAAAAGAGATTTTGCCGCGCCTCACGGAAGTTATTGCGTACGCCCAACAACGAGGCGTGCCCGCCGGTGCGGCGTTGATGGACGCCTGTCGCGCGCCGCGCGAACGGCTGCTCGACATCGTCAGCCAACTTCGTGCTGCGCGAATGGTGATTTACGATTCTGTCGGCACCATGTTGCCGTGGCGGATGTGGGCGCTCATCCACGAAGTCCGCCAAGCCACAAAGATTCCGATCCTCGTCCATTGCCACAACGACCACGGTATGGCCACGGCCAACACGCTGGCCGCGCTCGATGCCGGCGCGGTGGCGGCCGATGTCGCCGTCAACGGCCTCGGCGGCCGCGCGGGCAACGCGGCGTTGGAGGAAGTGGTCATGGCACTGGAGCAACTCTGCGAACGTTCCACGGGCATCAACACCCGGCGATTGCGCGAGCTTAGCGCGTTTGTCGAAAAGATGACCGGCATCGCCAACTCGCCGCTGAAGCCGATTGTCGGGCGTTACGGTTTCGCGCATGCGCCGGTCATGCACGTCCGCTGCATCGCCGGCGGCAACCCGGAAGCGTTCGAGCCGTTCGACCCGCAACGGGTCGGCGCCGAGCGTACCTACGGATTCAGCCTGCCGGTAGATTACGCTGGCGCGTTGGAGCCGTTTTTGCAAAAAAGTGGCGTCACGCTATCTGCGGAGCAGGTTCAAAAGTTGCTGGACACCTTGCGCAGCCGGCCCGACTGGAGCGAAGCGCAAGTGTTGGAATTGATTCATGAGATTCACGGTTGACGAACGATATTCCGCCGAGCGCAGCATCGTGTTGCGGTACGCGCCGTCGCTATTCCCGGAGGTGGATGTGGCGGCGACGTCCCGACAGGAAGGCGCGCGCATCCTCGATCTCGGCTCGTGGCGCGGCGTTCACCTGAAACTGTTGGACGAATCCTCGCGCATGGCCAGCGGCACCTACAAAAGTCTCGACGGCTGTCTCTCGACCGCGCTGTGTCGGAAGGAAGGCATTCGGCGCGCGGTGTTTTCTTCCGGGGGCAATGCCGGTGCAGCGTTGAGTTTGTACGGGGCGACCACCTGGCTGGACTCGTATTTCTTCTGCCCCGCCAACAACCTCCCCAAGCTCGATGGCGCGCTCTTTGAGCGTCCGACGGCGCATCTGATCGCTGTCGAAGGCTCCGACCGCCGGGTCAAACAGGCTGCGAAACGATTTGCCGAGCGCATCGGAGCGCCGGTGATTCCGAAACTGGAGTGGCGGATGCTGTCGGCGAGTTGTCGTGGAATGTTTCTGGCGGAACAGATTCTCGGAGGGCAACGGTTCGACTGGCTCGTTCAGGCCGTCTGCGCCGGCTACGGGCCGCTGGGGATGTACCGCACCTTCGAGCGGTTCGCGGGATTGCCCGTCCCGAAATTTCTCGCCGTCCAACAGGGTGGCCTCTGCCCGATTGTTCATGCGTGGGAACAACACCGCGACACGTTGCCGCCGTTGAGCGACGACCGCTGGCACGAAACCCCGATCGAGCCGGCGCTGTATAATGTTTATCCTGATCAAACGTATCCGGCGCTGTTCCGACTGCTTCAACAATGCGGCGGCAGCGCGCTGGCAGTGCATCAGGCCGAGTTCGACCGGTTCGCTCCCGAATTTCTCCAGCGCGTCGAACAGGCCGGGGTGACGTTGACGCGCCGCAACGGTCAAATTCTGGAACGCGCGGGTCTGTTAGCGGGCGCCGGCGCGTTGAAGGCGATCGCGGAAGGCCGCATCCCGTCGGGCGCAACGGTATTGTGTGCCCTGACCGGCGGTGCGGGACCGCTGCCGTCGAAGCCGGCGGTGCCGGAACGATGGATTCGGTTGGAGGATGATCTGGATGCGGATTGACGCTACCAAGCTGGACCGGCAGGCCGCACATGAGCTGTTGAAAGGTTGCGTGGCGCCACGCCCGATTGCGTGGATTTCGACGGTGAGCGCCGACGGCATCGCCAACGCCGCGCCGTACAGTTGTTTCACGTTTGTCGCGCTGGTTCCGCCGATGGTGGCGTTCTCGGTCGAGCCGCGTCCCGACGGCACGAAGAAGGACACGCTCCGCAACATCGAGTGGACCGGTGATTTTGTGGTGAACGTTGTGACGGAAGAACTGGCGGCGGCGATGAACGTCACGGCGGAAGATTTTCCGCCGCAGGTGAGCGAGTTTGCCAAGGCGGGCTTGACGCCGGCGGCCAGCGAGCGGGTTCGCAGCCCGCGGATTGCGGAGTCGCCGGTGAATCTGGAGTGTCGGGTGGATCGGATCGTCGAGGTGGGGCGAAACCGGTTGGTGATCGGCGAGGTGTTGGTGGCGCATGTGCGCGATGAGTTGTGGCGGGACGGCACCGTTGACGTAGCGCGGTTGCGTCCCGTGGCGCGGCTGGCGCGCAACGAGTACGGCCGGCTTGGCGAGGTTTTCGAGCTGGATCGCCCGTGGTTGCGGGAGGTGAAATAGGATGGCGAGCCTTGTGCAAAAATACCGTTTGCTCCAAGGTCTCTGCGGCAGCGGCTATGCCTACACGGGGCCGTTTTACGTCACCTTGGATCTCACACGTCGTTGCAATTTGCATTGTTTCGGGTGTCGTTTTCATTCCCCGGAAGTCGGCAAGCCTTCTCCCGGCGATCTGGCCATGGCCGACTTTCCGTTCGAGTGGGTGGAACAACTATTTGCCGATCTCACGGCGCTGGGGACTCGTCAGTTGTTCTTGCTGGGAGATGGGGAGCCGTTTCTGCACCCGCGGATCATCGAGATTATTCGCACCGCCAAACGGCACGGACTGCGCACGACGATTACGACGAACGGCACGCTCTTCGACGAAACGCGGGTCCGCGAGGTCGTGGAGGCAGGGTTGGACAGTGTTCACGTCAGCCTCTGGGCCAGTTCGGTTGAATCCTACGCTCAACAGTACCCCGGCGCGGATCCGGAGAATTTCCACCGGGTCATCCGTGGCCTCAAAACCATGTCCTCCGTGAAAGCGGAAAAGGGCGTGCGCACTCCTCATGTCACGTTGCACAACCCGACCCATTGTTTCAACCACAAGGACGTTGGCAAGATGGTGGTTTTGGCGAAGGAAACGGGATGCGATGCGGTATCGTTTGCGCCCTTCAAGACGAACCGTGGTGAACTGGACCGCTACGCCTTGTCGGCGAAGGAACAGGAGGAATTGCGTCGGCGGTTGATTGCGCTGAAGAAACAGATTCAGGACTACGGCATGGGTCACAACATTGATCGGTTCTTGGCGCGCACCTCTTTCGACAAGATCAGCCACGAACTACCTTGTTATGTGTGTTGGTTTCATTCACGGATCAAGGTGGACGGCACGGTTGTATCGTGCGGCCGCTCGACGCGAGCGTTGGGCAGCCTGAAAACCAACCGGTTTCCCCAGGTCTGGAATGGAGAGACGTATCGCAAGGAACGCATGGCAATGTTGGGGCCGGACGGTTACCGGCACCGGGCCGCAATCGCAGACTGTCAGGTCTGCGGTTATATGTACGACAGTCGGAAGATTCACCGGCTGATCAAGCCTCTGCTGCCCTTGTTACGTCATTTTCGAGGAAGCCATGAAAGCCTCTGAGAACATGCCTTCCGTCATCCTGTTCAACCCGTCGCCCCGCCTGGGATTTCAAGCGCACCGGCGGGTCGACCTGCCGTTGAACCTTCTCCACCCGGCAACCCCGCTGGTCCATGCCGGGTTTCGCGTGCGACTCATTGACCAGTTTGCCGATCCGGATTGGGAAACGAAGCTGCAGGAAGCGCTGCGCGAGAAACCCGTATGTTTCGGCGTCTCGTGCATGACCGGGCCGCAAATCAAACGCGCCCTTGCGGTGTGTCGGACACTGAAAGAACGATACCCCGATGTGCCAACAGTCTGGGGCGGCATTCATCCGAGCATCTTGCCGGAGCAAACGTTGCAACACCCCTTGGTGGATATCGTCGTAATCGGCGAAGGCGAAGCCACACTGCTGGACCTCGTCACGACCCTCGCCGACGGCAAACCGTTGAGCGGCGTCGCCGGCATCGGCTACCGCGAGAATGGACGTGTGCGGTTGACAGAGAACAGGCCTTTTGTGGACTTGAATGCCCAGCCGCCGCTGGCCTACGAACTGGTGGACGTCAACCGGTATCGGCGAAAAATGTTCGGGGCCGATCACGTGGCGTATTGCTCCAGTCGCGGCTGCCCGTTTCGGTGCGGTTTCTGTTACGGCGGCGTGGTGCATCGGCGAAAGTGGCGGGCCAAACAACCCGAGCGCGTGGTCGAAGAATTGACGCGGCTCATCCGCGACTACGGCATTCACGGGTTCAACTTTACCGATGATAATCTGTTCACCAACATGGATCATGCGCACCGGCTGATGGAGCAGATTGTGCGGGCCAAGATAAAGATTCGGATTGGCAAACTTCACATCCGTATTGATGCGATTCGTCGGATGGACAACGATTTTCTGGATTTGTTGGCGGGCGTCGGCGTCGAGCGGTTGACCATCGGGGTCGAGTCCGGCAACCAGCGCGTTCTGGATCTCATCGAAAAAAACCTGCGGGTCGAACATGTTCTGGAGGCGTCCCGCAAACTTATTGGCCGGCCGTTTGTTCCGATGTACCTGTTCATGATGGGACTGCCCACGGAAACGCCGGAAGAGTTTCGTCAGAGTTTGCGGTTGGCGGAACAGCTTTTGGAAGAGAACCCCCGCGCGGCCAAGACATTCAATATCTACACACCCTATCCGGGAACGGCGCTCTACCAGCTTGCCGTCCAGATGGGAATGAAAGAACCGCAGCGGCTCGAAGATTGGTTGCCGCTGAACTACCGCAACGTCCCGGCAGAAGCGCCGTGGCTCATGCCCGGCATGAGAGAACTCGTTTTGGGATTGGACTTTCCCTTGATGTTTCTCGGCACCAATTTCCAGTTCAAGAAAACCAACCCCATCGTCAACCTGCTGGGCCGGCTTTACCTGCCCGTGGCGCGATACCGCGTCCGAAACATGGACGTCCGGTTTCCCATCGAGAGCAAGGTCGTCAAAGCGCTCGGCCTTTTTGGAAGACAGGATTGAATATGGAACTGCCCAACACCCAGCTTTCACTGACCGTCACACGCGGCGACGAAATTCTCGGTTACGTCGTGATAGACTCCACCATCGGCGGACGATCCTGCGGTGGACTACGCCTGTTGTCCGACGTGCAAGAACAGGAAATTGCTCTCTTGGCCCGAGCGATGACATTGAAATTCGGCTATGTCTCGCTGCCCCAAGGCGGCGCCAAGGCGGGCGTGCGCGGCGATCCGGAAGCCCCCCGCGAAGAACGCCGCCGGCGGTTGATCGTTTTTGGACAGGCGATTGCTCCCGTACTGCGTCATCACCTCTATGCACCGTTTGCCGACATGGGAACGGATAACACGGATATCCGCTACATGCTGGAAACCATTGGAGTTCGGGTCAAACCCCGCGAACTGCGAGGCAACAGTTCTGGCTACTACACGGCCCTCTCCGTCATGGCCGGCGTCCGGCAAGGCGCCCGGCACATTGGCCTGGATATCTCCCGCGCTACCGTCGCCATCGAGGGCTTTGGTAAAGTCGGCAGCGCGCTCGGAGGCCTGCTGGCCGCAGCGGGCATACGCGTCGTGGCCGTCTCCACCTCGCACGGCGCGCTCTACAACCCGCGCGGGCTGGATATGAACCGACTGTCCGTCATGGCCAGAGAACTTGGCAGCCGTTTCGTCGAAACGTACCGGGACGCGGAACATCTGGACCGGGCCACCTTGCTCGAACTACCTGTGGACGTGCTTTGCCCCTGCGCCCGCCACGACAGCATCCACGCCGGCAACGCCGCGCGGGTCGCCGCAAAACTCATCTCCCCCGGTGCCAACCATCCGGTCACATCCGAAGCCGAGCGCATTTTGGAACAACGGTCCGTATTGTGCCTGCCGTATTTCGTATCGAACTGCGGCGGTGCCCTCGGCGGCACCATGGAATTCGCCATGCACCGCCGCGAGACCATCGAACGCGTCGTGGACCAACATCTCGGCGCCCGCATCTTGCGGCTTCTGGAAGAATCCGCTCGACAACACCGATCTCCCCGCGAACTGGCCGAGGAAGAATCCCGTCGGCGGTTCGCCGCCATGCAACAAGCGGCCGAACATCCGACATTGGCCAACCGTCTGATGGCACTCGGCCTGGAATGTCACCGCCGGGGCTGGGTCCCCGCCCCGCTGATGCAGAAGCTGTCGTTGCCGTATTTCGAGAAGCGCGCAGGCAAATGACCCGCCGGCAATTCCGCGTATTTTCGTAACACCTGTTCCCCAAATCCGCGGAATTCGGCCGAGAGCGACTCGCATGGAAATCCCTTTGTTCCGACCGGGTTTTTGTCTATCCTCTCGCGCAAACATGAAACGCGCCGCACAAACCCCTACGGACCGGGACTCGTCATCCGAAGGGAAACACACGTTGGAGGGAACGGTTCGCTTGTTTCTTGCCGAGTCGCTGATCGTGCCGGCGGGATTGGTGACAATGGTGGTGTTGACGCGGCGTCTCGGCGCGGAAGGTTACGGGCTGTTCACGCTGGCGGCAGCGCTGGTCGCGTGGGTCGAGTGGACCATCACGGCGGCGTTTGCGCGCGCCACATACAAATGCGTCGGCGAAGTCGCCGACTGGCGCCCCGTGGGGACGGTGGTGCTGCGGCTGCATTTGTGGATCAGCTTGGTCGCGGCTCTGTTGCTGGCCACGCTGGCCGGGCCGGTGTCGGCGCTGTTGGGCGAGCCGGCGCTGGCCGGATATTTGCGATTGTTCGCGCTGGATATCCCCATCTTCAGCCTCGCGCACGCCCACCGCAACATCCTGGTCGGCGTGGGCGGATTCCGGCAACGGGCTTGGTTGAGCGTGGGGCGATGGACAGCGCGAGTGTCGCTGATTGTCGCGCTGGTCGGTCTGGCGGGCTTTTCCATCCGTGGCGCCATCTTTGCCAGCATCGGCGCGTCGTTGGTGGAGTTGGCATTGGGTCGGCATTTCATCAAGCCTGCGCTGTTCGGTCCGACGGATTTTCCGTCGCGACGGTTGTGGGAGGCAGTGGCGCCGTTGTTCTTGTGCGCGGTGGCGTTGCGGTTGTTCGATAAACTGGATTTGTTCCTGTTGAAAATGCTCGCCCCTTCCGAGTCCACAGCGCTGACGGGACTTTACGGGGCAGCGCAGAACCTGACGGCGCTTGTGGGAATCTTCAGCATGTCGTTTTCGCCCTTGTTGCTCTCGACGTTGACCCGGCTGTTGCGCGACGGTCATCCCGAACACGCCCGCTTGATGGCGCGCGACGCGATGCGGCTGGTGCTGTTGCTGCTGCCGCTGGCGGGATTGACCGCGGGCGCGGCGAACGAGGTGGTCAGGTTGATTGCCGGGGAAAAATTTGCAGATGCAGCGCCGTTGTTGGCCGTGTTGATGTTCGCCGCGGTGGCCGGAACGTTGATGTCGGTGACAACCGGCATTTTGACCGCTGCCAACCGGGCGCGTTGGACATTTGCACTGGCAGGGCCGATGGTGCCGTTGGCGGCGCTGGCTCACGCATGGATGATTCCGCGTTATGGCGCGATGGGAGCGGCTTGCGTAACGACGACGATTGCCCTTCTCGGCACCGTCGCCTCGATGATGGCCGTGTGGCAGTTGTGGCGTGTGGGGGTGCCGCCAGCGTCGGTGGCGCGCAGCGTGTTGTTGTGTACGGGCGCGTTTGCGCTGACGGCGCTGTGGCCGACGCCGGGCGCGATGGTGATCGTGAAATTGGCCGTGGGAAGCATCCTCGTGCTGCTCACCTATCTGGTGTGGGGCGAGTTCGACCGACGAGAAATCGGGCTGGCGTGGTCGCTGGTGCTGGGGAGGAAACCGACGACCGTCAATGACAAACAATACTGGGAACAGGTCGGCACCGAGTGGCAACAATCGCAGCCGGACCCGCTTTGGCGTGCGCACAGCGACGCCGTGAACCGCGCGTGGCTCGAATCGAATTGGCCGCAACGCACGGTGGATCGAGTGCTGAAGACGGACATGTTCGACGAAGCTGTCGGCGAAGGCGTGTTCGGGCTGTTGCAATCGCGCGCTCGGAAGGCGGTGGGAATGGATATTGCGTCGGCGACCCGCCCGCATGTCGGCGCAGATGTGCGGCAATTGCCGTTTGTGGACGGCGCTTTTGATCTGGTTGTCTCGAACTCGACACTCGATCATTTCCCAACAGAGGAGGAGTTGATCGCCAGCCTGCGCGAACTGCGCCGCGTGCTGCGCCCCGGCGGCGAACTTCTCCTGACGCTGGACAACGCCGCGAATCCGTTCGTTGCTCTCCGCAACGTGCTGCCGTTTTCGCTGCTGCACCGGCTGGGGCTGACGCCGTATCAGGTCGGTGCCACTTGCGGCCCCTGGAAACTGCGGCGGTTGTTGCGTGGGGCGGGGTTCGAGGTTGGCGAGATGACCGCGTTGTTGCATTGTCCGCGCGTGTTGGCGGTGAAACGGGCGCGTGCCGTCCAGCAGTCCGTTGACCCGGCACGGCAACAAAAGTTTCTGGCCGGGCTGATGAAGTGGGAGCGGCTCGCCCGTTGGCCAACGCGTTGGTGGACGGGGTATTTCGTGGCCGTCAGAGCTGTTCGAAACGATGCGCTACGACCATGAAGTTTCGCGCCAAACGGTAGGAACGGGAAGATTCCAGCCGCCGGGCCAGCGATGCGGGTGGCAACAGTCCGTTGCCAACCCCGAACACGAAGTTGTAGAAGCGCACAGTGAGGATTTGAAATCCGTTTCCCTCCAACGCATGAACCACCTCCTCGACGGTGTAGAGGCGATAGCCCCCTTCGCGACGGCGGCTCAGAACGTAGTTGAGCTTGAGCAGCCAACTGTCGCGGAGAGTAAACGAGATTACGGCGTGTCCGCCGGGCCGCAGAACTCGCCGGAGCTCGGCGAAAACGGGACTCGCTTCGGCGACGCAGCCCATCAACGAGGTGGCAATCACGCCGTCCAGAGTCGCGTCGCCAAACGGCAGTTGTTCGGCCCGCGCCACCGTCATAGGCGCGGACACGGTTTGCCGGGCAAATTGAATCATGCGCGGATCGAAATCGGCACCGATGGCCAACACGCCGCTCTCGCGCAGGACGCGGACGACCCTGCCGGTGCCGCAGCCGATATCGAGCCAGCGTTGGCCGGGACGGAGCCACGGTCGGGCAAGTTCGACCGCGAGTTCGGCGCTACGGCGAAAGACAAAACCGATGCCGTCATCATGTTCACAGAGGCGGTGCCACGCTTCAGGATCAAAGAACGTTGGCATGAGATGTTTTCCGGATCAGCGGCAGCATTTTGTGGCCCTTGCTCCATTGCGGTTGTCCGCGCACCACCTGAAGCGTGCCGGCTTGTCGCCACAGATTGGCCGCAAGCGCGTTGCCGGGCCGGCTGCGCCGCAAATGATCCCAAACGGCTTCGAGGAATTTCGTTTCGTCGAAATTCGCCACGGCAGGGCTGACGGCGATCACCAGTTTGTTCAAGCCGCGTTCATCCTGTGTCTGCCAGACCTGACACAAATCCGGTCCGCCGAGGGCGGTTTCCATGGCCGCGTACAACTCCGACACCAACACCGTCATCCCTTCGAAGGTCAGTTTCTCGTTGCTGCGGACCTGGGAAAGATGAAGGTCGAAACCGAGTTCACCGAAAAGACAGGGGCAGGATTTGCGGCGGATTTCCCCGCAATCGCCCAGTTCCACGTTCAACAAAATCTTGCCCGCATGCGCGGTAAGCGAAGTGAACAACCAATTGCCCTCGTGTTGAATCAGCGCCAAACGGTCTTGGTAGAAATGCATTTCGCCGGTCGCGCATTCGGGACAAGCAGCGGCGATCAGACCGGTCTCGGTAGCAACGTAACGCGGGAAAACGTTCACGCCGGCGCGTTGGAGAAGTTGCCAACGCTGGTCGGTCAGCGGCTCGCCTCCGGCAAAGAGAACGCTGCCGTGGATGTCGGCGCCGGATTCGAGCGCCGCCTGCGCGATGCGCACCGCAGAACTTCCGTACGTGCGCACGACGCCGGGTCGGACACTCGCGAGCCACGCCACAACTTTGTCCGCGCAATCGAGGCCGGCAAATTCCGGGCAGGGGCGACCGATGAGACGCAACGCAAGCCTTGCCTCCCACGACATGGAGTCAGGGGACGTCTGCGAGAACCATTTGGCCGGAACACGACCGAGTTTGAGATTCATCAGCAGATTGTGTAGTCCAGCAATGCCGGGCGGAACGGGAAACCAAAGCGCCGTTGGCCAGTCAAGCACGCCGTGCATGTCGTAGAGCAAGAGCTCGTGGGCGCTTTCCTCGGCGATAAACTCCCAGTCATACGCCACACGGGTACTGGGACCACGACTGCCGCTGGTAATGCCTTCCAGCCGGTGGCCGCCAAGGAACGGATTGTCGAAATCACGGGCGCCAGGCTCCAAGGTCAATCCGCGACGACAAATGGGCACGCGCGCCTTGAATTCGTCCAGCGTCAACCCAACACCGGCTTCGCGGAGTTGTTCGAGGGTTTTTTCCAGTCCGCGCGTTTTGACGGAAGCTTCAAGGTCCCCCCACTCGCATCCGGCCCACCGGAGAAGCTGTCGGAACGGACTGGACGGAATGTCGTAAATTAGACGGCGCGCATTGCGGAGAAAACAGGATTCGCGTTCGGCCATCTGGCGGCGAATGACGGCAACGGCTTGGTCGCGGTCGAGCGGCGTCCGGACAAACCGGCGAAACCCGGCCGCCAGGTGTGCCAGTTGCCTGAAGCGCGTCAGATTCATTTCATGGCGCTGACTTTGTCGAGGAAACGAAGATCGCGATACCGGGTCGGGATGGTCTTGATGTAGCCCAACTGGCGCATGAGCGTGAGGATGTCGTCCATCGGTTTCTGGTTGCGGATGGCATCCAGGTTGGGCTGATTGTTTTGGAGCGCTGCGCGGATGAAGCGGCTGTGGATGCCAATGTAACGTGAGGCGATCTCAGCGGACTCGTCCGGGTTTTCCTTCACAAACTTCACCCCGCGCGCAAACGCCCGCACCACAGCCTCGACCACTTGCGGGTCGTTCTGCGTCAGCGTCTTGGTCGTCGTCAGCGAACAACCCGGTGCGCCTTTCCACAAATCCCCCGTGCGACGGATCACTTTGCCGACGCCGAGTTCCTCCATCATCGTCGCATACGGCTCGACCATCGAGGCGGCATCCGCCCCTTGCCCGAACAACGCGATGATCGCGCCGTCGCCGGAGGGCTGGCGAATCTGTTCAGCTTTCTCCCAACCGAGAGATTGGATCAGGCCCATGGCGGTAAGGTCCTTGATGCCGCCACGCAACGGGACGGCCACCTTTTTGACTTCCGACGGCGCTACTCCGTGCCGCAACACAATCGCCGCTTCCTCGAACCCGGATCCGGCCAGCAACACCAGCGGCAGCCCTTCCAGTTCAGCAGCGGCCACGCGCGTCCACGGCATCACCGCAAACTGACAATCGCCGCTGGCCAGTTTTTGCGGTGCCTGCCAAGCGCTGGCCACGATCTCCAGTTGCGCCTGGATGCCTTCTTCCTTCAGAAACCCTTTTTCGCAAGCCACGTACGCGGGCATCTGACAGACGCCGCGCAACAATGACAGTTTGATTAGATTCACCGACGTTTCTCTTTCACTGTTCGGATGCGCTTCTACCAGAGCGCATTCCCTGTTGCAAGGTTGCGTTTGCTTCCTCTATGTTGACGCTTCATGTGCGGGATTGCCGGCATGGCCTTCCATGACACGACGCGACAGCCCGACGAGCCGATGTTGCGTCGCATGACCGACATCATGCGGTATCGCGGGCCGGACGGCGAGGGCTTTTACTGCGCGGCCGGCATCGGACTGGGTATGTGCCGGCTCAGGATCATTGACCCGGTCACAGGCGACCAGCCCATCGCCAATGAGGACGGCTCGGTACGGGTCATCTGCAACGGCGAAATCTACAACTACATCGAGCTGCGCGAACAATTGCTGGCGAAAGGCCACCGGTTCCGCTCGCGCTCGGACACGGAAGTCATCGTCCATCTCTACGAGGACGATCCGAATGGCTTCCTCGAAAAGTTGCGCGGGATGTTTGCGTTTGCGCTCTGGGATGACCCGAACCGGCGGCTGTTGCTGGTGCGCGACCGGCTGGGTATCAAGCCGCTGCATTACGCCGTGACACGGGAAGGAATCGTTTTCGGCTCGGAACTGAAAACTGTTCTTGCCTCCGGCTGCGTGGCCGTGGAGCACGACAAACAGGCGCTTTGCGAATTGTTTCGTCTCGGCCTGATCCGCGCGCCCCGCACCATGGTGGCGGCCGTGCGGCAGCTTCTGCCGGGCCAGTGGTTGTCATTCAAGGGCGGGAACGTGGCAACAGGGATTTATTGGGATGTGTCCTTCCCGGAGCGCAACGACTATGAGCGGCAACGCAGCGCCGAGCAGTGGGCGGAAGCGCTGCGAGAGAAACTGACGGAGGTCGTGCGGTTGCATCTGCGCAGTGACGTGCCGGTGGGATCGTGGCTGAGCGGCGGGATTGACTCCAGCGCGGTGACCGCCCTGATGTGTCGCCAACTGCGCCAACCGTTCCACACCTTCACCATCGGCTTTGAGGATCAGCGCGTGGACGAGGTTCGGCACAATCGTCTGCTGGACGACTACCCGGACTTCCCAGTGGTCGGTCACCGCTTGGAATGTTCCGGCAAACATGCGGCTCTGGTGCCGCAAGCGGTCTGGCATCAGGAACAACCGTTTCGTCTGGGGGTGGACATTCCCCGGATGCTGTTAGCCGAGATGACCGCCCAAGAGGTCAAAGTCGTTCTGACCGGCGAAGGAGCTGACGAAGTGCTTGGCGGTTACGAATGGTATGGAACCGACCGCTGGCTGCGGCCGCTGGCCGGCGCACCCGTAGGCGTGCGGGAACTGATCGCGCGCGTGTTGGAAAGAAGATGGCCGGGGGCGGCGTGGATTTTGCGGTCGCCACCGGAACTGCGTCGGGACCGATTCAGCGCGTTGACGGGCACGCCGTGGCGCGCCGTCGGCAGAGACGGCTCGTTTTTCAGCGAGGAACCGGTCGAGGAACCGGTCTTGCCGGAGGCGTTTGACCGCTGGCATCCGTTTGCCCAATTGCAATATCTCGACCTGAAATGGCGCATGGCCAACTCGGTCATTCCTCGTGTGGATCGCCCTTCAATGGCGCACTCACTCGAAGCGCGCGTGCCGTTTCTGGACCATGAGTTGGTGGAGTTTTGCGCGCGCATTCCGCCGTCGTTGAAATGGCGCGGGCGCCGCGAGAAATTCCTGTTGCGGCTGGCCATGCGGGAGGTGTTGCCGTCGGAGATTTGCTGGCGGAAAAAATTCCCCATGTCCGCCCCCACGCGCGAACTGGTGGACGGCGTGTTGCCTGCGATAACCGACCGCACCGACGGTTGGTTTGACCCGGCCCGACTTCGCGCGTTGGTGGCCGACCATCGTGCGGGCCGGGCCGACCACAGCCGGATATTGCTGCTGATCGTCACCATGCAACTGTGGGAAGAGCTGTTTCGGAAACGATTCTCATGCGCCAGCTCTTGAGCCAAATCCCCATGTTATTGCAGACCCCGACCGGACGAAGACAGCTTCGCGACGGGGTTCACTACCGGCTCTGGCCGATCCTGTCGCGGCTGGCGGCCCTGCACCGGCGCACACTGGCTCGCCACACGCGGCTCGTGACGGTGGTGGGCACCTTCGGCAAATCCACCACCACCCGCGCCGTCGCCGCCGCGCTCGGCGCTCGGCTTCATCGGCGATTTTCCTACAACCATTTCAGCGGCATCGCGCAGGCCGTTCTCCGCATTCGTCCGAGCCAGCGTCACGCCGTGATCGAAGTGGGCATTGACAAGCCCGGCCAGATGTCCCAGTACGCCCGCGTCATTCATCCCGACATCGTGGTCGTTACCTGCATCGGCTCCGAACATCACCGCTCGCTCGGCACGCTGGAAACAACGCGCCACGAGAAAGCCGAGATGGTTCGGGTCCTCCCGCAGACCGGCGTCGCCGTGCTGAACGGAGACGATCCGAATGTTCTCTGGATGGCGTCGCAAACCCGCGCCCGCATCGTGACATTTGGTTTTGGCAAGGCCAATGACATTCGCGCCAGCGATGTTCGACTGGACTGGCCCTGGGGGACGCGGTTTACGTTGCATGTGGGCCGGCAAACCAGAGAGATGAGCGTCCGTCTGCTTGGACGGCACATGCTCCAACCCATTCTGGCGGCGGTGGCCGTGGCGCATGTTGAAGGATTGCCACTCGATGAAGTTCTGCCCGCGCTCCAGCAGTTGGCGCCCACCGCCGGACGCATGGAACCCATCGCGCTTCCCAACGACATCTGGATCATCCGCGACGACCACAAATCGGCGCTGGAAACCATCCACGTCGCGCTGGACACGTTCGCGCAACTACCGGCCCGACGACGCCTCATCGTTCTTGGCGAAGTCACCGAACCGATTGGGAGCCCAGGCCACATTTATCGGGACATCGGCGAGCGACTCGCCAGAATCGTGTCATTCGTTGTGGTGGTCGGCACCGAAAAAAGCCGACGCAGCTACGCAGCGGGCGCGGAACGCGCCGGTCTGGATCGCGCCGCCGTGCGGCACGCGGAACACAGCGCGTTGCAAGCCGCAGCCATCCTGCAACGAGAGCTGCAGCCGGGCGATGTGGTTCTCATCAAGGGACGACATGAACAACATCTGGAACGCGTCGCGCTGGTGTTGACCGGCCGTTCCGTGCGGTGTGATGTGGTAACCTGCCCGATCAAGGGCCTTCCGTGCGCCGACTGCCCCCTGCTCGAACGCGGCTGGCCCGCCCTGTGAGCAGCAACTTGCGTCTGCCGATGCCCTGAAGCAGGAGCCACGGCACCATCGTGCCGATAACGGGCATCCACCAGCCCCGCTAATCATGTGGTTCGCGCCATCGCATCGTCGGCAGGAAACGACCATGCAACGGGTTTGGGATGTGCAGTGGATTCGTGCGCCAAACTATGGAAGTTAGCTGCGTCAACAATTTTGAGACGATCGTCTCAAAATTGTACAAGGTGCAGTGTGTGGTTTGCGGTTGGCCGGCGGGGCTTTTCCACGCAGAGAGGGTGTCAAAGCCCGATGTTTTGTCCACGCCACGGGACAAGCAACGGAAAAGAAAGCCGCCACCATGGGTGCGCATGGTGGCGGCTGAACTTGTGGATGCAACGGTTAGATGAGTTTGTCGCAGCCGGTGCTGATCGGCTCGAAGTGGCCGGGACCGGGTTTGAGTTTTTCCTGCGGGGGCACAAGGTCCTGTTTGGAGGCGTTCAGCAGCCAGTCCCAAGAGATGGTGCGCCCGGTGTAGGCGGCGGTTCGAAGGCCGATGGCGGTCAAGGTGCTCTCGGCGATGCGTTTGCCGTGGTTGATTGGTTTGCCGGCGCGGATGCTTCGGATCATGTCAATGTGTTCCTGTTCTTGGCCATTGACGCTGGGGCCTTCGTATTTCCACGGGTTTTCGCCGGTGATGGTGCTGTGGAGGTCGCTGGCGCCCTTGGTGCCGATGATTTTTTCGCCGTTGCGGTTGGTGCCGGGGCCGTGTCCGGTGAAGGCGGTGCAGCGGGCGCCGTTGGGGTATTCCATTTCGCCGAAGATGTGATCCCAGATGTTGCCGTTGTATTTCTGCCAGTCGGCGTCGCTGCCGTTGTTGAATTTGCGGCAGACCTGCTTGGCCTGTTCGCTGTAGTCGCGGCACTGGCGACCGCCGACGGCCATGAACTTTTTCGGCGGCCCGTCGAAACACCAGTTCAGCATGTCAATGTCGTGGATGGCCTGCTCGACGATCTGGTCGCCGCTGAGCCAGGTGAAGTGATACCAGTTGTGGCATTGCCATTCCAGTTCGCTCATGCCTTCGCTGTCGGCGCGATACCAGATGCCGCTGCCGAACCAGTAGCACTGGCCCGCCACCAACTCGCCGATCTGGCCGGCGTGGATCCGTTTCATCAACTCGACCCGGCTGAATTCGTGTCGGCGCTGTGTGCCGGCGACGATGGCAAGGCCTTTTTGCTCGGCGATCTTGGCCGCTTCCAGGACCAGCCGGCAGCCGGCGACATCGGTGGCGACGGGTTTTTCGGTGAAGATGTGTTTCGGTTTGGGCGCTCGGAGCGCGGCGAGCATCTGGCGACCGCGAAACGCGGGGGCGGTTGCCATAACGATCAGGTCGCACTCGGTCTGGGCGAGTTTCTCGTGGCAATCGAAGCCGTGGAAGATGTGGTCGTCCTTGATTTTGACGCGGTCCTTGTATTTGGGCTCCTTGAGCAAACCTTCGCGGCCTTCCATCGCTTTGTGCTCGAACAGGTCGGCGCAGGCGATGACCTCGATGCCGGGGTCCGCGCTGAGGCATTGGCGGATGGCGCCCTTGCCGCGTCCGCCGCAACCGAGCCAGCCGACCTTGATGATGTCGGAGCCGGCGGCGTGAACGCGGTTCATGGCGCCGGTCAGCAGCGTGGCGGCACTGAGTGTTTTGGTGGTGGTCGTTGACATGGGAAATGTTCTCCTCCTTTATTTCTTCTTGCCTTTGCCCTTGCCGGTTTCCTTCTTTTTCGGCGGCTCGCTGACCCAGCCGGCCAACTGGTACTTGCCCGGCACGGGGACGGGCGCTACCGGTTTGGTGTCGGTCAACTTCAGGTCGGCCGGCGGCAACAGGTTCAGGTCGCATTTGGCCATGAACCAGTTGCGGGTGAACTGGCGCATGGAGTAGGCGGACTCGCGCGCCATGATGGCGCACAGGGTGCTCTCGGCAACGGTCTTGGCCTCGTTGAGCGGGTTGCCGCTGCGGATGCTGGCGATCAGATCGGTGTGCTCCTGCACGTACGGGTCCGTTTCCTTTCCTTCAAATTTCCACGGTTTCTCGCCGCTGATCGAAGCATTGGTGGCGTCCAGATTGGCGACACCCTTGGTGCCGACGATCCGTTCGCTGACGCGGTGATCAGCGCCCTGAATCTGCCGACAGGTGCTCAGCGTTCGGACATCGCCCGGATAAATGAATTCGGTGCCGAAATGGTCGTAGATGTGGCCGTATTCGGGGCCGGTGCGGAACTGGCGCCCGCCTAGGGAGTGAACGGTGTCGGGCAGCGCATTGAACGCCCAGTTCACCACGTCAATGTTGTGGACGTGTTGCTCGACAATGTGATCGCCGCTGAGCCACGTGAAGTAATACCAGTTGCGAAGCTGCCATTCGACGTCGCTCTGGCCCGGTTCGCGTTTCTTGACCCACAGGCCGCCCTGGTTCCAGTAACACTGCGCCCCGACGAGCGTGCCGATCTGTCCGTCGTGAATCCGTTTCATCGCCTCGATGTAATGAGCCTGATGTCGTCGCTGCGTGCCGGCGACGACGGCAAGTTTTTTCTCGGCAGCCTTCTGGGCGGCCTCCAGAACCATCTTGATACCGCTCGGACAGACCGCGACGGGTTTTTCCATGAACACATTCTTGCCAGCCGCGACGGCGGCAGCAAAATGAATCGGGCGAAACCCCGGCGGCGTGGCGAGGATGACGAGGTTCACGTCCGCCAACGCCAACACCGATTTGTAGGCGTCCAGCCCAACGAAACAACGATTGTCGGGAACGTTGAACTGTTTCTTCAGAGCGCCGAGCCGGTCGGCAAAAACGTCAGCGAGCGCGACGATCTCGACGCCGGGAGCCGAGTCCACGCAGTTTTTGGCCGCGCCCGTGCCGCGTCCGCCGCACCCGATGACGCCGACGCGAATCGTGTCGCTGCCAGCAGCCCAGACGCTGCGCGGCAACACGCTGCCGAGCGCCAGACCGCCGGTAAGAAGCGCCGAGTTCCGCAGGAACTGGCGCCGGGTAAGACTGTGTCTGTTTGCCATGATCTTGTTTCTCCTGCTGAGGTGTGCCGCACAGGATAACAGTTTCGCTCTGAAACGCAAGCCCGTGTGTTCTTCCCGACACGTGATGATTCCATCGCCCGACCCGGCGGTTTGCCTCTCGAACCGGCTCATGAAGCCGCCGCTTCGAGTTCTCTCGGCCCAATTTTTCCGGATGGATGATGTTGACAGAACGCGTTGCCACTGGGCAATCTGTCGCTCGTCGTCTAAAGAATAAACATGAACTCCACCATCATGGCTCGGCGACTCTGTATCTTGCTAGCAGCAACCATTCTCACTCTCACTACCGCCGCAGCCGACAAGGCCGGCCCCGTTACCGCCCATTCACAGGGGTTGCATGGCTATATCAGCTTTGGTCACGAACCGCCGCCCGCCCAGTCCGACTACCATGCAGGCATGGGATTTTACGCGGCGGTCTGGCCGTTGATTGACCAACCACTGGCGAATTTTCAAATCGGTTTGCCCAGCGCATGGATCACACCCGACAATTCCGACAACAAGGACAAACCGCTCTGCCCTGAAGGCACGCGGGCGCGACAATGGAAAGAACGCGGTCCCACTTGGAGCAGCGTTTTCCAAACCATCGAAGGCGGCCTCGGCTACTGGGCAGGTAACCATTTCCGCTACGGCCCGCCGAAATTCAGCATGAACGGTACACCGCAATGCTACGATTACGAAATCGGATCGCCCGGCTGGTCTTTCTTCTACAGCAACGAAGCCCTGCCGGACCATCGGCTCGGCATCGCCCAGTTGAGTAACCGGTTGCTGATTCCGCCCGATGGTTTGACAGTTCGGGGCGCCCCCAACGGCGAATTCCTCGGCTATTCCTGGATGGCGTTGCCGTTCACCGACCCGACCTCCGGTGACCCGCCCACCGGCGACCAGAGCTGGACTTGTTTCCTCAGCGCCGCAAATTTCAAAGGCCCCATCGCCTACTTCATCCCCGAAACATGGAGCAAAATTGGCAAACTGTTCCACTACCCGTTCCTTTACGGCCGCGGTCTCGACGCGCGTCCCGGCAAAATGGGCGGCGGCGCCATGGAAATCAACACCGTCCCGCGTTTCGACGCCCAAGACGCTAAGGGCACCCTCTATTCCAAACTGCCCAAACTCCAATTCCCTGTGGACGCCAACGGCCGCGCCTATCTCGTCCAAGACGTGACCTACTACTCGAAAACCGCCCTCTACGACGCCTTCAAAACCTGGCGCAACGGCGGGCCTCCTTGCTCCGGCCGCTTCGATGCAAAGGGCGCTTGGAAACCCCGTCTCAACACCCGCACCACGCACTACACCCAAGCCGGCAAGAAAATCAACGGAATCGAACGCGCATTCGATACCCGAATCTTCGAAGGAAATGTCTGGGGCTTGCAGTGGTTTACCAACAACTTCGCCCCCAACGGCCTTTTCCCGCAATACTACAAACAAGTCGGCGACGAACGAGTCGCCGTTGCTCCCACCGAAGTGCCTGCGGAAACCCAATTGCACACCCGGAAATTCAAACTGGCCCCACCGGGCCAACCCTACACCTCGCCGACCACGGGCGCATGGACCAACCCCGGCCCGAAAGCCGGCCCGTTCACAGTCAAACTCGCCGACGGCTCGGTGGTCACCTACTGCTGGTATCGTTTCGTGGATCAACCCTCGTTCCAACAATACCACTGGAGCGCAGAGAAAAAGGCGAAATTGCAGGCGTTCGTGGAAAAACTTCATGCGAATTGGCGAACCGATCACGACTACATGGCGCCGCCCACCCGCGGGAAACTGGTTTCGCTCGACCCCGCCCTGCTGGTGAATCCGCCCGCAGGCTTGGAGGTCGGCTACGTCCCGATCATCACCCGCCAATTCACACCATGACAACCATCACGAGGCACGGCCCGCGCCTTACCAAAAACCATCCAACTTGAACCGAAACTATTTTTCATCACAGGTGTTTAGCGTTGACACGCCGCGGCACCCATAGGTAAAAACCGCGCACGGCAATGGAGTTTGCCGTCCTCGCAAGGAAAACTGCCAAGTCGTTTAACGTGCTGATAACTCCTACCGATGCAAGATCGCGTGGGTAGGCGTTTTGTTATCTACGCACAACCGATGAGGCCGACGTGATGAGTCAAATTTTTAGTTGCGTGTTACTATTGGCCGCCGCGATGACGATGGAGGCGGCCGATATGCCCGCATGGAAGTTGGCGCGAACCGTGCCGTTGCCGCATGTAAAAGGCGGATTTGACTTGATGGCGACGGACACGAAAGGCCAGCGGTTGTTCCTTTGCGCAGAGGACAACGACACGCTGGAGGTCATTGATCTCAAGGTCGGGAAACATCTGCGCAGCGTCACCGGGTTGCAGGGGCCGAAGTGGGTCGTCTATCGGCCGGAAGCCAATCGCCTCTACATCTCCAACGGCGACGGTCCCGTGCGCGTATTGGATGCGCAGACGTTCGCGCCGGTGAAAAGCTTTCCGTTCAAGGAGAAATCCAACAACCTGCGTTACGATCCGGCCACGGGCGAACTGTTCGTCGGCGTCGGCAAGACCTTCGGCAACCTCAGCATCATCAACACCCGCTCCGACACCATCACCGGCGAAATTCCGTTGGCGAATTTTCCGAAGCAGTTTGAAGTCGAAGCCGACCGCATTTTCGTCAATGTTCCCGCTGCCAATCATGTGGCGGTGATTGACCGGCGGCAGGGCAAGGTGGTGGCAATCTGGCCGGTCACCGAGGCGAAAGAGAACGTGCCGATGGCGTTGGATCGGAAACAACACCGGCTCTTCGTCGGTTGCGAACCCGGCAAGTTGGTCGTGTTTGATACCGCTACGGGCAAAAGCGTTGCTGCGCTGGACATTGCCGCCGAGCCGGACGGGATTTATTACGATGCGAAACGCCGGCAGCTTTACGTTTCCTGCGGTGCCGGTTCGGTGGATGTGATCCGGCAACGCGATGCCGACCATTATGAGTTTGTCGGGCGTGTGCCGACCGCGCCGGGCGCGGCGACATCGCTGTTCGAACCCACCCGCAGTGAGTTGTACGTCGCCGTGCCGCAAAAAGACAACCAAAAGGCAGAACTCAGAATTTACCGGATTCCATGATTGCACGCATTTTTCTGCTTTCTCTGATGGCGCTTGCTGGCTGCGCCCGGTTTCAAGCCAGGTCACTGACACCGGGCCAGACGGCGGCGGATTTTGAAGCGCGGTCGCTGAATAACGTCGGCCTGCAAGCCTTCGTCCAAAGCAACCTGCACCACTCCGTCACCCGGTGGGGCTTTCCTGAATTGACGTTGGCGGCGCTGTATTATCATCCCGACCTCGATGTTGCGCGGGCACAATGGAACGTCGCCAAAGCCGGTCAGGTCAAAGCGGGCGAACGACCGAATCCGACCGTGGGCATCTCTCCGGGCTACAATACGACCACGGCCATTCCGTCGCCGTGGATGGTTAGTTTCAACTTCGATCTCCCCATTGAAACCGCCGGCAAACGCGGTTACCGATTGGCGCAGGCCCGACATCTCTCCGAAGCGGCGCGACTGAATCTCGCGTCGGTCGCCTGGCAAGTGCGGAGCCGGGTGCGAAACCGCTGGCTCGATCTGCATGCGGCAACACAAAAGGAAGAAGGACTGCGCCGCCAGCAGGCCGCGCAGGAGACCATCGTCAAACTGTTGCAGGCCCAGTTCGAGGTGGGCGAGATTTCCGCGTTTGAACTGACGCAGGCGCGGATCGCACTGCACAACGGGAGCCTCGCGTTGAACGAAGCGCAACGGCAGCGGGCCGAGGCGCGGTCGGCATTGGCGGATGCCATCGGCGTGCCGACGCGGGCGTTGGATGAGATCACGCTGTCGTTTGACGGTTTGGAGAATCTGCCAGAGCTGCCGGCGGCGGAGGCGCGGCGCGCGGCGTTGACGAGTCGAGCCGATGTATTGGCGGCGCTGGCCGAATACGCGGCCAGCCAGTCAGCGTTGCAACTGGAAATTGCCAAACAATATCCCGATATCCATCTCGGCCCCGGTTACGAATACGACCAGGGCGACGACAAATGGTCCATCGGGTTGTCGGTGGAATTGCCGTTGCTCAACCAAAACCAGGGCGGTATCGCCGAGGCGTTGGCCAAACGCGAAGAAGCCGCCGCCAAGTTCCTCGCGCTGCAGGCGCGCGTGATCGGCGAGATCGATCGGGCTGTCGCGGCGTATGAAACGGCCCGTCGCATGGTGGCGACGGCGGAAACGCTGCGTGCCGAACAGGAAAAACTCCGGCAGACCGCGCAACAACGATTTGCCGCGGGTGAAATTGCCCGTCTGCATCTGGCAATGACCGAGCTGGAGATGGTTTCCGCGGAACTGGCGCAGCTCGATGCGCGGGTGAAAGCGCATCAGGCATGGGGCGCGCTCGAAGACGCCCTCCAATCCCCAACCCTTCCACAAAAGAACACACCATGAAACCAGTAATCTTTTTAATGGTTGCCGTCCTGATGGCCGGTTGCAAACCGGCGGCAACGGAACAGGCCGAAGAAAAAATCCCCACCGAAGTAGCCGTAAAGGTGGGCAAAGTGGTGCGAACGACATTGCGCCGCTATGTCGAAGGGTGGGGCAACGTCGAGCCGGAACCGGCGACCGACAGTCGCGCGTCGGCGAGCGCGCGCGTGGCGTCGCCCGTAGCGGGTGTGGTGACGGAAGTCAAGTGCGCCGAAGGCCAGCGTGTCGAGAAGGGCGCGACGCTATTTCAGTTGGATTCGCGTTTGGCGTTGGCGCAACTGGAGAAGGCAAAAGTGGCGGTGGAATTTGCCGAGGCGGCATTTGAGCGGCAAAAGAAATTGCTCCCGACCGAGGGCACATCGCGGAAGCAATTTCAAGAGGCCGAACAACAGTTGCGGTCGGCGCGCGCGGCGTTGGCCGAGGCGCAAACGCAATTCGATCTGTTGCGCGTGACCGCGCCGCTGGCCGGCACCGTGACGCGCGTCGCGATCAATCCCGGCGAAGCAGTCGAACTGCTGACGGTGATGGCCGAGATCGTGGATTTGGATCGGTTGGTGGTGTCGGCCAACATTCCGAGCACGGACCTACCGCTGTTGAAAACGGGTTTGCCGGTGGAGGTGGAAGGCAAAATGACAAGCCTCTCCTACATCGCGCCGCAAGTGGACCCGAAAACCGGCAGCGTGTTGGTACGCGCGGCGGCGCCGAAGGACGCAGGATTGCGCCCGGGACAATTTGTGCGGGTGCGGATCATTGGCGAAGAACGCGCCGGGCGCCTGGCAGTGCCGCGGGTGAGCGTTTACACCGACCCCGATGGACAAAGCACCATCGCGGTGGTCGAAGGCGACAAAGCGAAACGGAAAGTGGTGAAAGCCGGCCTGCGCGACGGCGATCTCGTCGAAGTCGAGGCCGATGGATTGGCCGAAGGAATGACGGTGGTGACGGAAGGCTCTTACGCTTTGCCCGAAGAGACCAAGATTCGCGTGTTGAACCATTGAACCGGAAAGAGGTTTCCGATGAACCGAAACACATGGATGCCATTCACGCTGCTGGCGGTGACGGTCTTGGCAGCCGGCGCCGGGGCAGCGACCGGGGAGCGCCCCAACATTTTGTTTCTGATTTCCGACGATCAGAGTTGGCATTCCAACGGATACGCGGGCGACCCGGTGGTGAAAACGCCGAACCTGGATCGTCTGGCCGCCCGCGGCGTCGTCTTCACCCATGCGGCGGTCACCACATCCATTTGCATGGTCAGCCGCGCCAGCATGTTGACGGGGCAATGGCTCAGCCGAATGGGTGGCGCGCGGGTGACGCCGACGACGTGGCCGGACACTTGGCCGGCGCGGTTGCGCGCGGCAGGATATTACGGTGGGCACATCGGCAAAGTGCATGTGAAGGGGCAGGAGGCGTCAGGCTACGATTTTTGGGCAGGACGTGGCGGTTATGCGTGGCTTCCTGACGGCAAAGGCGGGAAAATTCACAGCATCCAGAAAGATACGGAAGAAGCGCTGCGGTTTCTGCGGTCGCGTCCCAAAGACAAGCCGTTTTTCCTGCAAGTAGCCTACACAGTGCCGCACGCGGAAGACGGTGATCCGCAACAATACCTGCCGATGCCGCAGGAAGAGTCGCTGTATGTGCGGGACACGGTGCCGGTGCCGCCGACGGCGACGGAGGAACATTGGTTGCGGCTGCCGTCGTTTTTCCGTGACGGTGAAAACGAGAGCCGACGCCGATGGCGGAAACGGTTTGACACGCCGGAGAAATACCAGACCTACACGAAGAATTATTATCGGCTCATCAGCGGCATGGACCGCAGCATCGGCGTGATCCTCGATGCGTTGCGGGCCGAAGGCTGCGCGGACAACACTGTGGTGATCTTTACGGGCGACAACGGCTATTTTCTCGGCGAACACGGGTTGGCGGACAAATGGTATGCCTACGAAGAAAGCCTGCGCGTGCCGCTGCTTGTGTACGATCCGCGCCTGCCGGAATCACAACGGGGCCGCCAATGCGACCTGTGGGTGTTGAATGTGGATTTTGCGCCAACCTTTTGCGCGCTGGCGGGGCTGACGCCGCCGCCGAGCATGCAGGGACGTGATTTCACGCCGCTCTTGCGCGGCCAGCCGCCGGCCGACTGGCGCGAGGATTTTCTCTATCAGTTCAAATGGAACCGTGAAATCATTCCCGCCTCGGAAGGAGTGTGCAGCAAAGACTGGAAATACATCCGCTGGATCGCCAGCGGCGTGGAGGAGCTTTTCGACCTGCGCCGCGACCCGCGAGAAGAACATAATCTTGCCGCCGACTCCGCATACTCCGGCGACCTGGCGCGGCTGCGCGAGCGATTGACGGCCTTGAAAAAACAGGTGGGCGGCGCGCCACTGGAAGAACTGCAAAACATGCCCTTTGGCGGGTCCGATTCGGACCGCGCGCGGCGTGGCGGCTCGAAAGATGCCCCGAAGAAAAAAGCATCATGAAACTGGATCAGTTCACGGAAAAAGAAGGTTCGTTGCTTGGTCGGTTCGCTATCCGGCACCGATTGGCCATCATTTTCATCACCCTCGCCGTGTGCATGGCGGGTGCCTATTGCACGATGCGAATGCCGTCGTCGGTGTTCCCGGAGACGGAGTTTCCGCGCTGCGTCGTGTTGATTGACAACGGCGTGATGCCCGCCGACGAGATGATGGCCACTATCACCCGTCCCATCGAGGAGGCGATGAAAGACATCCCCGGCGTCGTGCAGGTGCGGTCGGCCACGGGACGCGGCAGTGCCGAAGTCAACGTCTTCTTCAACTGGCAGGTGAACATGGTTACCTCGGAGCTGTACGTGCTCAACCGTCTCAGCCAGCTCAAAAGCTCATTGCCCGCGACGGCCAAAACGACCGTCTGGCGGCTCACCTTCAACGCTTTTCCGATCATCGGCGTCAGTCTGACCAGCCCGAAACGCGACATCATGGAATTGTGGGAGGTGGCGCGCTACGAGTTGAAACCGCGATTCCTCCGCATCCCCGGCGTAGCCCGCGTGGACCTCGTCGGCGGACGGACGCCGGAATATCACGTCGTCGTGGACATGGCGAAACTGACGGCGCTTCAGCTCGATCTTTCGGACCTTGCGACGGCGCTGGAGAAAAACAATCTGCTCGCACCCGCCGGGTTCCACATGGAAAACTACACGATTTATCTGGCATTGGTGGACGGGCGCGTGAAAGGGCCGGACGAACTGGAGCAGTTGGTGGTGGCGGTGCGCGGGGATCAGGTGTTGCGGTTGCGGGATGTGGCACGGGTCGAGCGCGGCCCTGAACCGGTCTTCAATGTCGTCAACGCACAGGGGCGCCGCGCCGTGTTGATGAACATCCGTGCCCAGCCGACCGGCAGCAGCATCCTCAACATCGCTGAGGGACTCAAAGAGCAACTGGCCGAGGTGCGACGGGTGTTGCCGCCGGACATGGAACTGTCGTTTTACTACGACCAATCGCTGTTGGTGCGCGAGTCGGTCCAAAGTGTGTGGGAAGCGATCATTGTTGGGTTGCTGTTCTCGGTGCTCGTTCTTTACCTGTTCCTGAAAAACTGGGGCAGTGTGTTGACGGCGATCGTGGTCATCCCCGTGTCGGTGCTGGTTTCGGTGGTGGTGATGTATGCGTGTCGAATGACGTTCAACCTGATGACCCTCGGCGGGATTGCGGCAGCCATCGGCGTCATCATTGACGACGCGATTGTGGTCGTGGAAGCCATTGTCACCAAGATCATGCAGAATGTGCCGCGACGGCAAGCGGTCACGGAAGCCATCGGCGAAATTTTTCTGCCACTGGTCGGCTCGACGTTGACGCCGGTAGTGGTGTTTTTACCGTTGGCGACGTTGGATGGGTTGCCCGGTGTGTTTTTCCGCGCACTGGCGTTGACGATGGTCTCGACGCTGTTGACCTCGCTGGTACTGGCAGTCACATTGACGCCGACGTTGGCGTCGTTGTTCATCCGCGACCGGGCGCACTTGGAACATGGCCACGCGCCGGCCAGCGTGGACGGCGGGTTCATTATGCGTCCGATGACGCGGTTGTTCGAGCGGCTGCTGCGCGGGGCATTGCGCTGGCGGTGGATCACGTTGCTGGCGTGTGTGGTCATTGGGGTGTCGGCATGGGTCTTGTACGGGAAATTACAGACGGGATTCATGCCGGACATGGATGAAGGCGCGTTTGTCATTGATTGCCTGACACCGTGGGGCACGAGCTTGGAGGAGACCGACCGGATGATGCAACAGGCCGAGGCGATTCTGCGCGCCACGCCGGAAGTGGAAGGTTACTCACGCCGCACAGGGGCGCGGCTGGCGCTGGCGGTGGCCGAGCCGAACAAGAGCGATTTTCTGGTGAAACTGCGGCCCGATCGCAAACGCAGCACAGAGGAAGTGAAACAGGAGCTGCGCCGCAAGTTCAACGCGGCGTTGCCGGGCGGCGAGTGGGAGTTTCCCGGCATCCTCGGTGATTTGATTGGCGACCTGCTCTGGTCGCCCAAACCCATCGAGATCAAACTGTTCTCCACCGACACCGCGTGGTTGATGAAAAAAGCTCCGCAGGTCAAAGCCGCCATCGAAAAAATCAAAGGCGTCGTGGACACCAACGACGGCCTGAAGATGACCGGGCCGACGATCAGTTTCCGCGTTCGCCATCACGATGCGCAACGGTTCGGATTAACCGCCGACGCCATCGCGGCGGCAGTAAACACGGCGATGCTCGGCATACCGGTCTCGTCGGTGCTCGAAGGAGACCGCGTGGTGGCCATTCGCGTGCTGGCCGACCCGAAACAGTTGGACCGCGTGGCCACATTGCGGGAAATGCTGTTGCGGGCGCCTGATGGCCGGTTGGTGAAGCTCTCGCAGGTCGCCGATGTCGTCGAGGAACCGGGACAACTGGAGCTTGCGCGCGAAGATTTGCGGCAACTGGTGGCTGTCACCGCCGCGCTGGAAAACCGCGACATGGGCAGCGCCATCGCTGAAATCCGCCAGACGCTCGAAGCCGACAAGACCATTCCGCCGGGCGCGATCGAGTATGGCGGCCTGTATCAACAACAAATCGAGTCGTTCCACAACCTGATGGTGGTCTTGTTGCTGGCGGTGGCGTCGGTGTTCACCGTGTTGTTGATGGAATTCCGGTCATTTTACGAGCCGATTGCGATTGTGTTTGGCTCCGTGTTGGCATTATTCGGAACGATTGCCGCGTTGTATCTGACCAACACGACGCTAAACATTGTCAGTTTCCTCGGCGCCATCATCGGTGTCGGCATCGTGGCCAAGAACGGCATCTTGATGTTGGATTTCGTCGAACATATGTGCGCGCAGGGATTGAGCCTGGAAGACGCTCTCGTGCGAGGCGGACATCGCCGGTTGCGTCCGATTCTGATGACCTCGCTAACAACGGTTTTCGGCATGGCGCCGCTAGCGTGGGGTATCGGTCACGGCGCCGATATGCTCAGGCCGCTTGCCATCGGCGTCATCGGCGCCCTCTGCATCTCCGTGTTGTTTTCGCTGTTGGCAACACCGACGATTTATTATCTTCTGCGTCGCGGAGCGGCGGCGCTGTGGGCTAAACCCGTATCGGAAGAATGATCATGGGCATGCCGCGCTGGTAGAGCCGCCGCTGGATGGCGAAAGCGGTGTAGTTGTGCAACACCCGCGTCCAGAGGGTCTCGCGCGGAAACACCAACTGGCTGGCAAAGATCATGGTGTTGGGGAATTGTTCGCTGACTTTCAGAGCCAGCCGTTCCACTTCATCCACCACATCGGTGCCAATCGAGTAAACACTGGTCGCGTAGAATCCGCGCGACCGCATGTAGTCAACGTATCGGTTCAATCCTTCTTTCACCAGCTGTTCGAGGTGCTGGATTTCTTTCACTCCCTTGAACCGGCCCGCATCCACCATGCCGACCTGAAGGAAGACGAAGTTTTTGAATTGTCCCCGAAACAATCGCATGACACCGAACAAACAATGCAGTCCCAAGCCGCCGTATCCGTTGACCAGAATCACCGCCGTCCGGTCTTGCGGCGACGGTTCGGGAGGCGGTTTCGCGGCCTCGCCGCCGGCCTCCAACGCCGACGGGGTGGCGGCCTCGACGAGGCTGTCCAGCCGTTTCAGCAGGAGCAATGTATGGCGATAGTGTCGGCGGATCAGGAATGCGACCACCACCAGCGAGCCGGTGATGAGCAGCGTCAGCCAGCCGCCCTCGAAAAATTTCACGCAAACGGTGCTGATCAAAATGAATGTAGCCAGGATCATGCCGACGCCATTGACCAGAATTCGGTTGCGCCAGTGCGGCTCGGTCTTGCGCTGGTTCCACCAAAGCCTCACCATGCCCAGTTGAGAGAGCGAAAAATTCACAAACACGTTGATCGAGTAGAGCACCACCAGCATCGCCACCGAACCTCCCGTCAGCCACATCATCCCCAGTGCGGCCAGTCCCATCAAGAGCACGCCGTTCTGTGTGACCAGCCGGTCGCTCAACAGCGCGAAACGGTTCGGCATCCAGCCGTCCAACGCCATGTTGGAAAGCACTGCCGGGCCGCCGAGAAAACCCGTTTGCGCCGCCACCAACAGGATCAGGGCCTCTGCCGCCATCGCTGCCATCACCAACCAGCGTCCGCCGGGCCAGCCCTGCGCGACGGCTTCAAAGAACACCGCGTTCAGTGTTTTGCCTTCGGGCGCGTGCGTGATCTTCACCAGCAGGTATCCCACGATCAATCCCCCGGCCACGACCGCGAGGCTCGTGGCCATGTAGATCATGGTGCGTTTGCCGGTCTCCACACGCGGCTCGCGCAATGCGGACATGCTGTTGCTGACCGCCTCGATGCCGGTGTAGGAGGAGCCGCCGAGGCTGTAGGCGTGCAACAGAAGCAACGCCACGCCCCACCAACCCATCGTCTGCGCCGAACCGCTCCAATCGCTCGCGCAATTGCGCACGATGGTTCCCAACTCGCCGAAGTGGACGAAACACGCCGCCAGAATCGCAACGACGTGCGTCACCAGAAACAACAAAAACACCGGCACAATCGGTAGCACCGATTCCTTCACGCCCCGCAGGTTCAACACGATCATCACCAACACCACCGCGCTGGCTGCCATCAGTTTATAGGCTCGCCATGGCGGCGGCATCAGGCTGAATACCGCATCAACCCCACTCGCAATCGAGGTGGTAATGGTCAGGACGTAATCCACCACCAACGCGCATCCGACCATGGCGCCCACCTCGGGCGACAACAGTTTGCTCGACACCAGATACCCGCCGCCCCCGGTGGGGAACTGCTCGATGATTTGCATGTAACTGGCGCTGATGACAAACACCGTCACCGCCGTCATCACCGCCAAAAGGGCTGCCAGATAATAATGTTCCCCCAGCGCCTTGAACGCCTCCGCCGGACCATAGCAGGCCGATGAAATGCCGTCGGCGCCCAGCCCCACCCACGCCAGAAACGCCACCAGCGACAGCTTGTGGAAAACATGCGGGTCGGTGGCATGCCGTTTGCCGCCAATCAGCAAACGCCGCAGCCAACCAGCCAACGAAGGGGATGATTCCTCGGTTTCCATGGGAACAATGCCTTTCACCATGCCGCAGCTCCGCCTCTCACTCAATAAAAAACTGAATTGTGCACCGCCAGCCGCCCCGGTATCCTGCAGGCCATGCAACTGGAACGTTTCTCCTTCGGCGTCGGCGACCGCTTCGGTCAACAAGCGGTCGCCCAACTCTCCGCCTTCCAGCGGATCACTCGCGAGGGCGTTTCCGTGATCCCCGTCTGGAACAAATCCAACCGCGAGCACACCCTCATCGGGACCGAACCGATGGATGTCCGCCGGGAGGCCGACGCCGCTGTCCGCGCCGTCGGCTGGACGCAACCCTACCATGTGGATGCCGACCATATTTCCCTGAAAAACGTGGACCGGTTTCTCGCCGCGTGCGACTTCTTCACCCTCGATGTCGCCGATTCCGTCGGCAAAATCGCTTCTGCCGACGCGATTGCTGCGTTTGTCGCGCGCCACCAAAACCTCATCGGCCGCGCACAACCGGTCGAGATCACCGAGGCAGCTCTTCGCGCTGCTGCCGCAAACTATTTGCTCGCCGCTGCCGAAGCCGCGGCCATCTACCGTCATATCGCAGCGCTCAAGAAAGACATCATCATTGAAGTCTCCGCCGACGAAACCGACAGCCCGCTCACGCCGGTCGAGTTGCTCGTCTTCTTGGCTGCGCTTGCCGACGAAGAAGTTCCCGTTCAAACCATCGCGCCGAAATTCACCGGCCGCTTCAACAAGGGCGTGGATTACGTGGGCGATCTGGGCGCTTTTCGCCGCGAGTTCGAGCAGGACCTGTGCGTCATCGCCTTTGCCGTCGCCGAATTCGGATTGCCCGCCAACCTCAAGCTCAGCGTTCATTCCGGCAGCGACAAGTTCCGACTGTATCCCGTCATTCGGGAGTTGATTCGCCAACACAACGCCGGTCTGCACCTGAAGACCGCCGGCACCACCTGGCTCGAAGAAATCGCCGGTCTTGCCACGTCCGGGGGCGAAGGCCTCGAAATTGCAAAGGAAGTCTATCGCGAGGCGCTGGAACGCTACGACGAAGTCTGCGCGCCGTATCTGGCGGTGATTGACATTGACCGGCGTCGGTTGCCAAGCGCGGCGGAAGTCCGCGGCTGGAGCGCGGAGAAATTCGCGCGCACGCTGACGCACGACCCGCGTTGTCCCGACTTCAACCCGCATTTCCGCCAGCTCCTCCACGTCAGCTTCAAAATCGCCGCCGAGATGGGCGAACGGTATCGCGCGGCATTGCGAGCGAACCGCGACCGCGTGGCCGCCTGTGTGGCAACCAACCTTTACGAGCGTCACATGAAACCGCTGTTTCTCGGCTGACGGCAATGCCGTTGTGGACGATCATCGTGGTCGCACTCGGCCTGGCGATGGATGCCGTCGCCGTGTGTATCGTTGCCGCCTCGGCTGGATACGCTTCCAACAAACGCGCCATCTTTCGACTCGCCTTTCACTTCGGGCTTTTCCAGTTTCTCATGCCCGTTGTCGGATGGCTGTGCGGGACCGCCGTCGAACGCTACGTTCGCGCTGTGGATCACTGGATCGCCTTCGGCCTGCTGCTGCTGGTGGGCGGACGAATGATCTGGGCTGCGTTCCGACCCGCCGAGCAGCGTCCGACCACCGATCCGACACGTGGCCTGACACTGGTGATGCTTTCCGCCGCTACCAGCCTCGATGCCCTCGCCGTCGGCTTCAGTCTGGCCTTGGCTGGCATCTCGGTGTGGTATCCGAGCGTGCTCATCGGCCTGATCACGGGGCTGATGTGTCTGCTGGCCATTGCACTCGGCAACCGGCTACGCGCTGTGTTTGCCCGCTGGGCCGAAATCGCCGGCGGCATGGTGTTGGTCCTGATTGGCATGCGCATCCTGCTGCAACACCTCCGGTGAAAACCCTACCGGTTCAATACGGCCTGACTAGCCCAAGTTCGTCAGTCAGGGAAATGCTTGGCTTGATTTGCAGGCACTTATGACTTTTTGGGGGCGATTTTCGGCACTACATTTGGCAGGATCTTGGGCCGTTTGGGCAAGGCCAAGCTCAGGT
>Ga0272448_1000128_pt1 | contig 109344 bp, 103 predicted proteins | sample YNPCB0191_FD_202220 | JGI IMG/M metagenome (GOLD analysis project Ga0272448, IMG submission 202220) | Hot spring sediment microbial communities from Yellowstone National Park, WY, United States - YNP-CB-019-1 | ecosystem: Environmental > Aquatic > Thermal springs > Hot (42-90C) > Sediment... | reverse complement strand
TTTTCCTTCGTGTCTTCGTGTCTTTGTGGTTGTTTTTATTCACCACGAAGACACCAAGACACGAAGTTTATCATCTTTTCCTTCGTGTCTTCGTGTCTTTGTGGTTGTTTTTATTCACCACGAAGACACCAAGACACGAAGTTTATCATCTTTTCCTTCGTGTCTTCGTGTCTTTGTGGTTGTTTTTATTCACCACGAAGACACCAAGACACGAAGTCTTTGTGGTTCCTCAACCTAAAGCACCACGCGCTTGATGCCCTGTTTGATAATCGGCACGTTGAAATTGATCAGGAAGCCCAACCGTTTGCCGGTCAGTTTTAGATACGTCAAAAGTTGGGCCATAAACACAGGGTGCATCACTTCAACGGCTTTCAATTCGCAAATGACCATATCTTCCACCAACACATCCACCCGAAAGCCTTCGTCAAAAGTGATCCCCTCATATGTAATTGGTACCACAACCTGACGGCGATAAGAGAGCCCTCGCTTGGAGAGTTCGTGGCAAAAGCAAACCTCGTAAATGTTTTCCAGAAGGCCAGGCCCTAAAGCGCTATGAACAGCATATGCTGCATCCACAATTGCTCTGGCAACCTGTTCCTCTCGCTCCGAAAAAGTAGCCTCTCTCACCGCCGCACTACCCACAATATTTATTTCTTTTTGTTTACTTCGTGTCTTCGTGGTAAATCCTGTGCTGTATTCTTCAACACTACCAGCGCGGAGGCCGCTGCGGCCTTTGCCTGCGCGACGGTATCCGGGATGTCCTTCGGCCCCTGGCAACAACCCGCCAGGAAGACCCCCGGCCGTGTGCTCTCCACCGGTCGGTACTTGGGGTGCGCCTCCTGGAAGAAGCCGTCGGGTGAGCAGGCCAGCCCCAGCAGTTGGGCCACTGCGGGCATATCGGCCCGAGGGACCACCGCCGTCGCCAGCACCACCAGGTCCGCCTCCACCTCCACCGTCCGGCCCAGCAGCGAGTCCTCCGCCCGCACCACCAGCCGGTCCCCCCGCCGGTACACCTCCGACGGCTCTCCCCGTCGGTAGAACACCCGCTCCTCCTTTACCCGGTCGTAAAACTCCTCGTACCCCTTCCCAAAGGCCCGCATGTCAATGTAGAATACGGTAATCCGGGCATTGGGCAGTTTGTCCCGAACCAGGTGCGCGTGTTTGGCAGTGTACATACAGCAAATCCGGGAGCAGTACGGGACCCCCGTATGCGGGTCCCGAGAGCCGACGCAGTGGATGAAGACCACGTCCTGGGGTTCCTTCCCATTGAGGACGATTTTCCCCGCCGTCGGGCCCGAGGCCGAAGAGAGCCGCTCAAACTCCAGACCGGTGATGACGTTGGGATAGACGCCGTAGCCGAACTCCGGCTTCGTGCGCGGGTCTATCAGGTCAAAGCCGGTGGCGACAATGATCGCCGCCACGTCCACCTCAACGAACCGTTCCTTCTGCTCAAAGTTGATCGCGCCGGTGGGACAGGCGTCCTTGCACTTGAAGGTCTTGCCACAGACGCCCCGGGTCAGGTAGAGGCAGGCGTTCGGGTCCACGGTGTAGACCAGGGGCACCGCCTGGGGGAAGGGGACGTAAATGGCGGCGCGCTTGCCCAGGCCCTGATTGAACGTATCCACCACCCGCCCGTGCATCCGGCACTCCTGCGCGCAGAGCCCGCACCCCCGGCAGATGTCCTCCTCCACGTAGCGGGGCTTTTTCTTAATGGTGACATGGAACGCGCCGGCCTCCCCCTCCACCGCGACGACCTCGGAGTAGGTCATCAACTCAATATTCGGGTGCTGGCCCACGCTCACCATCTTGGGCGTGAGAATGCAGGACGAGCAGTCCAGCGTGGGGAAAGTTTTATCCAGTTGGGCCATCCGGCCCCCCACGCTGGGCTCCCGTTCCACCAGATAGACCGGGAAACCGGCGTCCGCGATATCCAGCGCGGCCTGAATGCCGGCGATCCCGGCGCCGATGACCAGTGCAGCGGGTTTATGGGCCATATAGACTGCTCCTCCTGGAAATGAACTCCACCGCCGAGGCGCAGAGAACGCAGAGGTTTATTCTGGCAATCCCAGGACCAGTCTCCGAATTCCTTGCTTGAGCACAGGAACATTGAAGTTAATCAGGAGCCCCACTTTCCACCCGCCCAACTTCATATACGTGAGCAACTGCGCCTCGTGGATTGGAAGAAGCGCTTCTACCGATTTGATCTCCACAACCACAGTCCCATCTACTACCAGGTCAACCCGGTATCCGCACTCCAGTTTGAGCCCCTTATACTCCAGAGGCAACGGTTTCTGGCGCTCAAAAGCAATTCCCTGCAACTCCAGTTCTCTGCACAAACATTCCTCGTAGGCGGATTCCAGCAGCCCAGGCCCAAGGGAGCGATGAACCTCTATAGCCGCACCAATAATCGCGCGCGTTAACTCATTGGGATTCATCTACTCCCCCGGTAACCTCTTAGCAGCCGCGGAAAGAAACTCACAATACTCTGCGCCCTCTGCGCCTCTGCGGTGAATCTACACCACCGCATCCACCATCTCATACACCCGGCGCACGGCGTAGCCGACCTGCTGGGTGGCCTTGTTCGGGCAGACCATCGCACAGACGCCGCAGCCCTGGCAGAGGAATTCTATCACTTCGGCGTACGGCCCGCCCGGCTCCAGCACCCGCGCCCCATACGGGCACGCCTCCACGCAGAGCCCGCAGGCGGAACAGAGCCGGGTGTTCACCCGCGCCACCGTCCGGACGACCTCCACCTGCCCCCGGGCCAGCAGCGCCGCCGCCCGCATCGCCGCGCCCCGGGCCATCAGCACCGTCTCGTCCACCGCGCGCGGCGAGTGGGCCAGCCCGCAGACGAAAATCCCCCGCCGGGTGAAGTCCAGCGGCCGCATCTTCGGGTGCTCCTCCCGGAAGAACCCGTACGCGTCCACCGGCACCCCCAGCGCCTCCGCCAGCGCCCGATTGTCGTTGGGCTCAATCCCCGTGCTCAGGACCAGCAGCCCCGCCGGGAGCACCACCTCCTGCCCGGCAATCGGCTCCACCAGCCGGACGGTGAGGCCCTCCGGCCCCGCCGTCACCTGCGGCTTATCCGGCAACTCATACCGCAGGAACACCACGCCCTTCTCCCGCGCCAGCCGGTACGCGTCCTCCCGGAACCCGTAGGTCCGCATCTCCCGGTAGAGGACGGTCACCCGCGCGTTGGGGTTCCGTTCCTTGATCGCCAGCGCGTTCACCACCGCCTTCGTGCAGCAAATCCGGCTGCAGTACGGCCGCCCCGGCTCCCGCGACCCCACGCACTGGATCATCACCACGTCGGACGGGACTTCCTTCCCCTCCGCCAGCATCTTCTCCAGTTCCCGCTGGGTCACGACGCGCGCGTCCTGGCCGTAGAGGTACTCCGTCGGGACGACCTCGCGGCCGCCGGTGGCGACGATGACCGCCCCGTACGTCTCCTCCTGCTCCCCCTCCGGCCCGACCAGACGGGCGCGGAACTGGCCCAGCCGGCCCGAGACGGCCCGCACCTCGGTCCGCAGGAGCACCCGGACCCGTGGCTCCCGGCCCAATTGCTCCAGGAGCGACGTCAGCGCCGCCTGTGGGTCACCGCCGCCCAGGACCAGATGCAGGTCCCGTAACTGGCCACCCAGCGCATCCGTCCGCTCCACCAGGTCGGCGGAATACCCCAGATCGGCCAGCGTGAGCGCGGCGGTCATCCCGGCCAGCCCGCCGCCGACCACCAGTACCCTCCGGCTCAAGGGCTCCGCCGACGGCCGGAAGGGCTCCCGTCGGACCGCGCCGGCCACCGCCATCGCCACCAGTTCCCGGGCCTTCTCCGTGGCCACTTTCCCATTGCGGGCGTGCGCCCCGGCGACCTCCCCCCGCAGATTGACCAGTTCCAGCAGGTTGGGGTTGAGGCCGGCCTGGGCCATCATCTCGTGGTAGGCCTCCGTCCGGCGGATGTCGGTGTATCCGGCCAGGACAACCCGGTTCAGCCGCTCCTCCCGCACGATGCAGGCAATCTCTTCCAGCCCCTGGCGGGAGAAACCGTCCCCCAACACCTGGGCCCGCGCGACGTTGGGCAGCGCGCGGATGTGGTCCGCGACCGCCTCCAGATCAATGACCTCGCCGATTTCCCCGCGGTGGTCGCAGAGGAAAACCCCCACGCGCGGCCACTCCCAGGTGACGTCCCGCTCTTCGGGCCTCACCCCACCCCCGCCGCCTTCGGCGGCAGGGGGAGGGGTGAGGACAGCGGCGGCCGCCGCCACCGCCGACGCCTCCACCACCGTCTCCGGGATGTCCTTCGGCTCCCGGAACGCGCCGGCGACAAAGACCCCCGGTCGGGATGCCCGGTCCGGCGCAAAGGGGTCCGTCACCGCGAAACCGTACTCGTTCAGGTCCACGCCCAACGCCCGTCCCAGCGCCTGCGCCCCCAGCGGCGCGCCGAAGCCCACCACCAGCACCACCAGGTCAAACTCCTCCTCCCGCACCGTCCCGTCCTCGGCGACGTAGTTCACCACCACGTTCCGGCTCTTTGGGCGCTCGTGGACGGAAGAGACCATGCTCCGGCGGTACGTCACGCCGGGAAGGGCCTTCGTCTCCTCAAAATAGGCCTCATAGTCCTTCCCGTGAGTCCGGATGTCCATAAAGAAGACGGTGATCTCGGTATCCGGCTCCAGTTCCTTGACCACTCGCACGTGCTTGGCCGTGTGCATGCAGCAGACCGACGAGCAGTACCCCCGGCCAATGGACATATCCCGCGAGCCGACGCACTGGATGAAGGCGATGCGGCGGGGCCGCTGGCCGTCGGACGGGCGGACCAGGTGGGCACGGGTGGAGCCGGCGAAACTGACCATCCGCTCAAACTGGATGCTGGTCAGGACGTTGGGGTAGTACCCCCAGCCGAACTCCCCCTTCAGGCGGGCGTCAAAGGGCTCAAAGCCCGGACTGAGCACCACCGCCCCCACCTGCAGTTGGCTCTCCGTCGGCGGCATCTCCAGGTCAATGGCCTCCGTCGGACAGACCTCCACGCACTTCCCGCAGCGGGTGCAGACGGACATGTCAATGACGTACGCGGGCGGGATCGCGCGCAGCGGTGGGCGGTAAACGGCCTTCTCCTTCGCCAGGTCCCCCTCGTACTGGCTGGGCCGCTCCACCGGGCAGACCCGTGCACACTTCCCGCAGAGAATGCACCGCTCCGGGATGACGTAGCGCGGCTTATGGTGGAGACGGACGGTGAATGCCCCCGGCTCGCCCTCCAGCCCCACCACGTCGGTGTACGGGACAATGGTGATGTTGGGATGCAGGTCGCACTCAATGGTGGGGCAGTAGGCCGGGCGGCCCGGAACCATATAGCAGATACCGCAGGAATCGGTCGGGAACGTTCGGTCCAGCAGGTGGAGCGAGCCGCCGATGCCGGGCGCGCTGTCCACCAGGACGACGGGATAGCCTGCTTCCGCCAGCAGCAATGCGGACTGCATCCCGCCGATCCCCGCGCCGACGATCAGAATGGAGTTGGACGCTGAATTTCTGGCGTGGTCGGTCATTCGTTCCCCCGGTACGTGTTGCGAATGGCGTGAAGATGTTTAGAAGACCCCCATCTACTATAAAAGGATTCCCGTTTCTTCCCCAGTAACAGAGAGCATCTTACCAATATGACAGACGTCATATTCTCATTCGTCAGGTCTGTTCGTAAGCCTTCAAAAACTCCTCACGCAAGATTCCTGCCTGGGTACAAATCATCCGCAGCGTAGAAGCCTTGCGGTGTTCATTCGCGTCCCGTTCCTCAAACAATGCCATCCCCATCCCTCAACGCCGGTAAACCTCTTTCCGATGTGCACAGTGCAGTACAACCACTACCGACTCCTGATCGTAAATTGCGTATCGGATTCGGTAATCACCCACCCGGATCCGATATTCATTCCCATATCCTTTTAACTTCACGCAGCCGGGTGGACGCGGATTCTCCTGAAGCGCTGCAATTCGTTGAATAGCTCTCTCGCGAACAGCAGAAGGCAGAGCATCCAATTGCTTCTGGACTGGCCTGGGGATGAGAATCCGGTACCTCATGCTTGTTGCAAGCGGGCGATGTACTCATCAAGAGTGAGATAATCTCCTCGCAGGTATGCTTCACGGGCCTCTTGAATCTCCGCACGCACGAGAGGGTCCTCCTCCAAAATCTCTTCCTCCCACTGAGCAATCTGTTCGTTGAGAACGCGCCAGAGTCGGAGTTTGTCCCGTGGGCTTAAATTCGTCACTGACTCCAACAAAGATTCAAAAGGAACAGATAGCCTCACTATTGTCATTGTTTCCTCCTATTCTAACCCAACTCGTTGCAGCACCGGCCTGGGGTTGACCATATGCTTGCCCCACCATTTCTCCGCCCCCGGCAGGCCGAAGGCCAGGCCCATCAGTTCGGTGAAGTAGAGGACCGGGATTTTCTCCTCCAGATTCTGCCGGGTGTCCAGATTGATCTGGCACATCCCGCAGGCACAGGCGATGACGTCCGCCCCGGCCTCCTGGGCCTCCCGCGCCAGGCGGGTGGAGAGGGTCACCACCACCTCGCTGCGGCTGAGGGAGAGGCTGGCCCCGCAGCAATCTACCTTGTAGGACCACTCCACCGGTTCGGCCCCCAGCGCGGCCATCAGCCGGTCCATCCGGGTTGGGTGCTCCGGGTCGTCCCAGCCGGTGAACTCCGGCGGGCGCACCAGGACGCAGCCGTAGTACGAGGCCACCCGCAGCCCCTTCAACGGGCGGGTCACCCGCCGCCGGACCGCCTCCAGGACCTCCGGCTCCGTCAGCACCTCCAGCAGATGACGGACGCGCGGTTGACCGGTGTAGGTGAACCCCAGCAGGGCCTCCATCTCGTGCCGCCACTGAAGGTCCTCCCGCAGGGTCCGGTCTGCCTGCAGGACGTGCTGGTAGCAGGCCGGGCACGGCGCGACGATGTCCAGCCCCTCCTTCTGGGCCAGGGCGACGTTGCGCGCGGGGAGCCGCAGCGCCAGTTCGTGGTCCAGACTGTGGGCCGACGATGCCCCGCAGCAATTCCAGTCCTCCAGTTCCACCAACTCCACCCCCAACGCCTCGCAGACGGCGTCGGTGGAGAGGCCAAATTCCACCGCAGTGGTACCAATGGTGCAGCCGGGATAGTAGGTGTATTTCACGGCGTGTCCTCCTCAATCGCTATTAATTTCCCCTCCGATCACGCGAAACCTTCCGGTACCTGGACAAAATGGGCCCCGACCTGCCAGCACCGCGCTGCCAGGGCCCGATCCGCTGTATAGAACAGGGCATCCAGGTGCTCTGCAAGAGCCACGTAGATCGCATCATAAACCGCCATCTGGCCCAGCCGCTCTGCCCACCTGTACGCCTGAGAGCACAACCAGGCATCCTCCGACACAACCTCCACTGGCAATGAGAGAGCAGTCTCTAAGGCCAGGAGAGCACTCTCTGAAGAGAGCCCGGTCCGTACTGCGATTTTCCGGATACTGGTGGCGACTTCCGCCAGCCAGAGGTGGGGCACCTGCAGGTCCACCTCTTCCCGCACCAACCGTTCCAGCCATCGCCAGGCCGCATCGTGGAAGATGCCCGGTAAAACGGCGTAGACCGCAATGTTGGCATCAATCACCGCGCGCACTTTCCCGTTCCTCACGCGCCTCGTGCAACAGCGCCACGACGTCTACATCAATTGGCACCCCGCCCCTTTCCTGGAGAATCCGTTCCGCCACTTGATGAGCCGCGTAAACCCGCTGGAGTCGGGCCTCTACCGCCCGCTCCCGCTGACGCAGGGCATACTCCAGGAGGTCCCGACTGATCTGGGAAATACTCCGTTTCTCCCGCCGTGCGATCTCTTGGAGCCGCCGGTGCTGTTCCGGCCTCAGCAAAATCTGGGTCCTATATAGCCGATCTGACATTACGTTCCTCCCTTTCCGTAAAGCCGCCGGACCTCCGAGACTCCCCGAATCCGCTCCGGCAGGAAGGAGATTTTCCCCTTCAGGATCAGGCCGACGCCCATCCCCAGGTCGGAGAAGAGGTCACGGCTACGGAGTTTGTACTCCATCAGCATGCTCAACTCGTGCACCCGGCCCCAGAGGCGGATGCTATCCAGGAAGGACCGGTGGAGCGCGTAGACCATTGGGTCGGGCTTATAGCCCTCCTCCAGGGCCATGTAGCGCAACGTATCAAACATCGGCGCCAGGCGGATGTGGTTGGGGCACCGGGTCCCGCAGGTCTCGCAGCCCACGCAGAGCCAGATCGCGGAACTGGAGAGGACGGTCTCCTTCCGCCCCAACTGTACCAGCCGGACCACCTGCGCTGGCTTATAGTCCATCACGCTGGCGACGGGACACCCCGCCGAGCACTTCTGGCAGAAATAACAGCGCAGCAGGGGCTCCCCGCTCCGCTCCTGCACCTTCACGCTGAACGAAGGGTCTATCTGCGCAACGGCCATCCTTTACCTCCCGGTTGCAAACTTACCCACTTGCAAACTTGCAGACTTGCCCACTCGCTAAAACTTCCCCCTCTGCTCCACCAGATACAGCACCAGAATCGCCATATCCAGCGTCTCCCCGGTGCTGGTGATGAAGTAGTCCCGCAGGGTCGTGGCGTGCTGGAAGCCCAGGTCCAGGAACGCGCTGATGACCTGTGGCTGGGTGGTGACGATTTCGCCGTACAACTGGTAGAGCCCCAGGCGGCGGGCGATCTCAATCAGACTCTGCACCATCAGCGTGCCGATGCCCTGCCGCCGGTAATTCCGGTCCAGGAAAATGCGCACCCAGGCCAGATGCCGGTGGTAGTGCTCGCCGAAGTGCAGGGTGGCATTGCCGATGAGTTGGTCGTTGACGAAGGCGACCAGCGGGAAGACGCGCCGGTAGTCCAGATTGTCCACCCAACTGGCGACGACCGCCGGGTCGGCCGCGTCAATCCGGTACCACTCCAGGTCCTCCCGCGACGCGCGGGCGAAGAGAGCAACGAACGCTTCCTTATCCTCTTTGCGGAGGGGCCGCAGGAGCAGGCGCGCGCCGCCCGGCAACACCTTCGTCTTGCGGTAGTTGACAATTTGATCCCAGACTTCGTTCGCCATCGCAGCCTCCTGAAAATTTAACCACGAAGGGCACGAAGGACTCACAAAGGACACGAAGGGTTTAAAGAACGATACGCCGGATGCCGTCTTTCAGATGAGCCACATTGAAATTGATCAGGAAGCCTAACCTCAGGCCCGTGGCTCTCAGGTAGGAAATCAGTTGCATCGTATGAACGGGGTGAATCTCCTCCACTGCCTTGATCTCAGCAATCACCAGGCCACCAATCAAGAGGTCCAGGCGCTGGCCTTCAATCTGCATATCCTTGTAGGGAACAACGATCGGTTTCTGGCGTTCAAACGGCACGGACCGACGAGCGAGTTCGTGACAAAGGGCCTCTTCGTAAATTCGCTCCAAGAAACCAGGGCCCAAAATCGTATGCACTTCAAAGGCCGCATCCAGCAACGCCTTTCCCATTCGCTCCGCTTCCACCGGGACCGGTGGTGGCGTCCTCATCATAGACCCCCACTTCGTGACCTTCGTGTGCCCTTTGTGCCCTTCGTGGTTTAAAAAACAATCCAATGCTTCGTGACCTTCCTGTGCCCTTTGTGCCCTTCGTGGTTTAAAAAAACAATCCAATGCTTCGTGACCTTCCTGTGCCCTTTGTGCCCTTCGTGGTTTAAAAAAACAATCCAATGCTTCGTGACCTTCGTGTGCCCTTTGTGCCCTTCGTGGTTTAAAAAACAATCCAATGCTTCGTGACCTTCCTGTGCCCTTTGTGCCCTTCGTGGTTTAAAAAACAATCCAATGCTTCGTGACCTTCCTGTGCCCTTTGTGCCCTTCGTGGTTTAAACCACCACATCCGCCATGGCCAGCACCTGGATCGGCTCCCAGTTGTGGATGCGGCTGGCCTTGTTGGGACAGGCCACCACGCACGCCCCACAGGTCTGGCAGAGCGCGGGGTTGACCGTCGCGACCTGCCGGACCGGGTGGACCTCCCGCGCGCCGTACGGGCAGACCGCCACGCACGCGCCGCAGGCGGAGCACAGTTCCTCAATCACATAGGCGACGGTCGGCTCCTGGACCATCGCATCCTGAGCGAAGAGTTGCAGAACCTTCGCCGCGGCGGCCGCCGCCTGGGCCACCGTCTCCGGAATGTCCTTGGGCCCCTGTCCGGCCCCCGCCAGAAAGACCCCCGCCGTCAGACTCTCCACCGGGCGCAACTTGGGGTGCGCCTCGCTGTAGAAGCCGTACCGGTCGGCCTGGATGTGGAGCGTCTGGGCCAGGGAGAGGGCCTCTCGCGAGGGCAACATCGCCGTCGCCAGCACCACCAGGTCCGCCTCCACCTCCACCGGGCGGCCCACCAGCGTGTCCGAACCCCAGACCACCACCTTGTCGCCCCGGCGGAAGATTTTGCTCACTTTGCCCCGGAGATAGAGGACATCGTACTCCTCCATCGCCCGCTGGACGAACTCGTCGTACCCCTTCCCACCGGAGCGAATGTCAATGTAGAAGACGTAGGCCTGGCCATCGGGGACCCGTTCCCGGAACATCATCGCCTGCTTGGCGACGTACATACAACAGACCTTGGAGCAGTAGGAGACGCCGTGCTCCGGGTCGCGGGAGCCCGCGCACTGGACAAAGACCACTTCCCGGGGCACCCGTCCGTCCGAGGGCCGACGGAGCCCCGTCCGCAACATCTCCTCAAAGGTCAGGCCGTCCACCACATCGGGAATCTGACCGCCGCCGTACTCCGGCAACCGATCCAGCGGGTACGGGTCCCAGCCCGTGGCGACGACAACGGCCCCCACCTCTTCCGTCCGGGCCCCGGTGGGCGTCTCCACCTCCACGGTGAAGTTGCCGACGTACCCCTCCAGCCGGGTCACCCGCGCGTTCAGGACGACCTCAATGTTGGGGTGCGCCAGGACCTGGCGGATTTTCTCCTCCAGCAGGCCCGGCGCGGCCTCAAAGTTCAGGTACGTGCCGGAGAGACGGGCCATCTTGCCGCCCAGGCGGTCCTCCCGCTCCACCAGCACCACCGGATAGCCGCCACTGGCGATGTCCAGCGCGGCCTCCATCCCGGCGATGCCCCCGCCGATCACCAGTGCCCGCCGGACCAGGGGCAGCCGCAGCGGGACCAGTTCCTCATCCCGCTTCACCTTCTCCACCATCGCCCGGACGATTTCCAGGGCCTTCGCGGTGGCTTCTTCCGGCTCGCGCTGGTGGACCCAGGAGCACTGCTCCCGGATGTTGGCGATTTCGCAGCGGTAGGGGTTCAGCCCGGCCGCGGCGACGGCCTGGCGGAAAGTCCGCTCGTGCATCGCTGGCGAACAGGCCGCGACGATGACGCCGTCCAGATTGTGCTCCGCGATGGCACGCTGGATGAGGTTCTGGCCCGGATCGGAGCACATATACTTGTAGTGGGTGGCGAAGGCGACGCCGGGCATCCGCCCCGCCTCTTCCGCGACCCGTTCCACATCCACCGTCGCGGCGATGTTGATCCCGCAGTGACAGATGAAGACGCCGATGCGACTCATCCTGAAACCCTCAGCTTACATCCGGTCCACAATCCAGCGAAGGATGACGGGGATTCTGAACCAGAAGCCTCAGTTTCTGAGCCAGGCGCTCTTGAATCTCTGGCGGCAGTTTCTGGTAGTCCTTTTTAAACCGGTCTGTCCGCCGGATTTTCATCCCTCAGCCTCAGCATTCAACTCGGCAAGGAGTTGCTCAACATCTTCAAAATCCTTGAACCGTCCGGCAGACAAATCCGCTTTCGCCTCCTGGTAGCGAGCCTGCCATTCCTCGGTCCAGAACCAGGACTGGTCTAATTCCTCCCGCCTCCAACGCAGGTAGTTGATGAAGTCCAGCACCTCTACCAGGTCCTCTTCCACCAACTCGTCCAACGCATATCTGGCAATTTCCCGAATCCCCGTCGCCATCGCTACCTCCCTCACGCCAGCCCCACCATGCTCGCCCCCGCGGAAACCGGGATTCCCCTCCCCCGCAGGAACTCCTCCACCGCGAAGAGAAATTCCATCACGAAGGGCCGGGTCGCTGCCTTGCCCATATGGCCGACACGGAAAATCTTCCCCGCCAGCGGCTCCAGCCCACCGGAGATGAGGATCCCGTGCTCATGGGCCAGGTGGTCCATCAGTTCGCGGACGGCGAACTCCGGCCGGGCCTTTACCGCCGTGGCAATGGGCGACGCGGTCGGGCCCTCGGGGACAAACATCTCAAAGCCCACGGCCTCCAGCCCCCGCCGGACCGCCTGCGAGGCCCAGCGGTAGCGGGCAAAGTGGGCCTCCAGCCCCTCCGCCAGGATGCGCCGCAGACTCACCCGCAGCCCCAGGACGTTGTTGGTGGGCATCGTGACCGGCGTCGGGTGCCAGGCCCCCCAGTTCTCGGCGTACCAGCGCCAGGTCCGCAGGTTGAGGTACCAGCCGTGGTGGCTCTCGTTGCGGTCCACCCACTCCCACGCCCGCGGGCTCACCGAGATGAAGGCCAGCCCCGGCGGACACTCCAGGCACTTGTTCGCCACCGTCACGCAGACGTCAATGCCCCATTCGTCCACCGGCAGGGGCACCCCACCCAGCGAAGAGACAGCGTCCACGACAATGGGTAACCCGGCCTGGTGGGCCACCTCCGCCAGTGCCCGCACGGGGTTCATCACCGTCGTGGCGGTCTCATGATGGACGACGGCCACCGCGCGGGCTTCCGGGTTCTCCCGCAGGACGCGCCGCAACTCCTCCGGGTCCAGCGGCTGGCCCAGCGGCGCGTTGAAGGGGACGACGCGCAGGCCGTGGGATTCGGCAATGGCCCCCATCCGCTCGCCGAAGAAGCCGTTCATCCCCACCACCAGAGTCTCCCCGTCGGCCAGCAGACTGCCAAAGGCCATATCCAGAAGCGCTGACCCTGCTGCCGGGACCATAAAAAGGTCATTCCGGGTTCCGAAGACCTGCTTCAGCATCCCGATGACGTCGTGGTAGACCTCCAACCACTCTGGCCCATAGTGGCGAGGCGTGGGCTGGGCCATCGCCGTCAGGACCTCCTCGTCCACCTCACAGGGCCCAGGAATGTACAGTTTATAACGCATGGGTTACGCCTCCTGAAAGGCAAAAGAGGGCTTCTCTGGAGCGATCAGGAAAAGGGCATCCCCATCCTCCAGCCGAAATTCCCCTTTGGGATTCACGACAATCTCCTGGTTCCGCTCCACACCCAACAGGATGATACTCTGGCGCTGATAGAGGTCCAAAAACACGTCCTGAAATGTGCGCCCGGCGTAGAAAGAGGGCATCAGCACCCGATACACCTCGTCACCCTCACCGAATTCCAGCAGAGAGCGGAACATCCGGGAGAGTCCCGGACTCACCAGGGATTGCAGAATCAGGTACTCGCTGAACTGGTTCAGGCAGACAACTTCATCCACGTTGGCATGGCGGAAATGCGGCACGTTGCGCGGATCCACCACCTCCACGACTGTGTACGCATTGGGGTTCAGGTGTTCTATCGCCAGCGCGACCAGCAACGTACGGGCATCCGGGTCCGGACAGGAGAAATCAGCCAGGATGATTGCTCCGTACGCCTGCCCGATACCCGCCTCCTGGAGAGTCTCATCCTGGGCCGGGTCGCCGGAGATAAATTTCACCCGCAGGTCGGGCACCGGGTTCTGCGGCAGGTCGGCTACCAGCACCACGGACCACTCTGTCTTCAAGTCGGGCGACTGCAGTTGCTGAATCAGACGGCGCACCCGCGGCGGCTTCCCCACAACGATGATGTGGTCTTTCATCCGGCGCGTTCCTCCTTTCCACCCCCGCAATTGCAGCACGGTGAGAGAAGCGATGAGCACAGAGACCAGCGTCATCCCTTCCACAATCCCGACCAGGGCCAGGATGCGCCCGCCCGCTGTGACGGGAGTGAAGTCCGCCCCGCTGAAGATGAAGACCGCGATAGCCCAGAGCGCCTCCAGCGGGTTGCTGATGTCGGGATTACGGTCCCGCTCGCAACTCCAGAAGAGCACTCCCTGGAGCAGGAGCAAAGCAACCAGCAGGATGACGAGGCGCAGCGTAGAGGATGTGTACCAGACCCGCGCCCATCGTTGCCACAGTCGGGCCCGACGAGATTTCACCGCCATCCTTTGCCCTGTTTTATCTACGCATCCCCACCGCCCGCCCACTGGCGCAGCAGCGGGCGCGGGTCGGTGTACATCCCCTCTGCGCCCCAGTCCTCCTCCGGTAGCCCCAGCGCGACGGCCATCAGTTGGGTGAAGTAGACCACGGGGATTTCGTCGCCAGTGCGCCCGAATTCCGTCTCCCGCTGGGGCCAGTCCAGGTTGAACTGGCAGAGGGGACAGGCCGTCACCAGGACCTGGGCCCCGTGCTTCCGCGCCGAGGCGACGATGTCCCGCGAGAGCGTCTCCGAGACGGTCGGGTCCTTCACCGTCAGGTAGGAGCCGCAGCACTCGGTGCTATAGGGGAAGTCCACCGGCTCGGCCCCCAGCGCGCGGAGCAGGTCGTGCAGAATGGTCGGCGCCTCGGGGTTGTCCAGGCCAATTTCGTCGTACGGGCGCAGGAGCAGGCAACCGTAGTAGGGGGCCGCGCGCAATCCCGTCAGTGGGCGCACCACCCGCCGGGATAGTTCCTCCCAGCCCAGGCCGTCCCGCAGGAGTTCCAGCAGGTGGACCACCCGCACGCGGCCCCTGTACTCCTGCTCCGTGAACCAGTTGATCCGGTCCCGCATCGCCGGGTCCCGCTCCAGCGCGGTCTGGGTGCGCTTGAGGACGTGGTAGCAAATTGCGCAGAGCGCGGCCACTTGCTCCCCGGCCTGTTCGGCCTGGTAGAGGACCCGCGTCGGGGCGATGAGGGCCATGGAGTTATCCGTCGCCAGAGGGAAGGTCGCCCCGCAGCACTGCCAGTCCGGCAGTTCTACCAGTTCCATCCCCAGCGCGGCCGCCACGGCCCGCCCGGAGCGGTCATACCCCTTCGCCTTCGTGGAGAGCGTGCATCCGGGATAGTAGGGGACCTTCATCACTATGCCTCACGCTTCACGTTTTACGTTTTACGTTTTACGTTTCACGTTTCACGTTTCACTTGATGTATTTGCGGAACCCGCCGACAATGGCCAGTTGCGGCAGTTCCCGCACCAGGTCCGGCGGCAGCCGGTTCAGGTCTATCTCCGAAGCCCCAGCGCGCAGGGAGATTTCCCGCAGCGCCTCCATCAGGCGGGGCAGGTCCACCCCCTTCGGGCACCGGGTGACGCAGGTCAGGCAGGACGCGCAAATCCAGATAGTGCGGCTCTGCAGGACCTCGGTCATCCCCAGTTGGGCCATGCGGATGACCTGGCTGGGGAGCATATCCATCGCGGCCGCGACGGGGCAGCCCGCGCTGCACTTGCCACACTGGTTGCAGGCCAGCAGGTCCTCCCCGCTGATCTCCTCCACGTCGCGGACAAATTGACTGCGCAGTTTGCTTAAAGAGAGAACAGCCCGCATACCATCCCCCGCTGAGTGAAATCGCCGGAACGTCACCCTTCTCCCAGAACTTCCCTCCGCACCCGTTCACACAAAGCAATGGTTGAGTTTCGCCAAGACAATTAGCGGACCCGCATCTGTCACGGCGATCATCGGCCCAGGTCCTGATCGGCAAAGTGGTTATCGTAGTGAGGAAGTACTCCTCTACGTCTGGCTTCCTCCATCAGCACCCGCTCTGGGATGCCCACAATGTCCGCTACATAGCCAAGCGAACCGAGCCCTTTCTGGTAAAGAAGCAGAGCCTGCCGGATACGATACTCCTCCAATCCGAGCCCCAGAACCTCCAGAAGGACGGCTGGATCGCGCAGGTCCTCTTCCCACTCTACAGGAACCTGTAACTGAATCACTGCCATCTCACCCACAGTGCCTCCTGTGCAGTACGCACTCCGACCCCCTCTGGGCCCCCTGGCTGTTTCTGCAGCCCCCCAATCGAAGATGTTTTCATTACGGCGGCAAAGCCGCCGTAATGAAAACCGTTTCATTTTTTGCCAATATCACGGGACCAATCCCGCTGCCCGTTTGGCCGCGGTCAGGGTATTCCGGAGCAGCATGGCGATCGTCATCGGGCCGACGCCGCCGGGCACCGGGGTCAGGTATCCGGCGACCTCCTTGACCTCATCAAAGTCCACGTCGCCGACGATGCGGTAGCCCTGTTTGGCCGTGGGGTCGTCCACCCGGTTGATGCCCACGTCAATGACAGCAGCCCCCGGCTTCACCCAGTCCGCCCTGACCATCTTGGGGCGGCCCACCGCAGCGATGAGGATGTCGGCGCGGCGGCAGATACCGGGCAGGTCATGGGAGCGGGAGTGGCAGATCGTCACCGTCGCGTCCCGCTTCAGAAGCAGCATGGAGACCGGCAGTCCGACGATGTTGCTCCGGCCCAGAACCACCGCCTCCTTACCCGCAATCTCAATGTGGTACCGGTCCAGCAACTCAATGCAGCCCGCCGGGGTGCAGGGGACAAATTTGGGCTCCCGGCCCTTCATCCCCAGTTCGCCAATGTTGACCGGGTGGAAGCCGTCCACGTCCTTCTCAATGGGGATAGCGCTCAGCACCCGCTTCTCGTCCAGGTGGCGCGGCAGGGGCAACTGGACCAGGATGCCGTGAACCTCGGGGTTGGCCCCCAGTTCCCGCACCAGTTCCTCCACCTCCTCCTGGGTGGCCGTCTCCGGCAGGTCGTAGCCGAAGGAGCGGATGCCCACCTCACCACACTTCTTCTGCTTGGAGCGGACGTAGGACTGAGAGGCGGGGTTGGTGCCCACCAGCACCGTCGCCAGGCCAGGGACGATGCCGTATTTGGTCTTCAGTTCTTCCACCTCAGCGATGATTTCCTGGTGGATCGCCGCAGCGACAGCATTACCGTCAATGAGGGTCGCGGTCATAGGAGTTCCTCCGATTGCTGATTGCTGATTGCTGATTGCTGATTCGTGATTGCTGATTCGTGATTGCTGATTGCTGATTGCTGATTCGTGATTGTGGATTGCTGATTCGTGATTGCGGATTGCGGATTAGCCTTTTTGCTGACGGTGAGCAACTGTGAGAAGGCGGGTGATTTGGGTAAGAAGGCGGTACCGGTGGGCAATGGCCTCTGGAGCCAGGAGTCGGCGACCACGGTAATACCAGCCGCGGGTCTCCCGAGTAGAACCCAGAGAATAGCCCAAGAACTGGGCGTATTGTCGGCCCATGCCCCGGCCGTAGCCTTCTTCAATGTTGGCGCAAATGGAGCCCGCGCTGCGGATCAACTGCTCCGCAATGGCCCGGCCTCGGGGATCCCGCATCAACTGCTGGCAATCCTCCCAGGCCAGGTCGTAGAGGTACAACGCCAGCCGGTAGGCCTCCATCTGCCAGAGAGGGTCCTGCCGGATTTCCTCTGGCACCTGCGCCTCCCACTCCTCGTAAGGGATCCAGGTTGCTCCCTCTGCCATTATAATCACGAATCACGAATCACGAATCACGAATCAGAACTTCAGATACGACGGGGTATAAATGACCTTATTCAGCAGCACCTGGACCGTCTTCCAGATGTCCACCTGCTCCGGGTCGGAGAAGTCCACGTCCTCGGGCTGGGGCTCCTCCATCGCCGCGATGCGGTCGTGAATCTTCAGGAGCAGACGGCCGACAGCAGTGGAATCATCCCGCTCCTCCACGATGCGGATCCACTCCATCAGGTCGCGGTCCAGCGGGTCGGCGATGACCATGTCAATCCCCGCGCCCATCAGCATGACCATATAGGTACGGTTGAGCAGCGGGCGCAGTTCGGACGGAACCTGGTTGGAGACGTTGGAGAGGCCCCCGTTGGTCAGCGGCGGCGGCTCCCAGGCGTATTTGAGGGTGCGCACCGCCTCAATGCACTCCGGGCAGTACTCCTGACAGCCAGAGACGGTCAGCACCAGCGGGTCAATGATCAGGTCCGTGATCGGGAAGTCAATCTCCAGCATCCGGGGGATGAGGATTTCCAGGGCAATGTTGACCCGTTCGTCGGCCTTGACCGGGATCATCCCCTCCCCCATCGTGAGAGCAATCAGGCGGGTGTTGTACTTTTTGGCGACCAGGGGGACCTTCTCCAGCCGCTCCGGTGCCGCCGAGGTGGAGTTGATGATAGGCTGGGCCTTGGTCACCACCTCGCAGGCCGCCTCAATGGCCGCCAAGTTGGTGGTGTCAAAGCAGAGGGGGACATCCACCACCTGCTGCACCGTCTCCGCCAGCCAGGGCAGAATCTCGTGCCCGGCCTTCTTCTGGGGACCGATATTCAGGTCAATGGCGCTGGCCCCCGCCTCCACCAGCCGGACCGCCAGGTCCTGGAAGAACCTGGCATCCCGATTCGCGATGGCCTCCTTCACGCGAGGGGAAATGATGTGGATGTTTTCGGCAATAATGTACATTTCTGCCTCCCTTCGTTCGTGGATATGAAGACAATTCAGGCCAGAGTCGCCTCCTGCAGAACCTGGAATCGGACAGGAAGCAACCTTTCCAGCACCAGGCTCTCCGAGGCATCCAGAATCTCTATTCCCACTATCCTGTCTCCCTCTCCGATGTCCAAAACCACGTTCTCGGAGACGCGCCGATTGATGACCGGCTGTGGCTGGTCATCCAGGCGAATATAGAGCAAGTCTTTGGATACATCGTATGTAATTTTCATCTCAAAACCCGCCGGGCGATGTCCCGCACCGCCTGGTAGACTGCCGTCTCCTTCGGCAACTGGATCAGCGGGCGGCCGGTGACCTCAAACTCCGCCATCGCGGGGTCCTCCGGCACGGTCCCGATCAGTTCCAGGCCGGTCCGGGCGACGGCATCCGCCAGCGGCGGCGGCAGGCCGTCCCGCACCCGGTTCACCACCAGATAAGTCCGCCCCACCCGGATGTCCAGCCCGGGGACCATCCGCGCCATCTCCCGGGCCGCGGCAACGCCCCGCTGAGTCGGGTCGGTCACCAGCAGCAGAACGTCCACGTCGCGGGTGGTGCGGCGGCTGAGGTGCTCCATCCCCGCCTCGTTGTCAATGACCACATAGTCGTAGTTGGCGCTGATCCGGTCCACGATGACCCGCAGCATCTGGTTGGCCGCGCAGTAGCAGCCCGGCCCCTCGGGCCGACCCATCGCCAGCAGGTCCACCCGGTCGCCCTCCACCAGCGCCATCTTGACCTGCCAATCCAGGTAGTCCTGCTTGCTCATCCCGCCGGGCATGGAACCCGCCAGTGCGCCGCTGGACTGGACCAGGTCCAGCATCTCCTCGCGGATGTCGCCGACGGTGGTCTCCACCTCCATCCCCAGGACCAGGGGCAGGTTCATCGCCGGGTCGGCGTCAATCGCCAGCACCGCCCCACCCCGCTCCTCCAGCAGGTAGCGGATGAGACAGGCCGCAACGGTCGTTTTTCCTGTACCTCCTTTGCCTGCCAGCGCAATGGTGACAGTCAAGGATGCCTCCTTACAGAAATTCCACCCGATTCTTCATCTCCTCCGCTTCCATAAACAGGGCGTAGTCCATCAGACGGCGAATACACTCACCAACCGTCAGTTGCCCTATGTGGGCGTAAATCACCCCCCAATGCTCCCTGCCTTGCTGCCATTCCTCATGAGCCAGCCGGAGGAAGTCCGCGTCGTGAGTGAAAACGACAGCCCGCTCTCTCCGCGCATACTCTAATTGCTCCTCGTCACTCAGCCCCAGATTCCCCACATCTCGGGCAGACCATGCCTCCACGCCCCGCCGCCTGAGCCCCTCTGCGACAGTTACATCAACGTTTTCATCCGTGTAAATTCGCAGTCTCATCCCACAGGTATCGCTGACCGGGAATACATCTTCTTCAGTTCTTCTACTACCTGCTCATCCCGCCTGATCTCGGCGTGAATCTCTTCGGTATTTTCGTAATAATACGAAAGGGCGTCGTGGATCTGCGCCAGCGTGAGATGCGGGTGGGCGCGAATGATTTCATCCGGGCTCCAGCCCAGATGTTCATATTCTATCGCAATTTGCGCCACCCGGATGCGTGTTCCCTTAATCACCGGGCTACCGCCACAAATCCCCTTCTCACGCGTCACGTAAGGATGCCTGACCCTTTGTCTGGCTGTACGGACCACCATAGTTATTTCCCCTTTGCATCACCTCAGTCTGCGCCCTTTCACTTTGATCTCCCAGGCCAGTGGATGCTCGTCGCAAAACTCTTCGGGACGGAACCGCACCGGCTCTATCCGGGAGTCGCTCTGCAGGAGCGCCGGGACAATTCGCCGGTGGTCCTCCAGGAAATCCCCTGTAAAATCATCGGATATGAGCGCCACGTCTATATCGCTATCCGGACGAGCGGAGCCCACCGCATACGACCCATACAGGTAGGCCGCTGTCAACCGGATGCCCGTTTTCTCCACCTCTTCCAGAAAATGCTCTACAATTTTCAGGATTTGAGAATCCGCTCTACCCATGCGCCAAACTCCCGGATTTGCTCCATTTCCGCCCTAATGAAAAAGGTCGGTGGAGACGGTCAGGTCGTTCAGGAAGCCCGCCAGCGGCCTCAGCCACTCCACCGCGTCCTCCGGCGTGGTGGCCCAATAACCGTTGGTCACGATGCCAACCCGGAACCCCTCCCCAGCGGCCTCCTGCGCCGCCCGCACCATGACCGGATAGTACAGAAACGGCTCACCGCCCTCCAGGTATATCCACTCCACCGTCCCCAGTCGCCGCGCCTGCCGGTAAATCTCCCGAATCTGCGCCAGTGTTAAGGTGCCCTTCTGCGCCGGGCTTCCCCAGACGAAGCAATGGTCGCACTCAAAGTTACACTGGTAGGTCAGCAGAAGGTGCAGACCCTTCAACATTCAAAATCTCCAGATATTTGTGCCAACTCAATCGTGATCTCTTCATGCAGTTCTTCCCGATTCATACAGAACCCGCCCCTTTTGCTCTATCCGTCGGGTCAATGGCGTCGGCGGCGATAGCGGCACCAGGTCCACCGGTATCCGCAGTTCCTCCTCCAGGCGAGCCCCTAACTCGTAAAGTTTCCACCCCTGGACCCCATCGCAGGCCAGGTCCAAATCCCGCGCCTGGTCGGGCGCCTCCAGCGCACTGCCGAAGAGAATGAGCCGGGTCGCCCCGTACATTTTGGCGATCGCGATTGCCCTCTCAATCTGCGCTCGCTGAATACCCATCGGTCATCCCTTCATCATCGCCGCTACCGACGGGAACTGGCTCAGGTCGGTGTGCGGCAGGAAGAGGGCCGCGTTGAATTCGTCAAAGAAGGTGTTGTCGGCCGAGAGTTCCAGATAGGTCATCATCCGGCCCACCTCGGTCACCCGGCGGCGCATCTCGCGGGAGACCAGGGCATAGTACGCACCCCGCACCGAGGTGTTGCCCAGAAAATGGAACCGGTCGTAGGACATATCCGGGAGCATGCCAATCTGAATGGCCTTCTCCACGTTGATGTACTGGCCGAACGCGCCGCCGATGAGCACCCGTTGGGCATCCTGGAGCGTCAGGCCCACGCTGCGGGCCAGGACGGAAAAGCCCGCATAAATGGCCGCCTTGGCCCGCATCAGGTTGTCTATGTCCACCGCCGTGATGACGATGTCCCGCCCCGTGGCCGTCTCGTTGGCCCAGGCGATGACATACTCCGGACCGTGCTCCCCTCGCCGAACCCGCGGCGTGGGCAGGTCCAGGTTGATGTTCCCGCTCTTGTCCACCACTCCGGTGACGAACATCTCCGCCAGGAGCGAGATGAGGCCGGAGCCGCAGATGCCCCTGGGCCGCTCGTCGCCGATGACCTTGTAGGTCGCCTCGTACGTCTCCGGGTTGATCCAGACCTCCTCAATCGCCCCGGCGGTGGCCCGCATTCCGTGGACCACCCCCGCGCCCTCAAAGGCCGGGCCGGCGGAACAGGCACAGGAGATGAGCCAGGAGCAGTCTCCCAGCACCATCTCCCCGTTGGTGCCCACGTCAATGAAAAGCGTCAGTTCGTCCGAATCGCAGAGGCCGGAACTGACCACACCGGCCGTGATGTCCGCGCCCACGTAGGACGCGATGCCGGGGAGACAGTCCACCGTCCCCTCCGGATGAATCCCCAGGCCGACCTCCCGCGCCGGGAAGGTGGGGACGTGGTTGACCACCGGAATGAAGGGCATCAGCCGGATGGACTCCGGCGGGATGCCCGCGAAGAGGTGGATCATCGTGGTGTTCCCGGCGACGGTCGCTTTGTAGATTTCGTCGGGGCGGATGTTCTGCTCCGCGGCCACCTGGGCGATGAGGCGGTTCAGCGTGCCCATCACCAGTTCCTGCAGTTCCCGCAGACCGTCCCCTTTGGACGCGTAGATGATGCGGGAGATGACGTCCTCCCCGCGGGCAATCTGGCCGTTGTAGTCGGCGGCCTGGGCCATCACCTCTCCCCGCATCAGGTCCACCAGCCAGACGACGTTGCTGGTGGTGCCGATGTCTATGGCCACTGCCCAGAGGCTCTCCAGGTGCTCGCCAGGCAGGACGTCTATCAGGCGCGGTGGCCCCTCCGGACGATCCCAGGCATCCAGTTCCACCACCGCCGTCACCGTCCACTCCCCCTCCCGCAGGGCGCGGGGGAGTTTCCGCAGGACCGGCAGGGATGCCTGCACGTCGCGCAGCCCGTAGCGGCGGGCCAGTTCCCGCTGGAGGCGGGACCAGTCGTCGGTCTGGTCGGCCAGGGACGGGGGCTCCAGGGTGACCGCGAACTTGCGCAGCGGCTGGTCGTGGCGGTCGTAGGGGAACGGGAGTTCTATCTTCGCCGCGCGCTTGGTCTCCTTGATGCGGCGCTCAATCCGCTCCTGCGGCGGGACGAAGATGACGACGTCGCTCTCCACCAGGGTCTGGCAGGCCAGCGCGTATCCGGCGGCGATGTCCTCCGGGGAGAGGCGCTGGGTGGAGCGGCGGCGGACCGTCCCCGATTCCACCACCACGGCGCAGCGGCCGCACCGCCCCTGCCCGCCGCAGGGCATCAGGATGTCCACCCCGGCCTGCCGGGCCGCGTCGCTGAGCAGGGTGCCCGGGGGAACCTCTACCCGCTTCTCGGTGGGACGGAAGACGACGGTGACGCTGGGCGCAGAAGTGCCCGGGTGCAGAGGGGCAGAGGTGCTGGGGGGCAGGGGAGCAAAGGTAGTGGTCATCGGCGATTCCTCCGGGACAGCAACCAGGGCCTGGGATTGGAGATCATATTGACCAGTTTGCCGATAACGTGATCATAGGCCTGGTGCAATTCCTGGCAAACCTCCGGCGTCATATAGCCACACTCCAGGGAGAACTGGAGCCAGACCTGCGTCTCCGCCGCTTCTGCCTCGGCATCGCTCAATTTGCTGACAAATGCCCCCTCATACCTGCGCTTTCGCCAGGCTTCTGCAATATTCGCGCATACGGATCGGGACGAGCGGCGAATTTGGTCAACAAGCGAGTAAGATTCTTCCCGTGGAAAAGCCTTTGTCAGAGTAAAGATACGCATCGCGGCATCAAAGGCCAGCCGATATACATCCAGTTCCCGATGCCCCTGGATCACCGTTTCCCCCTTGCCAAAAGCTTCTCCTCCGCTCCCCTGCTCCCCCGCTCCTCACCCCCTATCGTAGACCCACTCGTCCACCCGCTCGCTGGCATCTTTCGGCGGGCCGCCCTGGGCAATACCGACCATCTGCCAGATGGGGTCTCGGGAAATGTCCTGCAGCGCCTGGGCTTCCCGCTCCAGCAATTCCCGAATGACCCCGGCAATGCTCTGCCCGGTCTGGCGGGCCCGCTGCCGGAGCAACTGGTACTGCCAGTTCGGGATAGAAATCTGGAGACGATGCATCGTCTCGTTGACCATCCCGCCCTCCTGGTGTATGATGTAAGCACTTACATCATACACCCTCCTCCCCGAAAGTCAAGAAACACTCCAAAGACGTGGGTTGCGGCGGCTGGGCCGCCGCAACCCACGTCCCCTGATCTCAGAACGACTGCCACAACTTCAGATACCCGGGCAGGTCCACCGCCTCTCGGGGGCCGACGAGAATCTGCCAGCCCGGCAGTTCCTCCTCCACCTCGCCCATCAGGACAGCGACCGCACCGGGGATAATGAGTTTGCGGTGGCTGATTTTCTCCTCAATGCCGGTGGTCTTCACCGTCTTGGCAATCTTCTCGGCGTCAAACTTGCCCGCCGCCCAGGCGGTGAGGACGCTCATCCCCTCCGCATCCGCCACCAGGAGCCAGCCCGGCTGCCCGCTGCCGTCCACCTCGTTGGCCACCGAGAAGTAGGTGATGGAGAAGTTGGTGGTGATCATCACCGGCGAGTCGGGCTTCGGGTTGTTGATCTCGTAGACGCCCGGCTGGACCTTGATGGGCTCCTGCGGGTTGGTGTAGACGTTGACCCGCCAGGCCATCAGGGCATAGGCCATCTCCGGGGCGAAGCGGTCCAGGACGATGAAGCCCGCGTACTTGGCGATGTGCTGGGCCGCCAGTTGCGCTTCCTCAATAACGTCGGACGCACCCTCGCCGGGGAAGGTGATGATGGGGAAGCCCAGGGGGCGGAAGTTCTTCTTCAGCGCCAGCCGGCGCAGGTGGGTCAGCGTGACCAGCGTGCCTGCCGGGTCGCGGACGCCGGGGTCCAGCACGATGTCCTGGATGCCCGCGCCCTTCACCTTTTCGGTCAGGTCAGCCAGGCCGTCCAGCGAGTCGGCCCGGACGGCGACAGGGGCGTTGGCCGCTTTGGCGACCTCCGCCACGGCCTGCCAGTTCTCCGCAGTGGCGGCGTAGAGGAGCGGACGGGTGCCGTCGGCGGCCGCCAGCCCGGCCTTCAGCACGGCCGGGTCGGACGCCATCAGGATAAGGGGACGGTCGGTGACCTCCCGCACCGCCTTCACCGCCGCCGCGAAGGTCTCCGGGTTGCCGGAGGTAGCCTCCACCGCGACGCCGTCCAGGTGGAGGTTCATCCCCACATAGGTGACGGAGTAGTCCATCGCTTCCTTCGCCGCGCCCTTGACCTGTTCCAGGGGCCATGCATCCTTCACCCGCACGAAGAGGCCCGGCGGATGGTAGAAGGTCTTCTCGTGGCGGAAGAGGACCGTCTCGTTGCCCACTTCCACCTTGTGCCCGGGCCCCTCCACAGAGACCAGACGGATGGGCGGCGCAGCGGCGGCGTCCAGTTGGGCCTTGGCCTCCTCGGAGACATACGGGCAGGCGGAGAGTTCAGCCTGCTTGGCCGCCAGTTTCATGGCGAAGGCCAGGCAGGTGGGAAACCCACACTCCTTGCAGTTGGTCTGCGGGAGCAGTTTGTAGATTTGCAAGCCAGTGAGTGCCATATTCTTCCTCCTTGCCGGATCAATCCGGCGCTACTGCCGGATCAATCCGGCGCTACCTGCTGGACAAATGCGGCGCTACTTCGCCATCAGCCGCTCAATGAAGGCCCGGACCCGCTTCACGGTCTCCGGGTGGCGCAGGACGAGGATGTCGGCGCCGGAGAGGACGAGGTTGGACGCCGTCAGGGTCTCCCAGAGGACCGCCCGCTGGCGCCAGTCCCCCCAGGAAGCGGGCACGCCCTCGCCGACTTTGGCCTCTTTTTGCCGCCAGGCCTCAAAGCCCGGGGTGACCAGCATGGGCAGTTGGGTCATCTTGTCCCCCTGGAGGGCCGCCAGGCGCAACCGCTCCATCACCGAGTAGCCGTACTCAATGCCGTAGCCCAGGCCGGCCGTCGTCGGGTCCATGACAATGCGGTCCAGCGGCAGGCCCATATCGGCGATGAGGATGTTCAGTTGCTTGGCCAGGTTGACGTCCATAGCCGTGCGGCCGTTGACCAGATGGCCGTTGGCCAGCGCGGCGGCGACGATGGTGCGGTAGTTCTTCTCCTCGCAGATGCCCAGGACGATGCGCTCGCCCGCCGCCTCCTCGGCAACCGCCACCAGCAACTCGTTGTCGGCGTCCACCTGACCGGGGCCGAAGACCAGGATGGGGAGCCCCGTCGCCTGAAGGACCGCGCGCGTCAGGGCCTTCGCGTCGGCGGCGGTGGTGGGTTTGCCGCCGTCGCGCGTCAGGGAGAGTTGCAGGAGCACCAGGTCGGCCCCGGCCTCCTCGGCGGCCTTCGCCCACTTCGCCGGGTCGTCCACCACGTCCCCCCAGGCCTCCAGGAGAAGCGGCGACCAATCCGTCGGGCGGCGGTCGGCAATCTCAATGGCGATGCGGGGCGGGTTGGGCATCTCGCCGTCGGTCAGCATGAACGGCATGGTGTTCTCGCCGCCCACCTTCACCACCCGGCTGCGCGTGCCCCCCTCCGCCGGGGTCGCCCCGATGGTCTCTTCTATGACCCGACCGGGCCATTGTTCTACAGGGATTTCTACCGGCATACAGACCTCCTTGCGTGGCTGAAGATCAGAAACATCATACGCTTAAAAGATACTCCTACCTGACCCGAATGTCAAGCCGGATTCGGCAAAAGGGGGCCACCGCCATCGCTGACGGCGGCCCCCCTTGCCGCCGGAGCAGGACTTCATCCTGAAACGCAGCGCAGGCTGTTCGCCTGCATACAGGCCTGGCGGCCTGCGCTACAGCCGGATTAGAAGATGGGCGGCATCGTCAGCGCCGGATGTTCCTTCTCCGTCAGATAGGCCAGCAGGCCCTCCACGTCGGTGCAGATGGTCTCGTCGGCAATCTTATCCAGCAGGTCCGGGTCGCCCTCCCGCTCGCAGACCTTCTTCAGTTCCTCGGCCATCGTCTGCTTGAGGAAGGAAGACATCCAGACCACCCGCTTGAAGCCGCCGTCGGCGGAGAGGAACTTGGGGCTGGTCAGGTAGTACTTGCCGACGCCCATCACCCCCGGCGTCTGCAGGCCGCCGCCAGCCATCCCGGCCAGGGTGGAGAAGGTCATCCCGGCGGGGGTCATGCTCGGGTCCTCCCGGCTGACGACCATCACACCGTTGGCCTCCGGGATGACCATGACGATGCACTCAAAGCACCCGCAGGCCGTCATCGGGTTCTCCATGATAGAGTACATCGCCACCTGGTCCACGGTCCCCTGAGAAGCCACGCGGACGTACTCGTTGACGCCCGTGAAGTAGCCCTTCACCGGGTCCAGACACTGGCCTTTCTGGATGGGCTGGTTGGGTCCGGTGGGGTTGATCTCGTAGGACGCCTTGCAGTCCAGCCAGTTGTAGGCGCCGCAGAGGCCCAGCCGCTGCGGGCTGATGACGCAGCAGTGGGTGGGGGCGAAGGACTGGCAGAGGATGCAGGAGTAGAAGGTGTCCACCGCCTCGTCGGTCAGGTCCGCCAGGCGGCGGTTGCGGCGGTCGTAGGCGGCGCGGGCCTTCTGCAGCCACTCCGCGTGGAGCGCCGGGTCGGTGATGATCTTCACCTGCACCTTGTCCACGATGGCGCCGAAGTCAGCGTGGAAGCGGGCGTAGAGGATGTCGCCGAAGTGGCGCAGGTTGAAGCCTTTCTCCGCCGCCGCCTTGGAGATGCGGATCCAGGCGATGTCCCGCTGACCGATGTGCTGGACGCCGGAGGCGCCGTTGATGAAGTAGTGAATCTGGCGTTCCAGCACCGGCTCAAAGTCCTCCTGCATCTTCCGACCGGCGACCTCCACCAGGATGCCCAGGTCCATCGCCCCGCCGACGGGCACGTCCTCAAAGCCGGGGCCGATGACCTCTATCTTGCCGTCCTCCACTTCCTCCATCGGCACCATGCGGAGGTACTCAAAGGCGCGGCTGTGGCGGCCGCCGAACTCCACCCGCATGTCGGCCTTACGGACGACCTCGCCCTCAAAGGCGGAGCCGTAGGGGACGGGGATGGGCACCTCGGTGATCTTCACCTTGACGCCGCGGACCTCAATGCACTTCTGGACCAGCCGGGCCGCCTTCTCCTCCTCCGTCTCCCCCTCAATCTCGTTCCAGGGCATGGAGACGACGTGTTCGTATCTGGTCACACCCGTGGGCAGGATTTGAGGGATGACGGTGTCGGCGATGACCGGGAAGCCGTAGGAGATGGCACCGGCCGCCGCCGCGTACTTCAGGTCGTCCACCTCGCCCAGGGCCAGGACGAAGGCGAAGACGCGGTACTTGTTGTACAGGAGAATCTCCCGCCACTGGCCCGGTTTGAGGCCGCCGAAGGTGAGGGCGGAGCGGGTGGCGAAGCCCAGCGCGTAGATGGCGGAGATGGTGTCCCGACCGAAGGGGACGATGTAGGTATCGTACCCCATCTCCACCCCTTCCTCGTGCAACTGGTCAATGATGGAGCGGCCGTTGACGTTGCCGGAGAGGAAGATGAGGATGTTGCGCCGCTGGAGTTCGCGGACGATGGCGACGGCGGCCTGGTTGGAGTGGGCCGCGCCGACGATGGCGGCGAAGCCGGGCATCCGGCCGTCCACCAACTGGATCCCCCAGGAGCGCAACTGGATGTCGTCAATGGGGCCGTTCAGGTACCCGCCGCCCCCTTCTTCTTTCTCAAACTCCGGGCTGGTGAACGACGCGCCGCCGGTCATCCGGAAGCCGGGGTACCGCTCCGGCTGCTCGCCGTAGGCGAAGCGGATGCCCTCAATGGCCTCGCAGGCCAGGAGCGTCGCCATCCCGGAGTCCAGCGTCTCCCCCAGATACGGGACCCACCATTTCTCATCCGGCGGGGGATGGAGCAGACTCTTGGCGTGCTCAATGACGGGCACCAGGTCGCCGATCTTGCTCACCGGATGGCCCATCATGCCGTAGATGACGGGCAGATAGTACGCCGTGTTGGTGAACGCGATGGGGGTATCGGGCCCCTTTTCCGCCAGCGCTTTCTGCAGCAGGGCCTCCGCCTCGGCGACGATGGCGTTGGCCCCACGAATCGCTCGGGTTGCAATGTATCGGGACATACCTTACCTCCGACCGTAGACTGCTTGCAGCCGCTCCTCCAGCGGGAGTTCCAGCACTTCGCGGATGCGCCAGTCGCCGGACTTGCCCCACTTGGCCGGGTTGTACTCCTCCAGCCCGAGGGCGGCGCGCTTTTTGTCAATGTGGGCCAGGGAACGCCGGACGATTTCCTCCGGGTCATCCAGGAACTCCAGCCGCCCACCGACCTTCTTCTCCCAGCCCTCCGTCATCAGACGGATGACCTCAGGGCTTCCGGCCACTGGGTTGCGACCACCAGCCATGATGACGTAAGCGCCGGAGGCGACGCAGTAGGTAGCGATTGAGAGCGCCTTCTCGCTCATCCACTCGGATGCCATGCCGACGGCGGGGATGTCGGCGATGTCGTCGCCCAGGCCGGTCTCCGTCGCCATCTGGGAGAGGACGGTGAGGATGCGGGAGTTATCCACGCAGGCGCCCAGGTGGAGCACCGGCGGGATGCCGACGGCCTCGCAGACCTCCCGCAGGCCCGGCCCGGCGTACTCCATCGCCGCCTCGGGGGTCATGTAGCCCTTCTTGGCGCTGGCGATGGCGCCGCAGCCGGTCTGGACCACCAGGACGTCATTCTTAAGGAACTCGGAGACGACGTAGTAGTGGTTCTCGTCGTGACAAACACGAGCGTTGTTGCAGCCGATGTCGGCGACGACGCCCCGAATGCGCCCGGCGATGATAGCGTCGTTCAGCGGGCGGAAGGAGCCGCGATAGGTGCCGCCCAGCGCGTAGTTGATGTACTCGTGGGAGAAACCGGGGGTCAACTGAGCGCGGATGTCCGGGATGAAGACCTCGCCCCGCTGCGGGAAGCGGTCAATCGCGGTGCGGAGAATCTGCTTGGCGACCTCCAGCGCCCGGCGTTCATCAAACTCCATGTGCAGGGCCCCCGTGATCTTCACTTTGGGAGAGGTGGTGATCAGCGCGGTGTGGAACCGCTGGGCCAGCGGGACCAGGCCCTCCATGATGCACTGGATGTCCACCACCATCGCCTCCACCGCGCCGGTGAGGATGGCCAGTTCCTGCTGCAGGAAGTTGCCCGCCAGGGGGATGCCCTCCCGCATGAGAATCTCGTTGGCCGTGCAGCAGATACCGGCCAGGTTGACCCCTTTGGCCCCTTTGCTCTGCGCGTAGGCGATGATTTCGGGGTCCTGCGCGGCGGCAACAATCATCTCGGAGAGGGTGGGCTCGTGGCCATGGATGATGACGTTGACCATGTCCTCCCGCAGGACGCCCAGGTTGGCCTCCGAGCGGACAGGGGCGGGAGTGCCGAAGAGGATGTCGGTCAGGTCGGTAGCCAGCATAGAGCCGCCCCAGCCGTCGGCCAGCGCGCAGCGCATGGACTGGTCCAGCAGGTGCTCCGCGTCCTGGTCGTTGCCCATATGGGTCCGGTGGAGCAGTTCCACGACTTCCCGGTCCACCGAGCGCGGGGCGATGCCCAGGTCGCGCCAGATTTTCTGTCGCTTGGCGGGGGCGCGCTTCAGGTAGAGCAATTCGCCCTGGACGCGGCCGAACTCACCCAGCGCGGCCAGCGCCACATCCCGGGCAATCTCGTTGATGGGGCGGTCGCCGACCTTGACCCCCAGGTAGCGGGCCACCTCGTAGAGTTTGTAGGGGTCGCGGATTTTGTAGTCCGGGGCATGGCCCTCGGCGGCCTCCAGAAGAGTGTAGGCCAGACCGCGCCCGTGGTCGGAGTGGGCGGCCGCGCCGGCTGCCACCGCGCGGGCAAAGTTGCGGGCCACCACCGTAGCCCGCGTCGCGCCGCAGACACCCATGTCCGTATCGCCGACCAGGCGGCAGGGGCCCATCGCGCAGTTGCGGCAGCAGAGGCCGTCGGAGCCGATGGGACAGGGCGTAATCTCATCCGCCCGGTAGAAGCAGGTCTCTGCACCGATTTCCAGCGCCCGCTGCAGAAGTGCCACCGCCGCCGGATCGCAACTGGCCTCCTGTGGGGTACGAACTTTCTTCTTCGCCATTTTTCACCTCAGGATTCAGAATCACAGAATCGCAGAATCACAGAATCAAAGAATCATAGAATCAAAGAATCACAGAATCAAAGAATCGCTGATTCTTCTGATTCTTCTGATTCTTCTGATTCTTCTGATTCTTTTGATTCCCCTACCACTTCCGGAAGTCGCCGGACATCTCAATGTCGGCCCGATAGGTCTGGCTCATCCGGAAGTCCATCGCGCCCCAGCGGGGGTCGCGCCGCCTCTCGGTGGGCTCCACCAGGATGGGAGTCTGGCCCTGGCCCACCGGGTACCCGGCCTGGGCCAGCGCCTGCTCAATCCGGGCGCGGTCCACCTTCGCCGGGTTGTACTTCACCAGCACCTGCTTCCAGGCCGAACTGGCGTAGACGTCCTCCACCCCGTCCAGTTGGGTCAGCGCCTGGCGGACCTTCAGGACGTGGTGGTCGGCCCACATCAGCGGCACATCCAGAACCACTTTCTCCATTATCTCACCTCCTCATCACGTATTACGCATTACGCATTACTTATTGCGTCCCGGCGGGTGGCGGGGGAGTTGCCTCCGCCCGCCACCGTACCAGGGACGCCGGGGATTAGAACAGCCCCTTCACTTTGCCCGTCGCCAGGTCAATGTCCACATCCACGAAGGCCGGCCGGCTGGGCAGACCGGGCATCGTCCGCATCGCGCCGCAGAGCGGGTAGAGGAAGCCCGCGCCGACGCTGGCGCGGATGTCCCGGATGGGCAGCCGCCAGCCACGCGGCGCACCCTTCAGTTTCGGGTCATGGCTGAAGGAGAGGTGCGTCTTGGCCATGTTGAGCGGCAGTTTGTCGTAGCCTTGGGCCGTGTAGAGTTCAATCTTCCGCTCCGCCTCCGGCATGTAGTCCACCCCATCGGCCCGGTAAATCTCGCGGGCGATGATCTCAATCTTCTCCTTGATGGGAATGTCCAGCGGGTAGAGGAAGCGGAACTGGCTGGGCTGCTCGCAGGCCCGGACCACCGCCTCGGCCAGCGCGGCGCCGCCCTCGCCGCCCTTGGCCCACACCTCGCTGACCACGCAGTCAAAGGCGCCGGCCTTCATCGCCGCCTCCTGGACCAGGCCAATCTCCCGGTCGGTATCCGTCTTGAAGCGGTTGATGGCGACGACCACCGGGACACCGAACTTCTGGACGTTCTCCACGTGCTGGATCAGGTTGGGCAGGCCCTTCTCCAGCAGTTCCAGGTTCTCCTCCGTGTAGGCCGTGTGGAGAGGCCGACCGGGAATCACCTCGGGGCCGCCCCCGTGCATCTTCAGCGCCCGGATGGAGCAGACCAGGACGACGCAGTTGGGGATGAGGCCGGAGTAGCGGCACTTGATGTTGAAGAACTTCTCCATGCCGCAGTCGGCGCCGAAGCCGGATTCGGTGACGACGAAACCGTCCGGCCCCACCAGTTTGAGGGCAATCTGGTCGGCGATGATGGAGGAGTTGCCGTGGGCGATGTTGGCGAACGGCCCGGCGTGGACGAAGGCGGGGGTGCCCTCCAGCGTCTGCATCAGGTTGGGCATCAGCGCGTCCTTCATCAGGACAGTCATCGCGCCGGCGACCTTCAGGTCCTCCGCGGTCAGCGGGCGCCCGTCCTTGCTGAAGCCCCAGACGATGCGGCCCAGCCGCTCCCGCAGGTCCGCCAGCCCCTTGTAGCCGTCTACCAACGCCAGGATGGCCATAATCTCCGAGGCGACGGTGATGTCGTAGCCGGTGATGCGGGGGACGCCGTCGGTGCCGTAGGGGAGATGGGCCACCATTTCCCGCAGCGTGCTCGCCCCTTCCGGCAGCGGTTTATCCGCCTGCCCGGCCTGCAGGCCGATGACGACGTTGCGCAGCGCCCGGTCGTTGACGTCCACCACCCGGTTCCAGAGGATGGAGTTGGGGTCAATGTTCAGGCGGGGGATCTCCGGGCAGAACTTCGCCAGTTGCTCGTCGGTCATCTCCATTTCGTGGAGAATGCGGGCATCAATGGCCGCCGCCAGCAGGTTGTGGGCCACGCCGACCGCATGGATGTCGCCGGTCAGGTGGAGGTTGAAGTCCTCCATGGGCACCACCTGGGAGTAGCCACCACCGGCCGCGCCGCCCTTGATGCCGAAGGTCGGCCCCATGGACGGCTGGCGGATGCAGGTGAAGACCTTCTTGCCGATGTAGCCCAGCCCCTGGCTCACGCCGATGGTGGTGACGGTCTTCCCCTCCCCCAGCGGGGTCGGGGTGATGGCGGTCACGTCCACGTACTTGCCGTTGGGCCGGTCCTTCAGCCGGTGCAGGACGTCCAGGTGGACCTTGGCCTTCCACCTGCCGTAGAGGTCCAGGTCATCCTCGCTGAGCCCGACTTTGGCCGCGATCTCCACGATGGGGATCAACTCGGCCATCTGAGCAATTTCAATGTCACTGGGAACCGGATAGACTCGCTTGACGGGCATAGATGTTCCTCCTTGTTCGGGTTGTGGGATGGTTATTCAACTTACGTTTTACGCTTTACGTTTTACGCTCGTGAAACGTGAAACGTAAAACGTGAAACGTGAAACGTAAAACGTGAAACGTAAAACGTGAAACGCGAGAAGTTACGCCGACCGCCCCTCGGGCACCAGGTACGCGGCCCGGGGCAGGAGCGGCGCGACTTCCACCTCCACCGCCTGCCGCATCAACTGGCCAGAGATATGCAGCAGGGTATCGCCCAGCGAACGCTCTATGGTCATCCCCGCCAGGCAGGGATAGTGGTGGTGGACGATGCCGGCCTGGAAGATGGCCTCCCCCACCGGCATCCCGACCAGATGCTCGGCGACGAAGCGGGCACAGCCACAGGCCGTATCCCGCTCCACTTCCACCGCCTGGACCGTGCCGTTCTCGGCGCGGATCCGGAAGACGGGGCGACCGAAGTGGCGGGCGAACTCGGCAATCCAGGGATTGGAGTACGCAATGCGCTGATGGCGGACGTTGTACCCGTCCTCGGTGAGCGAACAAAAGGGTCGCGGGAAAACCGCCGCGACCCCCATTGCATTCAGACGGACTTCCAACTGGCGGATGAGCCCCTCCGGAAGCCAGGCGCTGTGGTCCACCGGGGCGATGACCGCCCGGGCGTTGGCCCGTCGGGCGATGTCGGGGATGAGTTGGGCGACGGCCGGACTCTCGCCCAGTGCCAGGATGAGGTCCGCCGGAGGGACGTGGAGAGGGAGATACGTTTCCGGGTCGTCTATCATCGCCGGGAGTTCGGGCGCCCGCCAGCACTCCACCGTCCAGCCCCGGGGGCCGTGGGCGCGGATGTTCTCCACGATGCGCTGCCCGTAGTGGCCCTGGATGACGGCGAAGATGCGCATCTGCGCCGGGCGGGGCCGCCCCCACTCCAGCGGCTGGCGGATGGCCTCCACCAGGTCCTCTACCTGCCGCCCCACCTTCGTCTGGCGGTAGTGGATGTGGATGCGGTTATCGTCCAGGTTGAGGGCCACCACCTTGAGGCCGGGGAGGGCCTGGAAGACCCGCGCGACCAGAGCGTCCTGCTCATCGCCAGAGGCACCGACGACCACCACATCGGGGGCCATTTCCTGGATGCGGGCGAAGGTCTGGGGGGAAACGTCGCCGCTGCCGACGACCTCCAGCCCTGGCTGTTCCCGCAGGAGCGTCTCCACGCCCTCGGCGAAGAGCGGGTGTCCGGTGAGGATGAACACGCGACAGGTGGACATACTGACCGCCGGTCAGTTACTGACCGGCTTTCATGATACATCATCCCGCCGCTTTGTCTATAGCGCAGATAGACTATTTTGCGGTCGGGTATAGCACAAAAGGACTAATAACAGGGGACTCCCTCAGCACCCTCCGATAGGGGGAAAGAAGAGGGCGTTGGGGGCGGCGGCTTCGCCGCCGCCCCCACTTTCTTCTCCCTCTCCCCGTTGCAAGGAGAGAAGAGGGGCCGGGAGAGACAAGAGGGATCATGGGACACCCCCCACAGAATCGCGACTTGCATCTTTTTCCGCCTTGAATATAATGACCGGTAGTCAGTTATCTCACACCGGAGGAAATGCATGGACTTCTCCCTGACCCCTGAACACGAAATGGTCGTCCGCATGGTGCGGGACTTTGCCGAGAAGGAAGTGGCCCCCTATGTCAAAGAGTACGACCGCGCCCACAAACCCTTCGTCCGGGCCATAGAACGCATGGCCGAACTGGGCATCCTGGGCATCTGCATCCCCGTCCGCTACGGCGGGCAGGGAATGGACTACATCAGCCTGGGGCTGGCCTGCGAGGAACTGGAGCGGGTGGACACCTTCCTGCGGGTGGTGATGAGCGTCCACGTCGGCCTGAACAGTCTGGGCCTGCTCCAGTGGGGGACGGAGGAGCAAAAGCAACGGTTTCTGGTCCCCCAGGCCCGCGGGGAGCGCTGGGCCGCCTTCGGCCTGACCGAACCGGGAGCGGGCTCGGACGTCGCCGCGCTGGCCGCCACCGCCCGGCGGGAGGGGGACGTCTACATCCTCAACGGCGAGAAGATGTGGATCAGCATGGCCTCCCTGGCCCACAACTACCTGGTCTTCGCCCGGACCGACCCCAGGGCCCGCCCCCACGAGGGCATCACCGCCTTTATCGTGGAGCGGGAGATGAAGGGCGTCACCACCGGGGATATTCACGGCAAACTGGGGGTGCGCGCCGGCTCCACGGGCTGGATCGCGATGAACGACGTGGAAGTCCCGGTGGAGAACCGGCTGGGCGAGGAGGGCGAGGGCTTCAAAATCGCGATGAGTTGTCTGGATAACGGCCGCTACACCATCGGCGCCGGGGCCACGGGCCTCATCCGGGCCTGTCTGGAGGCGTCGGTGAAATATGCCCAGGAGCGCCGGACCTTCGGCCGCCCCATCGCCGAACACCAGTTGGTCCAGCAGATGATTGCCCGCATGCGGCGGGACTATGAGATTGGCCGGTTGCTCTACCTGCGGGCCGGCTGGCTCAAGAATCAGGGCATCCGCAACACCTGGCAGACCAGCCTGGCGAAGTGGTTTGCCACCGAGGCCAGTTTCGCCGCCGCCTCGGACGCCGTCCAGATTCACGGCGCCTACGGCTACTCCGACGAGTACGACGTGGAGCGGTTCCTGCGCAATGCCAAAGGGGCCTGCATCTACGAGGGCACCAGCCAGATTCACGAACTCATCCAGGCCCAGTACGTCCTGGGCTACCGGCAGGACCGGCCCCTGCGCTGCGAACTCCCGGCCTACGACCCGGAGGAATGGCAGCGGGAGGCATAGTCCTCACCCCACCCCCACCCTCCCCTCTCCTGACCCTCGGTCAGGAGAGGGGAGGGGGTGCCGCCGCAGGCGGCGGGGGAGGGGTGAGGAGCATTTCCCATCCCACGACCGGAGGTGAATCCATGCACATCGTCGTCTGTACCAAACAGACGCCCGACTCGGCGGCCAAACTGACGGTGGACGCCGCGGGCAACGTCTCCTGGGGGGACTCCCCCATCGTCATCAACCCATGGGATGAGTACGCGGTGGAGGAAGCGTTGCTCATCAAGGAGCGACTGGGGGGCAACGCGAAGGTCACCGTCATCTCCATGGGGCCCGAGGCCGCGCTGGAGGCGCTGAAGCACGCCATCGCCATGGGCGCTGACGAGGCCATCCGCATCTGGGACCCCGCCTTTGAGGGCTCGGATACGCTGGCGACCTCCTACGTCCTGGCGAAGGCCATAGAGAAAATGGGGGACGTGGACCTGGTCCTCTTCGGCAAGTCCGCCATTGACAGCCAGACGGGGCAGGTACCGGTGGAGGTGGCCTACCGCCTGGGCTTCTCCCCCCTGACCTACGTCATCAAGATCGCCGAACTGGACCCGGCGGGGAAGTCCATCACCGTGGAGCGGCTGCTGGAGCAGGGCCGGCAGGTGGTGAGGGCGCCTCTTCCCGCCGTCGTCGGCACCATCAAGGGGATCAACGAGCCGCGCTACCCCTCGTTCATGGGCATCCGCAAGGCCACCCGCGCCCAGTACCCGGTCTGGAGCGCGGCCGACATCGGCGCGGACCCGGCGAAGGTCGGCGCGGCCGGCTCCGGCGTCCGCTGGACCCGCATCTTCCCGCCCCCGGCCCGCGAGGGCAAGGCCGAAATCATCCAGGCCGACACGGTGGAGGAAACCGTCCGCATCCTGGTGGACAAACTCATGGCGGAGAAAGTTATCTGACCGTACCGTAGCGCAGGATTTATCCTGCAACACAGGATAAATCCTATTCTACAGTAGCGCAGGATTTATCCTGCACCGTAGCGCAGGATTTATCCTGCAACACAGGATAAATCCTATTCTACAGCGCAGGATTCATCCTGCGAAAAAGGGGGGACAATGAGCGAGGTCGTGGTCCGGTTGCGTCCGGACGTCTACGAGCAGTTGCAGAAGCGGGCCGCCGCCCAGGAGCGGGAACTCACCGACGTCATCGCGGAGGCGGTGGAGCACTGGCTGGAGGAGGACGTGGAGGCCCGCATCCAGCGGGCCCTGGAGCGCCGGGGAATGCTGGCCCGACCAGAGGAGCGGCGATATGCCACCGGGCGACCGATCAATCGGAGGGAACTGGAACGTAGACTGGCGAATCTCCGCTTAATTCCTCCCCTCTCGGAAGACATCATCGCGGAGCGCGGGGAGAGATGAGAGGCCGCCCCGTCTTTTATCTGGATACCAGCGCCCTGGTGCAGCGGTACCTTCCGGAGGCAGGCTCTCTTTGGGTCCGCCGTATCATGGAAGCCGCCAGAATTGCCATCGCGGAGTTTGGCATCGTAGAATTTGCCGCCGCGCTGGCCCGGCGCACACGGATGGGAGAACTGGACTCACAATTGCGCGATGACCTGCTGGAAGCCTTTCTCCAGGACGTGGAGGGATACTGGGTCGCCCATGCGACCCGAAGCACAGTCCTCCTGGCCGTAGACCTGACCCGAAGTCACCCCCTCCGGGCCTACGACGCACTCCAGTTGGCCACCGCCCTGGAACTGGCCGACATCGTGGGCGCGGAAGGCTCAACTCTGACCTTCGTCTCCGCCGACGTCCGGCTCTGCGCCGCCGCTGCGCGGGAAGGTCTCGCCACGGTCAACCCCAATGAAATGACCAGTGGTCAAATGACCAATGACGAATGACCAAATGACCAATGACAAAATGACCAATGACCAAATGACCAATGACAGAATGCCCTTCTCTCCAAGGAGGAACGATGAGCAACGACATTTTCGTCTGGATTGAGCAGTTCAACGGGCAGGTAGCGGGCCCGTCGTGGGAAGCGCTGGGCGCCGCCCGCACCCTGAGCGGGACCCTGGGCGGGCAGGTGGTCGCCTGCCTCTTCGGGCAGGGCGTGGAAGGGCTGGCGAAAGACGCCATCGCCTACGGCGCCGACCAGGTCCTGCTGGCCGACGACCCCACCCTGGCCGATTTTCGCCTGGAACCGTACGCCGCGCTGCTGGCCGAACTGGCCCGCCAGCACCAGCCCGCGCTGATTCTGATGGGCGCCACCTCCCGGGGCCGCGACCTGGGCCCGGCGGTGGCTGTTGGTCTGGAGACCGGCTGCGTCGCCGACTGCACCGCGCTGGAGTTCCAGAACGGGCAACTGGTCGCCACCCGGCCCATCTACGCCGGGAAACTCCTCTCCACCTGCACCGTCCCGGAGCGGCGCCCCGCCGTCTTCACCCTGCGCGCCCGCGCCTTCCCCAAGCCCGAGCCCGACCCCTCCCGCGCGGGCCAGGTCGTCCGGGTGGACCCCGTCCTCAAAGAAGAAAACATCCCCTCCAAGGTGGTCGGCTTCCAGGAGACCGTCGGAGGCGTCAACCTGACCGACGCCGCCATCATCGTCTCCGGCGGGCGGGGCGTCGGCGGGCCGGAGGGGTTTGAGCCCATCCGCGAACTGGCGCGGACGCTGAAGGCCGCCGTCGGCGCCTCCCGCGCCGCAGTGGACGCCGGGTGGATTCCCTACGAGCACCAGGTCGGGCAGACCGGCAAGACCGTCAGCCCGGACCTCTATATCGCCTGCGGCATCTCCGGCGCCATCCAGCATCAGGCCGGGATGCGCACCAGCAAAGTCATCGTCGCCATCAACAAGGACCCGGAGGCCCCCATCTTCCAGTTGGCCCGTTACGGCATCGTCGGCGATCTCTTCAAGTACGTCCCTGCCCTGACGGCTGAACTGAAGAAGCGACTGGGGGCGTAGAGGAGAAGTGCCTGGCACTTTTCAAGTGCCAGGCACTTCTATCCCTGAATATGCGCGCCGACCTGCACATCCACACCGTCGCGTCGGACGGCACCTGGACGCCGGAGGAAGTGGTCGCCCGGGTGTGCGCGGCCGGCATCGGTCTCTTCGCCGTCGCCGACCACGATACGCTGGAGGGCGCCCTGGCCGTCGCCGACGTGGTCCGCCGCAACCCCGGCGCGCCCGCCTTTCTGCCCGGGGTGGAAATCTCCACTCTGCTGGACGGCGCGCTGGTCCACATCCTGGGCTACGGCGTCCGCCCCGATGATCCGCCGCTGCTGGACCTGCTGCGGGCCAACCGGGAACGGCTGGAGTGGGTCAACGACGAGACCCTGCGGCGAATGGCGCGGGCGGGCTACCCGGTGGACCTGGAAGCGTATGCCGCCTACGAGAACGACCGGCGCCGGGGCGGCTGGAAGGGGCTGAACTTCCTGATAGATGCCGGCCTCTGCCGGGACGTCCGGGATTTCTTTGAGCGCATCTTTGTGGACCCGGTCCGTCCTCCGGCCCCGGATTTCCCCCACCCTGCGGAGGCCATCGCCCGCATTCGGGCCGCCGGTGGGGTACCCGTCCTGGCCCACCCCGGCGCCAGCCTGCGCCATCTGGGGCCGATAGAGGAGGCGCTGGCTCCGTTTCTGGAGTTCGGCATCGCCGGGGTGGAGTGCCACACCCCCTACCACTCTCCGGAGACGACGGCCCGCTGCCGGGCGTTCGCTCTCCGCCACGACCTCCTGGTGACCGGCGGCTCTGACTGTCACGGAGAATTTGCTGACCGTCAACTGGGCATTCCCCCCGTGACGGTGGAGGAATTGCATCTGGGCGACCTGGTGGGCAGAGCAATGAAATAGGACACGGATCAACACGGGTTTCACGGATCGGCACGGATAAAAATTCCGTGAAAATCCATACCATCCGTGTCCATCCGTGTCCCATTTAAAGCGGATCATCCGTTATGGAAGAACCCGAGAAAGTGGAAACAGAGGAAGTTCCAGCCGAAGAACCGGTCCAGTGCCAGGAGCCGTCCCCCAAACCGGACCGGGCGGAACAGCCCATCGTGGGCGTCCGCTTTCAGGAAGGGGGGAAGATTTACTCTTTCCTCCCCGGCTCCTGCACCGACCTGAGGCCCGGCGACTTCGTGGTGGTGGATACGGCCTGGGGGCGACAGATCGGCCGCGTCACCTTCATCCGGCATCTGCCCCCGGAGAAGCGCCGGGACGACCTGAAGACGGTCCTCCGACGGGCCACCGGCGCCGACCTGGCCCTCCGGCAACAGTGGGAGGAGAAAGCGCGGGAGGTCCTCCTCCAGTTGCGCGCCCGGGCCCTCCGGCAATCCCTGCCGGTCAAGTTCGCCACCGCCGAGTACACGCTGGACGGGAAACGGCTCACCATTCTCTACGAGACGGAAGGGAAAGTAGACCTGGAGGCCATCCGGCAGGAACTGTCCACAAACCTTCAGACCCAGGTGGAGATGCGACAAATCGGGCCTCGGGACCGGGCGAAACTCCTGGGCGGATACGGGGCCTGTGGCGAGCCCCGCTGCTGCTCCCGCTTCCTCTCCGACTTCAGCCCCGTCTCCATCCGCATGGGCAAGGCCCAGGGCATCTCCCTGACACCGTCCGACATCACCGGGATGTGCGGACGGCTGCGCTGCTGCATCGCCTACGAGTACGAAACCTACCAGGAGGCCCTCCAGGGACTGCCCAAACTCAAGAGCATCGTCCGCACCCCCCGGGGCGTGGGCAAAGTGGTGGACCTGGCCCCGCTGAAAGGGACGGTCATCGTCCAGATTGAGGAACAGCGGGTAGAAGTTCCCGCCAATGAAGTGGAAGTCATCCCCAAAGAATCCGCTGCCAGTTCTCAGGAGGGCAAATGAGCACGCCCCAGCGAGTCCTGGTCATCCTGGCCCACCCGGACGACCCGGAGTTCTTCTGCGGGGGGACGGTGGCGCGATGGGCGCGGGAGGGCCGGGAGGTCATCTACGTCCTGGCGACGCACGGGGAGCGGGGCGCCGATGACCTGACCATCCCCACAGACCAACTGGCCCGCATCCGGGAGGAGGAACAGCGGGCCGCCGCGCGCGTCCTGGGCGTGCGGGAGGTCATCTTTCTGGACTACCCCGACGGCTCCCTGACCCCCACCCTGGAGTTGCGCCGGGACCTGACCCGCCAGATTCGCCGCTGGAAGCCGGACGTGGTCATCACCTGCGACCCCACCGTCCGCTACCGTTCCGGTTACCTGAACCACCCCGACCATCGGGCCATCGGCGACGCCGCGCTGGACGCCGTCTTCCCCGATGCCCGCAACCCCCGCCAGTTCCCCGAACTGCTGGCGGAGGGACTGGAGCCCCACCGGGTGCGGGAGGTCTACATCGCGGGCGCGGCGGAGCCGGACACCGAGGTGGACATCACCGAGACACTGGCGCTGAAACTGGAGGCCCTCCGCCAGCACCGCTCCCAGATCGCCGACCCGGACGGCCTGGAGGCGCGGCTGCGGGAGTGGTATCGGAAAGAGGAACCGGACGGGACGGTCCGGTACGTGGAGCGCTTCCGGCGAATTGTGCTGAGATAGCCAGCCCCCCCACGGGAACGTGCCAGGCACTTCTGGAAGTGCCTGGCACGTTTGTGTTTGCCCCCCAAACAATCCGCGCTATAATCCTCCCAAAGGAGGGAGGGATGAAAACGGCAGACCTGATCCTGACCGGTGGCACGGTCGTCACCATGAACGACCGGTACGACATCTGGGAGCCGGGGGCGGTGGCGGTCCGGGACGGAGCCATCGTCGCGGTGGGGCCGGCGGAGGAGGTGGGGCGGGAGTGGACGGCGCGCGAGACGGTGGATTGCTCCGGCCACGCCGTCATCCCTGGCCTCATCAACGCCCACACCCACGCGCCGATGACCCTGGTGCGCGGCCTGGCCGACGACCTGCGCCTGGACGTCTGGCTGATCGGCTATATGATGCCGGTGGAGCGGGAGTTCGTCCGCCCCGACTTCTGCTGGCTGGGCACCCAACTGGCCTGCGCGGAGATGATCCGATCCGGCATCACCTGCTTCGGCGACATGTACTACTACGAGGAGGCCGTGGCCGACGCCGCCGCCCAGGTCGGCATGCGGGCCGTCTGTGCCCAGTCCATCCTGAAATTCCCCACCCCCGACGCGATGAGTTACGATGAGGGACTGCGCCTGGCCGAGTCCTTCATCGGGCGCTGGCGGGGGCACCACCTCATCGTGCCCGCGCTGGGGCCCCACGCCGCCTACACCGCCACCGCCGAGATGCTCCAGGAGTGCGCCCGTCTGGCCCTGGCCTACGACGTCCCCATCCACATCCACGTCGCCGAGACCGCCCAGGAGGTCCAGGAGCACCGGGCCGAGTACGGGATGCCCATCATCCCGTGGGTGAAGAAACAGGGGGTGCTGGAGGCGAAAACGACCGCCGTCCACTGCGTCCATCTGGACGAAGGGGAGATGCACACCCTGCTCCATCACGGGACGGGCGTGGCCCACAACCCCACCAGCAACCTCAAACTGGCCAGCGGCATCGCGCCGGTCGCCAGAATGCTGGCGCTGGGATTGAACGTGGGCATCGGTACCGACGGCCCCGCCAGCAACAACGACCTGGATATGTTTGAGGAAATGCGACTGGCGGCCCTGTTGGCGAAGGGCGCCACCAGCGACCCCACGGCCCTCCCGGCCCGTCAGGCGCTGGCCATGGCGACCTGTATGGGCGCCCGCGCGCTCCACATCGCCCACCTGACCGGCTCGCTGGAGGTCGGCAAACGGGCCGACATCGCCGTCGTCCAGTTGGAGGACCTGCACCTGACCCCCCGGTTCCACCGGGACCCCGACAGCGTCTACTCCCTGCTGGTCTACGCGGCCAAAGGCCACGACGTCCGCCACGTCCTCTGCGACGGCCGCTGGCTGATGCGGGACCGGGTCCTGCTGACGGTGGATACGGAGGCGATGCGCGCGCAGGCCATGGAAATTGCCCGCAAAATTGACGCCTTCCTCAGCGTCCGGGAGGAGAGCATCCTCAGCAAACTGGTCGCCATTGGCGGTGTGGCGCGGGAGAAGACCTTTGAGGTCCAGGTCAAAGTCCACCTGGCCGACGATGCCGGGGTTCTGGCCGTGCTGACGGGCGGGGAAATCCCCGTCGTCAAACAATCCCGGCGGCGCCAGTACGACACCTACTTCCTCTTTGACGACCCCGACCGCAGCCGCCTGCGCTACCGGGAGGAGGAAATCCTGGGTGAGGACGACCAGGTCGCCGACGTCCGCTACCGGCTCACGCTGACGGGCGACACGAAAGAACGGGAGTTCCCCCACTCCGTCCTGCTCTCCCGTTCCCGCTTTGACGCTCCTGCGACCCGGAGTCTGCGCTTCTACCGGGAGTACTTCAAGCCGGTGGCGGAGTGGGAAGTCCACAAGGAACGCCGGAGGTACCACATCCGCTACGGCGGGACGGACTTCGCCGTCAACCTGGACCGGGTGACCCGTCCGGAACTGCCCGGCTATTTCCTGGAACTGAAGAGCCGCACCTGGTCGGCGCAGGACGCGGAGCGGAAGGCGGAACTCATCGGCGAACTGCTGGAACTCTTCGGCGTCCAGGAGCAGGAACTGGTGCGGCGGGAGTACCTGGACCTGGCGCGGGAGGCGGGATAGGAGGTTGAGGGGGTGGGCGGCTTCGCCGCCCACCCTCTCACCCCCTCGTGTCTGATTGAAATGGACCCCATCCTTTCCCTTCTGGCCCGTCTGCGGGCGGACCCCGAGGTGATACGCAACGTGACCGCCTGGGAGCGGTTGCCGGCCCGGGCGGCCCGCACCGCCCCCTGGCCCGCCGCCCTGGACCCCCGGCTGGTGGCGGCCGCGCGCGGTATGGGCATAGAGGCCCCGTACACCCACCAGGCCGAGGCGGTCGCCGCCGCGCTGGACGGCCACAACGTCGTCCTGGCGACCGCCGCCGCCTCCGGCAAGTCCCTGGCCGTCCACCTCCCCGTCCTACAGACGCTCCTGGCCGACCCGACGGCCACCGCCCTCTACCTCTTCCCCACCAAAGCGCTGGCCCACGACCAACTGGCGGCCCTCCAGTTGTTTCTAGCCCCCCGTAGGGGCAACCCTTGCGGTTGCCCCCCGGGGCAGGGCGGAGGGGCAACCCTTGCGGTTGCCCCCGATATGGTTGCCCCCCATATCCCGCCCATCCCCGCCTTCCCCTACGACGGCGATACTCCCGCCGCCCAGCGGACCGCCATCCGCCAGAAGGCGCGCCTGATCGTGACCAACCCGGACATGCTCCACCTGGGCATCCTCCCCTACCACACCCGCTGGGCCCGCTTCCTCTCCGGCCTCCGCTGGGTCGTCCTGGACGAACTCCACGTCTACCACGGGGTCTTCGGGAGCCACGTCGCCAACGTCCTGCGGCGGCTGCGCCGGGTCTGCCGCTTCTACGGCGCCGAACCCCGCTTCCTCTGCGCCTCCGCCACCGTCGCCAACCCCCGGGGCCTGGCGGAGCAACTGCTGGAAGAGGAGGTCTACCCGGTGGTGGAAGACGGGGCACCGCGCGGGGAGAAGCACGTCCTCATCTACAACCCGCCCCTGGTGGACCCGGCGCTGGGCATCCGCCGTCCCCTCCTCCTGGCCGCGCTGGACCTGGCCTCCCGCCTCCTCCCGGCGGACGTCCAGACCATCTTCTTCGCCCGCTCCCGCCTGAGCACCGAGGTCCTCCTGGGCTACCTGCGGGAACGGGCCCCCGCGTGGGGGCAGGACCCGGCCGCCATCCGGGGCTACCGGGGCGGCTACCTCCCCTCCCAGCGGCGGGAGATTGAGCGGGGACTGCGGGAGGGGACGGTCCGGGCCGTCGTCGCCACCAACGCGCTGGAACTGGGGGTGGACATCGGGCAAATGGCCGCCTGCGTCATGGTCGGCTACCCTGGCTCCATCGCCAGCACCTGGCAACAGGCCGGCCGGGCCGGACGCCGGGCCGGCGCGTCACTGGTCGTCCTGATGACCGGCCCCTCGCCGCTGGACCAGTACCTGGCGACCCACCCGGAGTTTCTCTTCGGGCAACCGGTGGAGGAGGCCCACCTAAACCCCGATAACCCCGCCATCCTGGCCGACCACATTGCCTGTGCCGCGTACGAGTTGCCCTTTGAACGGGGGGAGTCCTTTGGGAGACTGCCGGACGTAGAGGAGTGGCTCCGGTTTCTGGAGGAGACGGGCGACCTGCACCGCTCCGACGGGCGGTACATCTGGGTCGGGGAAGGGGAACCGGCGCGGGCGGTCGGCCTGCGCACCAGCACGCCCGACCGGGTGATCATCCAGGACGTCGGCGCCGATCCGCCGCAGGTCGTCGGCGAGATAGACCGGCCCGGCGCGCCCCTGCTGGTCTACCCGGGCGCCATCTACCTGCACGAGGCGGAGATGTACCGGGTGGAGGACCTGGACTGGGAGGCGGGGCTGGCGCGCGTGCGGGCGGTGGAGGCGGACTACTACACCCGCGCCAGTTCGGTGACGGACGTCCGGGTTCTGGAGGTTCTGGGTAGCGCAGGCCGCCAGACCGCCCCCGGTAGCGCAGGCCGCCAGGCCTGCCCTGGTTGGGAAGTCGCCTGGGGGACGGTGGAGGTCACCAGCCGCGTCACCGGATACCGGCAGATTCGCCGCTACACCCACGAAGTGCTGGGCTGGGGGGAGGTGGACCTGCCGGAGGTGCGTATGGAGACGGTAGGGGTCTGGATAGACCTGGGGCCGGAACTGGTGGAGCGCTTACAGGAGGCGGGGGTGCTGCGGCCTCCCACCGACTACGGCCCGGACTGGCCCGCGCAGCGGGCGGCGGCGCTGGCCCGGGACGGATACCGTTGCCGCCACTGTGGGATGCCGGAGCGGGAGGGGCACCCGCTGGAGGTCCACCACATCGTCCCCTTCGCCACCTTCGGCTACATCCCCGGGGTGAACGACCTCCACCGTCTGGCGAACCGGCTGGAGAACCTGATCACCCTCTGCCCGTCCTGCCACCGACGGGCAGAGCGGGCGCGCGGGGCCCGCAGCGCGCTCTCCGGCCTGGCGTATCTCCTGCGCCACCTGGCGCCCCTCTACGTCCTCTGCGCGCCGGGGGACCTGGAGGCGGTGGTGGAGCCCCGCGCCCCCCAGACGGGCCACCCCCGGGTGACGGTGTACGACCGGGTCCCCGGCGGGGCCGGGCTCTCGGCGCGCCTCTACGAATTGCTGACCGGCGACGGGGGAGGGGCGGGGGCAGGGGCAGGCCTGGGGGCAGGGGCAAGCCCTGGGGCAGGGGCAAGCCCTGCCCCTACAACGATTGCCCCGGGGCAGGATGTAGGGGCAACCCTTGCGGTTGCCCCCAATTCGGTTGCCCCCCTTGCGGTTGCCCCCAATTCGGTTGCCCCCCTTGCAGTTGCCCCAACCATATTGCAGGCCGCGCTGGAGCGGGTGACGGCCTGCCCCTGCGCCGACGGCTGCCCGGCCTGCGTCGGGCCGGTGGGGGAGCAGGAGGAGGGAACCAAAGAGCGGACGCGGCAACTGCTGCTGGCCCTTATCGGAGGTCTGTAGGACAACTGCGAGCAGTTGTCCTACATTCTTCGTGCCCTTTGTGCGGCCTTCGTGTCCCTTCGGGCCGAGCCCTCAGGGCGAGGCCTTCGTGGTTTTTATGAAACGGTTCTTGGGTAGGTAGTTACGGGGATTTGCCGAAGGCGGGAAGCGGTGGTATCATTACCCCAAAATTTCAAACCCGAAGACGCGGGAAATGGAGAAAGCAGGCGACAAACAAGATAGAGAGATCAGCACGGAACAGGTGCGGGCCATCCAGCAGGGGAATGCAGACGCCATCGCCGAACTGGTCCGGACCTACGCTGAGAGAATCTACCGCTTTGTCTACCACCAGGTGGGCGGAAGGGAAGAGGACGCGGAAGACATCGTCCAGGAGACGTTTCTGGCCGCGCTGAAGTCGGCACACCGTTTCCGGGGCGATGCCCGGGTCTCCACGTGGCTCTACAGCATCGCGGCGCACAAAGTGGCGGATTACCACCGCCGGCAGCGGCGCCGGAAGGAAGAACCCCTGCCGCCCCTGGAGATAGACCTCCCCGACGCCGATGCTCCAGAGGCACTGGTGGAGCAGGCGGAAGTGCGAGAACGGGTGTGGGCCGCGCTGGAGCGCCTGCCCGACCATTACCGTACCGTGCTGGTCCTGCGCTACATAGAGGGGCTCCCCGTCAGCGAGATCATGAAGATCACGGGGCAGAGCCTGAAGAGCGTGGAATCCACCCTGATGCGGGCCAAACACGCGATGGCCGCGATACTGGGACTGGAAGCGAGGTAGAAAATGTCCGCAACCGAACCCGAACAGACCGTAGAGCGCCTGCTTTCCCGACTGGCCGCCGAGCCGGTACACCTCCGGCCCGGCTTTCAGACCCGCCTGATCGCCACCCTGACCCAGGCCGCCGCCCGCAAGAGGGCCTGGTTTCTCCCCGCCCGGGGGTGGGCATGGGCGGCGCTCACCCTGGCCCTGCTGCTGGTCCTGGGGGTCGGCTGGCTCGCCACCCCCCGCCCCGCCGCCACAGCCACCCTGGAAGTCCAGGAGGGCCAGGCCATCGTCCAGCAGACCCGCCCGGTTTTCCTCACCATCACCCGCAGCAGTGAGCGGACGCTGACAAAGGGGCAGACGACGGAACTGGCACCGGGCGACCGGGTGCGCACCGACGCCAGCGGGGAGGCCATCATCCGCTACCCCTCCGGCAGCACCACCGAGATACAGCCCGGCACCGACCTGAGCCTGACCGAACTCCGGAAAGGGAACTCCGGCTGGATCACCCGGCTGAAGGTTTGGGCGGGGGAAACCATCCACCGGGTCCGGCGGACCATGGACTCCATCCCCATCTTTGAGACGGAGACTCCGCTGATCACCGCGGGCGTGCGCGGGACCGTCTTCCGCCTCCACGCCATCAGCGAGGACCACACATATCTGGCCACCGACGAGGGCCTGGTGCACGTCCAGATGGGCGACCAGGCGGTGGACGTCCCGGCGGGCTACGAGGTGGACGCCATCGCCGGTCAGCCCCTCCAGGTCCGCCTGCAGGCCGCCATCCAGATCAACCTGGCGGGGAAACCGAAGGCGTGGGAGGCGACCCTCAGCGCCGTCTCCGCTTTCACGCTGGAGGGGACCGCCCCTCCCGGAACCACGATGGTCCTGCTGGTCAACGGGAAGGAAGTCGCCCGGGGGCAGGCCGACCAGGAGGGCCGCTTCACCCTCCCGATGACCTTCCCGGCGGAGGGGACATACTCGCTGGAGTTGAAGGCCGTTGGCCCCGACGGTCTGGTTCCGGTGGCCCCTCCGGTCCCCTTCACCTACGACGCCACGCCGCCGTCGCTGGAGATTCTGGAGCCAGCGACGTCTGAGGTGACCGGGGCGTCCGTCACCCTGCGCGGGCGCACCGAACCGGGGGCCCTGGTCCGGGTCGGTTCCCTGCAGACCCAGGCGGACGCGCAGGGGCTCTTCAGCGTGGAGGTCCCGTTGATTCCGGGAACGAACGAGATCACCGTCACGGCCACCGATGCCGCTGGCAACACCGTCATATCCACGTTCTATCTGGTGCGCAAGTAGCCGATGAAGGTCAGCCCTGCCACGCGCCGACACATCCTTGTCGGTCTGGTCTCCGGCCTTCTGGTGGCCCTCCTGCTCTGGCTGGGGGTCCTCCAGAGGCCGGAGGACTTTTTGTACGACCTGCTGCTCCTGGCCCGCCCCGCGCCGTCATCCGGCGATGTGGTGATCGTGGGGATAGACCAGAAAAGTCTGGACGCTCTGGGGCGTTTCCCCTGGCCGCGCAGCACCCACGCCCGCCTGGTGGAGCAACTGCACCGGATGGGGGCCCGGCTGATCGCGCTGGACCTCATCCTCAGTGAGCCGTCACCGGAGGATGAGGAACTGGCCTGCGCGATGGAAACGGCAGGAAACGTCTACCTGGCCGTTGTTCGGGAACGTCGGAGGGAGGAAACTGTATATCTGGAGCCCGCCGCGCCGCTGGCCGGGGCCGCCGCCGGGCTGGGGCACGCCCACCTTGCCCTGTCCAGCGACGGGGTCGTGCGCTCCATCCCCGTAATGGTGGGCCCCTACCCCTCGTTGAGCCTGCTCCTGGCCCAGGCCGTCCGCCCGGTGGACCCTACGGACATCCCCGTCGGCCCCGGACAGCGAATGCCGATCAACTTCGCCCCGCCGGACTCCATCCCCGTCTACTCCTATGCGGATGTACTGAACGGCCTCGTCCCCGAAGAAGCCGTCGCGGGCAAAATCGTACTGGTCGGCTTCACCGCCAGCGGCCTGGCCGATCAGCAGGCCGTCCCCTTCACCGTTCAGCGAGAGCCGATGTACGGCGTCACGGTACTGGCCCACGCCCTCCTCACCCTGCTGCAGGGCCGTTTTATCCGACCGGTCGGGCTTACCCATCACCCGCTCTTTCTCATCCTGGCCCTGGGCATCTGGGGATGGCTGCTGGGGCATCTGTCCTCGTACCGGCGAATCCTGGCTCTGGTGGCGCTCTCCGTCGGCGTCCTCCTGCTGTCCTTCCTGCTCCTGCAAATGGGGTTCTACGCCCCGCCCCTCGCCATCCTTATCGGCGGGTGGCTGGTTTTCCTGGGCATCGCGTATGGAGAGTCCCGGGAGATAGAACGACTCGTCTCGGCCCACCTGCGCAGACTCCCCGTCCTGCTTTCCCCGGACGTCCGGGGACCGGCGACCGTTCTGGAAGAACAACTGGTCTCCGGGGTGCAGGCGCTGTTAGAGCCTGTGGGGGTCGCCCTGATAGAACGGACAGGCCGGGCGAGATACGCGCTGAAGGCACAGAGGGGGCTGCCGGACGCCGTTCCCTCCCGTTTCCGGGGGACGGAGCGGGACATCTCCTCACTGGACTGGTGGCGCAGAGTCGGTCTGGGCGGGTGGATTCAGGAGTCCCAGGTCACCTCCGTCCAGGCTGTACCGGCGTCGGGGGGACCGGAAGACTGCCCGATGCCCGGGCGTCGCCTCCCCCCGAGGTGGCTGGTCATCTTCCGGTCCAACGAGAATCGGGTATATCCCGATGACAACGCTCTGCTGGACGCGCTGATCGCGATGGTCAGACTGCCCGCCTGCGCTGCCGATGGGCAGGGCACGCTGAAAGGGGAAGCGGGGCGACTGCAAACCCTGATGGACATTCAGAGCCACCTCACCTACCAGTTGGCCATCCTCTCCACCACGGGTGAGAGCATCTCCGATGGCATTGTGGCCTGCGACCTGATGGGGCGAATTTACTTCTGCAACCGGGCGATGGAACGGGTGGGGATTCGGCCCGGGGACTGGCTGGGCAGGGACTTTCGCCTCCTGATGGCCCAACTGGGGCTCGTCCCTCTGGGGGAGCCGCTATTGACCGACCTAACGCGAGGGAAAATCCCCTCCTGGCAGAAAGAAATCCAGATTTCCTCTGCAGGTCAGCCGATGTACTGGACGGTGACCCTTTCCCGGGTGCTCTCCGACCAGGGGCATCCTCTGGGCCTGGTGGCCCGCTTCGCCGACATTACGGAGATGCGGGAACTGGAAAAGACCCGGGCCGACACCATCTCGTTCCTCGCCCACGAGGTCCGCAACCCGGTGGCGGCGATCAAGGGGTACGCATATCTTCTCCGAACCGTTGCCGAAAACAAAGACGAGTTGGCCCGCCAGATTGACCATCTGGCCGACTACGTGGCTCAACTGGTCAACGACTTCCTGGAAGTGACGAAGTTTGAGGCGAACCGAATCCCCATCCGGCCTCAGCCCCTCTCCCTGGCCGATGCCATCTCCAATGCCTGGAAGGTGGTGGAGCAGAAAGCCCGGGAGAAGGACATCCGCTTCTCCGTCCGGGGTGCCCGTGTGACGGTGCTGGGCGACTCCCGCGCGATGGCGCAGGTCCTGATCAACCTGCTGGACAACGCGGTCAAATACTCCCGCCCCGGCGGGTCGGTCCGGGTCAACGTGAGTCAGAAGGACGGGTTCGCCTTTGTGGACATTACGGATAACGGCATCGGCATCCCCGAAAGCGAACTCCCCCGTCTCTTCACCAAATTCTTCCGGGCATCCAACGCCCGGACAGAACGAGGCACCGGGCTGGGGCTGGTGATGGTCAAAAATCTGGTGGAGGCTCAAGGGGGAAAGATTTTCGTCACCACAAAGGAAGGAGCAGGGAGCACCTTCACTTTCACCGTCCCGCTCGCTTCGTCATCCGCGATGGCAGGAGAGGAAGATGCGTCGTAAGTTTCTGGCCCTGTTCATTCTGCTGACAGCAGGGGGGATGATCGCGGGGATGCTGGCCGGGCCGGTGCGGCCCACCCTGGCCGGCTTCACGCCGACGTTCACCCCGGAACCGCCCACCGCCACGCCCACTCCCGTGCCGCCCACTGCCACACCCACTCCCGTGCCGCCCACCGCCACACCGACCTCGCCGCCGCCTCCGCCACCGCCGCCCCCGCCACCGCCGCCGCCAACGGAGACGCCTACCATCACCCCGATCCCGCGCCCGACGTTCACGCCCACCGCCACCCGGACTCCGACCCCCACCGCCACACCGGCGCCGAACATCGTCGTGGAGAAGCGGGTCGTGCCGGGGACGGTAAATCCCGGGGACCGGGTTCAGATCACCATCGTCATCTGCAACCGGGGCGCCGGAGTGGCCACCAACGTCGTGATGGAGGACACCCTGCCCGACTTCCTGGTGATTCTGGGGGTACAGACCACTGCAGGCATCCCGTCGGTCCACGGGCAGACGGTCACCGTCCGCATCGGCACAATGAAGCCGGGGGAGTGTATCACGGTCACGATAGACGCCCAGGTCCGTGCCGATACCCCTCCCGGCACGGCCATTGTCAACATCGCGGTGGTGCGCCACGATGGGGGCATATCGGAGGGCCGTTTCCCTACCCCGACGCCCACGCCGCTCCCTCCCCTCCCCGAAGCGGGAAGGCCGGAGAGGGGAAGTATGGCCCCGGTCTGGCTGATCCTCCTGGGATTGCTGGCGCTGGCGGCGGGGGTGTACCTTCGGAGAGAAGCCCTCGCCCAGCGCTAAAGCATCAGGCTGATGTAATAAGAGGATCATTTTTCATTGCGGCGGCTTCGCCGCCGCAATGAAAAATATTTTCTTTTTTCAAGCAGAATGGGGCGGCGGCCTTCGGCCGCCGCCCCATTCTGCTACCGGAGCATCTCATCCAGGATGTCCGCCCCGCTGCGGCCCGTCCGCCAACTGACCGCCAGCCGCAGGTCGCGCCGGAAGCCCGCCGTCAGGTCGTCCCCGGTGGCGTAGCGCACCAGCGCCAGGGCCCGGACCGCATTGGCAATCGCATAGCGCGGCTCGTGCCGGTCCAGGTCCTCAAAGAAGAACGTGCAACTGGCGTACATCCGCTGGCGGTAGAACTGGGCCTCCAACAGCCACAGCAGCCGCCGGGCCTGGTCGGTGGTCAGGTGGCCCAGACCGTTGCCGCAGAGGAAGCGCTCCCCGTCCACCTGCCCCAGAACGACCGCGATGTAGACATCCCGCAGCGGCCAGGGGGCCAGCCCCAGCCGCTGGGCCTCGCAGGCGTAGACCTCGTCCAGTTCGGAGGTCAGGTTGTCCAGCGCCCGCCGCAGCGCCGCCTTCCAGCGGCCGTCGCCGGGGGTGCAGGGACAGCCCAGGGCCCAGCGGTACAGGTTGTGCTCGCAACTCCAGGCACTGTTTTCCACCACTTCCACCTCGGCCCGGGGCGGGTGCTCCCGGAAGTACGGCCCCAGCGTGACCGGTGAGCATCCCACCGCCTCCACGCCGTCCAGGATGCGCTCCAGGACGTCTATCCCCTGCGGGTGGTGATGCCCGAAGGTCTCTCCGTCGGTGGCGATGAGCACCAGCCCGCCCCGTCGGCACCGCCACTCCAGGTGTTCCCGCAGCCACTGCTCTGTGTTCTCCGGCGCGGGCATCCCGAACGCCAGCGCGTCCGAGAGGGCGCGGTCCCGAACAAAGACGGCGATCTCCCGCCCGCCGGGCAGTCGGACCCGGTACGGCCCGGCCCCGTCGGTCAGATCGCCCCGGACCTGCTGGTCGGAGAGGATGGTGAATCGGACCCCCTCGGCGGCCAGGACCTCCAGCGTCTCCAGGTCCACCGCCATTTCCGGCAGCCACATCCCCTCCGGCGGGTGGCCGAAGCGATGGGTGAAACTGGCGATGCCCCAGCGGACCTGGCAGATTTTATCCCGACGGCGGGCCAGGGGGAGGATGGTGTGGTGGACCGACTGGGCGAGGCCATTGCCGACGCCGTGGGCCTGGTAGACGGCGCGCTCGTCGGCGACGATGCGCTCGTAGGTGTCGTGGGCGTACTCGTCCAGCCAGCGGGCCAGGGTGGCGCCCAGGTTGAAACTGATGCGGCGGAAGAGTTCCCGCCGGGCCAGGGGCGCGTAGCACTCGGCGGTGATGCGCTCGTTCCAGTTGGCGTACGGCGCCGCGTCCGGTTCGCGCGGGACTTTCCCGGTGAACGGGTCCGCCCGGGGCGGCTGGTAGAAGTGACCGTGGATGCAGAAGGTGGCAGGGCGCATGTCGCAGGGTCGCAAGTCGCAAGTCGCAGGTCACAGGGCGCAGTGTAGGACAACTGCGAGCAGTTGTCCTACAAAGCAAGGATGCGGCGCATGGTTTCCGGGTCGTACCCGACCAGGCCGACCGACCCCAGCCGGTCCAGCAGGGTGGCCCAGTGGGGATTGCGGGCGAAGACCTCCCGGAGGAGGGGTGCGGCCTCATCCAGCCGCCCGGCGTCGGCCAGGGTGACCGCGTGCCAGAAGCGGATTTCTTCGTGGTCCGGGGCCAGGCGGTCGGCGGCCCGGTACTCCTCCAGCGCCCGCTCCACCTCCCCTTTGCCCAGCCACTCGTCCCCCTGGTTCATGTGCCGGTAGGCCCGGTGGAGGCCGACCAGGCGGCGGAGTTCGGCGATGGGCTGGGGGTGGTCCTCCACCCGCAGGTCCATTACCGTGTCGGCCCAGGGGCGGCCCGTGGAGACGGGCTCCACGATGAGGATGCAGGCGCTCTGCTGGCCGCGAATGTCGCCTCCGGCGGCCTGCCCGGCCTCCAGCGCGGCCAGCATCCGCTCCGCCAGGTCGCCGGACGACTCCCGGTACGCCCGGGCCATAGCGGGCCAGACCTCCGGCCCCAGCATCATGTTGGCCTGGACGGAGAACCCCTCGCCGGTTTCGTGCCCGGCCTCCGGGATGCAGCGGCGGCCCGTGTGGACGGCGACCCGTCCCTGAGCGTCTATCATGGCGACCTGCCGGAGGTCGCGGCCGTCATCGGCCGCCAGGAGGGCCGCCAGGGCCTGGGGGGCGGAGTAGCCCGCCCGCATCAGGGCCAGCCCCAGGGGGCCGTAGCGGACCTCCACCAGGGCCTGGGTGGCCACGGCGCCGACGCCGGCCTCCGCCCACGCCACCACCGACCCGACGGAGAACCAGTGGGACTGGACCGCCACCCCCAGTTGTCCGGTCTGGGGGTCGCGGGCGACGATGGAGAATGTGTGGGCAAAGGGGAATCGCATAGGGCCTCCTTGATCCGTTCAGCCAGCCCGATGGCAGGCCACCAGATGGCCGTCTCCGACGTCCACCAACCGGGGCTCCTCGGTCGCGCAGAGGGGCAACGCCTGAGCGCAACGGGGGTGGAAGGAACAGCCTGGTGGAGGATTGAGCGGGCTGGGGACGCTTCCCTGCAGGATCACGCGCGAACGCCGGGCCTGCGGGTCCGGGATGGGAGTGCTGGAGATGAGCGCCTGCGTGTACGGATGGCGGGCATCGTAGAAGATGCCCTCCGTCGTCCCAACCTCCACCACCCGCCCCAGGTACATCACCGCAATCCGGTCGCTGACGTGCTGGACCACGCTCAGGTCGTGGGAGATGAACAGGTACGTCAGCCCCAACTCCGCCTGCAGTTCCTTCAGCAGGTTGAGAATCTGCGCCTGAACGGAGACATCCAGCGCCGAGGTCGGCTCGTCCAGAACGACGAAGAGGGGATTCAGCGCCAGTGCCCGCGCGATGGCGATGCGCTGCAACTGTCCACCGGAGAACTCGTGGGGATACCGGTACAGATGGTCCGCCGAGAGGCCCACCCGCTCCAGGAGTGCCGCCACCCGCTCCGCCAGCGCGCGCCCCCGCAGGTCGGTATGGGTCACCAGTGGCTCCCCCACCAGGTTGAGGACATTCATCCGGGGGTCCAGCGAGAGATAGGGGTTCTGAAAGAGCATCTGGAAGTACCGGCGACGCTGGCGAAGGGTCTCCCGGTCCAGTTGGAGCAGGTTTTCCCCCCGGAAGAGGACTTCCCCGAAGGTTGGCTCTACCAGCCGGAGCAGGCAACGCCCCAGGGTGGTCTTCCCGCAGCCCGACTCCCCCACCACCCCGAAGGTCTCCCCCGGATAGACGGTCAGGTCCACCCAATGCAGGGCGCGGACGACCTGTCGGCGGCTGAAGAGTCCGCCCCGCAGGACGTAGTGCTTGGTCAACTGGCGGGCCTGGACCAGCGGCTCGGTCATCGCTCCGCCTCCCCGGCGTAAAGATGACAGGCGACCTGATGCCCGTCGGCCACCTCCCGGAGCACGGGGCGCTCCTGGCGACAGCGGTCCCAGGCGAAGGGACAGCGGGGGTGGAACAGACACCCCGGCGGCAGTTGCAATCCGTCCGGCACGGTGCCGGGGACGGCCTGGAGGGGGCGGCCCCGGCTGGATGGATGGGGGATAGCCGCCAGCAATCCCTGGGTATACGGGTGCTTCATGGACTGGAAGATGGCCCCGGTCGGCCCGGTCTCCACGATGAACCCGGCGTACAGGACGGCGACCCGGTCGCAGGTCTCGGCGACCACGCCCAGGTTGTGGGTGATGAGCAGGATGGAGAGCCCGCGCGTCCGCTTCAAATCCACCAGCAGGTCCAGAATCTGGGCCTGGATGGTGACGTCCAGCGCGGTGGTGGGCTCGTCGGCGACCAGGACCTCGGCGCCGCAGGAGAGGGCCATCGCGATCATCACCCGCTGCTGCATACCGCCGCTCAACTCGTGAGGGTACGTATCCAGGATGCGCTCCGGTTCGGGCATCCCCACCGAGCGGAGGACCTCCGCCGCCTGGCGGCGGGCGGCCTCCCGGCCCATACGGCGGTGGCGACGGGTGACCAACTCCATCTGCTCGCCCACCGTGAAGACGGGGTTCAGGGCCGCCGCCGGGTCCTGGAAAATCATGGCGATTTTCCCGCCCCGCAGGGCCCGCATCTGGGCCGGGGGCAGGGTCAGGATGTTCTGGCCGCGATAGCGGATTTCCCCGCCGACGACCTGGCCCGGCGGCGGGATCAGCCCCAGCAACGCCAGCCCCGTCACCGACTTGCCGCACCCCGTCTCCCCCACCAGGCCGAGAATCTCCCCCGGATACAGGTCAAAGGAAACCCCGTTCAACGCGTGGACCACCCCGGCGTGGGTGTGGAAGTGGACCTGCAGGTCGCGGACGGAAATCAGGGGCTCCCTCATCGGACGGCCCTCCGGGTGCGGGGGTCGGCGATGTCCCGAATGCTATCCCCCAACAGGTTGAAGGAGAGGGAGACCAGGAAAATGGCCAGGCCGGGGAAAGTGGTCAGCCAGGGACGGCTGATGAAGTAGATACGGCCCAGATTGATCATCTGCCCCCAGTCCGGGGTTGGAGGCTGGACGCCCAGCCCGATGAAACTCATCGCCGCGCCGGTCAGGATGGCGGAACCGATGTCCATCGTGGCCTGGACCAGGACCGGCGTCATCACATTGGGGAGGATGTGACGGAGGATGACGGTCCCCTCCCCCACCCCAATCCCCCGGGCGGCCTCCACGAACGACCGTTCCCGCAGAGAGAGGGTCTGGGCACGGACCAGGCGGGTGTACCAGGGCCACCATGTGAGCGCGACGGCGATCATCGCGTTGGTGAAACTGGGCCCCAGCGCGGCGGCAATGGCGATGGCCAGGAGGAGGGACGGGAAGGCCAGGAAGATGTCGGTCAGGCGCATGATGGCCTCGTCCAGCCAGCCGCCGAAGTAGCCCGCCAGCGCACCCAGCGGCGTACCAACCGCGACGGCGATGATGACGACCAGAAAGCCGATGGAGAGAGAAGTCCGCCCGCCGAAAAGCACCCGTGCCAGCACATCCCGTCCCAATTCATCCGTCCCCAGGGGGTGTTGCCAGGACGGCGGCTGAAACTGCTCCTCCATTTTCGGTTCCCCCCGGCCCTGCTCCGGGTACGGGGTCAGCCAGGGGGCGAAGATGGCGCCGAAGAGGAACAGCAGGATGACGACCAGGCTGGCGACGGCCAGCCGGTCCCGCAGGAACGCCCGCCCCATCAGGCGGTACTCCTCCAGTTGGGAGCGGTGTTCGTGGGCCCAACGCTCCAGGAATGGCTGGATCAGGGTGGTCATGGTGCGTTATTTCAAAACCACGCGCGGGTCCAGGACGACCTGGACCAGGTCCAGCACCAGATTGATGAGCACGTAGAAGACCGTCACCACCAGCGTGACCGCAATGATGACCGGGAAGTCCACATTGATAATGGCCGACGTCACATAACTGCCCAGACCGGGCCAGGAGAAGATGACTTCCACCAGAATGGCGCCCGTCAGCGAATAGACAAACGAAAGGGCCAGGACTGTCAGGGTCGGGACAACGGCGTTTTTCAGTGCCAGGCGGAAGAGGATGGTCCGTTCGGAGAGTCCGGCGGCCCGCGCGGCGACGATGTACTTCTCCTGCAGGACCTCCACCATGGTGGAGCGGGTCATGCGGATGGTCAGGCCGATGGCGTAGGTCGCCAGGGTGAAGGCCGGCAGGATGATGTGGGTCAGGGCGTCGCGGAAGGCGGGCCAGTTACGGGTGATGAGCGTATCCACCAGGTAGAAACCGGTGACGGTCTGGATGGGCCGATAGAGGGCGGTCCCAATGCTCACCCGCCCGCTGATGGGCAGCCAGTGGAGTTGGCCGAAGAAAATCAGTTGCAGCAGCAGGCCGAGCCAGAAAGTGGGGATGGAGACAGACGCCACCGCCACCAGCCGGCTGAAGTGGTCCAGGAAGCGATTGCGCCGGGCGGCGGAGAGCACGCCCAGCGGGATGCCGATGAAGACGGCCATGGCCATTCCGACCAGCACCAGTTCCAGGGTGGCGGGCAGGTAGGCCCGCAGGTCCCGGACGATGGGCTGGTGGGTCTTGATGGAGACGCCCAGGTCGCCGCGCAGGAGGTTGCCCAGGTAGTAGAAGTACTGGATGTAGAGGGGACGGTCCAGGCCGAGTTTGACGCGCGCGGCGGCAATCTGGTCGGGGGAGGGGCGGGGTCCGACCCAGAGGGCGGCGGGGTCCGATGGCACCACGCGCGCGATGAAGAAGGTGACCACGGAGACCCCGAAGATCACCAGAACGGCCAGCAACAGCCGCCGGAGGATGTATTCCCAGACTTTCATCGGCAGAGCATTCGCGCTGGCGGCGGCGGCCTTCGGCCGCCGCCGCCAGGCCCCCGACCCCTTCGCTACCGGGACAACTCGTAGAAGAAGACGACGTGCGGATAGGAGGGGTTGTCCACGTACCCCTTGATGTCGGCCCGCACCGCGTGGGTGTTGACCAGGTCGTAGAAGAAGACCGCCACCGCGTCGTCTATCAGGATTTTCTGGGCATCTATGAACAGCCGTTCGGCCTCAGACCGGTTGCTACCGGAAAGAGCGTTCGCCCGGTCTATCAACTCGTCGTACTGGGGATTGCAGTAGTAGCCCAGATTGAAGAGGGTCTCCTCCTCGCAGTGGAACATGCTGTACAGGAAACTGTAGGGGGAGACGTAGTCGGGCCACCAGTACATCACGAAGATGTCCTGCGCCTGCATCGGGTCGGACTTGCCCAGGTCCCACTGGGCCTCCCACGCCATTCCGCGCACCTCCAGGTCAATCCCCAGTTTCGCCAGTTCGGCCTTCCAGACCTCGCCGACCTGCCGCTCGTCCAGGTCCCCCGCGACGTGCGTCATCACCAGTTTGAAGCCGCCGTTGGGGTACCCGGCCTGAGCGAGCAGTTCCCGGGCCTTATCCAGGTTGTAGGTGTACTGGAACAGTTGGTCGCTGTGGCCCCACATCCCCAGAGGTACCGGGCCGTGGGACTGGACTGCGTAGCCGGAGACCACGGTCTGGATGAACCGATCGTAGGGGAAGGCGTAGGAGATGGCCTGCCGGACCAATTTGTTATCCAGCGGGGGCTTGCGGACGTTCAGCAGGCCCACCAGGTTCTGGAACGCCGGGTTGGTGTAGACGACGACGTCGGGGCGGGCGTCCAGCGCGGCCAGGTTGGCGCGGGGGATGTCGTACGTGACATCGGCGGTGCCGGCCTCTATCATCTGCTGCCGGACCGTTGGGTCTTCCACCACCTCAAAGACGACTTTGGTGAACTGGCCCGGCTTCCAGCCGCCCCAGTAGTCGTCAAAGCGGGTGATGACCAGCCGACGGCCCCGCTCGTAACTCTCAATGGTGTACGGGCCGCTCCCACAGTCGTGGCCCTCGTTGAACCACTCGCTGGCCTTCTCGCCCTGGGCCTCCACACAGGCCGGGCTGAAAATCCAGGAGCCGTAGCCGGAGGCCGCGATGAGGTCCAGAGGAGCGGAGTACTTGAGTTTGAAGCGGACGGTGTAATCGTCCACCACCGTGATCTCTTCCACCGGGTCCCAGATGTAGGAGGCCCCCATGCCCAGTTTGATGGTGCGCTCAATGGAGTACTTGACCGCCTGAGCGTTGAGGGCGGTGCCGTCGTGGAACTTCACCCCTTTGCGCAGGTAGAAGGTCCATTCGGTGGCATCCGCGTTGGATTCCCAGCGCTCCGCCAGGCCGGGCCGGAGCAGTTGGGGCTGCATCGGCGGGTTGTACCAGACGAGCGTCTCATAGAGGTTGGAGACGACGGCCGAATCGTTGGAGTAACTGACGCTGGGGTCAATATCCGGGAAGGAGGTGGGGTGGGCATAGACGGCCACGTTCTCCTTCGGTGGGGCTGGTGTCTCCCCTGCGGCTGGCGTGGGGGTAGAAGGGCGACAACCGACCAGGGAGAGCAGAACCGCCAGTGCAACCAGGACGATCAGTGCGAGGAACGAACGTTTGGGTAGCATATCTCCTCCTTATTAAAAACGTGGGGCAAATCCATTCGGCCTGCAGCCGTTGGGAACATTATAATGCTCCTGGGTTGTCTTGTCAAAATGTAGGACAACTGCTCGCAGTTGTCCTACAAAGCAGCCAGCCCGACAAAATTAGGATACACCCGCGTCTATGGGCCGTCACTCCGTGCTCACCACCTCATAAATCCGGACCCCCTCCCGGTCATAGACCACCCGCAGAAGCCCCCGGGCCGCCAGGACGTCAAACTTGGCCAGCCCGGCAGGGTCGTAGTAGAGGCGTTCGTAGGGGCCCACATAGACGTAGCGGACGTGGTACTGGCGCAGAATCGCCAGCGCCCGCTCGGTGTCCGGGGTGTTGTAGCACTCCTGCACTTCCCAGTGTCGGCGGTCCACCTCCTCCCCCATCCCCTGCTGTACCTCGTGCCAGCGCCAGCCGACGACGGCCGGCAGGCCGGTGTAGATGGAAACACGGTTCCCCCAGAGGTACTCCCGCGCTCCCAACCCCTCCAGGATGACCGGCGAACCCTGGACGTTCTCCAGCAGCCAGAGAATCCCCCCGTAGTCCGGCCCCAGGTCCACCTCGCCGCGCACGTCCCCGGTGCGGCTGTAGCGGATGTAGGCCATGCCGTCCAGCGTGGGGCCGGTGGCATGGGTGAACCGGTCCCCCACTTTGGCCGGGATGCTCATGACCGGGAAGAGGGCCATCGCGAAGAGCATCGCCGCCATCACCCCCCACCAGACCCGTCGGGCATCGTGGGGCCAGGCATCCGTGACGTTCACCAACTCCACCAGCGAGACCGCCGCGCTCAGCGAGAGCAGGGTCCAGGCCTGGAAGTGGAACTTGAAGACGGTGTTCATCCGCCCGATGTCCCCTTCCAGGACCAGGACTTCCACACCCAGGGTCAGCGCCAGAGCCACTGCCGTCCAGAACGCCGTCAGCGCGCGGGGGGCGGGCCGCAGGAAGGCCAGGACGAGGGCCAGCACTCCCAGCGGGAGAGCGACCGCCGCCACCGGCACCCGGCCCAGTTGGGCCACCAACAGTCCACAGAACAGCAATCCCCCCACCCCAACGGCAAAATGGGATAACCGTCGGGCCGAGAGCACCCGCCAGGCATCCACCAGCAACAGCGTGCCCACCGGGAACAGGAACTGGCCCAGCAGCCAGAGGTAGATGTCCAGCGGCGTGCGGGCATCCGTCCACAGGCGCACCCGGTTGTAGGGGGCGATGTAGGCGCGGATGTACGGGAGGAAGAGCAATATGGTCAGCCCGGCCAGCAGGAGGGGACGCGAAAGGCACGAAAGGCGCGAAAGGCGCGAAAATTCACAGAAGGCCAGTACCGCCATCGCCAGCAGGAGGTAGGTGGGGTAATCCCAGGTGTTGGTCGCCCGCAGCGCGCCGATGAGGAGGCCCGCCAGGAGCAGGGAGAGCCCGGTCGGGCGGCCCCGCCGAAGTCCCAGCGCCCACTCCACCATCACCACCAGCGTGCAGAGGGTGTACGGCAGGGCCAGCAGGTGAGCGTGCAGGTCGGCGTAGAGGAAGGTGAAGGCCGGAAATTCCGTGATGGGCCCGACCCCGCTGGCATCCGGCGGGATCATCCGGGTGGGATTCCAGTAGGGGGTTTCGGGACGGAAGGGCAGAGGGGTGCCGCCCAGGACCATCCCGAACCCCCGCAGGGCCTGCACCAGCGCTTCCATGCCGGGGATGGTGCTCCGGAAGGGGGGCTCACCGGCCACCAGACGGAACCCGTCAAAGAGGAGTTTCGCTTCCCCCAGGTTGCCCAGGACCAGGAGGAAGAAAACGGCAAGGAAACCCGCGATGTATGGTCGCCACTCCGCTGCGCTGCGTGGCTGACTACCAGCACCCGGACGCCACTCCGCTTCGCTTTGTGGCTGACTGCGAGCGACCAGGTTGAAGGCCACGGAGAAGGCGGCGCCCCCCGTCAGGGCGTAGAAGAGGGCCAGCGCCAGGTTGTAGGCGATGGAGGGCATAATGCCCGTCAGTTTCGCCAGCGTCCCCACCAGGACGAAGCCGAAGTAGTAGTAGTTGATGTAGCCACCGGCGAACCAGGGGTTGTAGGGCGGGAACCAGGTGGATTTGATGACCGCGTTCAGGTAGGCGAAGTCCATCGGCTTCTCGCCCCCGACGACCGGATGCCAGAGGTCGGGGTTCTGGGCCCGCACCCAGGCCCAGAAGGCGTAGAGGGCCAGAAACAGGCCCTCGTAGACCAGAAGAAGCGGCCGGGCCCCGTTCAGGAATTGCCGGAACTCACCCCCGCGCCGCCAGAGGGAGAGTCCCCCGGCTGCCGCCAGCAGCAGGACGGCCAGGGCGACCGTGCCGCGCGTGTTAGGCAGAACGCGCAGACTGGCCAACAGCCAGGTCAGGTAGGAGACGGTCAGCAGGCCCACCGCGCGGGCGATGCCGTAGCCCCGGTCGGGCAGGTGCGGGAGGGCCCGCCAGAGCAGGGGGAAGGCCAGCCACCCCAGCCCCCCCGCCGCCAGGTACCAGACGACCGCCGCCAGGAACGATGACCGGTTCAGGGGACTCTCCCGCCGGAACATCGCCGACCAGGTCCCGCCCGACTGCTGGTCGGCCCAGGTCCGGGCATCCAGCAGGGGCCGGCGCCCGGCCTGGGGGCCTTCCCCCGAGGGGAGGAAGGGGAGAATCCGCCGCCAGGTGCGCATCGTCTCCTGTTTGGGCGTCACCCAAAGGACGTTGTCCAGGAGTGAGGCTGGCAGGAGCGCCTCGGCCCGCGCCCGGGAGTACGCGGCGGTCTTGCGGAAGATGAGGACGCGGGGGTGGTCGTAGACGCTGAAGGCCTCCTCCGCCGGGGGCAACGGCACCGATACCGGCGCCGCGCGGTACTGGTACGGGGCCTCCGGCACGGGGAACGGCTCCTCCGTATCCGGGAACTGGAAGGGGCCGATGGCCGGGTAGGAGGTGAAGTCGGCCACCAGTTCAAAGCCCAGTTGGCCGCTGAAGAGCGCACGGTAATAGGCAATGGTCAGCGGATAACGGGTAGGCAGCCGGACGATGGACGCGTAGAGACGGTTGGAGCCGATGATGATGTAGTCCGCCTCGTCCAGCCAGTTCAGCAGGTCCTCCCGCTTCTGGGGCGTGTCGTCGTGGTAGAGTTGGAGGGTGCCGTCGGAACTGGTGGAGAGGCCCCGGTACATCCCGCCGAAGGGGTCTTTGCCGTCCACCCGCAGCGGAGGCGCCCAGTCCCAGTGCTCCGTCGCCAGGACGGAACCGGTGGGGACGTTCTGGAAAATCCAGCGGGAAGCCGCGATGCGGGTGTGGGGCCGCCGGTAGACGGAGGTGAAGGCCAGAGCCCAGAGAAAGGTCGCAAGGAGCAGGGAGCAGGTCGCAAGATACAGGGTCGCAGGTCGCAGGGCGCAGGGAGCAGGTAGGGGCGAGGCATGCCTCGCCCGTACTTGCAGGTCGCAGGGAGCAGGGCGCAGAGAATGGGAGGGGGCCTTGCTTTGCACCTTATGACGAACCCACAGTTGGAGCAGGAGCCAGGCGGCCAGGAGGACGAAGGCCGGGTAGACCGGCAGGAGGTAGCGGACGGACTTGACCCACTGGGTGCCCTGGTAGAGGAAGTAGCCGGTGGCCCAGAGCCAGGGGAGGAGAAGGGGGTCACCGGCCAGCGTGGCCAGCCCCTCCCGCCGCCAGCGGCGGCCCAGGCGGACGGCCGCAACGCCCCAGCCCGCCCACGCGGCCAGCCCCAGGGGAAGGCCCAGCCCCCAGAAGACCATGTTGACCCAGGGGAACACCAGCGGCAGCCGGTTGGTCCACTGATGGCCCGGGTACGTATCCACCGCGCCGGACATCAGGCCGCGCACTTCGGCCATGTTTTGGAGCCACTGAGGGTTGAGGCGCAGGCCGAAGAGACCGGGGCCCAGAAAGGCGTAGGGCTGGGCCAGCCGGAAGGCCAGGAAGGCGCCCAGGAGGGCAAGGAAGCCGAGGAGCAAGAGGCGCAGGGCGGCACGGCGCAGGTCGCAGGTCGCAGGCCGCAGGTCGCAGGTCGCAGGCCACAGGTCGCAGGTCGCAGGGCGCAGGGCGCAGGGCGCAGGGCGCAGGGCGCGGAGGAGGGCTGCCAGGCCCACCAGCAGGCCCAGGGGCCAGACGCTGATTTTGCAGGCCACCCCCAGCCCGGTGGTCAGGCCGGCCAGAAAAGCATAGATGTAGTGGAGGGCAGGGGCAAGCCCTGCCCCTACGGGTTGCCCCCCCGAGGGTTGCCCCTGGGCAGGGGGATGTAGGGGCAACCCTTGCGGTTGCCCCCCCGAGGGTTGCCCCGCGAGACAGAGGGCCAGGTAGAGGGTGACGGCCACGAAGAAGTTGGCGTAGGCGTCCACCGTGTAGAAGTGGGATTGCTGGATGGGCAGGACCGCCAGCGCGTAGAGGGCGGCGGCCAGCAATCCCAGGTAGGGGCCAGATGTGCCCTTCCCGTACCCGGCGCCGAGATGCCGCCCGGCCAGGAAGACGAAGAGAATGCTCCCCGTATCCAGCAGCGCGGCCAGCAGCCGCCCCAGGTGGCGAGCACCGCTGCCGCTGAAACTCCCCGGCCAGCAGGCCGACGGGGTCCCCACCAGGAGCGGGGCCAGCAGACGGGCCGGAAGGGAGACCGCCTCGCCGTTCCGGCACCCCTGGTCCAGCGCCTCCCCCACTGCGCGGGTGAGGAACAGGGGCAACGTGCCGTACACGAAGAACCCGTAGCCGCGATTATAGGGGTTCAGCGGGGAGCGGCCCGTATCCAGGTACAGGGACAGCGAATCGGGCAAACTGACCGCCGCCGTCACCTGGCGGAGGAACTCCTCGTCGGGGTGAATGGGTTGCCCCTCGCCCCACCCCAGTCCGACGACGCGAAAGGAGAGGCCGATCAGAAGGATGGCCAGCAGGATGAGTGAGGTTTCCCAGCCAGATGCTTTCTTTTCCATTAGCGAACTTCGTAGAACACAAAGAGAAGTCGCCCGTCCGCATCCGAATAGACGGGAGTCTCTTTCCCCTGGGGGAACGCGGCCCGCAGGGCGTCCAAATCCCCCATTTTTTCCGCCAGGACGACGAAGAGCGCGCCGCGCGAGACGTCCACTTCCGGCAGTTCCTCCACCGAGAAGTCCCGGCCCGTCACATCCCGCAATCGGAAGGCGATGGCGCCGAAGTCCCAGTACATGACCGGCGGGCCGTCAAAATAGACGGGCGGAACGGATTCCCGCCGTTCCAGTTCGTCACAGAGCACATCCGCCACCTCCGCGGTGGGGTTGCCGTAGACGCGGCGGGGAGTGTAGACCCGGAAGTAGAAAAACAGGTTGATGAGGGCAATGATGGCCAGGAGGGTAAAAAGTGAAACGTGAAACGGGAAACGTAAGCGGTCTCCGGTCAGGCGGCGGAGGGCATTCAGGGTCTCCGTGAGGCCCAGGGCGGTCAGGATGGCCACCACCGGGATGGTCCCCACCCCCCGCTGACTGGACGGTGGGTTCTCGGTCAGGGTCCAGCCCAGGATGACCAGCGCCCAGAACCAGAGCAGGAGCAATCCCCCGCCAAGACGCCGGACCCGCCAGAAGGCTACCGCCAGTCCCAGAATCAAAAAGACGCCGGAGACGGGGTCCAGCAGGGGGATGCCGGGATGGTACCAGAAAGTGGGGTCCGGGGTGGCGTTGAAGGCCGAAACGGACTTCCAGAACTGCTCCAGCAGCAGCGCCGCCGCGCTCCTGCCGGTCGCCGCGACCTCCCGGGCCAGCCAGCCGGAGGCGAAGATGCTGACCTGGTTGTAGCGGGAGAGGAAGTCGGCCGGATGGGCCACGTAGTAGAGGGCCAGCGGCCAGACGGTCAGAGCAAACCCCACCACCAGCACAAACAGCCCGCGCCCGTAGCGGGCCAGGAATTCGTGCCCTTCCCTCATCGCCCGCCCGACCAGATACAGGCCGACGACAACGGTCATCAGCCGGGCGCCGAAGTAGGTGTACCAGGAGAGGCCCAGAACCAACCCGGCCAGGGTCATCCAGAGGTGACGGTCACCTTGAAGGTAACTGTCGCCTTTGCTCTCCAGTCCCCGAAGGAGAAAGTAGAGAACCAGGGGCCCCAGCAGCGCGTCGGCAATCTGGTTGGAAGCCAGGCGGCTGAAGTGGAGCCCGTAGTGGCCGAAGGCGACCAGGACCGCCGCCCCCCACCCCACCCACTCCCCGGCCAGCCGGCGCGCCAGGAGATAGGTCGTCAGGACGGAGGCAGTGCCCGCCAGGGCGGAGAGCATCCGCGCCCCGGCGACGGTGGCGCCGAAGAGTCTCATCCCCAGCCCGGCGACCAGGAAGGACATGGTGGGCACGCTGTACCAGCCGGTGGCGAAGGGGTTGCCCAGGGGCGGGCCCAGCAGGCGCAGCGCCTCCAGGGCCTGGGTGCCCTCGTCTCCCCCGAAGTTGGCCGGGATTTCGTCCAGAGCGACGGCGCGGGCCAGGAAGGCAGCCAGGAGCAGGAGGAGCAGGGGAGCAGAGGAGCCGAGGCGCAGAGGAGCAGAGGAGCGGGGGGGCAGGGGAGCAGAGGAGCGGGGGGGCAGGGGAGCAGGGGAGCGGGGGCGCAGGGGGACGAAGGCCAGCAGGTAGAGGAGCAAGCCCAGCGCCCAGGCGCGCAGGTAGGGGGAGAAGTCGGCGGCGGGGTCGGCCCGGCGCGCGCCGATGCCCGCCCAGAGGGCCAGCAGCACCCCGACCCCCAGCAGACCCGTCCGCAAGGGATGGGCGGCCGCGTCCGCCAGCCACTGGCGGTACCAGGCCGGCCGCGCCGGACGCGCGTCGCTCCGCTCCTCCGCGCGCCGCAGGGCCAGCACCCACATCAGCGCGCCCAGCGCGCAGAAGATGATGCCGTCCCAGGTATACTGCGGGAGTCGCAGAAAGTAGACCTGTCCCAGGGCCACCAGCCCCAGGCCCAGGATGAACAGCAGGGTATCGGGTTTTCGCATAGGAATCCTCACCCCTCCCCCTGCCCGGAGGGGGAAATCATGGGGTTTGAGGGCGGCGGCGAAGCCGCCGCCCCCAAACCCCTTCTTCTTCGTCCTTTGCGCCCGCTGCGGTTATGGTTTCTTCTCTGCAGCAATGAAGAGACATCCGTTTCTGGGAGAAGGCGACTCTTCATAAAACGGTCGGAACAGGCGGTCCGTCAGCCAGAGGTTGGGACGGGACGGGCAGAGGACCCAGCGACCGGTCAGTTTCTTCGCCACCAGAGAGGGGAGGCCGAAATAGTGCCCCAACTCCACCGCGGCCAGAGCCCGGGGGGAAAGATACGGGCGCGCGTCCACCAGTTGCAGGCCGGCCCGCTCCAGCCGGGACAGCCAGCCCTCCACCCCGTCGTAATAGTAGTGCCGGGAGATGCGGTGGAAGAACTGCCGGTAGAGGTCCCCCAGGGGGCGGAGCCCCACCCGGTCCAGGGCCCGTCCCACGAAGAGCAGGGCCAGGAAATCCGGGCCGGGGACGGAGAAGTAAAACCACCCGCCCGGGTAGAGGACCCGGGCCACCTCCTGGACCACCGGTTCCACGTCCGGGATGTGCTCCAGGACGCAGTTGCTGACCACCGTGCCGAACGCGCCGTCCGGGAAGGGAAGATGGCCACCGTCGGCCCGAAGCAACAGGCGGTACGCCCGGCGCCGGGACGCCTCCCGCAACGGCCGGACAGCAGTGTCCAGGCCGACGTCCGGCGGGCGGGGCAGGGCCACCGCGCCGAAGTGACCGTCCCCGCAGCCCAGGTCCAGCACCGGTTCCGGGAATGGCAGATCGGCATAAAAACGGGCCTCTGTGGCCCGCAGGAGTGCCCGAAAAGCGGGCAGGTCCCTCAGATGAAGCCAGAACAAATCGTCAGAATGGATTGTTGCGCGACTCCTCTAAGAGAATCTGCTGCACCTGTTGTAACAGCATCGGGACCCACATCTGGACAATGTCCCAAACAATCTCTTCATCCACTCCGAAATATTCGTGAGCAATAATGTTCCGCAACGCCACGATTTTAGACCACTCCACCTCGGGGTACCGCTGTTTTATCTCACCAGGGATATGACGGACAGCCTCTCCGATGATTTCCAGATTCCGCACCACCGCATCCAGAGTGCGCTCATCCTCCAAAAACTGATCAAAGGTGATCCCTTCGGTGTAGCGCAGGACTTTCTCACAGCCCTGGCGAATATCCTCAAGATACAACCTTGGATCACGGGACACGAACTGCCTCCTTCTCCACATAGGGCCGCATCAAAGGCTTGAGAGCCCGGGGAGTTACCAGGTCCACAGACCGCCCGAGGAGAGTTTCCAGATAAAACTTCAGTTCCAGATAGCGGTCAAAGGTAGCGGGTCCCTCAAACTCCACCAGGATGTCCACATCGCTTTCTGGACGCAGATCCCCCCGGGCAGCGGATCCGAAGAGAGCGAGCGATTTCACTCCCCACTTCCGCCACTCCGCACGGTGTTCGCTCAGCAAGCGGAGAATGTCTTCACGGGAATTCATTTACCCCACCTCCACCTCTTCCGTCTCCGAAACGATGTCCCGCTGGCGCAGGAACTCCCGCGGACGAGGCTGGGCCCGACGGCGCTGCAGGGCGTAGAAACCGCCCAGGACCACCAGCGGGAGCCCCACCACCAGGGGGAGATAATAGCGGGGGTCCAGGCGCGGCGCGGCCGAGAAGCGGTCCAGGTTGAACAGGATGAGCGACATCGCCAGCCAGACAGTCAGGAAATTGGGGATGGCGTCACCAGAGCGGAGCAGGCGCAGGCCCGGCATGCGGCCCTGCGTGAAGGGGTAGAAGAGGTTGCTTCCCATAAAGCCCAGTTGGTCCTCCAGAATGTGCCCGGCAAACCCCAGCGCGGTCACCAGGCCCGCCCACAGCGGGGTGCGGGTGACCACCCCCTGGCTCGCCTTCTCTATCAGCGCGCCCACCACGGCCACGCCCAGCCCCAGCAGCGCCGCCAGCGTCAGACTGTGGCTCCAGCGGCGGTGCCAGTCCAGGAAATGGACCCGCAACCGGTCCCCCACCCGTTCAAAGCGAAACGAAGGACCGCTGAAGATGTCCACCCGGTACTCCTCGTCGTAGGTCTCCTCCAGGGGGAAGTCCAGGGGGACCCGCACTTCCTCCGCGCCCTCGGGCTCCGAGCCGGGAAACGGCACCTGCCCGGTGTTGACGACGGGGCCAATCCGAACCGCCACTTCGTTCCGCCGGGGGTCAAAGCGGACGATGTACTGCCGCCAGAGGTCGGCGCCCAGGCGGATGGTGTGGAGCATGATGTTCTGGGACTGGCCCGTCTCGTAGGCCCGCCGCATCGCGCTGGCCAGCGCGTCGGCGATCTGGTGCGCGTCCGGGTGGGGGCCGGGGTCTATTTCCAGGTCGTACCGTTCAAAGTAGCGGGCGAATTTGAAGTCCAGCGTGTCGGGCAGGATGCCCGCGACGCCCCCCAGGACGGGCAGGAGAGACCCGTCGGCGGCCTGCCGGACCACCTCGGGGAAGAAGGTGGCGATGGCGACGCCGGATATAAAATGGGCAATACCCTTCATTCGGACCTGATCCCTCCGCTCAGCACTTTCTCCAGCATCCGGTCTACGCTATCTATCCAGTACCAGCGGTCCACGGTATCGGGAATCCGGGCCGTGTCCGCAGTCCACAGAAAGCAGAGAACCCGCCCCCGATAACCGCTATAGGGGAATTCCCTCGGACGCCCTGGCATCTCCTCAAAGACAATGCGGTACCCCTCCAGTTTCCGGTCTGCGTCCCGATGTTCGGTCCCTTTCGGGTCTACAAAGACGATGAAGTAGTCCCTCCCGCGCACCATCCAGAAGATGAAATCGGGTTTGAAGCGGGCCAGCCGGTTGGCAAAGGGGTCGTAGTACGGCAAATATACGTCGTCCAGGTTTTCATCCAGTTTGCTGAAAAGCCACCAATCTAACTCCCGGAACCGGTTATCGGGTTGCTCCAGGTATTTCTCCAGCGCTTCTACAAACTGGACTTCGCTGCGGGTCCGAATGATGTGTTGCAGGTAGTCCACTCGCTCGTCCTCGCTCAGGATGACCGGGATGTAGTAGTGGCGGGCGATGTGTCGGATGCGAACAGCCCGGTGGTTGTACTCAAACCGATCTTCCCGAACAGAAGAATATTGCGACAGCCTGGAAACTTCTTCCGTGAATTCGTCTAAACCGAGTTCGCCCTGCTGGAAACGTTGTTTCAACCGCTCCTTTGCAGTGGCGACTTCTTCAGGGGAACGGTAGGCCTTCACCCGCCGGATCCTTTCTTCCAGATCTGAGACCCCCACCTCTTCCAGAACGGCGATATGGCGATAGTGGCGGATCTCCTCTTCCAGCACTTTCAGCCCTTCCACCTGCTCCAGCAGGACCCCGAGGTAATCCAGCACCCGCCGCAGGGCCAGCCGCAGACTGCCGAACTTCCGTCCATTGTACCGGTAAAACTCGTCGGGCTGGACCAGAGAAGCGCGCAGGAGCCGAATCTGCTTCGGCTGGACGGAATCGTGGAGGGCCAGGAGCACCCGGTCGTCGGTGTTCTCCACGAACTGCCGCAGGGCCTCCCACTCCTCCCGGTCTATCTCAAACCTGGCGATCTGTCGCTGCTCCGCCAGAAGGGAGCCCGAGGGCCGATAGACGGGGATCAGCAACGGTTGCTCCCGGGCCGCCTCGTTTACCTCAAACAGGGACAGTTGCCGGACCCCGGTTTTGGTCCGTTCCTGCCGGAGTCCTGTCATCACTTTCTGCAGGGCCTGACGGTTGGTGCCGAAGATGAAAAGCGTTTCCGCCAGAGGGGCCAGGTCCATCAGCCGGTCGGCCAGGTCTTTGGGGATGTCCCCCGCACCGGCCAGAGACGCCAGACGCCTCCGCTTCCCCGGCAGCGGCTCAATCCGCACCCCTCTTCCGGCCGACTGCAGGATGAATTTCTGCGCGTCCTCCCCTACCCCAATGTTGATGTAGCAGATGACGTTGGGGCGATTGGAGTCCCAGCCCTCGTAGAAGGTCCGGGAGCCCATGAGGACCGTGATGTCCGAATCGTCCTCGTTAAGGCGGGCAAAGAAGCCCTCGTCCTGGAACCGTTCGTTTACCTCGTAGCCCGTCAGTTTGTCCCGCAGCCAGCCGGAAATGTCGCCGATTTTGATCAGCGCGAAGGGGCGGTCGGCGGTCTTGACCTTGAAAGCCAGTTCCTGGCGGTTGGACGGACGGACCAGCACCTCCAGTTCGCCCCCCCGGTCGGCATGGAACATCAGCCGGAGCAGTTCCGGATACGTCATCCGGCGCAGGATTTCGGTGGGGAAGTGCAGTCCGGTCGGCTCAAACAGGAATTGGGGGCAATTCTCTAACTCGTCCAGCAACTCCCGCCGCGCCTGCTCCCAGGCCGCCTCCTCCACCTCTCCCCGGGCGATCCGCTCCAGTTCCCGGAAGAAGAGGAGCAAGTCGGCGTCCTCGGTGTTGACGGAGTTGACCAGGACCAGCAACAGGGGCCGATGGTACAGGTCGGGCCGAACGCCCCGAATCTCTCCGCAGGCCTTCTGGACACAGGCCGTCAGGAGCAGGGCCTTCAGAACCACCCGCTGCTTCTCCTGATGGGTATAGTCCTCCTGGTCCCGAAAAGGACGCATCTCTTGCTGGAGAATGAGGATATGTTTGCCGTACCCGGCGGTGATGAAGCGCTCCAGGTTGAAATTGTAGCCTGTGGTGACGATGTCCCGCGGGTCGGTAAAGGTCGCCGAGAAGTTGAAAAGGAAGCCGTTTCGGGAAAGCAGGGAGTAGATGTACTGGCGCTTGGACTCTTCTTTATCCCCCTTGTGGGCCTCGTCCAGCAGGATGTACCACTGGCCGTCGTTCTCGTAGTTCTTGAAGTCCACGATGCGCTCTTTCTGCTCGTCGCTCAGGTTGTCGGACCGGTAGTAGAAAACGGTCACCTCCCGGTCCCGGAAGAGGGAAGGGGTCTCCCGCTGGACGTCGGGGTACTGGCGCAGTTCCCGCAGGAGGATCCAGGGCTCACTCCGGCCCCGGTTAAATTCCTCCACGTGGCGTTTCAGTTGCTCCAGCAGGTCGTCCCGGTGGGTCAAAATCAGGATGGGATGCGGGGGAATCTCCTTCTGCTGGATGAGTCGCCAGAGGATTTCCACCAGTTTGACAATGACCAGCGTCTTTCCGCTGCCGGTGGCCATCCAGAAGCCCATCCGGTTGATGAAGTGTTCGTAGGGCAACGCCTGCCACCGGTGGGATTCGTACCGTTCCGTCAGCAGAGGGACCAGGCGGTGGTTCAGGCGGGAGAGGTCCACGGTGAAATCGTCCTGCAGGCCGTTGGCCTGGTACCACCACCAGAGCCAATGCTTGCGCTCCCGGTTGACCTCCGGTCCCTCCCCCGGCTGGTAATCCGCCAGTTCCTGGTAGTACTTCCAGAGCATGCGCACCCCGTTCCGCAGGGCCGCCTGCTGGTAATCCCAGAGGGATTTGTCCGCCGAGAAACGGGTGAAATCCAGGTCCCGCCAGGATGGGGGCAGGCGGTCCTCCGGGATGGCTTCCAGCATCTGTTGCAGCAAGATGTGGGCCATCGGCTCACCACCAGATAAGAGGCTTGATTCGTCGCCAGTCGGGATGGACCAGGTCCTCCGAAGTGCCGTCGGTGAATTCTACCCGGCCCGGGCGGGTGGGGTCGTTGGGGTCGGGGTAGATGCGGCGGATCGGTTTGCCCAGCAGGTTGGAGAGGGTCTCGGCCAGGTCTATCTCCGGATAGAGGCGGCTCAGGTCCAACTGCACCGCGCCGGACTCCAGGTCCACCTCCAGCGCCTCCAGCATTTTGGGGTCCCGCAGGAAGAGGTACTGACAGGGGTCCTCCGTCGGCGGCGGGGTGAAGAGGTCGTCCTCCAGATACCGGGTCCGCCGCAGGGTGTCCTCGTACTGTTCCAGTTCGTAGTACTTGAAGAAACCGCCACCCTGCCAGTTAACTTCTCTGGAAATGCCCGACGGCTCTCCCCAAAGGACCTTTTTCATACGCGGCAGAACCAATGCCCCAAAAATATGTTCGCTCACTTCCACCCCTATCCACTTGCGGCCCATTTTATGCGCAGTGGCAACGGTCGTCCCAGAACCGAGGAAAAAATCCATACAGACATCGCCGGGATTCGTCACTTGCATAATCCTACCCAGCAATATCTCGGAATTTTCAGTTTTGAAACGCCAGATATTAGCATACCCCTTAATATCAAGCCAGTTGTTATCCACAACCACCTCGCTTCTCGGAGGAATCCAATATTTGACAGAACCGATTCCCTCGCCCTCGCGCTTGATGAATTCTAATTTTCGCCCTGTTCTTTCCCAATATTCCTCTAACGACTCACCTGTTTTTTGAGCCTCGGCAAGATACTTCTCGTAATTTTCGACCGCCTGCATAGCTCGTTCCCGGGACCACATCCATTGCCCCTTTTGCAGATCAATCCCTAAGAGCTCGTAACGCAAATTGGGACGGTCTTCTGCCTTCCAAAAAGAGTGCCACGCGGATCTCCCCCTTTCGCCTTCAGCGGTTTTGAAAATATGCGGGTATCTGGTTTCAGGATGCGCTGAATACCAGTACAAGTTATCATAATTGACCGTTAGGCTACGGATGTTCCGAAATTGCTTTGTGAATTCGCCCTTTGCTTCCTCTGCTCTTCGCACAATGATTTCATTACGATAGTTTTCAGCACCGAACACGTGATCCATCAACATCCGCACAAGCATATTCCCGTCGTGCCCAACTCTCACAAATATGGAGCCAGATTTGTGCAAAAATCTCCTGGCAAGAGCCAATCTTGCCTCCAGTAAAGAAAGCCATGTGGAATCCTTGTAATTCACCGAATACCAATAGTCGGCATCCTCGCCCAGATTGAAGGGAGGGTCGATATAGATCAAATGCACTCTACCATTCCATTTCGGCAGTAGCGTATTCAGCGCCTGATAGTTTTCGCTGTGGATCAGCCAGCCGTCCAAGGCCTCGTCCAGGTGGTCAAAGAGGGCCAGGATGGCCAGTTCCAGGTCCTTGAAGTAGCGGGTGTCTACGGGCAGGTAGCGGTAGCGCAGGTGCAGGCGCCGGCCTTCCAGAGTGTGCTCCCAGAGGGCCCCGGCAGAGAAACCTTCCCCCACGATGCCCAGGTCCCGCCACTCCCGGACCTGTTCGGCCCAGCCGGGATGGGCCACCAGGCGGTCCACCAGTTGGGGATCGCGGTCATAGACGCGATCCAGAGTGATGACGTAGCCGGAGCGGAGCACGAATTTGGGCTTGTTCCAGATGCGGACCAGTTCGTCCTCAAAGGCGGCGACGAGGTCAATAGCCAGGTAGGCCAGCCGTTTGAGGGCCTGCAGGTGGCGAAGGCGGGCCTCGGTCCACTCCGTCTGAGGCTCCTCGCCGGGCCGGCCCAGGAGGTACTGCCAGAGCCAGAGGTCAAACTGCTCCCGCAGGAAGGACCGGGCATCCTTGCAGATGAAGTAATCCACCTGGCTCTGCCGCTCAAAAATGCGGAACGCCCGTTCCAGAATCTCCTCGGACGGGACGGCATCGGTGTACTTCTTCAGCCCCAGCGCGTCCCGAACGGCCCGGCGGATGTCGTCTATTTTCGTCTGGGTGCCCCGTTCCGAATAGGAGACGGAGAAGACCAGGGTGCCGTCGTCCCGGCGTTCCCGGAAGGTATAGACCAGTTCCCGCTTCTCGTTGGCCTTCTTGTGCTCCAGGCCAGAGACGTCAAAGAAGAAGCGGAATCGGTCAATGGAGACCTCCATGCTCCGGAAGAGGCGGTCGGTCTTGACATAGTAGAGGCGGGACGTTTTCCAGAAGAGCATCACATCCCGGTCGTCGGTGTAGACCCGTTCGTAGATGCTCTGGTGGTAGGGGGTGAAGAAGAAGCCGAGGGAGCCGCTTTCGGTAAAGTAGCGCCGGAAGAAGGTGTAGAGTTTATCAAAGATTTCCTCCCGGACTTTCTCCACCTCGGTGTCGGTAGCACCAGACTGGCGAAGGGCACGCATCTCGTCGCTGGCCGCCCGCTGGAGATGAGGCTCCAGCACCCGTTGGAAGTACCGGGCCTTGATCCGCATCAGGTTGATGTAGCCGGACTCCCCCTCTACGGGCACACCGATAAAGACGTCTCTCAAGGCGTCAAAAAACCGCCGTTCTTTGGCTGCCGTCATTGAGCCCTCCTGAGGTCTGCGAGAGAAAACAATAAGGACCAGACCGGAGATTCCATCCGGCAATGCCGGGCTTACTGGGCGAACATATCCCGCGCTTTGAACATCAGGACCAGGGCGCCGGAGTCGGAGCGGGAGCGATGGCGTTCCCCGGCCCGCACCACCAGGCTCTCCCCCGGCCCCAGAACCACGGTGGGCCCGTCGGCGTACTCTATGACGATTTCCCCCTCCAGAACCAGATACATCTCATCCTTGGGGTGCTGATGGTACAGGTAAGCCCCCTCCATACGGGTCAGGTAGGCGCAATAGTCGTCCACGCACCCCAGGATCAGGTGCTGGAAGGGTTCTCTCAGGCGGGATGAAATATGGGAGATGCTCTGTTTGGGTTCCATTTGTCCCCCTTTGCTATCTGCCGTTCGCCTCTCATACCGGGATGCTCTCTGCCAGGATGCGCTTCCCGATTCTGGGACGCAGCGCACTCTTCATGACCAGGTCCACTTTAACCCCCAGAATCTCGCTCAGGTAATCCTCCAGTTCAATAAACTGGAAGAAGTCCGGGGGGGTCTCATATTCCACCAGGATGTCCAGGTCACTATCTGCTTCCTGTTCGCCCCGGACGTAGGAGCCAAACAGGGAAAGGGAGCGGATGCCGTAGCGCGCCTGCAAATCGGGCAGGTGTTCTTTCAGAGCCCGCTGAATCTCTTCCAGGTTGCGCACCGAACGCATGGCCATTCCCTACAACTCCACAAAATACGCCGACGCGGCCCGGTCTATCAGGTCCGGGGAGAGGGTCGGCGGGACGTTGAGGTAGCGGGCGATGTCGCAGAGTTGCTCTACCAGGTCGCGCGGATGACAGGCCCGCAGGGGCCGCTTCGGCTTGATGTAGTGCTCCTGCAGCAGGTAGGCCAGCCCCCGGTCGTCGTAGGGCACCCCCTTCTGCTGACAGACCCGGCGGAAAATCTCCCGGTACTCGTCAAAGGTAGGATTCTTGATCTCAATCTTGTGCCGGATGCGGCGCAGGAACGCCTCGTCCACCAGGTCCTTGGGGGCCAGGTTGGTCGCAAAGACGATGAGGACGTCAAAGGGGACCTCTATCTTCCGCCCCGTGTGCAGGGTCAGGAAGTCCACCCGTTTCTCCAGCGGAACGATCCACCGGTTCAGGAGGTCGCGCGGGCGGGCCTGTTGCCGTCCGAAGTCGTCAATCAGGAGCATCCCGCCGTTGGCCTTCATCTGGAACGGGGCCTCGTAGTACTTGTTGGTCTCGTCGTAGACCAGGTCCAGGGTCTCCAGCGTCAGTTCGCCCCCCACCATAATCATCGGACGACGGATGCAGACCCAACGGGGGTCCACGTTTCGCCCCCCCGCCGGGGCCTCCGCCCGGACGTGATTGACGCTGTCAAAGACTTTGATGACCTGCCCGTCCACCTCCACCGCGTACGGGATGTAGATGGTGCCGCTCATAATCATCTTGCCGATGGCCTCAGCGATGACCGTCTTGCCGTTGCCCGGAGGGCCGAAGAGGAAAATGGACTTGCCGGAGTTGACGGCGGGGCCCAGTTGGGCGAAGACCTCCTCGCTGATGACCAGGTGAGAAAGGGCCTGGCGCATCGTCCGCTGGTGGACGACAATCTGCCCCAGCGACTGCTGACGGATGGCATCGCTGTACACCGCCAGGGGGACAGGCGCCGGGCCCGCGTAGTGACTGCGGTCCAGCGCCTCGCGGGCCATCAGCCGCCCCTTGTCGGAGATGGCGTACTGGTAGGCCGCCTCGGCGAACCCTCCGGCCCCCTTGACCTCGCAGAGTTTCTCCCGCTTGAGAAACTCCAGGACCTGGTCCACCACTCCGGCATAGGGGAGTTTCATCCGCTCCGCCAGTTCGTAGCCGGAGAGGAAGCCTTCAAAGTATAGCACTTTGAGAGCCAGGTCTATCAGGAACCCCAGATTCAGCCCCGTCTCTTCTACGGAACGCGGCGCGCGGGGGAGAAAACCGGTCGGTACCACTTCACTGGCAGACGCCTGAGCCATCGGTCCTCCTGAAAAAGCCATGAATTGCACGAATTTGCACGAAAAATTAGAAACTGTTACCCAACACTTCTCCGACGCGCAGCACCTCGTCTTCCGTGTTGTAGCCGTGGGGGCTGACGCGGATGTAGGACTCGCGCAGGGAGACGGCGACTTTCGCCTCCCGCAGGCGGGCGTGGGCCGCCCGCACGTCCCCCGGCACGGCGAAGGAGACAATCGCCGAGCGGTGGGCCGGGTCCAGATTGCTCACCACTTCGTATCCCCGCCGCTGCAGGTCCGCGATCAACACATCGGTCAGGTGGAGCGTGTGGCGGTGGATGTTCTCTATGCCCGTTTCCAACAGCAACTCTATCGCCGCCATCAGTCCGGTCATCCCCACCAGGTTGGGGCCGCCCAGGTCAAAGCGGCGGGCATCGGGCAGAAAGGTCAGGTTGTAATCCCGCCAGTCCTCCCAGCCGACGACGCTGATGCATCCGGCCATCGGCGGCGACATCCCCTCCAGCAACTCCCGGCGGCAGTAGAGGAAACCCACCCCCACCGGCCCCATCAGCCACTTGGGGCCACCAGCCGCCAGAAAGTCTATGCCGTACGCGCGCACGTCCATCGGAATCGCGCCCAGGGACTGGATGCCGTCCACAATGAAGTACGCACCGTGGGCCCGGCACCACTCCCCAATGGCGGCCAGGTCGGTCCGGAAGCCGGTGAGGAACTCCACCGAACTGACCGCGACGGCGCGGGTGTGCCGGTCGGCGTGGGCCTCCAGCGCCTCCACCGTCAGGCCGCCGCCGTCGTGGGGGATGCAGCGGGCCTCCACCCCCTTCTGCCGCTCCAGCAGCATCCAGGGGTAGACGTTGGAGGGGAACTCCATATCGCAGAAGATGATGTTGTCGCCGGGGCGGAAGGGCAGGGACTGGGCCACCAGGTTGAGACCGTGGCTGGTGTTCTGCACCAGGGCAATCTCCTCGGGTGTGGCGTTGATCAGACGGGCCACCGCCTTCCGCAGGCGCGCTGGGATGCCCTCCTCGTCCCGGTCTATCGTCCCGAAGGTCACCCGGCGGTCATCCAGGTAGCGGACCATTGCGTCCCGCACCCGGCGGGGGAGCGGGGAAATGGCCGCGTGGTCCAGAAACGTACAGGCCGAGGTCGCGGCCTCCATTTCATCTCGCAGGCGCTGGAGCGGAGAAGTAAAGGTTTCCACCGAAGTTCCTCCTGTAACAAAGGCCTGAATGGGACACGGATTGACACGGATGCTACGGATTTTCATCCGTGCCAATCCGTGAAGCCCGTGTGTATCCGTGTCCTGACTGTCAGATGGTTAATTTCAAATATTACTCCTCTACCATCCGATCCCTCAGCACCCCCGCCACCTCCCGCGCCCATGCGCGGATTGCCTCCCAGTCGCGGTGGTCTCCCTCCGGCACCTTCATCCTCTGGATGATGAACCGTTCCCCGAACGACAACCGGCTGTAGTCCATCTTCCCGGCGAAAAGGCCCACGCGGACCGGTTCCAGCAGGGCCAGCGCGGGCTCCATCCACGATTCCACCAACCGGCGATTCTCCTCCGTATCCTCCATCAGGGCTATACAGACTGCGAAGTACGCGACGGGGATGCGTCTCAGCGCTTCGCGGTGCCGCCGAAGAAACCTCATCGCCTCCGGCATCCAGCGGAAGGCCCGAATCGGAGCACCCAGGACCACCGCCCGGTAGGGGTTCACATCGGCCACTTCTCGGGCCCGGCGAAGGTCCACATCCAGACCTTCCTGGCGGAGCGTCTCCGCAACGGCCTGCGCCACCTCGCCGGTAGACCCGGCCCGGGTCGCGTAGGCAACCAGGATTTTCTCACTCATCATTCCCTCCTCTTGTTACTCCCGGCCCATCAGCATCCGCGTGACCCGGTCCAGCACCGTCTCGGCGACGGCGGCCTTACTCATCAGCGGCAACTCCTCCACCCCACCCTCCCGGTCCAGGAGCACCACCCGGTTGGTCTCGGCGGCGAAGCCCGCGTCGGCCGCGGTGATGTCGTTGGCGACGATGAGGTCCAGTCGCTTGGCCTCCAACTTGGCGCGGGCGTTTTCCAGCAGGTCCTGGCTTTCAGCGGCGAATCCCACCACAACGCGCGGCCGGCCCGTATCGGCCCGCTGCCGGGCCACCGCCGCCAGAATGTCCGGCGTCCGTTCCAGGCGCAGGGTCAGGTCGGCCGTTTTCTTGATCTTGTGTTCGGAGACGGTCGCCGGACGGTAGTCGCCGACGGCGGCGGCCATCAGCAGGGCATCAGCGTCGGCGGCATCTTCCAGGACCGCATCCAGCATCTGCTGGACCGTGGTGACGTCCACCCGGCGGGCCCCTACGGGAGTGGGCAGGGAGACCGGGCCGGTAATCAGGGTGACCTCCGCCCCCCGGTCCAGCGCCGCCTGGGCCAGAGCGAAGCCCTGTTTGCCCGAAGAGGGGTTGGAGATGAAGCGGACGGGGTCCAGAAACTCGCGCGTCGGCCCGGCGGTGACCACGACCTTCCGCCCGGCGAGGGGGCCCTGGCGGCCCAGTACCCACCGGATGTGGCCCAGAATCTCCTCCGGCTCCATCATCCGCCCCTCCCCCTCCAGGCCGGAAGCCATCCGGCCCCGGACGGGTCCGGCGAAGTGGACCCCGCGCGCCCGCAGGGTGGCGACGTTGGCCTGAGTGGCCGGGTGGCTCCACATCCCGGCGTCCATAGCCGGTGCCAGCAGAACCGGACAGGTCGCCGCCAGGGCCAGGGTGGAGAGGAGATTGTCCGCCAGGCCCCCGGCCAGTTTGGCCATCGTGTTGGCCGTCGCCGGGGCGATGACCAGCAGGTCGGCGGCGTGGGCCAGCCCGACGTGCGCGATGTGGGTGGGCAATCCAGCCCCGCCGGTATGCCAGAGGTCGGTGTAGACCGGTCGGCCCGTCAGCGCCTCAAAGGTCAGGGGGGAGACGAAGCGGGTCGCCGCCTCGGTCATCACCACGTCCACCTCCGCCCCCATCTGGGTCAGGTGGCTGGCCAGGGTGCAGACTTTGTAGACGGCGATGCCGCCGGTGACGCCCAGGAGAATGCGCTTCCCGCGCAGCAGAGGGACGGGTTCCATGTTGCTCCCTTTACCAATAGGGCTCCAATACCGGCCTGGCGGCCAGCGCTAAATGCGCCGACTGAAGTCGCCCTCCCAGGGCCTTTGGCCGACGGTCGGCCTTCGCCGACCGCCACCTGCAATAGAATTGTATCGCAAATTGAGCAAATGGCAAGAAAGAAGCGTTTTTGCGGGGGCAAAGCCCCCACAAAAACGCTTCTTCCCGACGGCGCTTTCAAAAACCGAACAGGCGCAGAACGGCGTCCGGCACCCAGAAGTCGCCCACCCGCAGAAGGGTGCGGACCAGGATGGCCCCCCCCAGCAGCGCGGCGCTCACCGCGATGAGCACGTAATCGCGCGGCGCGTACCGGAGTTCGTGCAGCCAGGTCCGGGGGCGCAGCCCGAAACAGCGCAGGTCCATCGCGTTCACGATGTCCTCCGCGCCGACAATGGCGTTGATGGTCACCGGGACAATCAGCGGGGCCATCTTGCGAATCTGGGCCAACAGCCCGCCCTCCAGTTTCTCCACCTCATACCCGCGCGCTCGCTGGGCATCCAGCGTCAGGCTGAAATCGCGGGCCAGCGTGGGCACGAACCGGAAGGCCAGGTCCATAGAAAAGGCCACCTTGTCCGGTAGACCCAGACGGCGGAATGTCACGCCGTAGTGGTTGGGGTTGAAGGTAAAGGCCACCGGGATGAAGAGGATGGCAATCGTCAGCATCCGCATCATCTGGGCCAGGGCAAAGACGATTTTCTCCACCGTGATGATGGGATGGATGGTCCAACCCACCCCCGGCACCGCCCACTGCGCTTCCCAAAGAACATGGCCAGCACCCCGCAGAATCTCCGTGGGCCCCCCGCGCCCGGTGATGACCGCGTTGATCCCGATGATGACGACCACCAGAATCAGGACGAACGTCCAGACCCGCCGGGTCTCCTTCCAGGTCAGCCGGGCCGGGAAATAGTACATCAGCGACAGGCCCATGAAAAAAGCCAGAAAGCGGAGGTCCCAGAACTGGATGACGGAGAACATGACCGCCAGGAGAAAAATCCACCGCGCCCGGGGGTCCAGTTTCTGGATCAGGGTATTCCGTTCCCGGTATCGCCAGGCAATTAACATCCCGCGCTCCTGGGAAGGTGACAGTCACCTTTCCGGTGACTGTCACCTTCAACTCTCAGCGGCCCGTTCGGCCCACAATGGCGGCATAGGCGACCATCAGGATGGGCACCAGGATGATCCCGTTGACGATGTTGGTGAGGGCGGCGGGAACGAAGTAGCCGACAATGGCGGTGCTCAGGTCAACCCCGGAGACCCACATCTCCGAAAGCGAGGCCAGCCCCATGCCGACGATGACGCCCAGAATGGAAAACAGGTCAGCAATGATGAAAGAGCGGGTGGCCCGATAGTCAGCGATCATAGAGGCGGCGAAGCCCGGGATCAACCCCATCAGGCCGTTGCCCAGGTCCCACCAGAACCAGAAGCCGAAGCCGGAGATGGCATCTCCAATGATGTTGCCCAGGAAGCCGCTGATGAAGCCGACCCAGGGGCCGAAGGCCACGCCGAAAAACATGGGGATACAGACGGCGGGCCGAAGGGCCAGATTGCCCGCCGCGGGCAGCGCAATCATGTTGGTGGCGAAGGAGAGGACGCCGTACAGCGCCGCGCCCAGGGCGGAGTAGACGACCTCGCGGGTGCCGAAGGCATACCACTTTTTGCGCTCCATGGGAACCTCCTTTTGTCAGTTTGTGGATGAGCCGATACGATTGGGGAGCAGTAGACGGTCCACTTTTGTTCCCGCTATCACCTCCTTCCCGCAGGATGGGTTCAGCGGCGGCGGCCGAAGGCCGCCGCCGCTGAACCCCTCACATATGGGCCAGCGCCTCGGCCCGCAGAAACCGCCCCGTGCGGGGCAGGTACTCCAGGTTGAGCCGCAGCAGCGAGGTCGGCACAATCCGGCAGCGGCGCAGCAACTCCAGGTCGGAGAGCACATCGGCGGGGGAGCCGTCGGCGGCGATGCGCCCCTCCGCCATCAGGACCACCCGGTTGGCATAGCAGATGGCCAGGTCCAGGTCGTGCGTGATGAAAAGGATGGCCGCAAACCCCGGCATCTGAAGGATGGAGTCCATAAAGGCCATGTAGTTCCAGTAGTCCTGCCCCGCCGTCGGCTCGTCCATCACCAGAATCCGGGAGCGCATCGCCAGCACGGCCGCGATGGTGACCCGCTTCTGCTGCCCGAAGGAGAGAGCCAGCGGCGGGTACTCCTCCAGCCCTCGCAGGTTGACCGTCTCCACCGCCTGCGCCACTGACTGGTCTATCTCCTCCCGGCGAAACCCCAGATTCCGGGGGCCGAAGGCCAGTTCCTCCCGCACCGTGGGGGCAAAGAGCATGTGCCCCGGGCTCTGGAAGACGTAGCCCAGCGTGCGGGCGACCTGCGCCACGCTCATCTGGCGCGTGTCCTGTCCCCCCACCAGCACCCGGCCCTGCCGGGGCTTCAGCAGGCCGATGGCGTGCTTGACCAGCGTCGTCTTCCCCGCACCGTTGGGGCCCAGCAACGCGATGATGTCCCCCCGGCGAATGGTCAGGTTCACGTCCTGAATGACCGGGGGGCCCGCCTCGTCGTAGGCAAAAGAGACGTCCTCAAAGACCACCAGGGGCTCCCGCCCATTAGGGCGGATGGCGGGCTCAAAGCGGGGCGGCGGGGCCGCCGCCGCGCGCTGAAGAATCAGCGGGGCCGGTAACTTGACCTGCCGGTAGTCCACCGCCTCGGTCATCCGGTCCGGGGGGCCGTCGTAGGTGACCCGACCGTCCTGCATAAACAGCACCCGGTCCGGGCGAATGCTCAGGGCGTCCTCCACCCGATGCTCCACCAGGATGACCGCGACCCCTTCGTCGGCCAGGCGGCGGAAAAGGGCCAGCGCCTCCTGCGCGCTGACGGGGTCCAGACTGGCCAGCGGCTCGTCCAGCAGCAGAACGCCGGGCCGCATCGCCAGGGCACCCGCCAGGGCCACCTTCTGCTTCTCCCCGCCGGAGAGGTGGAAGGTCTCCCGGTCCCGCAGGTGGGAGATGCCCAGATACGCCAGCACTTCATCCACCCGGGCCCGGATTTCGGCGCGCGGGAGTCCCAGATTCTCCAGTCCGAACGCCACTTCGTTGAGGACGAAACTGCCCACAATCTGCCGCTCCGGGTCCTGCAGGAGGGTGCCGACCCTCTGGGAGAGTTGGGCCATACTCATAGAACGGGCATCCTGCCCGTAGACCAGGATCCGGCCCTGCAGTTCGCCCCGGTAAGTGCGGGGGATAAGGCCGTTGATGCAGCGGATGAGCGTCGTCTTGCCGCACCCGCTGGCCCCGGCGACCAGCACCAACTCCCCCGGCTCCAGCGTCAGCGAGATGTCCTGCAGCGCCAATTCCGGGCGGGTATGGTATCGGAACGTCAGCCCCTCTATCCGCAGCGGCAGGTCCGCGGACAAATGCCCTCCCGTTAACCACTCAAAAACGCCACCCGTTCGGTGACGTTGAGGCCCCGGCGGCGCATCTCCTCCACGAAGGGCCGCGCCGGGACGAAGGTCTCCACGCCGCCGGCCCCGCGCGGAGTCCGCCCGTGGGCCATCATCTCGGCGACAATGGCCGCGCTCCAGCCCGTGGCCCGCTCCATCGCGGTGAAGCCCGTCTCATCATCAAAGTGGTCTATCAGTTCCACCACCGCCTCGGCGTCCCGCCCGTCCTTCTTCCCCACCGCCCGGACACGGACGATGACCGTGTCCTTATCCCCGGGGAAGGTGACTTTGGGCTCAAAGAGGACGTGGAAAACCTCCCGGGGCACAACCTCCACGTCCCCCACCCGGATGGGACGGGTATCCCAGAGGCCCAGGTCGTAGAAGGCGCGCAGTTGGGCGAAGTGGCCCGGATGGCGCAGGGTCTTGTTCTGCAGCGTGCGCAGGCGGCCCCGAAAGGTCCAGGGCATGGTGCTCGTGCCGCCTCCGGCGACGAACGCCTCCAGCGTGCCAATGGGCGGGGGAAATTCCACCGTCTCCAACTCCGTCATCGGCTCCACTTCCACGATTTCCCAGTTCCGCAGGAAGATGGCCGGTTCGGCGTACTCGTTGGTCAGCCCGGCGATGTGGAAGGTGAGGAGATAGTTGAAGGGCGGACGGGGGTTCTGGGGAATGCCGCCGTCCCACATATAGACATCCACTGCCCCGTCCAGCAACTCCATCGCGTAGACGATGAGGGTGGTCCCCAGGCCGGGGACCTGGCCGCAATCGGGGATAATGCTGACGCCTGCGGCCAGTGCCTCTTCGTGGAACGCGTGTTGCTGGCGGACGATGGCGGTGTTGCCGCCCAGGTCGCAGAGGCTACATCGGGCCCGGATGGCCGCCCGGGTGATGCCCAGGTTGTAGATGTAGGGGACCGCGCTGAGAGCGGCGTCCACGCCCCGGAGCAACCGCTCCACGGCGTCCAGGTCGGTCACGTCCACCTGTGCCGGTTCGGCGATGGCGGCGCCGACCATGCGGTTCACCCGGTCGGCGGCCCGGCGCGCCGCCTCCATGTCCCGGTCGGCCATAATGATGCGGCGGGCGTTGCCCCAGCGGGCCATATCGTAGGCGGCCGCTGTCCCCTGGCGGCCGGCTCCCAGGACAGCGTAGAGGGTCATCGGGACTCCTTTGGTGAAGATTGGTGCCGACTGAAGTTCGGGCAATACACGGATTCACACGGATGCTACGGATAGACACGGATTTTTATCCCTTCGGGCAGAGCCCTCTGGGCGAAGCCGTACGAATCCGTAAAACCCGTGTGTATCCGTGTCCTGATTTCAAACGGTCAGGTCAGCCCGGACGTTTACGTCCGGGTGGGCTTCCCTCCGGCGGCCCGGGCCTCCTCCTGCTCCTCCTCCCCCTCCTCCACCGACCAGACTTCGGTGGCCCGGTCAATGAAAAGCACCCCTTCGGTATGGTCTATCTCGTGCTGAAGGACGCGCGCCAGATAGCCCCGGGCCTTCCGCCGCACGGGCTTCCCCTTCGGGTCCATTCCCTTCACGACGACCTCCACGTGGCGGGGGACGGTCCCTGCCCAGCCGGGCACCGATAGGCATCCCTCCACCCCGTCCTCTACCTCGCGGGATACTTTGACCAGTTCGGGGTTGATCAGCGCCAGCGAGGTCCCGGCGTCCGGGTCGTCCATATCCTTCGGGATTTCCGCCACGATGACCCGCAGGGGGACGCCAATCTGCACGGCGGCCAGCCCCACGCCCCGCGCGGCCCGCATGGTCTCCCACATGTCCTGAATTAACGCCTGAATCTCCGCCGTCGGCCGGGGAACCCGACGGGATTTCTCCCGGAGAATGGGGTTATCCGCAAACAGAATGGTCCGTTGTGCCACTATGAACGTTCTCCTGTTGAAGATTCCGGCGGCGGCGACCGGCGCAGTTCGTCGTACGCCGAGAGCCAGTCCAGCATCTCCAGCCGGCGCTGACGGGCCTCCTCTTCCTGCCGCCGTCGCCGGGCCGCCTCAATGTGGGCGAAAATCTCCCGCTGCACGTCCTGGGGACGGCTGACCTTCTGGAAGTGAAAGGTGCCCGCCGGAGCGGCCGTCTCCACAAAGACGTCGCCATAGCGAAGAAGTTTGCCCAGGATTCCCTGCTCAAAGCGGACGTTGGTCACCTGCTCCAGGCTCGCCTCCCGCCGCTGCTCCCGCAGGAACAGGGGCAACCGGTCCACCTGGACAATCCGGGTCGCCGTCACCTGGAAGAAGTCGTTCTGCCAGTCCTCAAACTGCCAGAGAAACCACGGGATGGCGAAAAACATCACCAATGCGTAGACCATTGCCACCGTCGGCGGGACCTGGTGGGCAAGACGGACAATCAGCACAGCCGCCAGGGTGGTGCCGAGAATCACCGCCAGGGGAATCCAGATCGCTCCCACCAGAGTGATCCAGTGTCGCCGCCAGGTGACCGTCGTGCCCTCCCGCTGCCAGGACGGGGGGAAGAAATACCGCGCCCACCCGAAACAGCCGGGCCGTTCCGCTGGTGGGGGCGCGGGCGGTTTCTCGGCTTCCCCCTCCTCTTCAAAGAGAAAATGATGCCGAACCGCCCTGCGGATGGTCTCCCGTTCCTGAATGCGCGCCAGGGAACGAATCCGCGCCTGTTGTTCCAGAATGGCCTGCTGAATGGCCCACGGGTCGGGGATGTTGCGAAAGACGACCTGCCCCGCCGCCCCGGCCGTCTCCACCACCAGGTCGCCGAACTTCAGGACACGCCCGATGGGGCCAACCTGGGAGACCTGGACGTTCTGGATGGCCTGCAGGGGAGCGGCGGAGAAATTTTCGCGGATCAGGAACGCGCCGACCCGTTCCCGGTGGATCACCCGCCGGTTGGTCAATACGTAAATGTCGTTGCGCCAGTCTATGTAAGCATACAGAACGGTGAAGGCAGGCACAACTGCCCCAATGAGCAGCAGAATGCCTGCGATAAGAAAGGAAGCGGATTCGGACCGAATGGACAGCAGCAAACATCCCAGAAACAACAGAAGGACCAGAACGCTGAGGGAGACGATCAACCGGTCTATCAGGGCGTAGGGATGTTTGCGCAGGACTTTGACCGGGATTTCCCCGGGCTCCAGCCAGGAGAAGCGGGGGTAGCGCCGCCGCTCCGCCACGTCCGGGCGCATCTTCAGGGCCCGCTCTATGGACGGGTCGGCGGCCAGCAACCGGTCAAAATCCCCCTTGTCAATGCACAGGAAGACCGTCTCCGCTACGGTCTCCACTGTGGCATCCCGCACGTCGCCCAGGAGCAGAGAGGTCTCGCCGAAGGCCTCCCCTACCCCCAACCGTCTCACCTCGGCGACCCGCCCCTCCGGGTCCACGCGGGTCACCCGCACCGCGCCGCTGAGGATGATGTAGTAGCGCGTGCCCGGCTCCCCCTGGGCACAGACGGTCTGGCCCGGCGGATAGGGAATCTCCTTCACCAGCGGGGCCAGCCGCCGCAGTTGCGGCCGGCTCAGGCCGGAGAAGAGATGCACCCGTTGCAGAGTCTGGATCAGTTCTTCAGTGGACGGCATGGTTCAGGGCGCAAGGCGCAGGGCGCAGGGCGCAAGGGCGCAGGGCGCAAGTCGCACGTCGCAGGGCGCAAGGGCGCAGGGCCTAAATGGGCGAGCCTTCAGGCCCCAGTTCAAAGAGCAACGGGCTGAGGGCCTCCTCCCGCCCGGCGCGGTGGCCGAAAAGCGTCTCCACCTCCCGCACCAGGGCCCGGTTCAGCAACATCAGCGGGAGCCCCATCGGGCAGACCCGCTCACACTCGCCACACTCCACGCACCGCCCCGCCAGATGCAGGGCCCGGCCCAGGTGGAACACGTATTTCTGCGGGACTTCAATCCCCGCGTCCACCCACAGGCCGTCGTCCCGCTCAAACATGCAGGTGGGGCAGTAGCAGCCGGGGCAGACCTGCCGACAGGCGTAGCAGCGGATGCAGCGGTCAAACTGGGCGAGCCAGAAGGCCATCCGTTCCGCCGGAGGCATCGCTGTCATCCGCTCCAGGTCCGACCAGTCATCCGGCACGGGCGAAACCGGGGGCGGGTCACCGATGAGGACATCGTAGAGGACCGGCACCCGGTCGGTGCAGTGGGTACACTTGAAGGCCATCTGGCCCGTCCCGTCCGTCACGCCCTCACAGGCCACCCCGATGACGAAGAGGCGGGCCCGCTCTATCTGCCGTTCGGCCAGCAGGACGTTCAGCGTGCGGCTGTCGCAGGGTTTGACCACGATGCCCACCCGGGGCGGTTCCTCGCCCCGCCGTCGGGGCTTTTTCTTGTTGTGGAGATAGGTGGCCAGGTTGTGCACGCACTCCGGCCCCCAGATCAGGCGGTCCGCTTCGGCGGGCTCGTAGATGACCGCCGGGCGGGCCCCCCGTCGCCGCCCCGGCTCGTAGCCGATCACACAGTCCACCCGCTTCTCCTCCAGCAGTTGACGGGCCTGCTGGCGCAGTTGGTGGGTCAGAGATTCGTTGATTGCCATATTTCCTCCCGACAGACGGTGACCAGAAGTCTCGCCTCACCCCACCCCCGGCGGCTTCGCCGCCACCCCCCTTGCCTCACCCCACCCCCGCGGCTTCGCCGCCGGGGGTCGGGGGGAGGGGTGAGGTATCACACCACGCCCAGTTCCCGCAGGGCATCCAGCACCCGGGGCGTCTTCCACAGCCACTCCACGTTCAGCCAGAAGCCCGGGATGACCGAACTGCGGTATATCCCCTCCGCGCCGGCCATCTCCAGCCGGTACCGCCCCGGCCGTCCCAGGACGTAGAACTCCGCCTGCTCTCCCTCCGGGTCTATCAGCCAGTACTCCGGAATCCCTGCCTGCGCGTACTCGTAGAACTTCTCCCCCCGGTCCCGGCCCATGCTCTCCGGGGAAAGAACCTCCACCACCAGGTCGGCGGGGCCGTCCAGATGCGTCTCCCGCAGGCGGTCCAGGTGCTCCGTCGCCACGAACATCAGGTCGGGCTCCCGCCCGGACCCGGCCAGTTTCATCTGGAAGGGCGCCAGGATGACCAACCCCAGTTCCCTGGACTCCACGTACGCGCCCATAATCTGTGCGAGGAAAGCGACAACTCGCTGATGAGCAAGAGAAGCAGGGCTGTACATCACCACCTCCCCATCCACCCACTCCGCCAGGGTGTCCTCATCGGCCCACGCCAGAAACTCCTCGTAGGTCATCCGGCGGGGGCGGGGAAAGCGGAGCAGGGATTCCAGAATCTCCCGCCGCAGGTCCACATCCAGCGTCTCCGGCTCCCGCAACAACTCCAGAATCTCCTCTCGCCGCCCGGCCATCCTCCACCTCCAGCCCAATTATAAATGACCAATGAGAAAATGACCAATGACCAATGACGAAATGACCAATGACGAAATGACCAATGACCAAATGACCAATGACCAATTTACCAGTTTACCAACTACCGCCTGCCAATTTCCTCTATCCCCCAGAGTTCGCTCTCCTCAAAGGGGTCCAGGGTGAAGTTTTCCACCTCCGGTCGGGCGACGGCCAGGCGGACCCGCCAGAAGAGGGGCAGAGCGGGGAGTTGTTCGGTGAAGATGCGCTGCGCCTCGGCGTGGTAGTTCCGGTATTCAAAGGTGCCCGGGAGCGCCGCCCGCGCAGCCCGGCAGGCCGCATCGTACTCCGCATTGGAGAAGCCCGACGCGTTGGGCCGCCCCCAGTCCCCCTGGTCCGGCGTCTCCTCCGTCAGGTAGAGGTAGCAGGGGGGCTCCGCCTCGTTGCGCCAGGTGAAGAGGGCCAGGTCAAATTGACGGCCGAAAACCGGCCCCACCGGGCCGTCGGCGAAGAAATCCCGCACCGGGCGGGAGTCCACCGTCACCTGAACCCCGCAGTCGGCCATGTTGGCCCGGATGATGCGGGCGATGACCTCCTGCTGGGCGTCCCCCTGCACGGTCAGCAGGGTGACGGAGAAGGGCGTGCCCGCGCGGATGCCGGTCACGTTGTGCGCCTCCAGGACGCCGTTGCCGTCCTCGTCGGCCCAGCCGGCCTCCGCCAGCAGCGCCCGCCCCATCTGTGGGTCGTACGTCCAGCGGGTCAGCCGGTCGCCCGCATACAGGGGGTGGTTGGGGGGGATGTACACGTCCGCCACCTGCCCCAGGCCCAGGGTGACTTCATCCACCATTGCCTGTCGGTCTATGCAATGGGCGAAGGCCTGCCGGACCCGCACGTCCTCAAAGAAATCCGGGCGTTTGTAGGTGGCGACAGGGTTGATGCCGAACTCCAGATGCTCCCACTGGTCGGATACGGAGGTGACCAGCCGCAGAAGCCCCCGCCCCTCCGCCTCTTTCAGGAACGGCAGGAGCGATTCGGCTCCGTCTCCCGGCAGCGCCAGGTCGCACTCGCCCGCCATCAGCATCGCCACCACCCCCTCGGCGTTGGGGGCAAACCGGAAAACCAGACGGTCCACCCGGGGAAGCCCCTCGCTGGCGCGGAAGTAGAGAGGGTTGCGCTCCAGGGCGATGTGGTCGCCCTGCACCCATTCGGTGATGCGGAACGGCCCCCAGCCGATCGGTTGCCGGGTACTCTCCACCCGGGTCAGCAGGTCAGCGGGCGTCGCCCGCAGTTGCTTCTCCCAGAGGTGCCGGGGCAACGGGCTGAAGAAATTGGTCGCGTACAGGTCGTCCACAAACCCGGGCAGTCCGGTCCAGACGACGGTGCGCTTCCCGGCGGCGGCGTACGAGAACGTGCGGTCGCAGATGTATTTGGAGGACGGCGTATCCGGATGGCAGGCCAGTTCGTAACTGTAGACGGAGTCGTCGGCCGTCACGGGCTCCCCGTCCGACCAGGTGACCCCGTCCTTCAGCGTCCAGGAGACCACCATCCGCTCCATCTCAATGGGGGTGTTGCCGTCAAAAGTGACCACGCATTCGGGATTGGCGGCATCTCTACAGGCATGGTCGGGGAAGACCTGCGTTCCCTGCTGGAGAGTGACCACCTCGCCGGTGACGTCCACCACCCGGTCCCCGGCCTGGACGGTGACGGTCTGGAAATACGCGTCCCCCTCCTCCAGCGTGGGCAGTTTCTCCAGGATGACCGGCTGGAAGTCAAAGGAACGGTGGTCTATGGGGCCGTCGTAGATAGCCTGCAGGACGTTCCGGGCGGCGTAGGAGCCGCCGTAGAGGTAAAGGCTCTCCGGCTCCCCGACCTGGCAGACGGTCAGGGTGGTCGGGCCCGGGGTCCCGGTCGGCGCGGGGGTGGCGGTGACCACCACCGTCGGGCCCGGGACCTCCACGGTCTGGACGACGGGGGTGGGCGGCACACAGGTGGCCAGCAACACCGCCCCGACCAGGGTCAGGACAGACGCCACAGTGAGTTGACGGACCAGTTCGTTTTTCAGCACGGCTTCTCCTTCTCAGAAATAGATAAAACCACGAAGGACACGAAGGACACAAAGGTTTTTTTCCCGGTCTTTTGCCCGCCTCACTCTCCCAACTCCTCCATTAATCGGGCGATTTCGGCCCGAATCTGCGCCCGCCGGTCCATCGCCTGGCGGGCCGGGGCGGCCAGTTGCTCCTCCCACGCCGTGACCAGTTCCAGGGCCCGCTCCGCCAGCGTCTGCGCCGGGTCCAGGACGGTCTTCAGAATCGGGTTCACAATCCAGCCGTTCAGTCCGGCGTCGGCCCGGGCGCTGAACCAGTCGTCCATCGGCTCCAGGACCCGGGTGTAGATGCCCTGGGTGAAGGTCGGGAGCATGGAGACCACCTCGCCGACCCGCTCCAGGCCGCTGCGGACCTGGCGGGCAAAGGTGCCGGGCAGACGGTCCAGGACCCGCGCCAGGAATCCCCCCACCGTCTCGGCGACCGGGCTGGAGAGCCCCAGCGCCTGGTTGATCTCGTTTTCCAGCGCGGTCAGCCGCTGGGAGAGGGTGAGCAGGGTGTCCCGCAGCCAGCGCAGGCCGGATTGGAGAGAGGGGAAACGGGACTGGAAGTCCAGAAGGGCCGTCCGCGCGCTCTGGACCGCCTCCAACAGGCGGGTCGCCAGGTCGCGAAGCACGTCCAGGACGGGCGCGATGGCCCCCATCCCCCGCTTCACCGCATCGTCCAGCCCCAGGTCGTCCATCTGCTGGTAGAGGGCCAGGATGCGGCGCAGGGTGTTAGCCTCTTTCTCCAGCGCGGCCGTGTGGGCGGCGCTCAGTTGCCAGAGGACCAGCCCCCCGGTCAGGGCGACGACGACGCCGCCGGCTGCGGCGGCACCCAGGAACTGCCGCCGGTTCATCCCGGCGGGCCTCTCCGCGCCCGTCACCCCGACCAGGGCGTCAGCGGTCATGCGGTCCAGCACTTCCAGCGTGCCGTCGTCCAGCCGCCCGAGCCGCTCTATGATGCGGGCGATGCGCGCCGACCGGCGCAGTTGCTCCATCTGGGGCTCACGGTGCATGTGTCCTCCTGTTGAGCCATCAGGGGCGTTTGTCAGCCGGGCCAGCGACAGGCAACCGGTGCATAGCGCAGGGCCTGACGGATGTCCTCTGGCTCCAGGTCGGGATACTCGCGGATGATCTCTTCCACGGTCATCCCATTGGCAACCAGGTTGACAATGAGGGAAACGGAGATGCGCATCCCACGGATGCACGCTTTACCGCCAAGAATGTCTGGATTATGGGTAATCCGATCAAAACCGAACATCATCCACCTCCTGGCAATTTATACCCCATCCGCCGCACCCGCTGCAGGTCCCGCCGCCAGTTCTTGCTCACCTTGACCCACAGGTCCAGGTAGACCTTTCCCCCCACCATCCGCTCTATCTCCTCCCGCGCGGCGGTCCCGATGCGGCGGAGCATCTGCCCCCCAGCGCCGATCAGGATGCCCTTCTGGGACTCCTTCTCCACGTAGATGGTCGCGGCGATGTAGACCCCGCCCGTCTCCCGCTCCCTGTACTCCTCCACGACGACGGCCACCGAATGGGGCACCTCCTCCCGGGTGAAGCGCAGGACCTGCTCCCGGATGAGTTCGGCGGCAATCTCCCGCTCCGTCTGGTCGGTGATCAGGTCGCCCGGATAGTAGCGGGGCCCCTCCGGCAGGTGGGCGATGACCATGTCCAGCAGTTTGTCCAGATTGACTGCCTCGGTGGCGATGGTCATCATCCATCCGGCGTGGTCCGGCACCAGCGCCCAGTACGCCTCGGTGTGAGGTTTGACCCGCTCCGGCGGCAGGAGGTCCATCTTGTTGAGCACCAGGATGACCGGGTGGGACGTCCGCTGGCGGATCATGCGGGCAATCATCTGGTCCTCCTCGGTGGGCATCACCGAGACGTCCACTACAAAGAGGACGACGTCGGCGTCGGGGATGGCCGAGGCGGCCGCAGCGACCATCACCTCGCCCAGTTTGTGCAGCGGCTTGTGCAGCCCGGGCGTGTCCACAAAGATGATCTGGGCGTCCGGGCGGGTGAGGATACCCCGGATGCAGGTGCGGGTCGTCTGGGGCCGGGGGGAGACAATGGCGACCTTGTGCCCCAGCAACTGGTTCATCAGGGTGGACTTGCCCACATTGGGCCGTCCGATAACGGCGACAAAACCGGAGCGGTGGCCCGGCGGGACGGTTTCCAGGTCTTCCCAGATTTCGCTGTTCATCACCTTAATTATCCACAAATCGGAGAGACCGTCAAGGCGGTTTCAGAAATGACAAAAACCACGAAGGACACGAAGGGACACAAAGGATTATTTTCTTCAAAATGACCTTCGTGTCCTTTTTGGTCAGGAGTTACGCAGTTGGTCTTTTTTGCCACGAATTGCACGAATTTACACGAATAAAAAGAAAAAAAATTCGTGCCAATTCGTGAAATTCGTGGCGAATTCCGATAGTGTATCCGCCAACTGCGTAAGTCCTGTTGGTAAAAGACCTTTTCCAATTACTGTCCATTCATCACCGAGGGCAGGTAGAGGGTGAACGGGGCGGCCAGCGTGCCGGTGTAGGCCAGGGTGTACGCGCCCCCGACATAATCCCGGTAGGTCTCAAAGACGACCGACGGGCCGTCCACGCGCACCAGGATGAACGTGCTCGGCGCCCCGGTATCCCCGATTCCCCGGGCATGACCGGCATCCAGTTGCCACACCCCGTCTACCTGGACGGCACTGTAGTTGTGCGTGTGGCCGCAGATATAGGCCCGGACGCCCCGTTCCCGCAGGAGATTCCAGAACCGGTCTCGGCGGGCCGGGTGGGCGTTCAGACTGTCCTCCATGTGGCGCACCCGTCCCGTATCGGCGTCGGGCTGGGGATAGGCCGGTTCGTGGCCGAAGACGAAGATGTGAGGTTTATCTGTGGCGGCCAGGTCGGCGGCCAGCCACTGGTAAAGGTGGTCGGGGACGTCCCCGTCCGTCACCGCATCGCCCGAGGCGTCGCAGTAGAGGTTGAGGACGACGAAGTGGGCGTTCCCGTAGTCAAAGGCATAAGTGGTCGTCGGGCATCCGGGGGGGCCGGGGCGGACCGGTCCCCCGTCCGGCGCGGCCAGGGCCGTCCCGTAACTGCGCAGCCAGTCCATGTCCTCCGGCGTCTCCACTTCGTGGTTGCCGACGGCGGGGTACCAGGGGAAATCGGTGCCCAGCGTGCGGGTGACCGTCCAGAGGACGCCGCCGGGCGGGTCCACATCGCCGGGGCTGACCATGAAGGTGGCCCCGCGCGCCGCAATGGCCTCGCACGCGCCCCGGAAATACCGGGGGGTGTCGTAGGTGCCCGGGCCGGAGTAGAGGCGCATGTCGGCGGTGACGGCGAAGGTGAAGGCCCGGTCCCGGGAAGGCGGCGGGGTATCTGGACCTGCGGGCGCCGGTGGCAGAGAGGTTGGCGAGGGAGAAAGAGGGAGCGAACGCCGCGCCTCCGGCACCGGCAGGGGCGAAGCCGGAGAGGCGCTGGCCGGGAGCGTGCCGCTGATGGGGAGGGCCGACGGCGGCGTCGGCGCGCAGCCCGCCAGCAGGCACAGAATGACCACCACGGGCAGAATCGTCCGCATCTCCCGCCGACGATGGGGGTGCGGGCGGCGGCCTTCGGCCGCCGCCCGCACCCCGGCCCTCTAATCACCGCTGCTTCGCTTGGGCAGTTTGGGGATCAGCCACGAGAGGAACGCGTCCGTGGAGCGGGTCTGGAGAAGGACGCGGCCCGGACCGGTCAGGTCCACCACCAGCCCCTCCCCGCTGAAGATGGTGGATTTCAGCCCACCCACCCGGCGGACCTTGAAGCCGATGCCCTCACTGAAGGCCACCAGGTGACCGGTATCCACCGTGTAGGTCTGTCCGGCCTCCAGGTTGACCTCGTGGATGGCGCCGAAAGAGGAGAGGAGCAACTTGCCCGTACCGGAAGCCCGGAGCATGATCAGCCCCTCGGACGCGAAGAAGGTCTTCGCCCCGCCCCACTTGGTGTCCAGGTTGATGCCCGTCTCCGACGCCACGTAGGAGCCGGACTGAACCAGCAAACTCTCGTTGCGAAGTTCCAGGACGAAGAGGTCGCCGGGGAGGGCCGGCGCCACGGTCACCTCACCCCCGCCTGCCGGGGCGCGGAAGGTGTTCTGGAAGAAACTCTCGCCCGCCAGGACGGAGCGGGCCAGGGACTTGAGGATGCCGCCCGCCGCCTTCGTCTCCACGGTCACACCCTGGGACATGCTGACCATGGCGCCGCTCTCCACCCGAATCTCCTCGTTCGGGCCCAGGCGGATCACCCCCAGGGAATAGGATGGACGATACAGAATGTTGACCTCCATTTCTCTCCTTTAGTCGGTAGATTGGGAATTGGTAAATTGGTCATTGGTCATTTGGTCATTGGTCATTGGTCATTTGGTCATTGGTCATTTCGTCATTGGTCATTTCTCCATTGGTCATTCGTCTATCACGCTCCCGCACCAGGTAGATGGTGGGAAGCCCCACCAGCGTCACCGCGCCTTTCAGGAGCACGTTGGCCCAGAAAATGGACCAGACCGTGGAAATGGGCAGCCGTCCCCCAAAAGCGCCCCAGCAGAAGATGAGGCTGTCCAGCGGGATGCTGACGGCATTGCTGGTGAGGACCCGCATCCACTGGAACCGCCGGGTGACGCGGGTCACCCAGAGATGGTAGATTTCCGTGTCGGTCAGTTCGCTGAAGACCTCGGCGACGATGGACGCGACGACAATCCGCCAGACCGGGGTGAGAACGGCCGCGAACTCCCGCTGGAAGGGCCAGGTGGGGTCGGGAGGGAGCCAGGCCGCGAAGGCGAAGAGGCCCGCCATGACGAGATTGATCACCCCCGCCGCAACGATGACCGTCCGCGCGGCGGCCCGCCCCAGCACCTTGTGCACCAGGTCCCGCAGGGTGAAGGTGAACGGATAGATGAAGGTCCCGGCATCCACGCTGAAGCCCGCCACCCACGCAATCTTCAGGCTGAGGATGTCGGAGAGCATCTGGGCGGCGATGTAGGCGGAGATGGTCAGGATTCCGGAAAGAGGCACCACACCTCCTTGAAGAGTTGTTGTAACCGCAGAGGACGCGGAGAACGCAGAGGAAAACAGGTAAAATCTTTGCGCCCTCTGCGTTCTCTGCGGTTCAAATCCAACGCAAAGGGCGCAAAGAACGCAAAGGTTTTTATAGATTTTCTTTGCGCCCTCTGCGTTCTCTGCGGTAAAACCTACGTCCACAACCGGCAGAACGCGCAGAGGTCCGGCACGGTGGTCGGCTGACCGCACTGGGGGCAGGGGTGCATCGGCGGCGGTTCCGTCGCCTCCCCGCAGAAGAAGCCCTCCTCCCGGGCCCGCAGGAAGCCCTGATAGAACTGCAACTTCGCCCCCGGCGACTCCATTTCTATCCGCGCCAGCAGGTCCTTGTAGAAGTTGGTCAGGTTCCCCACCGCGTAGGGGCACTCTTCGTAAATGTAATCAATGCCCCGGACCAGGGCGTAGGCGGCGACCTCCCGCTCGTAGGACCGGCAGAACGGTTTGACCTTGCGGGTCATCCCCTCCCGCTCCACCAGCACCGGCGCCTGACGGGCCAGGTACCCCGTCTGCCAGTGGAGCAGGTTGCTCAGGAGGACCGCCACCTCGTCATCCAGGTTATGACCGGTCGCCAGGACAGTGTAACCGTACTCCTGGGCGATGCGGTTCATCTCGTGCCGTTTGATGAGGCCACAGACGGAGCAGGGCTTGCCCCGACCGCGCAGTTTCTGGCTGGCGACCTCCGGGATGGTCTCGCCGTAGAGCGCCGCCACGTCCACCACGTGCAGTTGGACCCCCGGACGGTCGGCCATAAACGCCTGCACTTTCTCGTAAGAGAGACGGGAGTAGCCGAAGCCGCCGTCAATCCCCAGGTTGATGTAGAGGCCGTCGGCGCGGTAGCCCAGTTGCAGGAGCACATCCCAGAGACTGAGGCTATCCTTGCCGCCGGAGACGGCGACCAGAATCCGCTCGTCCCGGCTGAACATCCGGTACTTCCCGATGGCCCGTTCGGTGTAGGAGACGAACCACTCCGGGAAGTGCTCCTCACAGAGGGCCAGTTTGTGATGCCGCATGTTGATGACGGCAGGTCGGCTACACTTTCGGCACTTCATAGAACGCTCACGCGGATTGAACCTCACACAAAGACACAAAGGCACAAAGATAATTTTTAAATTTTTCGTAACTACCTACCAGGGAGCCCCCGGGCAAGCGCTATCAAAGACGCGGCGAAGGCATGCCCCTGTAGCGCAGGCCGCCAGGCCTGTATTCGCAGGCTAAAGCCTACGCTACATTATCTGCAAACGATTCAGGGTAGGTAATTACAATTTTTCTTTTTTATCTTTGTGTCTCCGTGTCTTTGTGTGAGGTTATCTTTGTGTCTCCGTGTCTCTGTGTGAGGCCTGAGGCTTACCTCCGGGCGCGCCGGGCCCGGTAGGCGCTGAGGGCGCCATCCAGTTGCTGGGAAAGCCCCATCCAGTCCTCCACCAGCAACACCAGCCCGGTCCCGTTGGGCAGAAAGAGGTGGCGGTCAAACCAGAGGCGGAGCCACCAGGGGGGCACGGGAAACCCCTTGAGGTCCACCAGCACGGCAGTCATATTCCAGTAGGCCAGAGGCCAGCGGCGGGCCGCCCGGTCCTTCTGCGGGTCAAAGACCTTCGCCAGCGGCGCCAGCCGGGTCCGCTCCACCCGCCGGTAGGAGATGAGCAGGGGCATCAGCGGCCCCTGGAGACGCAGGCCGTTCGCTTCACAGCGGACGTGCGCGACGCGGGGGGCGAAATAGCCGTAGACGCAGAGCACCCCTCCCCCCAGTGCCGCCAGCAGGGCCAGCGGTCGCAGCGGCGTGGGGCCCAGGACGCGCGGGAGGAGCAGCCAGAACGCCCCCACGACCAGCGCCGTCAGCAACCCCAGAGCGCCCCAACGCCGCAGCGGGGTGTAGACCAGAAGGGGGAACCGGGCCGCCCGTTTTTTCATAATCTGACCTACTGGACAAAGTTCTGCAGCACGTCCAGATGTTCGTCTTCAACCCGTCCCATGTTCTTTCTCTCTCTGCAGGTGACAACTGCACCCTGGATACGGGTAACATCGCGCATGCTATTCGCCTGCCATACAGGCCTGGCGGCCTGCGCTACGGGCTCTACCTTGCTCCCTGCTCCCTGCACTCTGCGACATGCGCCCTGCGACCTGCTCCCTGCGACATGCGACCTGCTCCCTGTCAGAACTCCGTCGCCCCCGTGAAGTGGAAAGCGGAGATTTTCAGCGCCGGGGCCCGCACCACCGTGAAGTCCGGGCGTTCGCAGTGGACCCTCCGCCCCACCATTTCCACATTCGCCAGCGCCTCCACGTAACTCTGGGTGAAGCGCAGATTCCGCACCGGCACGGTAATCTCGCCCCGCTCAATCAGGAAGGTCCCGTCCCGGGTCATCCCGGTGATGACGGCCTGGCGGGGATGGACAACGCGCGTGTAGTGGAAACGGGTCACGTAGAGGCCGTAATCGGTGGACGCGATCATCTCCTCCACCGTGTGCTCGCCCGGGCCCATGACCGGGTGGAGGGCGGCGGGGCCGGCAGAGGCCGTCAGCCAGGAGGAGAAGGGGTTGGCCGCTGGCAGCGCGTGGCCGGTGGGAGCCTTGCCGGTCAGCGCGGCCCAGCGCCGGTCGTAGACGGGGCGGCCGACCCGCCCCTCCCGGATGATGTCCACCCGCTGGCGGGGCATGCCCTCAAAGTCAAAGGGCAGGGGCCAGCCCGCCGGGTCCCGCCCGTCGTCCCAGATGGAGACGCGGGGGTCGGCGATGGCCTCCCCCTCCTCCCGACCCGTCATCCAACTGCGCCCCTCGGCGACGGCCATTCCGCCCGCCATTCCGGAGATAAAGTCCACGATGTCCCCGACGGCGTAGGATTCCAGCACCACCGGATAGACGCCCGGCTCCAGTGGGCGGGGGTTACGGCTCCGCAGGGCCCTTCCGATGGCCTCCTCCCCCAGCGCGACCACGTCCACCTCCGCCACCTTCCAGGACGCACCGGCGGCGTATCCGGCGCTGTCGTCGGTCATCACCACGGTGGTCAGGTCGGCGATAGTGGTGGGATGGTAGGCGAACAGGCCGTGGCTGTTGGCGACGGCGAACTCGTGGACGGCGGTCCGGAACGCCCCCGAGGCGTTGACGCCGGCCTCCTCCGCCCGCCGACAGACGATGGCGACGTCCCGCGCCCGGTCGTTAGGGGTGTATGCGGCGGTCTGCTCGTCAAAGGCAGGGGCTGGCTCCACGGGCACCGGGTCCGGCAGGCCGGGGTAGTGGGGGTCTTCGGGCTGGAGACGGGCGGCCTGGATCGCCGTCTCCAGGGCCCGCTCCAGCCCGGCGTCGGAGAGATCGTTGGTCATGCCCACGCCGGTCCGGCGGCCCACTGCCGCCCGCACGACGACGGCGGCGTCCGTCTCGGCGACGTTCTGGTGGATGGTGTTGTTGGCGAAGCGGGTCAGCCGCTCCTCCAGGCCGAAGACCAGCACCTCAGTCTCATCGGCGCGGGAGCGGACCAGAACCCGCCCGACAATCTCACGGATGGTCTTCTCTCCCAGCATTTTTCTCCTTATAACTTACCACCAAGACACAAAGACACAAAGAGAAATTAACAATTAAAAATTAACAATTACCTTCGTGTCTTTGTGTCTCCGTGTGAGAACTCCTACGCTTCCGGCACCGGGGCGGCGGGGCTGATGCGGCGGATTTTCTCTATCAGCCGCCGCCGCTGGACGGGGTCCCGGGTCTGCGCCAGCCGCGCCCGCAGATGGCGCAGTTTCCGCTTGCGGTTCTGTCGGCGAATCCGTTCACGGTCAGGTTCTCGTCGCATCGTACCTCCTCCACGAAGGATTTGATCCACGAAGGACACGAAGGGCACGAAGAGCATAAAGGGCATAATGCCCCGGAGAGGTATCCGTACTTCGTACTTCGTACTTCGTACTTCCTACTCCCTACTTCATACTCCCCACCCGCACATTCCGGAATCGGGCCGGAGCGGCGCCGTGACCGGTGTGGGCAATCTGGATGGGCTGACCCTTGCCGCAGTTGGGCGTCCCCCAGACCCGCCAGTGGTCGGCGTTACAGATGGCATCACAGGAGCCCCAGAACTGCGGGGTGATGCCGGTGTAGAGGGCGTTCTTCAGCAGGCGCACCATTTTGCCCCCACGGATTTCGTAGGCTATCTCCGTCCCAAACTGGAAATTGAGCCGCTTGTCGTCTATGGACCAGGAGCGGTTCATTTCCATATAGACGCCCTCATCGGTGTCGGCGACCAGGTCCTCAAAGGTCCACTCTCCCGGCTCCAGGTTGATGTTGGTCATCCGGACCAGGGGGATGCGGTCCCAGCCGGAGGCGCGCATGGCGCCGCCGGAACGGGCCTGGGTGGGGTTCAGGCCGCGCAGGCGGGCCAGCCGGACCGCCGTCTCCCGCGAACTGAGGTAGCCGACAAAGATACCCTCCCGCACCAGGGGCACCCGCTGGGCCGGGACCCCCTCGTCATCATAACCGAAGGTCCCCAGGCCGCCGGGAATCGTCGCGTCGGCGGTCAGGTTGACGATGGGGGAGCCATAGCGGAAGGTGCCCAATTTCTCCGGGGTGAGGAAACTGGTGCCCGCGTAGGCCGCTTCGCTGCCGAATACCCGGTCCAGTTCCGTGGGGTGCCCGCAGGACTCGTGGACCTGCAGGGCCAGTTGGGTGGGCCCCAGGATCAACTTGGTGACCATCGCGGGGCAGGGGTCGGCGGTGAGCAGCGCGACGGCCTCTTGGGCAATCCGCTCCGCGTTTCCGGGCAGGTCCATTTCCAGGACGACCTCCCAGCCGCCCGTGCGCTGGTCCCGGGCGAAAGAGTTGGGGTAGGAACGCTGCTGCATGTCCTGCTCATCCACCGCGTAGGCGACGATGCCGCCGCCGGTCTCCACGATTTCCTGCTCAATGTAGGAGCCCTCGGTGCTGGCGAAGGTCTTGTTCTCCCGCCAGGCGACGACGGCCCCCCGGGCCACCCGAATCCCGGGCACCCGCCGCATGGCCTCGTCGGCCGCCAGGAGCAGGCCGATTTTCTCCTCCACGGGGACGGAGAAGGGGTCTATCCGGAACGGGGTCCGGTAGGTGTCCACGTGGACTTCCGGCGGGCCCAGGTCCACGGGCTCCCGCAGCGCGGTGGCGCTGGCCCGGGCGATGCGGACCGCCTCGGCGGCGACCCGCTCCACCTCCTGGCGGGTCAGCGTACTGCTGGCGGCGAAGCCCCACGCGCCGTCGGCGACGACGCGGACGCCGAAGCCGTGGGTCTCCGTCTCCGACAGGTCGCTGACCGCGCCGTTGCGCACTTCCACATGCTGGGTGCGCCGATGGACGATGCGGATGTCGGCGTAGGTGGCGCCCCGCAGGCGCGCCGTATCCAGGGCGATGTCGGTGAGTTCTCGCATTATCCACTCTCCTCGTCAGAGAGATAATCGGTTCCCTCCTCCAATCGCTGGAGAAGTCGTTCTACGGCAGGTTTCAGCGCTGGGATGTCTTGGGTCACCGTATCCCACACAACTTCAGTATCAATGCCAAAGTAGCCGTGGACCAGGATATTCCGCATCCCGATGATTTTCAGCCACGGGATGTCCGGAGCCAGCGCCCGGGTTTCTTCCGGCAAGGTACGAGCGGCTTCACCGATGATTTGCAGTTGATGCACAAACCATACCTGCAACAACTCGTTCTGTTCAAACTCTACCTTATCCCGATCGCGATACCGCTCTATCGCGTCAATGGCATCCAGGATGTCTCTGAGGCGCTCCCGAGGGTCTCTCATAGTGGAACAGCCTCCCGCAACACATGCTCCCGAACCCGGGCCTTCAGAGCACGCTCCGTCACCACATCCACGGAACAGCCCAGCAGTGCCTCCAGTTCCATTTGCAACCCACCCAGGTCCAGGAGCGACCGCCCTGGCTCCATTTCCACCAGAAAATCTACATCGCTCTGTCCGTCTGCTTCCCCACGCGCCACGGAGCCAAAAACCCGTACCTTCCGGGCCCCGTATTTGGCCGCAATCCGGAGAACTTCTTCTCGTTTCCCGGCCAACAGTTCCACCTGTCCCATACTGCCTCCTCTCGTTGCCCAGGACCAGCAAAAATCCCCGCGTCCTCTGCGCTCTCTGCGGTGAAATCTTACAGGATAAATCCTGCGCTACAAATCCTGCGGCGCGCGGGCAATCAGGACGGGCCGGTCCGCCGCCTCCGCCACCTCTACGGCGACGTTGGGCCGGTAGAGCCGCCGCAGGGATTGCGCCGCATACGGTGAGCCGACGCCCACCAGATCGTAGTCCCCCTCCCGAATCTCGTGCAGAATTTCGTGGACGACGGGGCCGTGCCGCACGTGCACCTCCGCCGCCACGCCCATTCCCTCCAGCGTCGCCAGCGCCTCCTTCAGCCGCCGGGCCTGAGGGGTATCCGTTTCTAACAGGTGCGACCAGTGGGTCTTCACCTCGTTCGCCACCGGATACTCCAGCGTGACCGGTTCCACGACGTGGAGCAGGGTGACCGTCGCCCCGTAGGCCCGCGCCAGCCAGCCCCCCGTCCGGATGACCCCCTCCGCGTACCGCAGGCCCCCCGTGCAGAGGAGCACCCGTTCCAGACGCCGATGAACCTCAGCGACGTGCAGGACCGGCGACTCCACCGCGGCCAGAATCCGGGAGAGGGCGTGGGCCCAGGCCAGCCGGCCCACCATCGGCCCCAACACCGTCAGTCGTTCGGACGCCTCCCCGGCAATGACCTGTTCCGGTTTCCCCTCCCGCAGGACGGAGCGGTAGGGGACGGCCGTCCTCTGCAAACTTCGCCCCGTCTCCTCCAGAAGGGCCTCCACCTGCGGGCGACGGGCCGGTTTCTCCACCACCCCCAGCAGGACGACCTCCCGAAACGCCGCCCGCGCAGTACCGACCTCCGCCAGCCAGGCCACGTATTCCAGCGCCGGCCGGGTGCCGGGATGTCCGTTGGTGCAAAGGAGCAGGTTCATCGGAAGAGCCAGATACCCACCAGTCCGGCCGCCAGGAGCACCAGCGCGGGCGGGACTTTAAGTTGAAAGGCGATGAAACTGGCCACCGCCAGGACGACCGCCCGCCAGTTGCGGGCGTCCTCGCCGAAGATTTTCCAGGCCACCAGAAGCATCAGGACGGCGACGGCGGGGGCCAGTCCCTGGACGAAGTTGCTGACCCAGGCCTCGCCCCGAACCCGCTGCAGGACGGAGACAATCGCCAGCATCAGGACAGTGGGCGGCAGGATGGAGCCCAGGAGCGCCACCAGCGCGCCGGGCAGTCCCCCCACCGAATATCCGACAAACATCGCCAGTTGGAGCGCGTCGCTGCCGGGCAGGACGCTGGAGAAGCCGACGGCCTCAATGAACTCCTCCTCGGTCATCAGGCGACCCACCGCCTCTTTGTACAGCAGGCCCGAAGAGGCCGGGCCGGAAGTGGTCAGCAGGTTGACTTTAATGAAGAGCCAGAATAGCTGGAGCCACCTGTCCATACTCTCCTCCCTCCCGTGCGGCGCAAAATGTGGCGACCCGAAACCCGAATCGGTTATTGCGCCTCACACCCCCTCAGCGCTCACCGCGCACCTCAGCGTCCAGCCGGGCGAAGAAGGCTTCCATAAAAGCGTGCCGTTCCTCTGCGATGGCCCGCCCCGTGGCGGTGGTCATCACCTCCCGCAACCGGGAGAGTTTGACGACGAATTCGTGCACGGGTGTGTGGTCGGGGGTGCCGTCCCTCTGAGCGGCAGCAACGTCAGGCGGCACCCAGAGCCGCTGGCCATGGGCACCGGCACGGGCGAAGGCCCGGGCGACGCCGATGGCCCCCATCGCGTCCAGTTTGTCGGCGTCAAAGAGGGCGCGCGCTTCGGGAGTAGCGGGGGGCGGGCCGCTGCGGAACCGGTGCGACGCGATGGCCGTGACCACCGCCTCCACCTTCTCCGGCGGATGACCGGCCAGGATTTCCCGCGCCCGCGCGGCGCCGATGGCCGCGTGGTCCCCTCCCGTCGCCTCCTCCTCGGCCCGACCGATGTCGTGCAGGAGCGCCGCCGCCCGCACCACCTCCAGGTCGCCCCCCTCGGCGCGGGCGATGCGCTCCGCCAGCGCCAGTACCCGCAGGACATGGTCAAAATCGTGGCTGCTTTCGTGACCCTGATAGTACCGGCGGGCCTCCTCTATGCTGATCATTTCTGTCCCTTGTGGTTTTTACACTTTGTGGAATTCGTTTCCTTCGTGGATTCGGTGTTACCCCAGACGGCGGCTCAGCCAGATGGCTAGGAAGGTCAGCAGGATTCCCAGCATCAGCACCAGCAAGACCAGAGCGATCACCCGGCGGCGAATCTGCCAGACCTGATAGCGGCCGGTGACCCAGAGGAAGAGGCCCAGGGCCAGCCCGGCCCCGCCCAACACTCCCACCGTGTAGGCCAGGGCCGTTGCCATTAACCGGGGCAGGTCCACCCGTACGATCAGGTCTCCGAAGAGGAGGATGGAGTAGCGACTGGCCAGCAGGGAATAACCGGCGCCCACCAGCAACCCCAGGAGCGCCACCGCGATCCCCTGCCAGCGCCCCGGCCCCCGTTCCAGCCACAGGGTCAGCAACCCCAGCAGGACCAGGGTCAGGGAGAAGGTTAGAACCAGGATGGATAACAGTTGAATCATGCCGCCCTCTCCTGCTTCTGTAGGGGCAGGCCTCGCGCCTGCCCCACGGGGGCAACCACACGGGGGCAACCGCAAGGGCCACGCCCCGAAGGGGCTCGCCCCGAGGGGTTGCCCCTACACCCACCGCCGTATCCAGCAGCCGTAATTATAACCCAACAGGGAAGGAAGGCAACCGGCGCGCCTGCGCCCTCCGTCGTCTATGGTCTGTGGTCTGTGGTCCGTGGTCTGTCGTCCGTCGTCCCCCAACAAAAAAGCCCCCATACGGGGGCCAGGAGCGGAGAGGGTGGGATTTGAACCCACGGAGCCTTTCGGCTCACGCGCTCTCCAGGCGCGCGCGTTAGGCCAGACTACGCTACCTCTCCGCCATTGATTATACCCAATCCGGCCGATTTTGGCAAGTGCTCGCGAATCGCTGATCGCGGATCGCTTATCGCGGGTCGCGTATCTCGGGTCGCTGGTAGCGGGTTGCTGAGGGGGTACCGCTGAGAATTCCGAAAAGTTTCCGAATTTTCGGAACAGGTAACTGTTCAGCCTCACCTCTCTCCCAGCGGCTTCGCCGCTGCCGCCACAGGCCTCGGCCCGAAGGGCCTTCGGCCCGAGGGCGGCGGGGGTGGGGTGAGGAAGCCTGAATAGTTACCGGAACAGGTCTGGGGTAAGGGCTCCCTGCACAACCCATGGGGGAGCCCGCCGTTCTTAGCGGCAGGCTTCTGTGCGCCGCCTCCTCCCGATCCACCACACCATACGCAGAAACCGCAGGGTGTCTTTGACGGGGTGAAAGTAACTGCGCTTACCGATGCCGTAGATGGTGCGGATGGGCACCCAGCCGATGGGCAGGCCCAGCCGGATGGCCTCAGCAATCATCTCCACTTCCATTTCAAAGCCGGTACTGGTCAGGCGGAACGCTTCCAGCGCCCGGCGGGTGATCAGCCGGTAGCCGCTCTGGTTGTCGGGGATGTAGCGGCCCAGCGCCAGCGAAAGCAGGATGGTCCCCAACGGGGTGGACCACCAGCGCGGCCAGGGCATGCGGGAGAATTGTCGCCGCCCGATGATGAGGTCCCCGGCCCCCGCCTCCAGCGCCGCCAGGAACCTGGGAATCTCAGTCGGGTCGTGCTGACCGTCGGCGTCCAGGGTGAGGACGGCGTCGTAACCGTGTTCCAGCGCCCAGGCGAAGCCGGTTTTCAACGCGGCCCCTTTGCCCTGGTTGCGGGGGTGCTGAACCACCATCGCACCGGCCGCGCGGGCCACCTCCGCCGTTCCGTCGGTGGAACCGTCGTCCACCACCAGGACGGGGAGAAAGGCCCGCGCGCCCTCCACGATGCGACCGATCCGGGGCGCCTCGTTCCAGGCCGGGATGAGGGCCAGTATCCGGCGGGTTGGGGGAGTCTCTGGTGCAACGTCCGACATCTTCCAGTCCAGAAAAGAACGTGCCAGGCACTCCCGGGAGTGCCCGGCACGTTTTCTATCTACTGGGGCCGGCAGAGGCGCCCGGCCCGGTACGCGCCGGTGTACCGGCGGCAGAACCGGTCCCGTCCCAGAACGACCTCTGTCGCCAGCAGCGCGCTCATCACCCCCCGGTCCAGGGGGTCCATAATGGCCGCGTCCAGCCCCTCGTAGAGGGCCAGCGTCAGGAAAGCCTGGTTGACCAGGGAGCGCAGGGGCAGTCCGAAGGAGACGTTGCTCAGCCCCACGCTGAAGCGGACGGCGGGATACTGGGCCCGCAGGGCGCGCATCGTCTCCAAAGCCACCAGCGCGCCGTTCTGCTGGGTGGCGACCGCCATGACCAGCGGGTCTACGTACACCTGCTCGTCGGGGATGCCCGCCGCGCGGGTGCGCTCCAGGATTTTGTGCGCCACCCGCAGCCGGTCCTCCACCCCCTTCGGCATGCCGCTATCGTCCAGCAGCATGGCAATCACCCCGGCGGTGCGGCCCGGGATGAGGGGAAGAATCTCCGTCAATCGGGACTCCTCGCCGCTGATGGAGTTGATGAGGGGCGGACGGACAGTCCGCTCCAGTGCGGCCTTCAGGGCCTCGGGGTTTGCGCTATCCAGACAAAGGGGAACATCCACCACTGCCTGGACCGTCTCCACCAGCCAGACCAGGTCGTCGGCCTCGCGGGTGGCGGGAGTCCCCGCGTTGACATCAATGTAGTCGGCCCCGGCCTCGGCCTGCCGCCGGGCCAGGTCCTGGATGAAGGCCGCGTCCCGGCTCAGGACGGCTGGGCCGACCTTCTTCAGTGTGCCGTTGATTTTCTCGCCGATGATGAGCATGGGGGAAACCTCCAGAGAGTAACGGTCACCGTTCGGGTGACGCTCTCTGGATTTTACCACAAACCGGCCGGATGCCAACAGGGATTTATCTCAACTCGCGCACCCGATACACCCGCTCCTTCCAGCCGATGCCGCCCCAGACCGTCATGCGCACGGAGTCCACCACGACCAGCATGACCAGCAGGACGGTGACCGGATAGAGGAACGCGGTGAGGCGCGGCAGCCGGAAGCGGACGGCGACGGCGTACCACAGGCCACTGTTCAGGAAGACCTGAAAGAGGGCCAGACGCAGCGCCGGTTCCCCCATTCGCCCCTGTAGAAGCCCCCCGTAGAGCAGAAAGACCGGCCAGAGGAACAGGAAGCCGTAGAAGAGAAGCATCAGCACCGTCGGCAACAGACGGTACTCCAGAGCGGCGAAGGCGCTCTTCGCCAACCCGTGCCACGACTCCCAGAATCCCTGATAGAAGTGGACGTCCAGGTAGTCGGCGCCGTCCAGCAGGACCACCCGTCCGCCGTGCCGCCGGACCCGACGGGCCAGCACCACGTCCTCCGCGATCTCCCCCCGCACCGCCGCGTGCCCCCCGATGCGCTCGTAGGTCTCCCGCCGGAAGAGCAGAAACGTCCCAATGGCCATGGTCAGGGCTGGGATACGCAGGCGGGCCCCCAGCGCCAGCGGGAAGAGGCCCAGTATGCCGAAGGGGATGATGGGCAGCAGCAACTGCTCCCCGAAGGTATGAGTGACAGCGCGAGGGACCAGGGTAACCAGGTCGGCCCGATTCTCCTTCGCGGCAGTGAGGGCCCATGAGACGGCCTGGGGATGATGGACGGTGTCGGCATCGGTGAAGAGGAGCCACTCCCCCCGGGCCTCCCGGGCCAGTTGGTGGCAGGCGAAGTTTTTGCCCATCCATCCTGCCGGTAACGGTTGTCCCGGAATCAGCCGCAGGCGCGGGTCCCGACGGGCCATCTCCGCCACAATCTCCGGCGTCTCGTCGGTGGAACCGTCATCCAGCACCAGCACCTCCATCAGCGGATAGTCCTGGGCCAGGAGCGACTCCAGGCAGCGGCGGATGTTGCGCGCTTCGTTGCGGGCCGGCACCAACACCGAGACCCATTCCAGCCCCGTCGGGTTGACCCGGGACGGCGTCGCCTTCTCCACCATGCGGAGATTGGCGATGAGGTTCAGCCCCACCACCAGCAGGACCGCCGTCAGCGCGACCTGGTAGGGGATGAGGTGGGCAGAGAAGATGTCGCTCATGGGTGGGGCACCGGCTGCTCAGAATTGCTCTCGTCCCGGTAGAACCCCGGTTTTCCCTTCTGCCAGGGGTTGCGCGCCCAGACCTCCCGCTCGTGGGGCAGGTCTATGATTTTCTTCACCGCCAGCATCAGGAAGAGGCAGAGGACGTAGGGGACAGTCCAGAGCGGCGCGCCGAAGACAGGCGGGAGCAGGATGAGGGCCGGGACGCCGAAATTCAGGGCCTTGTTCATATCGCGGAAGAGGAGATACATCGCCGCGATCCACAGCCCGCCCGCCAGAGTGGAAAGGGGCAGGAACCCCAGGAGAAAACCCGCCGTTGCCCCGACCCCTTTGCCGCCCCGGAAGCGCAGGAAGGGGGAGAAGTTGTGGCCCAGGGGGGCGGCGAACCCGGCGGCCAGAAACGCTGCCTGGGAGACGGCCAGATGTCGGGCCAGCAGGCAGGCCGCCGTCCCCTTGCCGACGTCCAGCACTCCCGCCAGAACGCCCCACTTCGGCCCCACCACGTGGTAGACGTTGCGGGCACCAACGTTCCCCTCACCGTGCTCGTAGATGTTGATCCCCGCCTTCCAGCGGGCGACCAGGTAGGAGAAGGGGATGGCGCCGATGAGATAGGCCATCAGCACTGCCGCCAGATCGGAATAATAGACGCAAATCATAAGGCCACCTCCGGTAAGGATGTCCTCCATAAAAGAGAAACACTGTAACTACCTACCCATTTGCAGGAATTGTGCTAAACTACAGCCGTGGTCAAGCTACGGCTGGGAACCGATTTGCTGTTGAAGCGAGTGGCTTATCTGGAAGCTCGGGTGGCCTGCCTCCAGGCAGAG